>Ga0306912_1000001_pt1 | contig 323092 bp, 284 predicted proteins | sample AntRauFillE10628_FD_190443 | JGI IMG/M metagenome (GOLD analysis project Ga0306912, IMG submission 190443) | Saline lake microbial communities from Rauer Islands, Antarctica - Metagenome Filla E10 #628 (v2) (version 2) | ecosystem: Environmental > Aquatic > Non-marine Saline and Alkaline >...
TTATATTACTTGGTATAACTCAAAAAGATTACATGCCACATTAGGCTACAATACGCCATTTGAGCATGAAGCACTATTTTATGACAAGGTAGCTTAGAATCTCTCTTGTTTTACTTGACCACTACAGTTTTTTCGATGAGATCTGAGAGAAACTTAGGGGCTAGACGCATCCAGAGTGAACTTATAAGGCTTCATGAAATTAGACTATTACTTGCCACACTTCATAAAGTTATTAAAAAGTATGAAGTAAAGCCAATCAAAAAATGAGGCGTAAAAAGGATTTTAAGCGATAGCAGAGGCCAATCCTAGATGATAGGGTACAAATAGATATATGCAAGATTTGTCCCGGGGTATATTAATTTGAGTGGTTACATTTTTTAGCAGTTATAAAGTATGGCTATTTTTTAAAGTTAATTTCAGGTAAATAATGAGGGTGCAATGGCCAGAAATTACTTATTCTACTGATTCAAAGGAATAACCTATCAATTTCCAATCATAATCACATAAAAAATATTTTAATACAACATTAAATTTTTTTGCATTTAGGGTTAAGGTTAAATGAATATTTAAAATGCCGTTTTGATTAATATAGCTGGGCTCAGTAAAAATTGGTTGCATCACTGCAGCTTCTAAAATAGCTTGCCCATATGGCTCCAAGGGCTTCATAATTTGGTATAGCTCTGAGCCGAAGATATCTCGAAACGGTTCATAAACAAAATCATATAGAATATTAGGCTGTTGATTGACCAATGACGTGCCAATTGTGGTTAAAGTATTTTGAATCAAACCTTGTTCTTTTTTACGAGGTAACAGCGGGTACTCAGTTGACTTATTTATTAACTGGTTCGCATCAATATAAATAGAATGTATTTTAAATTGATGTGAATTATTTAAAAAATAAAAAGTAATGGGAATGTCTTGTTGCTTAGGATTATCGGTTGTCAATATGCCACTGATATATTTTTCTCCATTATACTCTACTTTAAACCCAGATGATTCAAAGTTCACTTCATGGTTGGTTTGATATACTCGTGCTAAATTAATGATTTGTGCAGGGTTAATGTTATCTTTAAAGGAAGGAGTGGTATGGGTAAAGACGGCTTCATATTTTTGTTCAGACAATGCTGTTAAAAATTGTTCTGCTACTTCTTTCATCTCGGTGTTGGCCAGTGAACCCCAGCGTGCTATATAACAAAAATTTAAAATAACCCCAATTAAAGTTAGTAACAAAAAAAATTTAAAGTTGAGTTTTAGGTTAAAAAGCATTTTTATGACCTAATGTTAAATCTAATTAGTTTCCATTCGAAAAAATAATATATATATTGTAAATCTATTTTAATCAGCGTTGCTTGAGCATCTTCTTCTATTGGGTTTTTGACCACTATGTTCAAATTAATGTTTAATAAACCGTTTTCATCAATATGAATTGGTTTACTTAAGCAGGGTTGCTCCGCAAATTTTAAAATATCATGAGCCATAGGTGTGAAACCTATTATTTTGCTAAATATTTCTTGTGGTGTAAAAATATCCTGCAGTTGCTTACCCATAAAGTTATGTATTATTTTAGGATCTTGTTTAATCAGCGAATTGCAAAATGCTTTTAAAGTATCTTGAATAAGTTGTGTTTGTTGTTGAGTATTAGGAAACGATAATTCAACATCACCGGTGAATATGCCGCTAGGTTCAAGAAAAATAGAGTGAATTTTAAATTGTTCATCTTCTATTAATATGTTAAAAGTTACTGGAGAATTTCTTTTTTGAGTGGCAACTATGCCACGAAACAAGCCTCCTTTTCCAATATTAATGTGAATATTAGAAGAATTAAATTTTGTGGTTTTATCTAGTGAATATTTTTCGCTTAAACTTATAAGTTCCTTAATATTCACTGATTCTTGAAAAGATTCAGTTGTATTTAAAAGCGCTTCTTGGAATTGTTCTTGAGCTATTGAATATAAAAATTTATTGATTGTCTTGTTCATGCTTTTGCCTGACTGCCAAGATTTATTTGCAAAGATAACTATTGCTATAACAAAAACAAAAATAATGGCATAAAATATCATTTTTAAACAGCAAGACAAGGCTTTTGGCATAAATTGGCTCTTTAGTAAATAACTATAGTTTCATGAACAGTTAATTTTTTAATTTGCTTATCTTAACCTTATAACTTGGTTTAAGTAAACCTTTTTTAGAGTAAACATATCATTAGATTTCTCTTAGACATAAAATCAATTAAATTACCGCACTAGAAGTCTAATATTTATTTCTTTATGGTTTGTTGATTGATGGAGACACTATAAAAGGGAGCTCTGGGGGTAAGGGATTATCCTTTAAATCATTGATTTCAATTTTAGGTTGCAATTTAAAGATAAAGTAAAATCCTGAGCCGGCACCGTCAGTTTTTGTAGCACTTGTCGAACTTGCCGAACTTTCTGTTTTTGTTTTGTTATTAGTCACACCATTTCCTATTGTTTTACCTGTACCGATCCCCGCTTCTGCTTGAGCCTTAAGATTCATACATACTTCTTTTTTTGAGGTCTCAAAACATTGGGGTTTAGATTCAAATGCTACATTAAAGTTAGCTAATTTAGCGAATCCTGAGTGTTTTAATTCAGCTGAAATCTGTTTACCATCTCTACTAATTTGTGCCGTCACATTTAGGTCTGCACTAGGACCACTAAATTTCGCATTAAATTCTCCTAAATGATTATCCACAGAATATTCTTTTTCGACTGTAGTAAAGGAAATAGAAGTTCCTATTGCGAGATTCATTTTTTTATTGTTTGCTACAGCCTGAAATACGGTATTAGCTTCAACACCTAGATAAGAATATTTTTTTTCCCAATGCTGATTAAGCGCCTCTGGTTTATATAAAAAATCTAACTCGTTGTCTTTCCATTCACCTTTTTCTCGACTTTCTTTAGCAAGTTTTGAAGCAGATTTAGAAAATTGTCCATTATCTACTTTTCTGTTTATATTCTTGCCATTTTTGTCTTTTTCTGCGCGCACGGTATGTGTTTTGGTCGGATTGAGTTTAGACGATGGCTTGCCAGATTGTTCGGTGGGGGTTGGATCTAATTCGTTTTCTAGCATTGGATATGGTAATGGGGCTAATAAAATTCTATTAGACTCATATGTATCTGTACGCAGATACGCTTCATATAGTTGAAGACTATCAGAAAGTTTGCCACTTTCTCCTAAAGGCAAGCTCTGTGAAGTATTGTTTTCTACAAGATTATAATTTTCATCGTTTAGTTTATTTTCCGGAACTTGAGCCTCTTGGGACTCTAGATCAGCGGGGGTTATTTCAACTTGCTCGCTGTGTTGATTATGATCTGTATTTTCAGCTTGAGGTGTTAAGATGTGTTGGTTAGAAGATAGTTCGGGATCTTGAATTATGGTTGGCGACATTGCTGTTTTAGCCGTTGTGGGATTTCCTTTAAACATAAAATTTAAAGCGCGGGCTCCATTTTCAATACTGTTACCAATATTTGTGGCGGCCATCTTCATTTCTTGTGCTTGCTCTTTGCGTTGTTCACAATTTGGAATAAAGGCTGCAACCGAAAAGCCGCTTGAACTAGATTTTGTTATTTTACTTTCATTTTCAGGAATAGTATTAATAATGCTAAATTCATTTTCATTGATGTTGTTTGCATAAACAGAAGGGTTATGCTCAGTATTGCTAATTTTATTTTTATGGTTTAAAGCGCCGCCTGGCTCATACTTGCTAGCTGCAAGATGCACAGAACCACCAGTTGTTTTTTGTTCATGAAAATCCTTTGCAATCGTTCCGGTAATAGTAGGTTGTTCTCCACTGTTATCTTCACGGATTACCTCTGTTGCCTTTAAAATTGCGCCGTTTTCTAGATGAATAGTATTGGCCTTAATAGTTCCTTCTCCAGAGAAAAATATGCCTGACCTGTCAGTGGTTTGAGCATAATTATTTACTTCTTGATGATAATTAGCACTAATGTTTCCTTCTTTAACTGAGGCAATAGAAGATAAATCACTGCTTACTTTTACTCCAAAAGATTCGTTGGTTTCATTGTGAGTGGTTTGTGCTGAGGATAAATTTATGCTTTTTGCTGTAACTGTACCCGTTGGTGCACTGATTTGACCTTCACCATGAATGTATTCACTGGCCTCAATATTTGCAGAGTTACTTGCATGTAGGCCAGCTAAGGTTGGGGTTTCATGTTCAATATGCTGTTTACTAACATTTGCTCCTACGCTGACCTCTTTGGGATTCACTAAGTTCATGCCAACAGTGGCGCTTTTGGTCTGACTTGAAAATTCATACTTTTCAACACCTTTGGTCATTTCGATACCCTTGGCAAGAGAAATTATCAGATCTTTGGCATGAATTTTAGAGCCATCGGCAACGATAAGTTTACTGCCAAATAACCTAAAAGTGCCACCAATTTGTAGATTGGTGGCAATCATTTTGCTATGTTCAGTTTTTTCTTTAGTTTTTTTCCAATTTAAGGTCACTTTAGCATTAGGGATCCGGCTACCATTGTGCATTGTGGTTAAACCCAACTTATCGGTGACACTCCCGACAAACTCTCCCGGTGATCCTTGGTAGAGACTATTGCAAGCATGAGAAACAAACGCTGTGATATCCCATACATTTTTAGCGGTATTTAATAAATGTCCTGGAATTTCACTAACACTGTCCGCGTCAAGTAATGCTTCTAATTCAGCAGGTTCCCAACCACAATTTTGAATGAGTGTTGAAAAAATAGCTTTAGCATTGTGATTAGACAATATATGCATTAAATTATCAGTGGGAAGACCAATCGTAACATCTTGGGTGTTGGTGGTGTTGGAATAGGTTTGTTTAGTTCCGGATAAGTTGGTAGTCATTGCTGTAACATCCATGTTACCACAATAACCTGATACCGATTTTAAATTGAAGTCTAAGCATGAAACCATGAGGGTGCCGCCAACAAATAGCAAGCTGCTTTGAACTTCAGTATAATGGGTTTCTGATTTTACTTTTTTATTATTAAGTAAATTATGTTGGGTATAGGAATATTTTTCATATTCTGAAACTTGTTGAGCATCAATGGTAATTTTATCTCTGGCTATCATTGCGGCATTACCAGGACAACTAAAGACAGTGTTGGTTAAGTTAATGCTTCCCTGTGAAGCTGCAAGAGTAATTACCCCTTCGTTTGAACTAATATTATTGCTAGTAACAATTTGTTTGCGTTGAAAAGGAACTGTGATTTGGTCATTTTTAAGTAAATTGTTAGTTTTTTTCTTTGTTTCATATATATCATATTCTTTACTTTCTGTTGTTTTATGGATGCCTTCATTAAAGTGAAGATGAGTTCCAGTATCACCCCAAATATTTGCTCCTGAAGTATGGAGTGCGCCGGTACCAAGTAGCACATTTTCTCCAGAACTGCCTAATTTAGCATTGTGTGCTTCAGGCAACACATACCAACTTTTCCCAATGTCTTGAGGGCAATTGTCAAGTGAATATTGACCTGTATACGTAAAAATCGGTTTTAAGTTAGAATTTTGAATGTAAAGATGATTACCTTCATTATCAGAAGTAAAGCTGCCACCAGTTTGATTAAGTTCTCCAATATAACCTTGGTGGCCTTTGGCATGTATCGTTCCAGAATTTTCAACTAGCGCAGTTGCAGTATAATTATCAAGGGGCTTTCCTTCTTTTAAAGCTTTGTTTGAATAAATAAATGATTGAATAAAAGTTTTTAATTGTGCGTCATTAGTGAATTCATCTACATTCCAAAAAATGACCCCATCTGATTTGAGTTGACCTTGATTAGTAAAGTTTTTTGTTTGTATGCCTCCGCCTTCGGTTAGCATTAATTTGCTATGGGCATCTTCGCCGATAAAGCTTTCAGTATCAAAATATGCTTGTTTAAAAGTATTAGAGCCTGAATGTTGAAAAGTATTACCAATATAATGCAGAGTGTTTGGATAGGTACAGGGTTGCTCTTGAGTTGCTTGCAAAGTTGACCCTGGGGCATCTAAAATAAAAGTCGCATCTGGATTAAGTTGCGGTAATTCACTAACAGAAAATTCTCTATTAGACTCAGCAAGTTTTAAGCTTAGCGTATTAGAAAAATTTGGATCAAGATTAAGTAAAGTCTCTGGTGTAAGTTGAGCTTCGTTCAATTGTAAATCGGTTATTTGAACGTGGTTAAAAGCATCGCTATCATATTCAAATCCATTTTGTGGATTTAATATAAGGCCAAAAACATTATCTTCTCCAGTGCGCCAAGTAATATTTTCTGGTTGCTCTTCCGTATACCCTTGAGTTTTAACTAAAGTCGCCTTAAGAGTGCCTTCTTTTTCTACGGCAGTGCTTTTAAAGTTGACCTGTTGTGCTGAAGAAGATCCGCTTTTATCATGTTGCGTTGTATCTGTTGAAACATAATTAATAGTATTTTTAGCAGAAATTTGCCCACTATTTGTTGCTTTTTCTTGATTGCCTTCTAAATGTACATTTTCACCTGACATGGTTCCTGCATTTGTTGCAGCTTGATCTGCAATTATATTGAGGTCTTTTTCAGTTGAAAGGTGCGCTGAGGTATCATTTTCTGTAAATTTATTACCATAATGATTTTTATATTCAGCTGCTTGTAAAGTTCCTTTATGGTTGATATTGCCGACCCCGAGCATATCAGCGCTATGCTCAGCTCTTATTATTCCTGATTGGGTATTAGTAAAAGAAGAAAGGGATTGTTCACTTAATTGGGTATTATTAACCTTACCTTGTTCATTGCGGTTGTGTGCATCAAATCCATTAAAGAAAATATTTTCTGTGGAACGCATATAACTAGAATTATCTGCATTATGAAATAATAGATCTAAATTGCCAACGGTATCTAAAATTCCTTCATTATGTAAAGTATTAGCAAAAATACCTAAATAACCTTGAGAATCACCATCTCCATTTCCATTTAAAACTTTTTGAATTTCAAGCATTATTTGTGCGTATTCAGGTCGCATACCTTGATTTAATACATTGCATAACCCTTCAGTTAAAGCTTTTGGATCAGATAGCAGCGTATCTAAGTTAAAATTATCAAATAGACTTGTTTGATTTTCTAGCTCTTGTTGTGCTTGGGCAGCAAAAATATCTTGTGCTAGTTGTTCTATATTAACTTTAAGATTAACTGATTGGCGCTCATAATCGACATGATATTCTTCAGCATTTTCTGTAGCTCTTTTTTGAACTTCTTCTTCGGTTGCTTTAGTTTTTTCTTCTGTATTAGCGTCTTCGGTTGTTTGGGTCTCTGGTTGGGTTATTGTGTATTCTTCAGGTTCTTTAGTATTTTCTTCTGGTGCTTCGTCAATTGTCTCTTTATTTTCGGCTTGCTCGCTATCCTCAGGCTCGATAGTAAGTGTTTGTGAATCATCTATAGTTTCTGGGTTTTCGGTTAATAAAGTGGTTTCTTCAGAAGATTGTGCTGGTGCTTTCTCTAAATTTTCTTGATTTTTTCTTTGTTCTAATTGTTTCATTGTTGCAAGATAATTTGCAAGCAAAGTTTCTTGACTAAAAATAGAGTAGATAACTTGAGAAGAAGTTAATTCCTTAGTATGATATTTTTCGATAAGCTTTTTCCCGGTGACACTAGAAAAAATAACTTGCGAAGCATATTGGAAAAAAGGCTTTTGTTCATCATTAAGATAATTTGCTTTATGTAAAGCATATAGCGAACTATTAATTAAGCATTTAGCTTTTTCTGTAAAAGGTTGTTGATGCCCTTGGTTTATAATAAATAACGCGAGATCTTTAGGGTTTAATTCAAAATCAAATAATTTTTGGGGTTCGATGTGAGATAAAGTATCTCTTAAAAAACTTTCGCTGATTGCTAAAATGCTTTGCTGTGCATTTTTTAGCCCAAGTTCGTCACCCCTAAAAAAAGCAGTCATTACTTCAGCAAAAGGTCTGGCAACAGTTAGGGTTTTCCTAGAATATTTTAAGGTGCTAGCAACTTGTTCCAGTAATGCGACTTGGTCTTTATTTAGCCTGCCACCAGAAAATTTATTAATACTGTTGATCACTAATTCTACAATATTTAAGCTTTTATCTAAATAATCTTCTTCGCTGGTTCCTGCACCCCAAAATTGATAAAAGCTATTACATAGCCACCGTACTCTTGAGTCGGTACCGCTTATTTTCTCTGCTGCGGGAATAATTTTATCTAAGAATAAATTTATCCATTCTTCATTAGTGATTTCGTGATATTTTCCTGAATACAATTTTTTTAATATATCGGCGCTATGTAATAAAGTTTTTCCAAGTAGCAGCCCTGTTTCTAACTGTAATTTTTGGGAACCGTTAATTAACGAAAACATTCCAGCAAAAGAGAGTAAGCTATTAGTACAATCAAATGCTTTACTCCATGCAGTTAAATTATTTTTATGTCCAACTAAATAAAATCCCGCATTATTAAATTGCTTTTCATTATAAGGAACAATGCAAGTAACAGCCTTAATTAAAGCGCCATAATAATTATTAATTAAGTATTTACTGTCTAAAGTAAGATAGTCTGAAATAATAGAGCCTGAATTTTTTAAATAAGCACCACCCCATATTTTTAAGCGACCTTCAGTAATTAATAGACAACTTTGCGTATGATTTTCAAAAGCATGAGCTTTGATCTTTCCTTGTAAGGCCCCAATTAAGTTTCCTTGTTGATGAAATTCACCACGACAAGAAAAATCAAACTCTTGAGAGACTAGGGTTTTGCCTTGATGGTAAAAATTAGTGCTGTTACTAGTAAAGATAGAAGTGCATAAAGTCCCCTTATGCGTAATATTATTTTTTATATCCAAGTAAGCATTTTGCGTTTGAACGGTTGCACTGTCTTCGATGACTAATTGTTTAGCAATAATATTTAAGGTTTTAACCGTGATCCGCTGTGACAAGTTAACTACTTGGTTACTATCAATAGATAAAAGACTGGCATTCATGTCACAAGAATGAATATTTAAAGTGCCAGTTGTATTTAATTGAATTATGGCCTGTGGTGGACTATCGAGATCAGCACCTAAAATTATTAACGAGCGAGTGCCTTGATAGTCACCAATGGCTAAATTACCTTTAAGGGTACCTAAAGTTTGAAGCTGCTGCTGGTCTAGGGTTATCTGTAATATTATTTCGTTGTGTGAGATATCAACATTTTGTATCTGTAATTGATAATGACCATAGGCATCAGTCTCAACCTTAATTTTATAATGATTTTGTGCATGAATGCGATTTAACAATACTCCATGTTGCTGTGCACTTTTTTGATCAACAAAATAAGTAGTATGACCAAATTCTTGTAAATAATTTACGATATCGTACTTTTTATGGATTAAAGCCAGATCGAGCAGCGTTGCGCCATTAAAGGTAGTATTACAATCTGACGAGTTAATATTATTTTTTAGTGCATCAAGATTGCCTTGTAAAATAGCATCTATAGCTCGTTGTCGCTGAAAGTTTATTGGATTTAAATAAGTAGAGTTATCTTTTAACATATTGTTACTTCTTTATTATATTATTTGTTAATTTTGTTTTCGTGCTGCTTTTTTACCCTCTAACGCTGTAGAAGGTGTGTCTTTAGGTAAGCTAGTGCTTCTTGTCGTCACATTTTCGCTCTGATTTCTTGGTAGTGGTGTTAAACTACGCTGTCGATTAAAAGATGGAAGAAGTTCAGGCTGCGGCGTTGCAGTATTATCTATATTTTCAGAAAAAGAAAAAACTTCTTTATCAGTACAACGTTTATAATTTTGTGATAAAAAATTATATTGTTGTATATTTTGGTTAAGAGAAATAATTTTCATACCATCAATATCTGCAATAGTCGTACCTTGTTTGTTTAAAATAACTTTTGCAATAGGTGTGATTAATAATTGGTAATCTTGTAGGGAGAAAATATTAATCATATTTTCTTGTTTTAGTTTTAGCGCCAATGCATAGCGGTGATAAATACATTGTCGGCCAAAAGTTTGATTGACTAAACGAATGCTTTCATCTTCACCAAAAAGCAAATCAATAACAAATTCTTTTTCTTGAAGTTGTATTCTAAATTTATATATTTCAAAAACCTTCAATGGCTTATCTAAAATGACACTAGCATTATATTCTTTAGTAAGCTTAAGTAAGTTTTGCGCTGATGGTAAAGTTTGAGGATGCTCTAATTTTTCTTTTTTTAAGGCAATATAATCTGATTTTGAAATTTCACTAGTCATGGTAAAATTATTGTCTAGCGCTGCTTTTTTTATTGATAAAATATTTTATTCTATTTGCCATAAATACCAGCTGTTGACGGTAAGTTAGCTTAGTATTATTTTCTAAGTTGTTTAAAGGAATATCACATACTTGGGGAAGTTTTAGTTGTTGGTTGTTTAGGACTTTATTTAATAACAATAAAGTAATCGGTTGTTGTTGCTCATCTTCAGTGAGATTTTTATGAAATTCTGCAAGAATTGTATTTTTTTCATTTAGATGTTTTTTGATATTTAGCACTGAATCATTTCCACTTATCACTTCTTTAAGTGATAAGTTTGCTTTAAAAGCGCTATCTGCTAGCAGAGCTTCAATTGTATTATAAAGCTCAAGTGTTGTTTGACTAATGCTTAACCACTCTAGACATGAAGCTTGAATTAATAGCGGTTTGAGTAAGAAAAAAGTATTATCGGTGAGTCCAATGTTATCTAAATTTAGCTGTTTTAGCGAAGGATTATTGGGTAACAATTCTTTGAAAAAAACAGCTAATGCTTGTTTTTCTTGAAGGTCACGGGGGTTAAATGGGTTGTTTGACAGATTAATAGATTCTAAATTCATTTTTTTGCAAAATAAACTTAATGCTTTTAGCCCTGCTATAGAAAAATTATTATCACTTAAATCTAGGTGTTTTAAATCAGCGAAAGAATCAGGGCTTATATTAGCTAATTTCCCTAAGAAATCATCAGTTAATTTATTGTTTTTTAACTCTAGATGAGTTGTGCCATAAGCTCCTAAACCACAACTTAGCAAGTTAGAAAAAACTTGTGCATTTAAATCGGTATGATTAATTACAATATCTTTGATTATAATTTTTTTATTGCTTTCACTGAGCTCGGCGAGCTTTTCTTCCAATTCTTCTAAAAAGTGAATGGTTTTAATACGGACATAATCTTTTTCATCTAATCGGTAACTCAGCTCTAGTGGTTGGGTATTCTCATTATTGGGAACAGTGAGTTTATTGATGGCTCGTCGCGCTGCGGCGATTTCTAGAGGAGGCTGTTCGCGTTTAAAATCAATAAAATTCTTTAGGTTTAATTCATTTGAGTGATTAGTTAAGAAAAATTTCAAACTTTCGGCAACTAATTTAGTTTTATTTAAATCAATATTTAACTGCTTTTTATTTAAAGAAATTTCTTGAGTATGGCTAGTTAAAATTTCTTGAATTTTTTCAGCGCTATCATGTTCATTGACTATAAACTTGAGCAATTTAAAAAGAAACACCTCATTTTCTAAAGGGTGAATGTTAAAAGCTGGGTGCGTATTTTCACTATTACTTAACTTATCTTTTAATGCATTTAATGCATTGCTTCGAATAGTTAATAATTTTTCGACCTGCGGATGATGGTTTTGCCCCGTAACAATAAGCTCTAGTGACATATTCCCTAGATGTGCTTTATTTCTTAACAATTTAGTAATGGAATTAGGCGCTAGATTATTTTGGCTAAAATCAATATAAGATAGCAGCGAAAGTTGAGTAAATAAAGGGCTAAGGTAGTTCAATGAGCCAGCATCTAATTGAATATTTTTAATTTCAAGTTTTTTAAGCGCAGGCATGGTTTGGTGCAATTGGCTAAAAAATGATTTAAAAATTTCCGTAAAATGTGCCTGTTCTGCCAAATTAAAATGGTTATCAGATAATATTAATGTTTCTAGATTTACTTTTTTGCAAAATAAACTTAATGCTTTTAGCCCTTTTATAGAAAAATTATTATCACTTAAGTCTAGGTGTTTTAAATCAGTGAAAGAATCAGGGCTTATATCAGCTAACTTCTCTAAGAAATCATCAGTTAATTGATTGTTTTTTAATTCTAGATGAGTTGTGCCATAATTCCCTAGGCCGTAAGTTAGCAAATCAGAGAAAACTTGTGCATTTAAATCGGTATGATTAATTACAATATCTTTAATTATAATTTCTCGCTTGCTTTTACTGATCTCGGTGAGCTTTTCTTTTAATTCTTCTAAAAAGTGAATGGTTTTAATACGGACATAATCTTTTTCATCTAATCGGTAACTCAGCTCTAGTGGTTGAGTATTCTCATTATTGGGAACAGTGAGTTTATTGATGGCTCGTCGCGCTGCGGCGATTTCTAGAGGAGGCTGTTCACGTTTAAAATTAATAAAATTCTTTAGGTTTAATTCATTTGAGTGATTGGTTAAGAAAAAGTTCAAACTTTCGGCAACTAATTTAGTTTTGTTTAAATCAATATTTAACTGCTTTTTATTTAAAGAAATTTCTTGAGTATGGCTAGTTAAAATTTCTTGAATTTTTTCAGTACTATCATGTTCATTGACTATAAACTTGAGCAATTTAAAAAGAAACACCTCATTTTCTAAAGGGTGAATGTTAAAAGCTGAGTGCGTATTTTCACTATTACTTAACTTATCTTTTAATGCATTTAATGCATTGCTTCGAATAGTTAATAATTTTTCGACCTGCGGATGGTGGTTTTGCCCCGTAACAATACGCTCTAGTGACATATTTCCTAGATGTGCTTTATTTTTTAACAGCTCAGTGATGGGGTTAAGTCCTATATTATTTTGATTAAAAGCAATATGAGATAGCAGCGAAAGTTGAGTAAACAAAGGGCTAAGGTAGCTCAATGAATCAGCATGTAATTGAATATTTTTAATTTCAAGTTTTTTAAGCGCAGGCATGGTTTGGTGCAATTGGCTAAAAAATGATTTAAAATTTTCAGTAGAATGTGCATGCTCTACCAAATTAAAATGGTTATTAGACAATATTAATGTTTCTAGATTGAGTTTTTGGGCGATTTGTTCTAGCCAAGGTAAGTGTTGAGGGGTTAAGTGATTGTCGCTGAGATCAAGGGTGGTTAAATTTTGAAAAGTACCTTGCGTTATTTTTTCATATAAGCTGATTAAAATACGTTGATTTAACTGGTTACTGTTATGAATGGCTAAATGTTGTGTGCCAAACTCACCTAGCCCATTGCTCAATAAACTTTCCCATTGTGGGAGTGACATATTGCCAGCATCAATTTCAATTTTTTTAAACAATGGCTTGCCTTTAGCTTTGCCAATCAATTTTTCATTTAATAATTTGCCTAATTCAAGTATGTAATCTGGCTACCAGCTTTCTAAAGTTAAGGTCATGGGGTTTCTTGGATTAGATTTTTTAAACTGTCCTTTAATTTGGGTTAATTTTTGCATTAGGGGGCTTTGGTGTTGATTTTTATTCCATAAATAGTAGGCAGTATTGAAGGTGTATTGAGCTGTCGTGCCTACCGCTAACTCTACAGCAATAGGCGGGGCTACAGTGGCGGTAACACCACCCACGGTGGCTGCACCAAAGCCAAGCGCGGCATTGGCAATGGTTGGGGTGGCATAGCTGGTCAAGAACCAAGTTGTGGCGGACGCCCCTGCAGTGAATGCAGTAGGGATAGAAGCGGGAACCAAATTAGTAATTGCCGCGCCAGCTATCATACTTATGCCTCCAAAGGCACCCATTACGGCCCCTTGGCGCCAATTAACATGATTTGGTTCTTGCGGATGAGCTAAGTTTGGAGCAGGGATTTGTTGACTAGGCATAGCTAAATTACTCACGATTAAATTTTATTGGTTAAGTACTATAGGATTAAAGTTTATATTGGGTAAAATATTTGTCACGAGTTTCTACCTCGGTAATAAATTGCTTGGCGGCATTTAACTGTACTGATTTGCTGTTGGTACTGGGCTCTCTGGTTTTATCGGTATGGTGAATGCGTTGTAACTGACGATAGGCATTAACATAGGCTTTGGGTGCTAACCAATTTTCTAAGCCTAAGATTTTTTCTGGGGTTTCACCATAAGTTAATTTAAAATTTTGTTTGGTTTCACAAGAGTTTCCGTGGCTCATTTTCTCTATTGCAGATATAATTTGTTGTAATTCTGCTTCCCCAAGGCCTTGGTATTGAGCAGGTAACTGGAGGTTAAATTCATGGCGTAAATAAGCCACTTCATCTGGGCAACCTGTTACTTTAGCCACCAGCATTAATTTTTCTCCCTGATTCATGGACCACCCTGGTGGGGTCACTGCCATAATGTCTTGCCAAGCTGCTTTGGGTAAGAAAGTAAAAATTTCTTTGGCAGCATAATGCTGCCAATGAGCAAAAGCTAAAATAAGTGGGGTTTCGCCATGAGGACATAGCGTTGAAAAATACGTCTTGCATTGTTCTACAGATAATGGCGCTAACACACTTTTGAGCATTATTGGGGTAAAAGCCTTACGCGCTTGATGATGTAATAGCGTATCGCCTTTTAAATCTAGGGTATGCACTAAAGTAATTTGTTGTGCTGGGGTTAAGTGTGCCATCATGGCCTCCCAAAAAGGCAACTCGTGTTCACGGTCAAAGTGATGCACTAACGGCGCTTCCCAGCCTGTATCCCCCACGATGGCAGTTAAAAAGCGTAAGCGTTCACTGGGTGCAATGGCTGCCAATAGTGCATTAAATATGGTTAAATTAGGCCGTAAACCTAAGGCACTTAAATATAGGGCACTTTCATTTTCTGGACTGCGCCGCTCTAATAAGGTATGCAGTGTATTTTGTGGGACAGCGCGGATAATGTTCAGCGCTAAACTTTCTATATTATGATAAGTGGCATACAACAACCCATCTAATCCTTCCATGGGCCGGGCATATTCTAACCATCCGCCAATTGGCAATACGCGCGCCCATAATAAAAAAATGGGCAGTGGGGTGAAATTAGCTACGATATTTTTGATTAATCGAGTACTGTGTAAATAAGTTTGGCTAATGGCCATAGTTGGGAGGGTGCTGAGCGCTAAAGGGAGCGCGCGATTTCTCCATGCTACAACGTTTTGGCGGCTCCTGTGCCAAGTATGCTGGATGGTTTGGCGCAAAGTACTGGCCCTATGGGTTAAACGTTGACTATAGCTTAAGGCATAGCCGGTGGCAGCAAAGCTTATTCCTACTGCTAAATCAAGCATCATGGGCGCATAGGTAGTGTATAGGTGGTGTATAGGTGGTGTATGAGTTGCGTTGAGCGCTAATGGATTGGGTTCAGTCATAAAATGCCTCATCATGGTTTGAAAGGGGCTACTGCTAAGGCCAAAGTAAAGGGCATAGATTGCATAGCATAATGCGTACAGCCCCAATCCCAGCATAAGGCCGGTCATTTGAGCTGAGCGGAGTTTAAGCGTCAATAATCGTAATTGTGAGCGCAGTCCATGCTTAAGCTGTAAGAAGTAATTTATTATGCTGTTTACCATTACGGTTTACCCTCTTGCTTGTATCCATTTAAAATTGATTAATGGCTCATATATGGTCAGGTTTAAAGGTGGCTAACTTTTACCCAATAAATGAGTGATGGATAAGGGTCAGCAATATCGCAGCGCATCATTATGCAATTGGCTATTGCAATAAGCAATAGTTTTAGGGCGCATTCAAACTAAAATAGTGAATTGGTAAAAGGGGGTATTGTACGAAAGTGCATTAAAATCGTCACTGAATGTAGGAAAAATTAAAAGGTGGCTTTGATTAAAGAACAGTAAGATCAAATGATATCTCAGGAACAAAATTAGTCAGTTTACTTTTGTTTTAATTTTGCTGTAGTGTCGCTTGCTGAGGCTTTTTTAACTGTAGATCTTAGAAATGATTGATTAAACCAACTAACCAAAAATAATTATTTTTTGTGTATTAAGGGCATTGAAAATTATCTCCCTGCGCAAATACAAAGCCCATTAAAAAAGAACCGCAAATGGCAGCATGCATTATTTTTAGTAAGGCAGTAATTAAAAAGTCGTGGTGGGCTTGGTTGTTATATATTTGCCTAGTAGCTAGATTGACTAGTTAATAAAAGCGTAATGCATAAAAAGTCACAGATTTTAGTTAATGCGGAAAATTTGGGGAAAAGGCGCAAGGCTTTGCAAAAGATGGTGGCCAGACCTGGAATCGAACCAGGGACACAAGGATTTTCAGTCCTTTGCTCTACCAACTGAGCTATCTGGCCACTGAAGGGTGAATTAAACGGTATGTGCCGTTCACAGTCAAGCTTTTCTTGAAAATTATTCTTTAGGTGGTATAAATCCGGCGGTTTGCACATCTTGGTCTTCAAATAAAAACGCCTGCATCGCTTGTGCTAAAAAGGCACGTGCTTTGGGATCTACCAAACTTAAATGATTTTCATTAATCAACATAATTTGTTGAGCTAACCACAGTTGCCAAGCTTCTTTAGAAATGGTGGCATAGATTTTTTCCCCTAGTTCACCGGGATAAGGGGGGCTATCTAAGCCTTCGGCTTCTTTTTTAAGCTTCCAACACGAGATCATGCGTGGCATGGTATTGCTCCAAATGCTGACGAAGTTGGGTTAGTAACGCCTTTATCGGCGCGGGTAACCCCAGCGTTTTAACCTGACAAAGGGTAACCCATCTGTACGCAGAAGGAAAGGGGGCATTAGGATTTAAGCATTGTGCAGTGAAAGGTTTGAAATCTAAATAAAAATGAGTAAAGGTATGGCGTTGTAGCGGACCACAATGGCGGCTTTGTAACTGAAGTTTAAGGTGCTGTTGAGCCCATTGGATTGGGGATTGGGTCAATTCACATTCAGGCACGGTCCACAATCCACCCCAGATCCCGGTGAGCGGTCGTTGCGTGAGCAACAGTTGTTGCTGGGCATTAACGATGAGCATTAAATATTTTTCAACTGTGGGTTTGTAGTGCTTGGGTTTGGGAGTAGGAAATAAGGTTTGGCTTTGCAAGCGATAGGCTTGGCAGCGTTGGCGCAGTGGGCAAGGCGCACAATCAGGTTGTGCTCGTCGACATAGGGTGGCCCCCAAATCCATAATGCCTTGGGTGTAATCTTTAACTCGCTGTTGCGGCGTATAGGCCTCGCTCCATTGCCAAAGTTGTTGTTCAATGGCGCTAGTGCCCGGCCAACCTGCTAAGGCATGAAAGCGAGTCAGGACTCGCTTTACATTGCCATCTAAAATGGGAGCACGAATTTGATAGGCCTGCGCTAAGATAGCACCTGCGGTAGAGCGGCCAATGCCAGGTAATGCATTCAGCGCCGCTAAGGTATTGGGCACCTGGCCTTGATGGAGCTCGAGCATTTGTTGGGCGGCACGGTGCAAATGACGGGCGCGGGCATAATAACCTAAGCCAGCCCAAAGGCTTAATACCTGGTCAAGGGAGGCGTTGGCTAAAGCCTTTAAGGTGGGAAAAGCGCGCATAAAGCGCTGGAAATAGGGCACCATGGTTTGCACTTGGGTCTGCTGTAACATAATTTCAGAGATCCAAATGCAATACGGGGTCGGCTTGAGTTGCCACGGCAAGTCATGTCGCCCAAATTGGTCATACCAGGTTAAAATTTGTTGCGCAAACCACATACAACCTGCTTATTTAATTAAAATTTAAAGAGTTTTTTTAAGCCTTTTTCTAAGCTATCTTGCAATTTTTGCTCTGGCACGGTTTCACCTTCACTATCGGGCACCGTATCAGAGCCTAACACCTTATTTAAGCCTTTATTAAGTTGTTGGTTTACTTGCTTTTGCAGTTCTCGTTCTACCACTTTGCGGACATAGGCATCAATATCGGGCACCACCATAGGTTGTTGAAAAGGGCCGTAAATGCGTACGGCAATGGGGAGCGCATTGGCGTGGGCTTGTCCATCAGAGTAGCGGTGCTGAGCCACGATTTGATATTGGATCTGTTGTTGATTGAGATCTAATGTTCCTTGTCCTTGGGCGGTAAAATCGTTGGAATCTAAAGCCAAATCGCGGTTGGTCAATATATTGTTTTTGGCTTGCCAAGTGCCAGTGATTTGGTTAAAGGGGGTCCTGGCTTGATTGCTATCTTGGGGGGGGGTAGGTTCTTTTTTAATTAAGGCTCGAGCTAAGGTAAAATAATAATTTAAGTCTAAGCCTTCAATAAAGCCTTGCTCTAATTGGAGTTTAGTCGTGCCTTGCAAACCTTGTGCAGTATGGCGCAAATCTAATTGTGCATTACCAATTCCTTGGATACTGGGCTTGCCAATTAAATCATTTAACAACGGCGCCAGCGCCACATTGGTTAATTGGCCTTTTAGTTGCCATTGTGGGGTTTTACTTTGTAAATCAATACTGCTACGTCCAGTAAAGTGGCCTTGGTATAATTTGGCACTCAATGGGGCAATATGCAGCATATGTTGCTTTGAATTCACTTGTAATTGAAGATCTTCTAACACATGGTCTTGGACTTTTAATTTTGCCAGCTGTAATTGGCCATTGATCTTAAAGGGCGCTGCACTGGGCTGGTAAGCCACTGGTTGCACCCATTCAGAGTGCGTTAAAGGCGCACTGGCCAATTCAGTGGTGGCTGAGCGGTTATTTAGCGCTAACCAAGGCGTGATATCAAGATAAGGACTTTGTAGCTGAAACGCCACGCTAAGGGGCCCCAACCAACCTAATTGTAATGTACCGGTGATTTGATTGTCGTTGGCAGTTAATTTTAAATTTGACCAATCCAGTTGGCCTAACTGCCAATTACCGGTTAATTTTGCCTTAAGCTCTAAATTAATGGGTTGGTTACCCAATCTAAGATCTTCCACTACGCTCGCTAAGCTAAGTTGGCGCATGGTAAACTGCTTTTTGGCGCTATCTAGCTGCAAAACACCAGAAATTTTACTTTTTTTGGCGTTAAACTGGGTTTTTTGGGCTTGGTCTTGTAGTGCCAAATCGCCACTGGCGGTGATGGAAAAAGGGCGCTGTGGATGAATGGCTTGGCTAGAAAAGTGAACATCTTGTAATTGATAGCTCAATTGGTTAGGCACATCTTGAAAATGCACCATCGCCTGCTCTATGGCCACATTGGCAATTTCCCAATGTAAGGTGCGTGCTGGCGGAGTGGTCATGGTTTGCGAGGTGTCAACGGCCAATACTCTAGAAGGCGACTCGATGGCAGGTAAAGTTTGCACTTCGGCAGGAGTTACGCTGGATTGGATCTGCCAATTTTCCAGGCCATTGGCATTACGTTCTAGGTATAATTGCGGGGCTTTTAAAATAAGCGTGGCTAATTTAATTTCTCTTTTGATTAATGGCAGCCATTGAATTTCAAAAATGGCTTCTTGCGCTGTGCCTAACTGGGCGTGTTGAAAGCCTTTAGGGTTTTGGATCAGCACCTCTTTGGCGGCAAGACTAAGATTGGGGAAAAATTTAAGATCTAGTTGGCCTTCAATATTGATTTGATAGCCAGTTTGGGCATGAATTAAATTTTCTAATTGTGGTTTATATTCATTGGGATCTAAAAGCAATAAAGTGGCCACTAAGCTGATTGCTAATACGGGTAGGGTCACCAATAAAATGAGCAAAGTTACTTTCAAAAATTTTCGCATAGTCTAGCGTCTCAATGAAGGATAAGGGATTTATAGCATAGCAGGCAACAATGGAAGTGGGGCAACTTGGAGCGGGTGATGGGAATCGAACCCACGTCATCAGCATGGGAAGCTGAGGTACTACCATTGTACTACACCCGCTGCGCTGGCCGAGATTATCCCAGAAAAGGGCGAATTTGCCAAGTCACAGTACCCAATAAACCCCAATACTTAAAAAGTTATAGAACTGATTTTTTCTCTAGGCTACAATATCGGCGCAATATTTTCTTTAGCACAAAAGGTAAGTGAAATGTCAGTCAATAGGACCATTAAAAGTTATGTGTTACGTCAAGGACGCATGACCCCTAGTCAACAAAGAGCATTTACTGAGAATTGGCCACGCTTTGGGTTAGCGTTGCCCAATGAGGTGGCACCGCTGGATTGGCCAGAGGTATTTAATCGCCAGGCCCCATTGGTGCTAGAAATTGGGTTTGGGATGGGCGAGGCATTACTGGCTGCAGCTAAAGCTCATCCTGAAAATAATTATATTGGGGTGGAAGTGCATCCTCCAGGAGTTGGGCGTGTTTTAAATCAAGCAGCAAACCATGAATTGACTCAGTTACGTATATTTCAAAATGATGTGCATTTAGTATTAGCTCGTGCAGTGGCGCCCAATTCGTTGGATAAAGTTCAAATTTATTTTCCCGATCCGTGGCCTAAAAAACGGCATCATAAACGGCGCTTAATTCAACCGGAATTTATCGCATTAGTTGCTGAGCGCCTAAAACCTAAAGGGATATTACATTTGGCAACTGATTGGCCAGCCTATGCGCTACATATGCAAAGCACTATAGAGGAAAATACTGATTTGCAGCCAGTGACCGAACCCTTGCTGGCGCAACGTTTTACCACCCGCTTTGAGCACCGGGGCAAACAATTAGGGCATCCCATTGACGATTTAGTCTTTGAAAAAGTTAGTTAGTATAACTTGTTACTACCAAAATTAAAGCCAATTTCAGCTACACTATGCAAATAAGTATGGCTGAGCTCATTGGGTAAGGAAGGCATGTTTGGCATCGAAAGGTTAACTCCTGATATTTTATTGTTATTTACTATTCTTACTTTAACCGTGGTGTTATTTATTACGGAAATCATCCGAATCGATGCTGTGGCTTGTTTTATTTTGGTGTTATTGGGCTTATCCCAATTGGTGCCCCAAGAAATTTTATTTTCTGGTTTTTCCAGTGAAGCGGTGATTGCTTTGATAGCGGTAATGATTTTAAGCGCAGGCTTAGAGCGCACTGGGGTGATGAATGCAGTAACTGGCTGGGTCCTTCGCTTAGGCGGGGCACAAGAACGTCGGATCAGTATTATGTTAATGGCTCTAGGTGGCTGCTTATCTGGCTTTATGCGTAGCGTGGGCACGGTGGCGTTATTTTTGCCAGTCATTACCCGCATTCGACGTCGCACTGGGATTTCTAAATCTCGTTTACTGTTGCCCATGAGTTTTTGTGCCATTTTAGGCAGCACATTAACCATGATTGGGACCGGCCCCTTAATTATGCTTAATAGCTTATTAAAAAATTTGGGTGGATTGCATACCGCATCTGGTGTCCCGACTGCGGGGTTAAGTTTATTTACGGTATTGCCTATAGGGTTGTTTTTATTAGGCGTGGGGATTATTTATTTTTTATTATTAGGTCGTTATATACTGCCAGAGGTGCCGCCCGCCAGATTGGCAACCCATAATAGCACCATGGATTATTTTAGACGAATTTATGGCTTAGGTGGCGTGTTATATGAACTGCGAGTCCCCAGCTCTAGTCCTTTGGTGGGTAAGACTTTGCAACAATGGGAAAGTTTATTAGATCCGGACGTGGTGATTATTGGGATCAAAACCGGAGCTTCCCTAGCGGTGCCGCCGCTGCGCAATGCACAAATTAAATCTGGATCGGCAGTGGCGTTATTAGGCCCGGATAATAAAATCACTGCCTTTGCTCAACGCCATCATTTGCGTCAATCTGCAACCTTAACGGCATTTGCAGAACATTTAAATGTGGCGGCGGCCGGTTTATGTGAAGCCGTTGTGCCTCCTAGTTCGCAATTAGTGGGACGAGATTTTAAAGAATTGCATATGCGAGACCGCTATGGCACTCAAGTCCTGGCGGTCTATGGTGGCAATAAAGTGCGACGCGGCCAAGAAATTCAGGAATTAAATTTACGCGCCGGCGATACCTTATGTATGTTTTGCCGTTGGCCGGTATTAGCAGATTTAGCTAAAAGCCCAGATGTGGTTGTAGCCACCACAGATTATCCGCGGGAAAAATTTTATACGGCTAAAGCACATATGGCACTGGGTTTTACCTTATTGGCATTAATATTGGTATTAAGCACCAATTTACCGGTATCGGTGTGTTTGCTCAGTGGTGCCGTGGGGATGATATTTTCTGGCGTGCTTTCTATTGATCAGGCCTATGCTGCAGTCAGTTGGAAAACGGTATTTTTATTGGCAGGGTTGATCCCATTAGGTTATGCGGTGCAATATACTGGCGCTGCAACTTGGCTGGCGGAAATTATTTTACAAGACTTTGATTATTTACCGTATTGGGGCTTAGAAATTGTATTGGCGGTGGCAGCAACTTTATTTTCATTGGTAATGACCAATATTGGAGCCACGGTATTATTAGTGCCTATAGCAGTGCAATTGGCCACTCAAACTCATAGCGATCCACGGATTTTTGCGTTAATTGTAGCCATTAGTACCTCCAATTCTTTTTTGATCCCAACGCATCAGGCCAATGCCTTAGTAGCGGGACCTGGCCACTATAAGACCAGTGATTTTATCCGTGCTGGAAGTTTAATGAGTATATTGTATATTGTCATCACCCTAATTGGGGTCAATTTAATATTTTTAGGTGATTAACAGCTTAATTTTTTGGCGTATTTAATGGGCAGAGATTTTTGTAACATTAAGGCGCGACAGTGCTCAATGTCTTGGGCTGAGGCAAAGCCATGAAAAGGAAGCCATAAAAATCGGGATACCGTTGCCGGTAAAATAAATCCATTGTTTATTTCTAACACATAGGTTAAATGGCGCCAATTGATTTGGCTTTGGCGAATGCCTTGGCCAGACCAAGTAATGCCATTGGCACAGACGGTGATGGTAAGTGCTTTATCTTTGGCGGTATGGTTTTGCATGCGCCGAATCATTAGCCATTGCAGCATTCGCTTGCGCCAACATAACCAGGTTAAGCTCATAAATAAAATTAATAAATCGCTCCATGCCAACATACCTAAAAACAGTTTAAGTAACATTACCAAAATTAAAAAGGTGGCCATGCCATTAAATAATAGAATACATAGCCGTAATAAAGGCTTTCGTTCCATAAAGTAAAAACAGGCTTTGCCTAATTCGGTTGCTTTGGGGGTATAAGTAATTTTAAACATAGGGTTATGGTAAGAATAAACTGGTAACATTATTAAGAAATTGCCAACCCTTGGGGGTGGTGACAAGGCGCTCAGTGAACGGATAGATTAACCCCTGATCTAGGGCTTTGGCAAGGGTGCCCTCAATCTTGGTAAAAGGTAAGTAAGTTCGTTCAGTAAACAAGGTGCTAGAGCAGCCTTGTTTTAAACGTAAGGCATTTAACATAAATTCAAATGGTAAATGAGTCGCTGGAATGGGTTGCGAATCAGCCACATAGGAATCACTGGCTTGTAAATAACGTTTGGGATGCCGAATTTTGGTGCTGCGTATAATTTGATTGGGCTGAGTGATTTTGCTATGCGCCCCAGCCCCAATACCTAAATAATCGCCAAATTCCCAATAATTGCGATTATGTTGGCAGGATTGCTGTGGCGCATAGGCAGAAACTTCATATTGATAATATCCTCGAGCCGCCAATAAGGCTTGCCCTGCGTCAGCAATATCCTCACGGCAGTCTTCATCTGGTAGCACTGGCGGGGCACGGTAAAAAGCCGTATTGGGCTCTAAGGTTAATTGATACCAAGAAAGATGGGTGGGGTTTAAGGCTAAGGCTTGTTCTAAATCATCCAGAGCTTGCGAGACGGATTGATGAGGTAAGGCATACATTAAATCTAAATTAAAATTATCAAAGCCTGCAGCATCAATTTCTTGCACTGCCGTTAAGGCCTCATTGGGACCATGAATGCGCCCTAGGGCTAATAAGTGCGTTGCATTAAAACTTTGTACCCCCAGCGATAATCGATTAATTCCAGCTTGTCGATATTCGGTAAAGCGCCCATGTTCTAAAGTGCCGGGATTGGCTTCTAAGGTAATTTCCAAATTGGGGGCCAATGCAATATGTTGACTAATTTGGGTTAGCAAAGTATTAAAAGCAGTGCCTGAAAACAGACTTGGGGTGCCACCGCCAATAAAAATACTGCCAATCATGCGCCCCTTGATTTGCGGTAAGTGTTGTTGAAAATCGCGTAATAAGGCTTGAATATAGGCCTGTTCAGGTAATTGGTCGCCTTGGGTATGACTATTGAAATCACAATAAGGGCATTTTTTTACGCACCAAGGAATATGAATATATAAGGCTAAAGGCGGTGGCTCAAAGGCTAAGCTATGCATATTATACCGGTTGTGGCGGATACATAATTTTTAATCTGGCCAGCAATTCGTTTAAGGCTTTGGCACGATGGCTAATTTGATTTTTTTGAATTGGAGTGAGCTCTGCTGCGGTACAATTTAACGATGAAATCCAAAATATTGGATCATAGCCAAAGCCATCTTGGCCCACTGGGGCTTCTAAAATGCGGCCTTCCCATTGTGCTTGGCAAATGACTGGTATGGGATCTTGACTATGGCGTACAAAGGCAATGGCACAATGAAAGCGGGCACTGCGGTCTTCGCCTTTAATATTGGTAATGGCCGCCAATAATTTTGTCATATTACTGCTGGCATTAGCGGTAGAGCCGGCATAGCGTGCGGAAAAGATCCCAGGGGCCCCTCCTAGGGCATCGGCACATAATCCAGAATCATCGGCAATGCTGGGGAGCTCAGTATGCTTGGAGGCATGGCGAGCTTTAATAATGGCATTTTCAATAAAACTTAATCCAGTTTCTGCAACGGGGGGTAAGTTATATTCAGATTGCGGCACAAATTGAATAGGCAGACCATGACATAATTGGGCAATTTCTTTTAATTTACCTTCATTGTCAGAGGCAATGACAATTTTCATGCTGTCGCGCTCCTATTAATTTAGATGACTTTTTAAAGTACTTGATTTGAGGCATAATTTACTGCTTTTTGCTGAAATCAGCAAAGGTTATTTTGATTTTCTATTTTTTGTTAACTAACTTTTTATCAGCTAAGGTAGTATGATTCATCAAAAAATCTTGTAATATATTGGCCACAGGATTGGGAGCATCCAAGTGTACATGGTGGCGACCTGGTAAGCTGTAGTACTGTAACTGTGGAATGGCTGCGCGACGTGCTTGCAGTTCGGCAGGAGGAAAAGGATAACCAGATTGCGGTTGTAATAAACATAAAGGGGCGCGAATTTGGTTTAAAAAGGCATGCACTTGCGGTTCGGTTAAAGGACTGGCTACAGGCAATAATAAACGTGGATCAGTACGCCATTGATAGTCTCCAGTTTGGGTTTGGATGATCCCGCGTTCAACCAGCAATTGAGTGGAGCTGGGCAGCATATCAGAGACTCGTTGCCTGGCATGTACTGCAGCGGCAAGCGTCGAATAGCGAGGCAGGGTTTTATATGGCAACTTTAAACTCTCTTCAAGATATAAGCGGGCTTGCGCTGGCCCTTGTTCTGCAGGAGCGGTAATGGGCCCTAAGCCATCGAGCAACATTACCCCCAAAAAACGCTCAGGGATCAGCCCAGCTAATAAGCTGCTGATGGCAGCGCCTAGGGAATGTCCAATTAATAAGCATTGTGTCCACCCTAATGCCTCTATTACTTGGGCGATTTCGATAACCACATCGATAATATGCAAAGTTTGCCCTGGTGGTTTATGGGCAGAATGACCATGTCCAGGTAAATCCAAAACAACCCATTGTAACTCGGGAAATAATGGCGCTAAGTGATCAAAACTGGCGGCATTGTCTAACCAACCATGTAAGGCCAAAATTGGTATGCCTTGTGGGTTCCCCCAGCGCTTGGCATGTAAGGGATAGGTTAAATCAAGGGTCATTGCTTGACCGTTATAAATTGTCATAAGCAGTTCCAGTTGCCATGGTTTGGGGCGTAAAATGTGGGGCAATAGCGCATATTAGTGCATTGCCATGCCAAGGCCATAATTGGTGAGTGGCATTGCAGTTAAAATGACCAATAAATATAATAAAATCATAACTGGTAATGGGGTGAGATCGATGCCATTAAAGGCCGGCAAGCGCCGTCTCACTGGCCGTAGTAATGGGGCAGTGAGTTGCTCAAGTAATATAGCTAACGGATGATGATTCATATTGGGCACCCAGCTCATTAATGCCCGAATTAAAATAGAAAATATAAAAATATTCAATATGACCTGTAACCCATCGCCGATGGCCCAAATCAATAATCCCAGTGCTTGGGGCCACTGCTCAGTTTTTAGCCAAAAAATAAGGCTTAATTTTAGTGCGGTGGCCCCTAAAATTAAGCCGACACTGGCCCAGTCTATCCCTAGCAAGCCAGGAATGATGCGACGTAAGGGTCTAAGTACTGGGCTAGTCAATTTGACGATTAGTTGCGAAAAAGGGTTATAAAAATCGGCCCGAACCATTTGCAGCAACCAGCGCAGGCAGAGTAATAAAATAAATAAATTAAAGCTTATCTGCACGAGAAATTCTGCAGCTTGGTAAATTGGCATCATGTCTATTCCTATTATTGAGTGCCGTTATTTTCTTCACTTAAGGCGCGTCCACGTTCAGTTGCGGCCACTAAAGCATTGCCAATAATTGTGGCTAATTGCCCTTGTTGTAATGCCTCAACGCCTGCAGCAGTGGTTCCACCTACTGAGGTGACTTGTTGGCGCAATGCGGCAACGGAACTTTGACTGGCTTGGGCCATATGAATTGCGCCTAATCCTGTTTGTAAACTAAATTCTTGGGCTTGCTCTGCCGGTAACCCTAATTTTTGGGCTTGCTCACTTAAACATTCTAGAAAATAGAAAAAATAGGCGGGTCCTGAGCCGGCTAATGCGGTGACCACATCCATCAAAGCTTCGTTGGTGATCCAGCTGGTTTTTCCCACACATTGTAAAATCTTTTCCGCCAATTGACAGGCCACCGCTGGAGCAGGGGTGGGCGCAAATAACCCGGTCATCCCCTCACCAATTAACGATGGGGTATTGGGCATCGCACGAATAATGGTCAGAGTTTCTGGGGTGGTATTAAGCCATTGATAAAGTTGATGGGTTTGCAAACCGGCGGCCACACTAATAATTAATGGAAGTTTTTCTTTGACTTTGGCTTGTAATGGGGTTAAAGCGGCACGCATTGCTTGGGGTTTTACGGCTAAAACAACAATTTCAGTTTGTTCAATTAAAACTTGGCTATCTGAGGTGGTTTGTATCCCAAAAGTTTGGGTAAGCTGGGTTCGTTTTTCAGGATGGCGATCACAGATCCAAATGTTTTGTGGAGGATGGCCCCGTTGTAGTAAGCCTCCTACTAAGCAAGAAGCCATATTGCCGCCACCAATAAATCCAATAAGATGCGGTTTGTTCATAATATTCCCTTAATTTGTTGGAATGGGGTGAAAATTTCGGGGCCCTAAAATTGCGGTCCCAATTCTAACTAACGTCGCCCCTTCGGCAATTGCGGCTTCATAATCATTTGACATCCCCATAGAGAGCGTATCTAGATCATACCCTTGTTGATTTAACTGGGTAAACAGGGTGGCTACAGCGTGAAAATACGCGCGTTGCGCTGCAAAAGTTGGAAGCGGATCGGCTATGCTCATTAAACCTCTTACCTTTAAATTATTCAGCTTACTTATTTTTTCCAGTAAGGGCGCTACCGCTGCTAATGGTAGGCCTTGTTTGGCTTGCAATGCAGCGGCATTAACTTGGAGACAAATATTTAAGGGGGCTAATTGGGGGGGGCGATAGTGGTTAAGTCGTTGGGCGATTTTAAATCGATTAATACTGTGAACCCAATTAACCTTTGGCGCGATCTGGGCGGCTTTATTACTTTGTAGGGTCCCAATATAGTGCCAACAGTACCGATTATCATTAAGGGCGGTTAATTTAGCCAGTGTTTCTTGGGCGTAATTTTCTGCTATATGCCATTGTTGCGCTTGCCCTAAGGCGGCAATGGTTTCCAAGGAATGGCCTTTGGTGACCACCAGCAGTTGTACACTATTAGGGGGGCGCTGATATTTTTGCTCTAGCTGGCGAAGCTTTGCCTTCAGGTTTTTTAAATTAGCTCCGATATCTAACATAAAGCAGCGCCTTTTATCCTATACATAAGTGAGAGTGCATTATACCAGAAACGATAAGCGGAGAGGGATTATGGATATTACAGAATTACTAACTTTTGGGGTAAAAAATAATGCCTCGGATCTGCATTTATCCTCTGGGATGCCGCCGGTGATCCGAGTTGATGGGGAAATTCGCAAGATTAACTCGCCAGCATTAGATCATAAGTCAGTGCAATCACTTATTTATGATATTATGAATGACCAACAACGTAAAGATTATGAAGAATTTTTAGAAACTGATTTTGCTTTTGAAATTCCTAATTTAGCACGATTTCGGGTGAATGCCTTTAATCAACAGCGTGGAGCAGGTGCGGTATTTCGAACCATTCCTTCACGTGTATTTACCTTAGAAGATTTAAATTTACCTAAAATATTTAAAGAAATCGCGGAATATCCTCGTGGAATTGTTGTGGTGACCGGTCCTACTGGCTCGGGGAAAAGTACTACCTTAGCGGCCATGATTGATTATATTAATGCCAATAAGCATGGACATATTTTAACCATTGAAGATCCGGTGGAATTTGTGCATCAAAGCCAAAAAAGTTTAATTAACCAACGAGAAGTACATAGTGATACTTTAGGGTTTTCTCAGGCGTTACGCTCTGCGTTACGTGAAGATCCAGATGTTATTTTAGTTGGGGAAATGCGGGATTTAGAAACCATTCGTTTGGCGTTATCTGCCGCAGAGACGGGTCATTTAGTGTTTGGGACTTTGCATACCACCTCAGCGGCTAAAACGGTGGATAGAATTGTGGATGTATTTCCAGGGGCAGAAAAAGAATTGGTGCGCTCTATGCTTTCTGAATCACTGCGTGCGGTTGTCTCCCAAACTTTAATTAAAAAATCTGGTGGTGGTCGGGTTGCGGCCCATGAAATTATGATTTGTATTCCAGCGATCCGTAATTTAATCCGTGAAAATAAAGTGGCACAAATGTTTACCACCATTCAAACCAATCAAGGACGAGGGATGCAAACCTTAGATCAAAATTTAAAAAAATTATTAGATATGGGATTGATCAGTCGCGACAGTGCACGTGAAAAAGCCGCCAATAAAGAAAGTTTTAGTTAGTTAATCTTAAGCAAGTATTGCTTTTGATATTGCCTTAGATTGCTTAATTTGTGATGGGAAGATGGCTTTCCTGGTTTTCGAGATAAGATTTAATTTCCCTAGACTGATTGGCAACAAGAGAAACGACACGGCTAATAACCCAATATTTTTTGTAGCAGGCTTCACTTAAGATTAATGCTTATGAGAAAACTAGGGTCCTATTCCTTGGCTTAACGCCAAGGAATAGGAAAAGAGATGGGTTACTGAGGTCGTGGCGCTTTAGCAGCGCTTTCTTTTTCTGGGGCAGCAGCTCCCTCGGGCATTAGTAGGTGTAGAACTGCGTTTTGTTAGCTGAGAAAAATATAGTTCTGCTTTGTGCCCAATTGCCTCGTTATTATTTTTCTTTTGCTGGTCATTGACGGGCTGCGTCATAATCGGCAAATGCTGGATAACTTGGTGAATTATTTCTGGTGGCAAGCCCAGTAATGGCGATGTCTGTTGATGCTCTTGCTTTTTTAGTTCTGGCCAACAGCTAATGCGAGCGGCAACATCAATCCTATTTTCACGCTGCTGAACTAAAAATGCTTTGGTTTCACTACTTTCTGGAGCTAATTGTTCAGCAGTTGCAAATTGGTTATCTTGGCGGAAGATATTGGCGCCGCGTTTGACCAAACATTGGATCACTGCAAGCTGATTTTGAGTTGCGGCTTGATGTAGCGCACTTTGGCCTGAGTTATTGGGTATATTCACTTTGGCGCCACAATCTAGCAAAAATTGCGCAATTGCAAGTTGACCCGTGGCAGCAGCGTGATGTAGGGCGGTATTGCCAAACTGATCTGCGATATTAATATCTGCTTGGGTTGCCATTAATATTTTAACTAACTCTACGCTGGCGCTTCTAGCTGCGTAATGCAAAGCGATTTCGCCGAAACCATTTTGTGCATGAGCATTGACCCCGGCGGTAATTAACCATTGGACTTTTGGGGGATCTTGGAGATTGATAGCGTTAAACAGTAAATGAGCACCAGCATTTGGGTTGATTGAAATAAGCAATTGAGCTATTTCAAGATGGTAATGGTCATAAGCATTTTTTATTGGAGTTGCGCTATAATGATTTTCTATATCAATGTTTGCCCCATTATCAATTAAACGTTGGGTTAAAGGTAAATTTCCTAGTAATGTAGCGTAATGCAACGGGGTATCATCTATTCTATTTCGCAGATTAACTGCTGCGTTTTTTTCAACTAACCATTGAGCGAGGGTAAAATGGTTCATTGCCGCGGCTTTATGGAGTGGGGTATCACCGTAACCATTTTGTACATTAATCTCTGCCCCGTGATTGATTAACCATTGCGCTACGTTAAGATGACCCTTTGCAGCAGCTTTATGCAGTGGGGTATCACCAGAACCACTTTGTTGATTAATCCCTACTCCGTGACTGATTAACCATTGAATGACATTAAGGTGGCCCTTTGCAGCGGCCTTGTGCAGTGGGGTACTTCCGCCACGGTATTGAGGCGCATTAATATCTATTTCGCAAGCGGCTAAGCTTTGAATAGAGTTAAGATAACCATTAGCTGCCGCTTTATGTAATAGGTTGAGCGCTTCATCTGCTTGGTGAGTAATTAACAGTTTAATCATAGGCAGAGAATTTTTCTTTAAAGCGATATCTAAAGGGCTTTGTTGCTGATGATTACGTGCCTTTAAATTTGCTTGATGGGCAATAATTACTTCAGCGATATGCAGTTCATTATTTAACACCGCATTATGTAACGGCGTATTGCCTAAGCTATCTGATTTATGGTTATTGGGTTGGGGAAAAGCTTCTAAATAATGACGTTTTTGTGATGTGGTAGGCGCTAAAGAGTGATCGTTGATGGTCATGCTAGCCTCATAATTAATTTATTTAACTAAGATACTATCAACTATTTAGGATTATTAATAGTTGTTATTTATTTTAATCTATAAATTTAGACTAATGGCACTACTTGACGCTTGAACGGGACAGTAAAGACTTAGTTGAATACTTAATAAGTATGTTATGAAAAAATAGCTAAAAATTAGTTATTTTATGGTTTAATGCTTGCAAAGTTGAACGGTGGTTAAAAAAATATCAGGGGGGTAAAGTGTTGTAGTGAACCTCATTTACTTCATTACTTATCTGGTTAAAATAGCCATCAATAAGGCAAATACTACCGTTGGTCGGTGATTTATGCCGTTAATTAAAAATAACTTTACATTGTTATCACGAAGTTTAAACTCAATTTTTCTTATGCTTTTATTTAAAAAATTGTAAAGCATGCCAAGCTGTTGGATAAAGCAGGTGAAGACATGCCCGCCATTATTTATGGTAACTGCAGTGTATATGCAGCAATGAGTAGCACTATTAAAAAATTAAAAATAAGGCAATTGCAATGCGCATTTCCTATCCCTTTCGTCGATTCGCCACTTATTTTATCTTTGGCGCTCATACTCTAGAGACTTTGGCACAAAATGAAGTGGGGTTATTTAAACTGCTTGCACAACGCATTAGGCAAAGAATGTTTAGCATGACGCACGGTATCGCGTCAGTAAAACATTTTAGCTTAAATTTAGCGCTAGATGCGCTGTTGGTAAGTGCAAGAATTGGACTATTGTTGACCGCGCCGTATCGCTTATTACATACGCTGTTTTGGGAAAGTTATTTTTTGCTTAACAGTGCGATGGCCATAATTTTACAAGATGCATTATCCAGAAATGATCAAACGCCCCAAGCAATGCTGGCTCAATTAGGGGCTTTTTTGGCATTGGGGGGGTTGATTATGCCTGTAGTCCCCATTTTTTATACAGAATTAGCCTCAGCTAGGGTTTTAGCTGCATTGATTTTTCCGCCATTGGTTCCTAATTACTGGGGATTGGCGGCCATGGGTCAAATGTTATTAGGCATTGTAACCTTGGAAACCATGGTTGGTTTAGGAATGCGCTTGCGCAATCAATTGCCTGCTACCAGGCTTGGTGAATGGTTGATATGGCCAGCACAGGTAACTCAGCAACTTATGGCAAGTTTGGCTAAAGTTGCCGAGCAATGGGTTATGGGGGCTGAAAAGTTAAGCCAAGCATTAAGTGCATTGCCATTACAGCTTAAGCAGCAATGTGCCACTTGCTTTGTTAGCGTCAGTGGTTGGTTAACCACTTCCTTGTCTTTAGAGGAGACAGAAACTGTTGCAATGAGTCAGGGTAATGAAGCTACGGCGCAAGTTGAGGCGGGTGCTTTGCCCCCACAAGCTGGCTTAATTTTTCGTAATCGCGCTGTACCCCTAAGATCTCAAACGCAGCTTTTTTCGAGCCAACCTGAACCGTTGCTTGAATCGTCAGTGAGGGTTGGTTTAGCGTAGATATGATGCGTTATCTGGAATGGATGTCGTGGGTGACTTTAGTCATCTAAGCATTAAATCAAATAATCAAAGAAGTATTGATAGAGTGAGTTGTATTAATGGCGGATAATAATTTAAATCTTTCTCCCGAAATCACTCAACTTTTAAACTTAATGTTTCCTAATGGTGCCAATCAAAGTTGGTTATGTAGTTTAATACAAAGGAATCAAGTTAGCATTAATACCATGTTAGAGACGAGTGTATTTGGAGATTTGAGTGATTTTCCAGACAACTACCCTGAGGCGACCGAAGAAGATAAACTGCAGATTTTAAAATGTTATTTTACCCAGGAAAATTATCCTGGTTTTGATCTTGTAGAAATTTTAAGTTTTGTGCGAGATTACGATACGTATATTGAAGATAGGCAACGGGCTATAGAAAATGGTTTATTTGACGAACAACGGGCAGGTAGAGCCCCTAGGGGAAATGACTTTTATTTAGAATATCGTGCGGCATATCAAGCCATTGAAGCAATTCAACTGCTCAATTGCATGCAGCGCCGTTATGAACAGTCAAGCGTAGAACGCCCTGAGCTGTTGAATTGGATCCAGCAGCAAAAAACTGAAATCTTGGAACAGGTTCAGCCTCAAGGCGCTAATCGATTAAACCGGTTCATTGGCTTTGAATTATTTGGCAGCTATCGTTTTAGTTTATTTTTTCAAAAAGAAATTGAAGCCATCAAACGAATTTATCAACAACTAAAATTTAATGTTATTGCCATCAGTCATGGCCAATGGTCAGGGTTTGAGATCTGTTTAGGTTCGGCACGGTTAACTATAAGGTTAGGGTTGACCTTATTGTTACCTCAGCGCTTACTGGCCGCTGCAATACGTGAAACTTATTATTTAAGTAATGCCTTGTTAAGAGAGTCAATGCAGCGGTTATTTAATTATGTGCCTGAGGGCAGGCGCTTATCTTTTGCCTCGCTGGGTATTTTTACTGGCTTATATGTACTCGCAGGGTGTTATATGCCCCTACCTTCAGCGCAATTACTTTTAGGTCTACAATGCTTTCCTAGACATTGGGGTTGGGATTTTATTACAAAGATATTTGAGGCAGCGATACGGTTACAAGTTGCGGCGGGTTTGAGCTATGGGGTCGCTAAATGGCTCTATCATCAAGGTGCATTATTGCCTCAACGCTTAGAGTATTGCGCAAGCAAAATAACTGAGGCAATGGCTTATTGCACTCATCGTGTAAGGCAATGGTTTGCCAGAGAGGCGATTGAAGCACCAGACTTGGTGGCGGTCAGTGATCCAGTGCAGCCTACCTTTAATGCAGCGTCTGCAACCAGCGCATTATCTTTCCCCAATCATTATATTGTCAATCGCAGCCGCTCTGCCAGTGTAGTCTCACAGGAGGCAATGTTAGCAGAACTTGACCGTGCAAGTCCCTCATTGAGCGCACGTGGCTGATGATGGGAAGTTTTGTGGTCGATATCTGACTCCAGATATCGTTAGCCCAATATAACTCCATAACCATCAAATTGCGGTTAATCCCTGGTTTAGACAGGGATAGCTTGGGAAAATTAAGTAATTTTCCAGAAAATTAGTCAATTAAACTTTGCGATGGTTGCTAACCAGTTTAAGCTAGTGCATGTTAGGGGAGCAATAAGGACCAAGCAATGCAAGACCAAATCACTGTTCAAGCCTTACAAGCTAAATGGCAAGCGAAAGAAGATTTTTTATTATTAGATGTGCGCTCTGCAGAAGAATTTAATCACTGTAATTTAGGGGGCAGTTTAATTCCTTTACCTGAGCTAATGGCACAAATAGAGGAATTACCTAAAAATAAACCCATTTTGGTGTTATGTCGTTCTGGCAAGCGCAGTCAAGCGGCAGTCATTTTATTAAAAGAAGCCGGCTTTAGTGCGGTAAAAAACATCAGTGGGGGCATTTTAGCTTGGGCTAAAGAGATTGATCCGAGTTTTCCAACGTATTAGCGGAATAAGCCAGTTTACCTTCAATTAAAGTATGCATCACTCGACCTGGCAATTCCCAGTGGCTAAATGGGCTATTGTGGCCGTTGCTTTTAAATAGCGCAGGATTGACCGTGCTGCGCGCTTTGGGATCCACAATACAAATATCGGCGAGCGCCCCTGGTGCTAAGTGGCCGCGGTTGAGTCCTAAGTATTGTGCAGGTCCATGGGTAAGTCGCGCCACCAAAGTGGGCAAATCTAAGATCTGTTGTGCCACCAAATGTAACCCTAACGGCAATAAGGTTTCCAGGCCAGTGCAACCTAAGCTGGTTTGGGCAAAGGGATGTCGTTTAGAAAGCGCCGTTTGTGGTTGATGATAGGAACAAATGCCACTTAAGACTCCTTGCTGCAGTCCTTGGCGTAGCGCAAATTGATCGCGTTGGCTACGTAGGGGCGGAAAAAGATGACAATTTGAATTAAAATCCAGCAAATCAACTTCAGTAAGATGTAAATGGGCAATACTGACATCGGCAGTAACCGCTAAACCTTGTTGTTGGGCTTGACGAATTTGGGCCACCCCTGCTGCAGTAGAAATGCCGGTAAAATGGGCTTTAACTTGTGTGGCTTCAATTAATAATAAATGCTGCGCAATGGCAATGGTTTCTGCTAATTCTGGAATGCTGGGTAAGCCTAAACGCGCATTCACCGCCCCTTCATGAATGCCGTTACAGCGCCCTAGTGAGGGTTCATTGGCTTGAATAATAATGGGTAAGGCAAAACTGGCCGCGTAGGCATAAGCATTACGTAAAATATTTAATGGTGAAGGCGCTAGGGCATGACTAAAGGCAATACAGCCTGCTTGGTGGAGCGCAGTGAGATCGGCAATATGTTGGCCTTGCAAACCTTGAGTTAAGGCGCCTACCGGATAAACATGCGGGCTTAGCGCTAAAGTCTTGGTGGGTAATAAGCGACGCACTCGATGGGGGGCATCGATCACTTGCGCTCCATCAGGGGGGCATACCATAGTGCTGATGCCCCCGGCTAAGGCCGCGTTGAGCTCAGGTTGGGATAAATAACCGGCTTCATCTCGAATTGCCGCATAACTGTCAATCAGTCCAGGGATCACCAGCTGTTGACTCGCATCAATGGTGATCTCAGGAGTAAAATGGGGACTGTGCTCAATAATTTTACCCTCGACAATTTGTAAATCGCCAATGGCATCGTAGTGCTGAGCCGGGTCAATAATTCGACCATGTTGAATTAAAATATGGGTCATCGTTGCGCAATTCCATTGTTGGCGTTGGCTAAAATCGCCAATACTGCCATACGTATCGCCACCCCATTGGTGACTTGGTCTAAGATAACCGCATTGGGGCCATCCGCCAATTCAGAGTCAATTTCTACACCGCGGTTAATGGGGCCAGGGTGAATAATTAGCGCATTAGGCGCGGCAGCGGCAATGGAGCGTGGTGTTAGGCCAAACGCTCGATAATAAGCGCCTACTGGAGGCAATAATCCTTTTTGCATTCGTTCTTGTTGCAAGCGTAACATAATGATCACATCAACTTGAGCTAAACCGCGGGACAGATCATGAAAGACTTGGACCCCTAAACTAGAGGCTTGCGGGGGCAGCAAGGTTTTAGGGGCAATCACCCGCACTTCACCGGTTTGCATTAAATTTAAGGCATGAATTTGTGAACGAGCGACTCTAGAATGCAAAACATCGCCCACAATGGCTACTTTGAGCTGGCGAAAATCTCCGCGATGTTGTCGAATAGTATACAAATCTAATAACGCTTGGGTGGGATGGGCATGACAGCCATCCCCAGCATTAATAATATGCATATGCTGGCGCATTTGTTGCGCCAAAAAATGGGCCGCGCCACTGGCGGCATGTCGAATCACTAATAATTCGCATTGCATGGCCTGTAAGTTGCGGACCGTGTCTTCTAGCGATTCGCCTTTATTGCTCGAGGAGTTATTGACCTCAAAATTTAACACATTGGCCCCTAAGCGCTTAGCGGCCAATTCAAAGGTGGCGCGGGTTCGCGTGCTGGGTTCATAAAAAAGGTTGACCACGGTTTTATGGCGTAGCTGTTGTGTTTCCCGAAAACTGCGACTATTGGGCACAAAAAATTGCTGCGCTTGATCTAAAATCCGGGTGATCATGGTGGCATTTAAGTTTTCAATATCTAATAGGTGGCAAAGATTGCCTTGGGCATCAACTTGCACAGTCATGATTTAGCGGCTCGGCCAGTACAAAGCCAAGATTCTAGCATGATCTGCGCCGCTTGGGCATCTACCCAGCCTGGTTTATGGCCATATTCTTTGCTGCGTTGACGTGCGGCATAAGTGGTAAGGTGTTCATCCATATAATGTAATGGTCGTTGATAACGTTGGCGTAATAACTCACCAAAGGCTTGAGCGGCAATGGCCGTGGTGCTCATTGAGCCATCTGCATTAAGCGGTAGGCCTAAGACCATGGCCACTGGATGCCACGTGGCAACCAGTGCATCTAATTGCGGCCATTGTGGTTCCCCTGCTTGGGCACGCAAAATGGTTAATGGGGTGGCCGTTTGGGTAATCATTTGACCTTTGGCTAAGCCAATTTTTTTTTGACCAAAATCAAAACCAAAAATTAGTCCTGAATAAATCATGGTGGCGCCTTGCGCATCGATGGTCACTTAAGCATGACCCGCTTCGGTGGACAGGCAATGTAAATTAATGCCTAATAAAGCGGCCGCTGCCGCGCGACGCTCTGCAGCCGGCACCTCAAATAATATTCTAGGCTCCGCTGGGCCACATAACCAAGCATTGCTAGCAATTTCTTGCTCTAATTGACCGCCTTCCCATGCCGCATAGCCTAAGGCCACAATGGCATTGGGCGGCTCTTGTTTATCTGCCATGGCTTCTAAAATATCTCGGGAAGTAGTTACAGTAATTTTGTTACTTAACTCTAAAGAAGAGGCCCAATGCTTATTGCTTGCAGGATGTAACACAAAGCCGCGTTCTGGTTGTAATGGCCCCCCGGCTAATACCGGTTGTTGGTTTAATTTTTCATGTTGTGAGTTAATATTCATATTTTGAAAAATTTCACGTAAACGTAAGCTAAGCGGTAAATTAATCACAATGCCCATGGCGCCAGCGCTAGAGTGTTCGCAGATATAGGTAACAGTTTGTGCAAAGTTGGGATCTAATAAGCTAGGCATGGCAATTAAAAAATGATTACGTAAAGTTGTGTATGTGCCCACACGCTACCCCACTTTGGTACGGGTTAATCAATAATCGGATAACTTAATCTTACTCTTTTGCCAAGTGAATAGATAGAGGGAACTGGCTTAGTATGTTGGTAGCCAGGATTAGCCGTTAAATTGCCAGGTACGAATAATTTCTAATAAATCAGTATCACGAGCAATCTCAGCAGGAAAGGGTTCAAAAGGCGCGGCTAAGTGTACTAAGGCAATTGCGGCTTGGTCTAATTCAGGGTGTCCCGAGCTTTGACGGATTTGCACTTGAGCTAATTGACCATTGGCATGAATAGAGACCAGCAATCTTAAGGTCCCTTGTAGATGCTGTGCTGCAGCAGGGTAGTGCTGATTGCCAAAGGTTTCTAAATAATGTTGCCAGCGCTGTAAATAGGCCGCATCGCGATGTTCATGCATCGCATTAGAAATAGTGCGCTGACGCAATGCTAATTCAAACTGCGGTGCTGTGGTATCAGAAATGCTTGGCTTGGGCAAAGCCTCTAAGGGGACATTATCGCTTAAGTGGTTATCAAGATGAGCGTTGGGCAAAGTCAATGGCATTAATTGTATATCTAATGCTTGAAGCGGTTTGGGAGGCATTGCGGGCGTTACTGGGGTCGAATTTAAGGTGAACAATAACATTCCATGGACTAAAGTTGCCACGATTAAAAAAAGACTCAGCTTATGCTGACCGATTAAAGGTAAGCGACTTATAAGATTTGGTAAGTATTGCAGCATAAATTTAAGCCCCAAAACCATGGATTAGAACAACCTAGTCTACACTTTTATCTGTGTTGAATCGATTCCTTGCTAAGCTTAAAGCATAGGACGTTATAAAGGATAACCATAGCAGATGATAGCAGATCCTTTTGATTGCTTATGGGAACTTGATCAAAAAATCAAGCACCAGCAGCAATGCCATCAGCAACGCTATAAACCACAATTAAATTGGTCGGGCATAGCGTTTGGCTGTGGCAAGTATCCGTTAATTATGGCGCTAGATAAAGTATTAGAAATTATTCCATGTCATCAACTTGTGCCCCTACCTTATGCCAGGCGTTGGCTAAAAGGCTTGGCACTGCACCGCGGAGAGTTATTAGCCATTACTGATTTACAAGATTTTATTTTAGGTGAGCCTACTGTATTGGATCATTCAGCTAAAATTTTAATTAGCCAATATGAAAAAGAGCCCATTGGATTATTGGTATCTAACGTTTGTGCTTTGCATCGCAGTGCAGCACAAAATAAGCACCCGCTTAGTGCTAAATGGCAGCCCTTATTTGCCCCTTATATTAAGGAAACTTTAAATGATAAGGATAAGCAATGGTTTATTTTAGAGACCGAAAACTTAGTAACTCAGCCCTCTTTTTATCAAGTCGATATTGCACAATAATATGAATAATTTGTCCATGGATGAAGAAGAAGCACTGGCCCCTAGAGCCAGTTTTAAAAAAGATTTAGCCTTGATTGGTATTTTATTAGCCATTTGTATTGTATGCATGTTTTTAAATTTTTGGTATATCACCATTAAAGATAAACATGATAAACATTTTATTTCCCTGGCAGGTGAATTGCGAGTTTTATCCCAAGCCATTGCCAAAGACTCCAGTAACGCGTTAGATGGCTCTTATGATTCGTTTGCCTCACTTTTAACTCATCGTGATGAGTTTGACCATTATATCAATATTTTAAAAAGAGGAGATGAAAAATTAGCAGTTCCCTCATCTGCACCTGATATTTTAAGCAATGAATTAGTGAATTTAGAAGAAAATTGGCGCATTTTAAAATTAAAAGTAGATTCTATTTTAGGACGCCAAGATCTATTGGTTTCTTTGCGCGAAATGGTGGTTGCATTAAGCAATATGATCCCTAAGTTGCAATTGGAATACAGTGCCTTGGTAGAAAAGATGTTATCCCAGGATGCACCAAGCAAACAAGTTGCAGCGGCAATTCAGCAAACCGTATTGGCCGAGCGAATTTTACGTAATATCGATGGGGTATTGCAAGGCGGTGAAGAGTCAGTGTTAGCAGCCAATCAATTTGCGCGCAATACCAATTTATTTAGTATACGTTTAGAAAGTATGCGTTCTGGTAATGTTGCGTTAGATATGCCTGCAATTACCGATCCAAAGTTTAATAATAATTTAGCACAAATTACTGAATTATTTAGTTATATTAAAGGCAGTATTGAACAGGTGGGGGTCGCATCGAATGAATTGGTGCAAGTGACTCAGGCAGGACATGGTATTTATAGTGGCAGTCAAAAGTTATTAGATAATGCTACACGCTTAATGAAAGCCTATATGATTGCTGCAGAAACGCGGTTAATTGGAGAGCCAACCGGATATATGTTAGGTGCAACCGGTATTTTATTATTTATTTGGTTATCCTATCGTGCGCATGAAAATGCGCAAGCCGCTTTAGTGGAAACTAGAATTCAGCACCGAGCTAATCGAGAAGCGATTTGGCGTTTACTTGAAGAATTGGCGAATTTAGCCGATGGAGATCTTACTGTGCATGCCACCGTCGGCGATGAAATGACCGGTGCGATTGCCGAGTCAGTCAATTATGCCATCGATGCCCTAAGAAAATTAGCATTAACCATTAATCAAACTGCGGTGCAAGTTTCTACTTCCGCGCAACAAGCGCAATCTACTGCGCGTCGTTTAGCAGAAGCCTCAGAAGAGCAAGCCAGAGAAATAGTGGGGGTCAGTGCTGCCATTCATGCCACAGCAGGCTCGATTGAGCAGGTTTCTACTAATGCTGCAGAATCTTCAAAAGTGGCACAAGATTCAGTCAGTACCGCAAAAACTGGGGTGAATGTGGTGCAAGATACCATGGATGGTATGGAGCGAATTAAAGAGCAAATGCAAGATACCGCCAAACAAATTAAGCGCTTAGGCGAAAGTACTCAGGAAATTGTAGAAATCGTTTCTTTAATTAATGATATTACTGAACAAACTAATATTTTAGCGTTAAATGCCTCAATTCAAGCAGCGATGGCAGGTGAGGCCGGGAAAGGCTTTGCGGTGGTAGCAGAAGAAGTACAGCGGCTTGCAGAACGTTCTAGTCAAGCAACTAAAAAGATAGAGGCTATTGTTGGGATCATTCAAAATGATACTACAGAAACCGTTAAATCAATGCAGCAAACCACTCAAGAAGTGATTGCAGGGGCGCATTTAGCGCAAGATGCCGGCAGTGCCTTAGAAAAAATTGAAACGGTTTCCTTACATTTGGCGCAATTGATCCACAATATTTCTACCGCAGCGCATCAGCATGCAGATACTGCGGTAAAAATTTCTAAAACCATGGGAGTGATCCAAGAAATTGCCACGCAAACTGCATTAGGGACGACCGAAACAGCCAATTCGATTGGCGAGCTGGCCGAACTGGCGGTGGAGCTGCGGCATTCAGTGGCGGGCTTTAAATTGCCCACTGTTCAGCAGCAGCATAAAACCCTGTTATCTAAACGAGTTTCTTAAATGTTAAAGGTGGCTCAGTCATGTCTTTAACCTTGACCCGTGCAATGTTACAGCCAATTATTGAACAATTAGATACATTATTTGCTTCCCTAAAGAGCTGGCAACAAGATTTAACTCAGTTGCCTGCATTGATGGCCATTATCGAGCAGTTGCAGGGGCTTAAAGCAAGTATCAAATCGCTAAAGTTAACTGAGGCATTAGATTTAATTGAGTTACTGCTTAAGATCAGTCATGCCTTTGAACAAGAAAAATTAACTAAAAATTCAAATAATTTTTCTACTTTGTATTTAGGCATAGATGAATTAAATAATTATCTGGAAAGCTTAGTTGAAAATCCAAATAATAAAGTGGCACCAGAAATTATTGAGTTGCTAGAGGGGCTAGTTAACTTTAAACCGGCGCTAGCCCACAATATCGAGCCGCCTGCTATTCCAGTAGAAATTTTTGCCGAAGAAATTGCGGAAATTATTGAACAGTTAACCCAAAGTTTTGCACAATTTCAAGCCGCAGCAAGTAAAGAGGCAGCTAATGATATGCAGCGTGCATTACATACCCTAAAGGGCAGTGCCCGGATGATGGGCTTTGTTAATATCGCTAATATCAGTCATGGTTTGGAAACCTATTGGGAAGAAGCTATTCAAACAACACAGACGTTAACTGAAGATAGTTTGGCACCCGTGAGCGCAAGCTTACACTATTTTAAGCAAGCTCAGGATTATATTTTAGCCTGTCAAGATTTAGTACCCAAAGAATCATTGGTAAGCGCGTTAGCGCAAACGTCTAAGCAAAGTCATTTATCTACTACATCAGCTGCCGCTAAAGTACCATCAACATCCCCGCCTACTCAAAAAGCAGTTAGCTTAGGTGAGGAAAAAATCAAGATCACCGTGGATTTATTAGCGCGATTTAGTAATGGGGCGCGTTCGGCCAGTATTACCCGTGCCCATTTAATGCAACAGCAACAACAATTGCGATATAAAATTAAAGCCTATGCGGGAAACGTAAAAAAATTAACTGAGCAATTTGAAAAAAATTTTTTTAAAGAAACCTTATTGACGACTTCCGGGGCTGCCACTTTAGCTGTTGCAACCGCATCCAATGTAGAACATCAAATGATGTACGAGCAATTTTGTGAGCTTATCCATCAAATCGAGTTAAGTTATGCGCCTCTTTTAAGCATAAGTGATAAGATCGATGAAAGTTTACATCATCAAGAAAAAGTACTTAATGAACTAGTAGCCGAGCTGGCTAAAATTCGATTAATTGCTTTTTCTACTTTGGTGCCGCGTTTTGAACAAATGGTGGCCAAACTTAGCCATGAATTAGGCAAAGAAGTAAAATTTGAGTGTATTGAAGCACAAGGCGAAATGGACCGCAGCGTTTTAGAAAAAATCATTGTGCCTTTAGAGCATATGATGCGTAATGCCTTAGATCATGGCTTAGAATCGCCTGCGGTGCGCACTGAGCTAGGTAAGCCTAAAATTGGGCATTTAACCTTATCTTTGCGTCGGCAAGGCAATACGGTATTGATCAAGTTAACCGATGATGGGGCTGGGATTGATATAGAAAAATTAAAAGCCAAAGCCATTAAAAATAAGATCAAACTTCCAGCTAATTTATCACCACAACAATGGTTACAATTGATATTTTTACCCGGTCTTAGCACCAAGCAAGAAATTAGCCAAATTTCAGGTCGAGGCATAGGGATGGATATTGCCAGCGCGGAAGTGAAACGCTTAGGTGGTAGTATTACGGTCAGTAGTGAATTAAATCAAGGGACCCAATTTACCCTAGAGTTGCCCTTTACCCAATCTTTAAACCAGGCCCTGATTTTTCGGGTGCAACAGCAATTTTATGGGGTATTATTACCTAGCCTATTTGCCTTAATTCGAGTTAAAAGTAGTGAACTTAAAGTTGCGTTGAAAACTGAGCAGGGCTTCATTTATGCCAATGAATCCTATGGGTTATCCGTGTTACATACGGTACTAAATCCTGATGCCGAGTCAGGGTTAACCTCGGATGCGCTGATGTTGCCGGTATTGTTGGTTAAATCAAAAAGCAAACGCTTAGCGTTGATTATTGATGAAGTGATTGGGGTGAGGGAAGTATTGGTCAAAGCTTTAGGTCGTCAATTGCAATATTTACCCCAATTGTTAGGAGCCACGGTACTTGGAGATGGTCGGGTTGCTTTGATGTTAGATCCATTTGCCTTGCCTTGTCGCAGCGTTGAAATGATGCATGCCCCCTATAGTGCTCGAGTTAAACAATTAAACCAAGCCAAAATTTTAGTGGTCGATGATTCGGCGTCGATTCGCCATACCTTAAAACACCTATTAGCCGATCAATGTCAAGCAGTGCAATTTGCTGAAAATGGCGAACAAGCCTTAACGGTTATGTCAAGCTTTCAACCTGATTTGGTATTAATGGATATTGAAATGCCAAAATTAGATGGTTTGGCAACCTTAAAAAAGATGGCACAACATCCACCATTTAAATCGACTCCGGTGATAATGATGAGTGCATTGACCGATCCTTTTTACCGCCGTCAAGCTCTTCATCTGGGTGCGGTGCACTGTCTAAAAAAACCCTTTAAATTAGACGAGACCTTAACCCTTATTCAACAATTTTTTGCAGGCCAACGATGAATTCCACTGATTCTGGCCCCATCCATTGTTTACAATTTATTTCCATGGCACATTCTTATTTATTGCCCAGTTGTGCCATGGTGGATATTGTGCCCTGGCAAAGCCTAATGCAAGCAAAAAGTCAACATCATTGGCTATTAGGACATTGTTCATGGCAAGGTTTTGCAGTCCCGATTATCAATCTACAATTAGAAGCCGCTAATATGGGTGAGCCAACCAAATTAACTCGGATTTTAATGGTGATGGCCTTAGGCCGTTTGGCAGAAAAAGTGCCTTATGTGGGAACGATGATTGCACAGTTGCCTAAACCCATTCAGATCAGCCCGCAAATGTTAGAATTTTGGCAACCTCCAACGGTTACCGATTTAATGATTCCAGTGGAAGGACATTTACTGGAGGCCAGTATTGTGGCGTTAGATACGCTTAGTGAGCAACTCGCCGATTATGACTTAAGTCCACTAACCTAAGTCACCATATAACGTTTGTAAGGCACTGATGGCAGCCAATGGCGCGGTTTCAGCGCGTAAAATTCTGGGGCCTAATCGACATGGGGTGGCGTATTTGGTTAACAGGCTGTGCTCTAATTCACTAAACCCACTTTCTGGCCCGAGTAGCAGCCGAATCATCGGTAACGGTGGGGTTAACTGTGCCAAAGAATGCCTTGCATGAGGGTCCATCCATAGCAATGGTCCATCAAGCTCGCGAGATAAATAGTGATTTAAGGACAGCGGTGGTAAAAGCTGCGGCACTTGATTACGTTCACATTGTTCACAAGCACTTTGAATGACTTTTTGCCAATGGTCCATTTTTTTAGCTAAACGCGGCGGGGTCAATTTTATAACAGTATGTTGTGTATAAAGGAGCTGAATACTGCTCACCCCCAGCTCCACGGTCTTTTGAATCACCCAATCCATTTTATCGGTACGCAGCAGACTTTGCGCTAAATGCAAGCGTAACGGGGATTCCACTGATTTAGCCTGTTTACTTTCAATATAGACTTCAATTTGTTTACCGATTTTAGTAATGATGGCTAAATATTGTTGGTCTTGGCCATCAAACAGCACCAGCTTATCGTTGGTATTTACCCGCAAGACTTTTAGATGATGACTGGCTGCGACATCCAATAACTGGGTTTGGGCCAGTAGCAGTGGTTGCGGGGAATAAATTCTAGGTAGCAATTTTAATCCAGATTTATTGATATAATATTATTAAAAATGCATTATACAAGTCCTGCTACGCAGATAATAGAGTCACCGTGGCGCAATAAACAGTTAACTCATAGCTGCTTTAAGGATTGGTTGGCGATCGGTTTTTTCCCAGGGAAATAATGTATCTTGTCGCCCAAAATGGCCATAAGCGGCAGTTGCTAAATAGATGGGCTGGTTAAGCCCCAACTCCTTAATGATTTGGGCTGGACGCAAATCAAAATGCGCATAAATTAACTCAATTAATTTTTGTTCTGTAAAAGGACTGGTACCAAAAGTCTCTACGGCCAATGACACTGGTTCGGCGATCCCAATGGCATAAGCAATTTGAATTTCGCATTTTTCAGCAAGTCCTGCAGCAACAATATTTTTGGCCACATAACGAGCAGCATAAGCGCCACAACGGTCGACTTTGGTGGCATCTTTGCCAGACATCGCCCCGCCACCATGGCGCGCCATACCACCATAGGTATCAACAATAATTTTACGTCCGGTGAGCCCACAATCTGCTTGCGGGCCCCCTACAACAAAGCGTCCAGTTGGGTTAATAAAATATTGGGTGTGTTGATCTAACCAATGTGCCGGTAATACAGGTTTAATTAAATACTCAAGCACGGCTTCTTTAAGTAACTTAGGCGCAATATCTGGATGATGTTGGGTAGAAAGCACCACAGTGTCAATCCCAATCGGCACGCCTTGGGCATAACGCACCGTCACTTGGCTTTTGGCATCAGGGCGTAACCAAGGTAATTCACCACTTTTACGTAATTTTGCTTGCTGTTGCATTAATTGATGCGCATAAAATATCGGGGCAGGCAGCAAGGTCTCTGTCTCATTGCTGGCATACCCAAATACCAGGCCTTGGTCTCCTGCGCCCAATGCGCCTGATGTTGGTTTTAGACCTTGAGCAATATCGGTGGATTGTTTGCCGATGGCACTAATAATGGCGCAGTTTTGATAGTTAAACCCTAAGTCTTCAGTGTAACCTAGGGTTTTAATTAAAGCTCTAACTGTGGTTTCTGTATCTACCCAAGCATGGGTGGTAATTTCTCCACCAATCAGTACCATGCCATTTTTGACATAGGTTTCACAGGCAACCCGACCCTTAGGATCTTGTTTTAATACCTCATCGACCATCAGATCTGAAATTTGGTCGGCAATTTTATCCGGATGGCCTGCAGAAACTGATTCTGAGGTAAATAACTGTAGGGGCATAGGAATCGCCTTGTTAATGAATGAACAATAAGCGTGGATGGTTAAAAGCCTAATCGATCTTGTCACATTAAGCGAGGTATTGCACGTAATATAGGTCCTTTTTATAGCTAATAAAATTGCTTATCTAATGAATAAAAAAGTAGTTGATGGTAGGGCCAGACTCACTCCAGTGGTATAATCATGGCTAGCCAGTATTAAAATTTGCAAGTAGTATAACTTTGGGGAGCTTCATGGCCAACCTTTCACATCGTGTTTTAGCCAATGCCATCCGTTTTTTAAGTATGGATGCCGTTCAAACCGCTCAATCCGGGCATCCTGGGGCCCCAATGGGCATGGCAGATATTGCCCAAGTATTGTGGCAGGATTTTTTAATCCATAACCCCACTAATCCGCAATGGGTTAATCGGGACCGATTTGTATTGTCCAATGGTCATGGCGCGATGTTGCTGTATAGCTTATTGCATCTTTCAGGTTATGACTTATCTATAGAAGATTTAAAAAATTTCCGGCAATTGCATTCTAAAACACCAGGCCATCCAGAAATTCACGAGACTCCAGGGGTGGAAACCACTACCGGTCCATTAGGTCAAGGTTTGGCCAATGGTGTGGGCATGGCCTTAGCCGAAAAAATCCTGGCGCAGCGATTTAATCGTCCCGGCTTTGAATTAATTGATCATAAAACCTATGTCTTTGCCGGTGATGGCTGTTTAATGGAAGGCATCTCGCATGAAGTGTGTTCTTTAGCTGGGACCTTAGGGTTGGGCAAATTGGTGGTATTTTGGGATGATAATGGCATTTCTATTGATGGCGCAGTCAAGGGGTGGTTTACAGACAATACCCCGCAACGTTTTGCCGCTTATGGTTGGCATGTAGTCTCAGAAGTAGATGGGCATAATCCGCAAGCCATTCATGAGGCCATTTTACAAGCGCATCAAGTCACTGAGCAACCCACTTTAATTTGTTGTAAAACCACTATTGGATTGGGTGCCCCAAATTTGGCAGGCAGTGAAAAAACCCATGGTGCTCCCTTAGGCGATAGCGAAATTGCTCAGGCACGTCAGGCACTAAATTGGCCTCATCCTCCTTTTGTGGTGCCAGAGGAAATCTATGCAAGCTGGGATGCTAAAGCTTCAGGTAAGCAAGCAGAACAAAATTGGCAACAAAAGTTTAAGGCTTATATGGCGGCCTATCCGGAGTTGGCGCAACAATTTACGCGACAACAACAAGCGCAATTGCCGGAAAATTGGTCTGCGCATATGGCACAGTTATTAGAGCAAGTACAAAGCCAAGCCAAAAGTATGGCAACGCGTAAAGCCTCGCAACAAGTGTTATCCAGTTTAGGCCCCTTATTGCCTGAATTAATTGGCGGCTCTGCTGATTTAACGGGCTCTAACTTAACCGCGTGGGATGGATGTCAAACGATTACCCGTACTCAAGCTGCAGGCAATTATCTTCATTATGGAGTGCGTGAATTTGGTATGGCCGCCATTATGAATGGGTTAAGCTTACATGGGGGCTTGATTCCATTTGGGGGTACCTTTTTAACCTTTTTAGATTATGCCCGTAATGCGGTGCGTATGGCTGCGTTGATGAAAATACGCTCCATTTTTGTATTTTCCCACGATTCCATTGGTTTAGGTGAAGATGGCCCGACTCACCAACCGATTGAACATATTACGATGTTAAGAGCCACGCCCAATATGCGGGTATGGCGTCCCAGTGATGCGGTAGAAACGGTAGTGGCTTGGCAAGCAGCAATTGAGCGCTGCAATGGGCCCACCAGTTTATTATTGAGTCGGCAAAGCGTTCCTCATTTAACCCGCACCCCAGCGGCATTAGCGGCAATCCATAAAGGCGGTTATATCTTACAAGAGGCCAATCCTGAGCAGCTACCCGAGATTATCTTGATGGCCAGTGGCTCAGAATTGGGATTATGTGTAAAGGCCTATACCCAATTATTGGAACTAGGGATTGCGGCACGCGTAGTGGCCATGCCGTGTTTAGAAGTGTTTGCCGAACAATCTGCAGCCTATCAAGCACAAGTATTGCCAGCAGCAGTGACTCAACGTCTGGCGGTTGAAGCAGGGAGCAGTATGTCTTGGTATCGTTGGTTAGGTTCTCAAGGCACGATGATTGGGATCGATCAGTTTGGCGCTTCTGCTCCAGCGCCGGTGTTATTTGATTACTTAGGCTTTAAGGTTGAACATATTGTGCAACGCGTACAAGCGATGTTGGCAACGCAATAGCTTAGTATTGGTTTCGTATAAAAAATGTTAATGGAGTAAACATGAGTATTAGAATTGCAATTAATGGCTATGGTCGAATTGGCCGCAATATTTTACGGGTAATTTATGAAAGCCAGCAATCTGAAAAATATAAAGTGGTGGCAATTAATGATTTAGGGGATGCAAGCATTAATGCTCATTTGACCACTTATGATACCACCCATGGTCGTTTCCCCGGAGAAGTCTGGATCAACAATGAAGGCAATTTAGTGGTCAATGGGGATGAAATCATTGTACTGCAAGAACGCGATCCAAGAAAATTGCCTTGGAAAAATTTAGATATTGATATCGTATTAGAATGTACCGGGTTATTTGCCACGCGGGATAAAGCCAGCGCTCATCTAGATGCTGGGGCCAAAAAAGTATTAATTTCGGCGCCTGCAGGAATAGATGTAGATGCCACCATCGTCTATGGGGTTAATCAACATATTCTTAAGTCGAGTGACCGCATTGTCTCTAATGCTTCTTGTACCACCAATTGCTTAGCACCCTTGGTTCAACCCTTGCATGCCGAGTTAGGGGTGGTGAGTGGTTTAATGACGACCATTCATGCGTTCACTAATGACCAAGTATTAACTGATGTTTATCATAAAGACGTTCGTCGTGCACGTTCTGCAACCCAATCTATGATCCCAACTCAAACCGGTGCCGCCAGTGCCGTGGGGTTGGTATTACCCGAATTAAAAGGGAAATTAGATGGGTTTGCCATGCGTGTACCTACTATCAATGTCTCAGTGGTTGATTTAACCGTGACCGTAGAGCGGCAAACCACGGTTGAAGAAGTTAACCAATTGTTAAATAAAGCAGCTCACGGTGCGTTAAAAGGCATCTTGGCCTACAATGATGCGTCATTGGTTTCCATTGATTTTAATCATAATCCGCATTCTGCCATATTTGATGCCACGCAAACCAAAGTCATTGATAATTTGGTAAAAGTTTTGGCTTGGTATGACAATGAATGGGGTTTTTCGCAACGGATGCTCGATACCGCCCGTGCCATGGTAAGTGCAGGTTAAAGCATGTTGGCCATGACAACGCTTGATCTCAATGGACAACGGGTATTGATGCGTGAGGACTTAAATGTCCCGTTACAACAAGGACAAATCAGTTGTGATGCGCGGATCAAAGCAGCTTTACCTAGTATTCGTGCCGCCTTGGCACAAAATGCGCGTTTAATATTAATGTCTCATTTGGGACGTCCCATTGAAGGACCGCCTTCAATGGATGCGTCATTGGCTCCGGTTGCTGCACGATTAGCACAATTGTTAGGTCAACCGGTGCCATTAATTCAAATGGGCAGCAATTTTACTGCCCCGCTACCAGGACAGCTGGTATTGTTAGAAAATGTGCGTTTTGCAGTAGGGGAAGCGGCTAATGATCCGGCTTTGGCACAGCGCTTAGCCCAATACTGTGATATTTTTGTGATGGATGCCTTTGCCAGTGCCCATCGGGCCCATGCCTCAACCGTTGGCGTTATTGATTATGCGCCAGTGGCCTGTGCCGGCCCCTTATTGTTGGAAGAGCTTACTGCGCTAGATAATGCTTTTACACAACCCAAACGGCCATTATTGGTGGTAGTGGGTGGGGCTAAAGTTTCCAGCAAAATGCGTTTATTGAGCCAATTATTAGCCAAAGCCGATACCCTGATTATTGGGGGGGGAATGGCCAATACTTTTTTAAAAGCACAAGGCCATTTTGTCGGAGACTCTTTGGTTGAACTGGATTGGGTTCCTTTTGCCAAAGCGCTATTAGCTAGAGCAAAAGCAGAGCAAAAACAGATCTTATTGCCCCAAGATGTCATTGTGGCCTCTGAACTGAGTAGTTTACAAACCACCACTAAAAGCATTGATGCCATCTTGGCCAAAGATAAAATTTTTGATATTGGTCCCCAAACCATTGCCCAGTTTGCTCAAGCCATTGCAGCGGCACATACTGTGATTTGGAATGGCCCGGTTGGGGTATTTGAAGTGGCAGCGTTTAGTCAAGGCACTCAAGCCCTAGCAAAAGCCATGGCCAATACTCAAGCCTATACCGTGGCAGGAGGGGGAGATACCATGGCCGCCATTGCACAATATGCTGTTGCTCCCTTTATTTCTTATATTTCTACTGGGGGTGGGGCTTTTTTAGCCTATATGCAGGGTATGGCATTACCTGCTATTGCCGCACTTCAAAGAAGGGCAGCACAATGAATTATCCGCAACTTTGGGTGAGTCAATGTATATCAATAACCTAAGCCAAGAGCGCTCAATGTCCAACCCATCACCAAGACGCACGAAAATTATTGCTACCCTCGGGCCTAAAACTGATGATCCCAAAGTGATGTGCCAATTAATTCAAGCCGGGATGAATATCGTACGGATTAATATGTCGCATGGCCAAGTGGCTGAGCAACTGCAACGGGTGGCATTGGCACAACGTTGTGCCCTTGAATTGGGGAAAGTGATTGGGATTTTAATTGATTTACAAGGCCCTAAAATTCGTATTGCAGCCTTTAAATCCGGGATCATTGAATTAGTAGAAGGCGCATCCTTTGTCTTAGATGCAGCGCTTGCTAAAGATGCCGGCACGATAGCCGCGGTTGGGCTTGATTATCAGGACTTGCCTGAACAGGTGGTGATAGGAGATGAGTTGCTGTTAGATGATGGGCGGATTGTGCTATCAGTGCGCTCAATTGAGGGCACTAAAATTACTACTCAAGTCATCGTGGGTGGTGAACTCAGCAGTCAAAAAGGACTAAATCGGCGTGGTGGCGGTCTATCAGCTACCGCACTTACGGAAAAAGATCAGCAAGACTTGGCCAGTGTGGCCCATCTGGCCATTGATTATGTGGCGCTGTCTTTTCCTAAAAGCGCGCAAGATGTGCTAAATGCGCGCCAATTAATGGATAAAGTGGGATTAAAAGCACATTTAGTGGCCAAAATTGAACGTAGTGAAGCCGTTACCGCGATTGCGGAAATTTTACAAGTGGCGGATGCAATTATGGTGGCCAGGGGAGACTTGGGGGTTGAAATTGGTTATGCACAATTACCCGGGGTGCAAAAGTATTTAATTAAACAAGCTGAAGAAGCAGATAAAGCGGTAATTACTGCAACACAAATGATGGAATCTATGATTTACCAACCTTTGCCTACTCGCGCTGAAGTGTCCGATGTGGCCAATGCCATTATTGATGGCACAGATGCGGTGATGCTTTCTGCAGAAACAGCGACCGGTAATTACCCAGTAAAAGTGGTTGGTGCCATCGATGAGATTTGTATGGCAGCGGAGCAGCAGAAAATCACCCAAGTCTCACGTCATCGTTTACAAACTCGTTTTACCCGGCATGATCAAGCCATTGCCATGGCTGCCATGTATTTGGCCAATCACGTTACTATTAAAGCCATTGTGGCATTAACCGAATCTGGTTCAACTCCATTATGGATGTCTCGCATTCATTCTGGGATCCCAATTTATGCATTAAGTCGTCATCCCCAAACCTGTGGCCGAGTCACCTTATACCGGGGGGTCTATCCGGTTGCTTTTGATGCCACTCAATTTAATGCTTGGGAAGTAACCTCAGCGGCAATAAAACTGTTAATGGAACAAGGCATTTTAACCCTTGGAGATAAAGTGATTGTTACTAAAGGCAATATCATTGGTGTAGGGGGCGGCGCCAATAACCTAAAGATTGTTACGGCAACCGCAGTTAACCAGTCGTAGCAAAATATTAATCAAGAGTGAGGAGTAAAAAATGGCTTTAATTAGTTTAAGACAATTATTAGATCATGCCGCAGAGCATGAATATGGGGTACCTGCTTTTAATGTTAATAACTTAGAGCAAATGCGCGCGATTATGGAAGCTGCGCAAGTAACTGATAGTCCAGTGATTGTGCAAGCTTCAGCTGGCGCTAGAAAATATGCTGGACCAAGATTTTTAGCCCATCTTATTCAAGCAGCACTGGAAGAATTTCCAGATATTCCAATTTGTATGCATCAAGACCATGGCGCCTCACCTAAAGTGTGTCAGCAATCGATTCAATTGGGCTTTTCTTCGGTAATGATGGACGGCTCATTACATGAAGATATGAAAACCCCAGCAGATTATGCCTATAATAGCCAAGTTACCGCTAAGGTCGTTGAAATGGCCCATGCTGGCGGTGTATCAGTAGAAGGTGAATTAGGGTGTTTGGGCTCTTTGGAAACAGGGATTGCTGGTAAAGAAGATGGCTCTGGTGCTGAAGGCGCCTTAACCCAAGAAATGTTATTAACCGATCCAGAAGAAGCGGCCCGCTTTGTTAAAGCCACTGAAGTTGATGCTTTAGCCATTGCCATTGGCACCAGTCATGGGGCCTATAAATTTTCTCGCCCGCCAACTGGAGATATTTTAGCTATTGAGCGGATCAAAGCCATTCATGCGCGGATCCCCGATACCCATTTGGTTATGCATGGTTCTTCTTCAGTGCCGCAAGAATGGTTAAATATCATTAATGAATTTGGGGGCGAAATTAAAGAAACTTATGGGGTGCCGGTGGCAGAAATCCAAGAAGGGATCCGACATGGGGTGCGTAAAGTTAATATTGATACCGATTTGCGTTTAGCGGCAACCGGCGCTATTCGTCGCTTTTTAGCACAAAAACCAGCTGAGTTTGACCCACGTAAATATTTAGGTGCGGCCACCAAGGCCATGCATGAAATTTGTGTGGCACGTTATCAAGCATTTAATACTGCAGGTCAAGCCTCTAAAATTAAAGTGATTGCTTTAGAGCAGATGGCTCAGCGTTATACACAAGGCAGTTTAAAACCAAGAGTTAAATAAAGTATTTAAATTAAAGTGATCTCTAGCACTTAAGCGCTAGAGATCACTTGATATCTTATAAAATGCTGGTAAGTTTTGTAAAGTTAATATATCTCTGGTGATGCATCTTCGAGTCCAACATGATGCTCATTAGGTAACCAAATATTACTGTTATCTTGTGATGTAACGTCACCAATTTGAGGTTGATGATCTTCTGGTGCTAAAGAGGTAGTCGCAGATGAGTCACTTGCATTATCACTTAAATTTTCCAGGGGTAAATCTAGTGGTAATTGTTGTTGATAATTAGTTATTTCTTGTTCAATGCTAATTTTTTCATTAGTATAATTTTCTACCTCTACTTTATATTGGCTTAAAGTTTCGATGTTGCTAATAATTTGACTATAATTTTGTTGAAAATCATCTAGCTGTTTAGGATCAATTTCTTCTATATTGATATCCTCAATTCCAATTTCTTTCATTAGTTTTTCTTCATCAAATTTAATTACTGTTTGTTGATCATAAAGATCTTGTAACTCTGCTTGTTTTAAAGCTAAGTTATTTTTTGCTTCTTTATAACCTGTAGGTTGAGTAAAATTCCATAAATATTGAGTTTTATATTGTGCCAAGACTTCAGCGTTTTCAGCTTCAGTAACTGCTGATTTGCTTAGGTTTATTTTACCAGCTAATTCATCACTTTGGCTTGATAGTTGCGCTAAACTTTCTAATTTATTGGCTTTATCTTGAAAATATTGTTGTTCAGCTGCTAAATCTTCTGGGTTAATTAATTTTTTTGTTTCTCCAGGTAATTCTTTACTCTTATCATTAATTGTTCTTAAGTTCTCATTGTAATCATTTTCTCTAGATCCTAAATTTTCATTAGTATTATTTAACTCTGCTTGAAGATGGGTAATTTTTTGTTTTACTTCTTCTGGAGTTTTGGTTATTACATCTTGATGATTAATTACTTCAAAATCATTGAGATCGTTAGCTTGAGATTCATTATTGATTTTTTGGTTAATCTCATTTAATTGAGCATTAAACTCATCTAATATTTTTTGAGTTGAATTTAATTTATTGTTAACTGAATTAACTTCTTGTTGCGCTGCTTGCGCCTCTTTAACGGTAGCAATTAAGGTTTTTCGGGCTGGCTGGTTTTGTTCTAAAGCCTTAGCAATTCCTTCATAGTTTGCTTGATAGTTCAAGCTATTTTCATGTAAATAAAAATGAAATTTTTTGAATGTCTCAGCAATTATTGAATCACTTTCTTCAATCAACTTAATCTTTTCTCTGGCAGTATTTAGTTTTATACTTTCAGTTTCAAGTTTATTGTTTAATTGAAAAACGTTTTCTTTTATTTTACTTATTTTTTCTTCTAAAATACTAGCTTGCTCAGATAATTCATCCAACTTTTTGTTTGGCATTTTAAGCTCTCCATTTTGTATTGTCGAATTTGATGCGACGTTATTAGAAAAATTGAATAAGTTTTTAAGGCTAGATAGATATGAATTGCTATTATCCTTAACATCAGAGCTTTGTTGGTTTTCTTCAGCTTCAACCTGTTCAGCAGCTTCGTATGCAGCTTTTTCTGGTTCAGCCTTTTTCGCGGCCTCTTCTTGTTCAACCTTTTCTGCAGCTTCTTGTGCAGCTTTTTCTGCAGCTTCTTTTTGTGCGGCTTCTTCTTGTTCAACCTTTTCTGCAGCTTCTTGTGCAGCTTCTTCTTGTTCAGCAGCTTTTTGTGCGGCTTTTTCTTGTTCAGCCTGTTCAGCAGCTTTTTGTGCGGCCTCTTCTTGTTCAGCCTGTTCAGCAGCTTTTTGTGCAGCTTCTTCTTGTTCAGCCTGTTCAGCAGCTTTTTGTGCGGCTTTTTCTTGTTCAGCCTGTTCAGCAGCCTTTTGTTCAGTTTCTTCAGCCTGTTCAGCAGCTTTTTGTGCAGCTTCTTGACTGATTGCATTGAATTGTTGTTGTGTCTCAGTGGCCTTTTCTGCTGCAGCAATCACATTTTCAGAACTGTCTTTTGCTTGGTATTCTTTTAATATTTTTGCAAAGTCATCTGTTTCAGTAAATTTAGCAGATGGGTTAAATATAGTAAGTCCCCAACTAAGAAGATTTTGGTTTTGAGAAACCGCCTCATTCAAGCCGTTAATCGCCGCTTCAAAGTTTTGTTTTGCCTCTTCTAGGGTAGGGGTGAGTGGTGTTGCTTCTTCTTGTGAACTGCTATTGACTAATTCGGGTGCAGTTTCTTTATCAACTGTTTCATTTTCATCATCAGGTTGTGATATGTCGTTTTCCTGTTGTGCAGCTTCTTCTAGTTCAGCCTGTTCAGCAGCTTTTTGTGCGGCTTTTTCTTGTTCAGCTTGTTCAGCAGCTTTTTGTGCGGCTTTTTCTTGTTCAGCTTGTTCAGCAGCTTTTTGTGCAGCTTTTTGTGCAGCTTTTTCTGCAGCTTCTTTTTGCGCAGCTTCTTCAGCTTCTTGTTCAGCCTTTTGTTCAGCTTCTCGTGCAGTTTCTTCAGCCTGTTCAGCAGCTTTTTGTGCGGCTTCTTGACTGATTGCATTGAATTGTTGTTGTGTCTCAGTGGCCTTTTCTGCTGCAGCAATCACGTTTTCAGAACTGTCTTTTGCTTGGTATTCTTTTAATATTTTTTCAAAGTCATCTGTTTCAGTAAATTTAGCAGATGGGTTAAATATAGTAAGTCCCCAACTAAGAAGATTTTGGTTTTGAGAAACCGCCTCATTCAAGCCGTTAATCGCCGCTTCAAAGTTTTGCTTTGCCTCTTCTAGGGTAGGGGCTAGTGTAGGCGCTGGTGGCGGCGTTGGTGTAGGCGCTGATGGCGGCGTTGATGTAGGCGCTGGTGGCGGCGTTGGTGTAGGCGTTGATGCAGGCGCTGGTGACGGCGTAGGTGCCGGCATTGTAGGCACAGGAGGAACAAATATAGGCGTGGCGGTAGTTGACGTAGCTATTGGAGGCACTATAGTTATTGGCGCTGCTATAGGACTTGCTGCTTCAGTCAATAAGGATTTTACAACAAGATCTATGGGATTACTTTCATGAAAATAATGTTTAATGTTACTTGAGTATGTTAAAGAATTCTGGTGTAAATTTAAAATAGGGTATTGATTAGGTGAAGGTTGTAATATTTTATGGGTATGGTTAAAAACATTAGATGGAGCTAACGGATTGGCAAAATCATGACGAGAGTTACTCAGGTTTTCTAAATTGTCTAATTGTTCAATGTTGTATTCATAATTGATAATTTGTTCTTGTTCTTCATTAGTTAGTGTATTTTCAATATCAGTTGAAGATAAAGGCATTGAAGAATTTTTTTTATCTACGGGTGCAAAAAAGAAGGCTTGTGATGCTTGAGCTAATAAATCTTTAACCATTGTGGTTTTACCATTAGGTAGATTATTTTGGGTTTTAGCTAATTTTGATGTTGGATCAATATTATTTTTATGGTTGTTATCTTGATTTTCTTTGATCATATTGCTCATTGTTTTCACCCGTATAATTAGTTAACAAACTGAATCACTGTTTATTTCAGTAATTTAGCTAGCGTTTTACGGATAATAAAGTTATCCACAAATAGTGTCAATACTAACTTACAAAAAGGTGACTAATGGTCGTCTATCGCGAAGGAGCGTACTCAACGAATTGATAATGGGTTTATAGGCTGTAAAGTGATGGCTAATATTTACTCAAAAGAGTTATTGCATAAATTTTATTTAACTGGCATAGGGTTAGGTAAAATATTGAAGGTGTAGCTAACCTTAATCTATAAGGGGTTTAGTTGTTTACAATAATTGAAAAAGTTATGTTTAATTATAAATATTGTGTTGTCGTTTAGGCTATTTAATAGAGTAGTTTAGGTAAATTTTGCGCTTTGACCATTAATGCCGTTATGCTCAGCATAACCCATATTCCAATTGGGGTTTGGTTTTTGCAGTAAAGTTTAACCCAGCAAAGCTATTTCTTTGCAAAACATAGCGTATTTTAACTTAGGAGTGAGCATAAATGAAAAAAATTTTTTGGAAAGGGATCCAAGCATTTGTTCCCATTATGGTGACTATTGCCATTGTAGTTTGGGTTTTTCGCAATATTGAAACCTTTTTTGGTTATTTTTTACAAAAATTTATTTCACCAGAATACTATTTTGATGGGTTAGGGACCATAGTGGGGTTGGTCTTTGTTTTTATGTTAGGCATTTTATTAAATGCTTGGATTATAAAGAAAGTTTATAAAGTTGCTGACAATATTGTGCATAAAATTCCGTTTATCAAAAGTATTTATAGTGCCGTCAAAGATATGTTGGCCTTTTTTGATAAAACTGCCGATTCTATGGATGGTAAAGCCGTTGTGGTCAATACACCATTGGGGCGTGTTTTGGGGATGATTACCTGTGAATCTTTTGAGCATTTGCCCGCAGCATTGGGCGGGGCACAAGATGTATTAGTGTATATTCCGTTAAGTTACCAAATTGGGGGCTTTATGTTAGCGGTGCCCAAAGCGCAAGTCACTCCAATTGATATGAGCGTCAATACCATGATGAGTACTGTAATTACAGCAGGTATGACAGGGCAGCAATCCAAAAAATCAGTTAAAGTATAATGGCTTAATAAAATGGTTACCTTTAAGCGTAACCATTTTAAAGGAGTGATCTTGCAAGGTATTTAAATTGCTTGCTAAGGAATTAGGGTCTCAATCCCTTGTGGAGTCGCGATTAAGACTTTATTGGCGCCACGCATAGCAAATAATCCATTGGTGACCACGCCAGTAATATTATTAATGGTTTGTTCTAGCTTAATTGGGGTTAAGATCTTTAAGTTATAAACATCTAAGATATAATTGCCGTTATCGGTAATACAATTTTCTCGCCATACGGGATCACCACCTAGTTTCACCAGTTCACGTGCGACATAACTGCGTGCAAGGGGAATGACCTCAATGGGCAATGGAAATTGGCCTAATGCCTGTACTCGCTTACTTTGGTCAATAATACAGACAAAATTGGTGCTACAAGCCGCAATAATCTTTTCCCGGGTTAGTGCCGCGCCACCGCCTTTAATTAATTGTCCATGGTCGTTGCATTCATCTGCGCCATCAACATAGAGCAAAATAGGCTGTTCATTGATATCGACAATAGGTATTCCGTGCGCTTTGAGTTTTGCTTGTGTGGCATCACTACTGGGGACTGCCCCAATAATTTTATCTTTGATTAACGCCAATGCTTCAATAAAGTAATTGGTAGTTGAGCCGGTCCCTACCCCAACTACGGTTTGCTCTGCTACCAATTGAATTGCAGCTTGGGCGACTTGTTGTTTTAATAATTCTTGACTCACAATATCCCTTACTTAGCCTGTATTAGGCCAATGATTTGGTGTAATAAATAATCGTATCTGTTCTAGATAGTGGCCATCTTGTTCACTATACCCGGCAATGAGTACTGGACCAGGATAAAGACGGCAATGTTGTTGTAGTGCTTTTTTTAACTCATTAGCGCAGGTTAAATCGGTACGTGAACCAAGCAAAGGGGCCAACCACTCTAACCGATGTAAAATTTTCCAATAAGGGGCATATGGAATAATTTGCTCAACTGCATCCCACGGTAGCCAATAGCCACGTAAATGTTCAGGGTGACTATGTTGCGGCGGCGCAAGCTGGGTATGCAAAGGATAAAATAAGTAGCCTTTTAAATCAATCTCTTGTTGCGTAATTGACCAGCTTTGGGCTTGCAACTGGTGTTGAGCTTGGGCATGTTGGGCAATGGGTAATTGGTGAGTTAATAACCGTTTCACTTTTAAGTCCAAACGGTCTCGTTGATTGGGCCCCCACCATTGGTCCCAGGTTGAATAGTTTGGGTTAGCGGGCGATGCGTTAGGTACGCCCAAATAAAATTTGACAGCGGTTTCGCGATGGATCAGCTGTTGCTGATTCAAATAAAGAAAATCTAAGGCGCCTAGGGTACGTTGATTGGCATAAATGGGCCAATTATAGGCCAATAATTGATAATTCGGGGCATGGCTTAATATACATCGGGTCAGTAATTCATAATAAATGCCCAATCGTGCACTCGATAGGGCTAAGCGGATAGCCTCTAATAAAGTATCAGGTAAGTTTTGCCACCATTGTTGTAATACCAAAGAGCGGTTTGCTTTAGGCAAAAAACTGGCACTTGCCGTTTGGCTCATTAATGGGGGGGCCTCTATAACCCATTGCAAATCGCGATGGATTTGCTTGAGCTCAAGTTTCATGGGGTGGCCAGTTGCAATATGCATTGCCATTGGCTTGGAGTCAGCGGCATAACGGACAATCGATTGCCTTTTTTCACCAAAGCGCATTCTTTTAGAGCAGGTTGGCTTTTTAACTGCGATAGGGGGATTAAGTGGTTAAATTTTTGTTTTAATTGAACTTTAACGCTATACCAACGGGGCTGCTCAGGAGTACTTTTGGGATCAAAATAAGTAGAACTTGGGTCCCAAGCGGTGATATCGGGATGTGCTGTTGTTACGATTTCAACGATACCAACAATGCCTGGCACTGAGCAATTAGAATGATAAAAAAAAGCCAAGTCACCTAGGGCCATATCGTCACGTAGAAAATTACGTGCTTGGTAATTGCGTACCCCTTCCCAGCCATCGGTTTGGTTGGGCAGGTCACTTAAATGATCGATACTAAAGACAGAAGGTTCTGATTTTAAAAGCCAATATTGCTGCATTATTTAACCATTAATTGCTGCCCATAATAAACAGCTATCATAGCGTGTTGGCTGCTATGGCTAAAGCCTAATGAGAAGAAAAAGCATAAAATTTCTTTTCAGTGACCAGCGCATCCAAGCAAATGTCTCGCGCAGTATGGGGGACATAGGCCAGTTTTTGACATTCATAAGCTAAGCCAATAAGCCAGGGGCGTTGAAGTATTCGTTGTCGGCTAAAGGTACGATCATAAAAGCCTTTGCCCATTCCTAAACGATGCCCCAAGCCATCTACTTGCACCAAGGGGACCAATATCACATCACATTGTCCTGCAGCAAGTGCCAGGGAAGGTTGAACCATAGGCTCTAAAATACCATAACGGTTAGCATGTAATGGAGTTGTAGCGCTAAATTGACGAAATTTAAGTTGTTTCCCTGCTAATACAGGCAAATAACAGCATTTATTAAGTCGTTGGGCTAGGGTTAAAATAAACTGTGGATCAAGTTCATTATCTATGGCCATATACCCTGCAATACGTCGGGCGTTTTGAAAATAAGGGCTGTATTGGAAATTTAAACAGGCTTGTTTGGCAAAATGCTGTCGAGTTGCTGCAGATAATTGATTACGTTGATAACGGCCTTGGCAACGCAGTTGCTGCTTTAGTGATTTATGCATCTATTTTATAAAGGACAGTATCCATTAGCATTGCTTTATACCTTTTATATCCAGTCACTTGGTCACCAGTTGCTTAAAGTGTTGAAAAGACTGGGATCCCAATCTGTCGCTGCATCGCATTTCCTTGAACCCTGCGGCTCAAGTGGAGTCCTCAACCAGGTATTTAGGCTTTCCATTCCAAGATGGACTTGCACACCTACTCGGTTATCTGGCCTCCGTGCTATTAGCATCGGCTCAAGATTTCATGGCTGCTGGCGAGCAGATCAGGACTGCCCCAGTGTTTACTTGCCGCTACTAGGTAGCACCAAGCAAACGCGGCAGACAAAGTAGCTTTTGCTACCTTGTAGTTTAACTTTTAAGTTTCTATCTTAACATGTCGTCCTTTATTTTCAGAGAGGGCTTCGTCAATTTTATTTTGTAATCCATGGAGTCGTTCAGTTAACCCTTCCACTGCATTAGGGGCTTTTTTTTGTAAGGTAAGCAATTCATAAGCAATATTGAGCCCTGCCATAATGGCAATGCGGTCGGCCCCGATAATTCGGCCACTGATCCGGACTTTACGTAGTTGCTTATCTAAATATTTTGCCGCAGAATGTAAATCTCCTTCGGCTAGACTAGGACAAGCCACTTTATATTCTTTATCTAGAATGTTAACTACTACACTGCTGAGTTCATCGTCGCGGTTCATATTTATCTCCAGGCTACTAATTGTGCGTGTTTATGCCCATTTTAACCTGGGCCAATAACACTTAAATTAAAGGATAAAAGATTTATTCTCTCATGGTAAGGATTTATGCGTCCATTTAATGTCATGGCAGTGAAAAAAAGCGGAATATGCTAACCTATGCCAATCAAAAGCAATCAGGGGGTGAATTATGTCAGAGCCAACCAACCATTGGCCAGATTACCAGGCGTTATGGCAAACTTTTATTGATCAGCAATATGTGGTAACGCCAGCGGAATTACAAGGGATTGCGTTGGGGTTGATATGTGGCGGTGAGGTTGCAAAGGCCGGCCCCAAATGGCAAGAAATCTTAGTAGAGCAATTAAATATTACCTCCCTACAAACTTTGCCTTATTATGATGAGTTGCAGCAATTATTTCAAATCTCTTTAGAGCGCTTGCAAGCTGCGGAGTTTGCATTTTGCTTATTTTTGCCTGAAGATGAACAAGCATTACGGTTGCGCACCGAAGCATTAGGCACTTGGTGCAAAGGTTTAGTTTATGGTTTAGGCGTGAGTGGATTTGATGCAGAAAAGTTTGAAAATCCCTTAGTGCAAGAAGCGATGCAAGATTTAATTCAAATCATACATCTAGAAGTTGAAGATACCGCAACCGATGAGCAAGCAGCACAAGAGCAAGAACGTGCTTATTTTGAATTGGTGGAATATTTACGTATGGTTGCGGTACTTTTATACACTGAAAATTTAAGTGCTAAGCAAGAGCAAGGTAAAAGTGTTTATGGCTTACATTAGGGGTTGCAATGGATAGTAGGGTTTATCAACGTCGCCGAGAAGCCGTTTATCAGGCCATTGGGAATAATGCAGCGCTGATTTTACCTGCTGCAACCAGCAAGTTACGTAATCAAGGTACGGAATATCCTTTTCGCCAAGACAGTAATTTTTATTATTTATCTGGCTTAAATGAAGACCAAGCCTGTTTAGTGATTATGGTCAAAGATCATCAACCTTTATCTTGGTTGTTTACTCAGCAAAGTACGGCTGAAGAAAAATGTTGGAGTCATTCACGTTTGGGCTGTGATAAAGCGCAAATTGAATTAGGGTTTGAACAGGCTTATCCTTATGCTGAATTAGGGCTAAGAATGCCACTGCTGCTAAGAAATTTACAAAAAATTTATTACCCTATGGGTCAAGACCAGGCGTTTGAGCAGGCCTTACAGAGTTGGTTAAAGGCTTTGCAACCGTACGCCAAACGTGGGGCTCAAATCCCAACGATGCATATTGAAAGTAACACGGTGTTACATGAATTACGGTTAATTAAAGACGCTCATGAGCTTGCTTTAATGCGTGAAGCAGCAAGGATTTCGGCACAAGGCCATATTCGGGCAATGCAAGTGTGTAAAGTAGGCATGTGGGAGTATGAATTAGAAGCACAGTGCCATTACGAATTTTGTCGCCATGGCGCGCGCGTTGAGGCGTATCCTAGCATTGTGGGGGGAGGCAATAATGCCTGCACCCTACACTATACCCAAAATAATCAACCTTTAGTTGATCAACAATTGGTCTTAATCGATGCTGGGGCTGAATATCAAAATTATGCAGCAGATATTACCCGAACCTTTCCCATTAATGGTCAATTTACCGCACCACAACGTGCAATTTATGAGTTGGTATTGGCCGCACAATTGGCGGGGATTGATCAAGTTCGTGCTGGGCGACCTTGGTCTGCAATGCAGCAAGCCATACTGGAAGTGTTGGTTCCTGGCTTAGTCACCTTGGGAATTTTGCAGGGAGAGATCCAAGATTTGATTGAACAACAACATTATCAACCCTTTTATCGACATCAAAGTGGGCATTGGTTGGGGTTAGATGTGCATGATGTGGGGCACTATAAAATAAAAAGCCAATGGCGTTTGTTAAAACCAGGGATGGTGGTCACCGTTGAACCAGGCTTATATTTTCCGCAAGATTGTACTGCGGTGGAAAAAAAGTGGCGTGGTATTGGGGTGCGGATTGAAGATGATGTCTTGGTTACCACTGGCGAACCTGAAATATTATCGGCGTTGGTTCCTAAAACTGTGTCAGAAATTGAAGGGTTAATGCAAAATTCGTGATAACTGCGATGCCATTAAAAGTCTGTATTATTGGCGGCAGTGCCGCAGGCGCTAGCTTAGGTTTGGCGTTGGCGCAACTCAACTGCCAGGTGACGCTTATTGAAGCGCGCGCCATGCGCGAGTCTACTCCCATGGGGCCCAGTGATAGGACTTTGGCTTTATCTTGGGCCAGCAAAAAATACCTGGCTCAATTGGGGGTATGGGGCCCCTTAGCAGCACAAGCGCAAGCCATTAAAGAAGTGCAGGTTTCAATTCAAGGGCAATTAGGGGTTGCGCGTTTACAAGCTGAAAAATATGCTGTTCCGGCCTTAGGCTATGTCTTGCCGTTGGAGCAATTAGAATATCAGTTAATCACTGCACTAAAGGCCAATAGCAATGTGCAATTTTTATCTTCTACGCAATTATTAAGTGGTCAGCGCCAGCAACAAAGTTGGCAAATCACTTATGCCACAGATAAGGGTGCAGCGCAGCAGCTAGATTGTGATTTGCTGGTAGGAGCAGATGGGCAGCATTCTAAAGTGCGTTGTTTTAATCGCATTCCTTCTATGGTAACCCCTTATGCACAATATGCCATTATCGGTCAAATTACCAGTACCCAGGCGTTGCCGCAGGTGGCATTGGAACGGTTTACTCAAGATGGGGCCTTGGCCATTTTACCTAAAGGTGGTCAGCAATATACTTTTATTTGGACGGTAGGAGTGGCTTGCTATCGTGCCTATATGAATTTATCTGATCGAGATTTTTTGCAATCCTTACAGCAACAATTGGGCTATAGAATAGGGCGGTTGCAAAGCTTACAACATAAAATAGCATTGCCATTATCCGGGGTAAAAGCCCAAACTCAAATTGGCTATCATAGTTTATTGGTGGGCAATGCCGCGCATTATTTACACCCCATTGCGGCCCAAGGATTAAATTTAACTTTGCGTGATATTCAATATTTTAGCCAATTATATCAACAGCGTTTGCCCACCACTAAGCAGCAATTGCAATCTTTATTAGAAGACTATGAACGACAACGTTATCCAGATCAGGCTATCTTATGGAGCGTTACTGAAATTTTGGCTCAGTATATCTCTGGCGATAAGCTTCCTGGTTGGTTAAAAGCCCTAGGTATTGGGGGCTTAGAAAGTTTGCCCCTATTGAAAAAAGCCTTTACCCAATATGCTATGGGTTGGCGAGGCAACTAGACTAAGTAAAGAGATTAAAATGGTTGATGATAAGGCAATTCAAGCTACAGAGGCCGCCATAACGGTTGAGGTGGTGATTATTGGCGCGGGGGCCGTTGGCTTAAGTTTAGCCATTGCTTTAGGTCAAGCTGGGTTTAACGTTGCGATAGTGTCAGCACAGCCCATGTCTTGTCAATTTAGTGAGCAACAAGCTTATGATTTGCGGGTGGTGGCGTTAAATTGGGCCTCGCAAACACTACTACAGCAACTTCAAATTTGGCCCCAAATCCAACGGCTTGCCTCCTATACCAAAATGCAGGTTTGGGACAGCGAAGGAGAGGGGGCCATTACTTTTGATAGTGTACATCTGCCGCAACAGCAATTAGGCCATATTGTGGAGCAATCGGTGTTATTAAGCAGTTTAACCACGCAATTGCTGAGTTTGCCCAATGTCTCTTTTTATGAAAATACCACCGCGCAGGATATTACTCAATGCCCGGAGCACATTACAGTGCGTTGCACGAATGGGCATTGCATCCAGGCTAAATTATTGGTGGGAGCCGATGGTAAAAATTCTTGGGTTCGTCAGCAGCAAGGGATTAAAGTGACGGGGTGGGATTATCAGCAACAAGCATTAATTGCCACCATTAAAACCAGTAAGCCGCATCAAGGGACTGCATTTCAGCGATTTGCTGCTGATGGTGCCTTGGCGTTGTTGCCACTGGCCGATCCTTATTTTTGCTCTATAGTATGGAGCACTTCCCCCTCCCATGCCCAGAGGTTACAGCAGTTACCGATGGTGGCCTTTGAGCAACAATTAGCATTAGCCACCGAGCATGTTTTAGGGACATTACAGCTAAAAAGTAAACGGGTTGGATTTCCCTTGGCGCTACAAAATGCCCAGCATTATTGCCAAGCTCGTTGTGTTTTAGTGGGGGATGCCGCGCATACCATTCATCCATTAGCGGGTTTGGGAATGAATTTAGGTTTATTGGATATGGCAACCTTAAGTGAATTACTGATTGGGGCCAAGCAAGCGGGACGAGATATTGGTCAGTTACGCTTATTAAGAAAATATGCGCGAGCACGTAGTGCACATCTTTGGAGTGTTGCAGCAGCAATGGAAGGCTTTAAGCAAGGATTTGGCAGTTCTTGGCTCAGTATCAAATGGTTACGTAATCAAGGATTAAATTGGGTCAATCGTAATGCGGGCTTAAAATTATTATGTATTGATGCGGCCATGGGGAAAATAGGCTATCAATTGCCAGCAATACTGTTAACCCCCCCTAACGATTAACTGCTAAAAAACTCAGCCATCGGCGTAAAATTTGCATCAGCTAGCAGAGTGTGCAACATTAAATAGCAAAGTGATGATTGCAATGGTTTCAGCCACTTTCTATCTGCAGCATAGCTCAATTAGGGAAAGCGCAACGTTAACCAAAGCAAGCGCTATAATCGCACTGTTTTTTATGTAGCAATCAGTATGGAGATCAATACATGACAGGAAGGTTAAAAGGCATAGTGCTATTGCTGGCCATTGGTTGGAGCCCAAGCAGCTTCGCCAATCATTGGTTAATGGGGGTAGAAGCGGCACATGTGGCCACAAGCGCGACTTGGAATGTCAGTATTTATCCTAATGGAGGCTTTAATACGGCCCCGTTGTTTGCGCCGGCACAACCGGCAAAAAATCAAGGCTCGTTAATTGGGGTATGGATGGGCTATGAGCAGTTTTATAAATCGGCCATGGCAACCCTAGAATTACATGTGCAATCTGGACCCAGTGATAAGCCACATTCTGCGCAATTTAGTAGTAATACGGCCAGCTATCAAGCTCAAGGGGCTTATCAGCGTGGCGCCACCATTGAATTATCGAGCAGAATAGGTTTAATTACGCCACGGCCATTTATTCCATTTATTCGATTAGGCGCCACCAGTAGCTACGATAAAATTAATTATTTATTGTTAGTGTCCCCCTCAGGCAATTTAAATCATGCAGCATCTAATAAGCATCATCAATATGGTTGGTTAGCAGGATTGGGGTTTGAAGTGCAGTGTTTTCGCGATTCCATGGTTCCTTGGTTAAGAACCACTGCGCTGATAGCAGAATATAATTATGCACAGCAGCAACGATTTAACTATCGTGATGCGCGTTCCCCAATTAATGGAGAATATAGTATTAGACCAACGCATCATGTTTGGAGAGTTGGCTTAGTCTGGAAGCAGCCTGCAAAATAAAGCGTCATCGGTTCGATTGCAGCCATTTATAATATGCTGTAATTTAGCCTAAGATTGGGCCAGGATAACAAGTGCATTAAAGAGGGAAAGTTGGCATGTTAAAAAATCATAAGGCAGTGGGTGCAACCGTATTGGCACTAGGGCTGAGTTGGTCAAATGCTGGATTGGCATTAAACTATGATGGGCATATGATTGTGGGGGTTGAGGCAGGGCAAGCTGCGCGCTCAGGAAAATTTAATGGTAGCTATCAAGCAGGTACGGGATTGGGGATTGCGCCTAGAACTCCATTAGGCTCGCATGTAGAAAAGATCAGTGACCAAGGGATCCGTTATGGATTGTTAGGCGGTTATGAATGGCATTATCCCACTTGGCTCGTTGGGGTAGAAGGCAATATTAGTACAAGCGATCATTTTAGTGGCGCTGCGCATTATAATTTTAAAGATAGCGCAGGACAAAATTTAAATTTTGACAGTGCGGCTCGGTATTATCGTGGTACTTTATATGGGATATCCAGTCGATTGGGCTTGAAAATTCCGCCATTTTTTACTCCTTATGCTCGGTTAGGCGCTGAAGTCAGTCGAGACCGGATGCAGCGCAATCATAAGGTGAGCGGCGCTGAAACTTTTAATGATTACTTTGCAGCACGCAAAACCAGAGCGCGTTGGTTGGTCGGGGTGGGAGTAGAAGTGCCCTTTTTTGCTAAGCATTCTAGCTTAAGAGCAGAATATAATTATATTGGCGCCACTAAATTTCATTTTCATGACCAACACGGGTCACTCCATGCCAAGCATGATTACCGCCCACGAACCCATTTAGGTAAAATTACTTGGGTATGGCATTTTCATTAAGCCAATAGCAATCTTTGCGATGAAAGTACTGACTAGGCGCACCTAGTCAGTACACTTAGCGTTTTAAGTCAATCCATTAAACTTTGGTCTTTTTTAAAAGATCATTTATTTACTTTGCCTTGACAAAAGTTTAAGTAATTCTTATACCTTATAGTGTAAAAGGTTAACGAATGGATTGAGGTTAAGTATGAAAAAGCAATTAAGGCTAATGCTATTGTCATCTAGCGTATTGACTATGGGCACTGCTATAGCTGCCGGACAGGGCAATTATGTATTGGGATTTGAATCGGGCTATGGTTCACGCTCTGCTGAGTTATTAACCCAAGTCAGTGATGGGGCAACCAGTAATGCGGTGGCCACCAATAAACGTAATCATGCAGATAATGGATTTATTTGGGGGTTATTAGGTGGCTATCAATGGACTGTTTATGATTGGCTTTATGGTATAGAGGCCAACGTATCTTGGCAAGATTATGGTGACCAACGTCATTCGCATTTACTGCAAAATGGAACCCATTTTAATTCAGTGGTAGAACATCATCGGGGTTCGGTAATTGGCCTAACCACCCGCGTGGGCTATCAATTGGCTCCCTTTTTAATGCCTTATGTTCGATTAGGGGCTGAAACCAGTGCCGATCGGTTAAGCAGCACGTTAACCGAGACCGATGGTCGACTTGAGTTGCAAACCACGCACCGTCAGCGTGGGGTACGCCTGATTGCGGGAGCGGGCATGGAAATTCCATTAGCCCTACAATCGCTATTGCGCTTTGAATATAATTATTCCGCTAAAGGACGTGGCAGCGCTACTAAGGGCTTTGCCACCAATGGGGCATTGTACTACGACAGTGAATATAGACCTGCGCAACATTTATTTAAAGCCGCATTTGTTTGGAATTTCTAAGGCAGATTAGCGCAATAAGATTGCGCTGGAGTTTAGCAAAGTCGCTAGTGATTTTGCTAAACTTAATGCGGATTTCGCATCAAATTCCAGTTTTTCATCAGTTAAAATGCTAGAATGTTTTAAAGTAAGCAATAATTAAGCAAGCTGGACCTAATCCAGAAAAAGGTTTTTGTGAAGTGATTGATCCCAGTGGCTATCGATTAAATGTAGGCATTATACTAACTAATAATGCTGGGCAATTGTTTTGGGGACGCCGAGTACGACAAGAGGCTTGGCAATTTCCGCAAGGCGGGGTTAATCTCAATGAAAGTTTAGAACAAGCCTTGTTTCGAGAATTATTTGAAGAAATTGGCCTGCAAGCTCAAGACGTTGAAATTATTCGCCAAACTAAAAATTGGTTAAGTTATCGCCTGCCTAAACGCTTGGTGCGCAGTGATAGCAAGCCAGTGTGTATTGGGCAAAAACAAAAATGGTTTTTATTACGTTTAATCAGCCAAGATCAGCAGATCCAATTAGACAGTACGCCTAAACCAGAATTTGATGCCTGGCAATGGGTGAATTATTGGTATCCATTACATCAAGTGGTAATGTTTAAAAAAGAAGTTTATCGTCAAGCCTTATCTGAATTTGCGCCTTGGGTGATCAGTCGACCAGTGATTAAAAAAATTAAACTTGATCCTATCGGCGAGTAAGTAATAACTCATATGGTTATTAGTCCCTGAACTTGCGCTAAAACAAGTATTTGGCAAGCCCGCAATGGAGATAATGCTTTGCTAAATAAAATGAAAGCCATGGTTCAAGCAGTCAATGGGGCTAAAAACTTCCAAGAAGTCTTAGATATTATGGTAACGCGCATTGCCGCGCTTATCCAAGCTGAAGCCTGTTCTATTTTTTTAATCGATCCCCAACATCAGCATTATCGTTTAGCCGCTGCCATAGGCTTAGCCCAAATACCAGCTCAGCCTGCACCCACTATAAAATTTTTTGAAGGCTTAATTGGGTTAGTTGGGGAGCGTGCCGAGCCTTTGAACTTAGCGGATGCCGCACAACATCCCCGTTATTTAGCTTTACTTGCTACCGGCGAACAGTGCTATAAAGCTTTTTTAGGGGTGCCAATTATTCACCAACGTCAATTGGTAGGAGTATTGGCGGTACAACAGCGCGCACCCAAAAAATTTGATGAAGAGCAAGAGGCAATTTTGGTGACTGCCTCTGCGCAATTGGCAGGATTAATCAATGATGCTCAAGCTGCTGGGGTGATTGCTAAATTTACGCACTCTACCTCAGGCAGGGATTATAAACTAAAAGGCACGGGGCTAGCCCCAGGGATTGCCATCGGTGAGGCGGTTATTACCTATATCCCTGCAGAGCTAGATAGTGTGCCTGATAAAAGCATTAAGGATATAGATTCAGAAGTTGCGCGATTTAATCTGGCATTATTGTCAACTCGTAATGATATACAAAGATTGCATCAGCGTATAGCAAACTCATTGGCCAAAGAAGAACATTTTTTATTTGATGCTTATTTAGGCATTTTAGAGGGTAGTACCTTAAAGGGTCAAATAGAGGGGTTAATTAGAGAAGGGCATTGGGCGCCTTGGGCATTGCGCAAGATCATTAACCAATATATTCAGCGTTTTGCCGCAATAGAAGATAGCTATTTAAGTGAACGGGGTAATGATTTAAAAGATTTGGGCAGAAGAATTTTAGCTTATTTACAACAAGAAAAAATTGCGGTGCTTAATTACCCATCAGCAACAATTTTAGTGGGCGAGGAGCTTAGCGCAGCTAATTTGGCCGAAGTGCCGCCAGGACAGCTAAAAGCTGTGGTTTCGATAAATAGTTCGGTCAATTCCCATGTTGCTATTTTAGCCAGAGCGCTGGGTATTCCCGCAGTCACTGCAGTGTCAGGCTTGCCGTTGGACCGCCTGGAAGGGGTTCAAGTTGTAATCGATGGCTATCAAGGTGAACTTTATTTAGCACCCAATACTGCAACCTTAAACAAATACCAGCATCTCGCCCAAGAAGTGCAAACTTTAGACGCTAAATTAGCAACATTACAAAGCCTACCGGCTACAACCCAAGATGGAGTGGAGATTGCTTTATATCTTAATACTGGGCTGGCAACCGATCAATGTACTGCTGCTGATTTTGGGGCACAAGGCGTTGGGCTTTATCGCAGTGAAATCTTGTTTATGTTATATCATCGCTTCCCTAGTGAACAAGAACAATATCAAACTTATAGTAAAATTTTGCAGCTATTTGATCCCAAACCAGTCACCATTAGAACTTTAGATATCGGGGGAGATAAGCCATTATCTTATTTTCCGATTAAAGAAAATAATCCTGCTTTGGGTTGGCGTGGCGTTCGGATCACTTTAGATCACCCCGAAATATTTTTAATTCAAATCAAAGCCATGTTACGTGCCAATGTTGGAGTCAATAACTTACAAATTTTATTGCCGATGTTAAGTAGCATTACTGAACTCGATACTTGTTTAAGTATGATTCAACAAGCCTATAATGAACTAGCTAAAGTAGGTACAGTATGTCATTACCCCAAAATTGGTGCCATGATTGAAGTTCCAGCTGCAGTTTATCAAGCTAAAGCAATTGCATTGCGAGTTGATTTTTTATCAGTTGGGAGTAACGATTTGACCCAATATATTTTAGCGGTAGATAGAAATAATCAGCATGTCGCAAATTTATATGATAGTTTACATCCCGCCGTCATTAGCGCGCTTTATCAAGTAATGCAAGCAGCAACTATATGTAACAAACCAGTCAGTTTATGTGGAGAAATGGCGGGAGATCCAGTTGCGGTGGTGTTATTGCTGGGGTTAGGGATTGAGATACTGAGCATGAGTGCCAATCAAATTCCTAAAGTAAAATGGGTAATAAGAAATTTTTCTAAAGCCGATGCCAAAGATATCCTAACTCAAGTATTGGCAATGGATTATACTCAAGATATTAGAGCTTATGTAGAGCAAGCGCTTATCAAAGCTGGACTAGGCATTTTAGTAAGATCTAATCAATAAAACTTTAATCATCTATTGATTAATAGATGAAATTTACATGACTGAGTTTTTATATGCATAAACCCCAATTTTCATTTAGCAAAAAAGTAATTTTATTTACTTTCTTAGTAAGCTTATTGTCAATTAGTCTTATTAGTATTGCAATGATTGGCTATGAATGGAACAGAATTAGCCAAGAGTTTGCTCAAGATATTGCACAACAAGCTCAATTAGTCAGTCAATATAGTGTACAGGCAGTAAAAGATCAAGATAAAGTCTCCCTAGAAAAAATTGTAGCGCCATTGCTAGAAAAAAAAGAAATTAAAAGCATCGGTGTATATCTTAAAGATGCGCAGGCATTTTATGCCAGCGCATTACATACTGACCGTGCGGTTAACTTCAAAGCATTAGCGCAGCCAACTCAGCGCATTGATTCGCTGCAACAAGGCTTTATGATTTATCAGCCGATTCACCAAGGTGAGCAATATTGGGGCACTTTAGTGGTTAGTACCGATTTGGCTCCCACTTATAAATTTAGTTACCATTTATTACTTATCATTGGTACCGGGGGGGTATGTTTACTTATCACTATGCTGTGGGCATGGCGTTGGCAATCACGCTTAAGTCAAGAATTTAATAGTATGTTTGAAAAAAATGATAAGACTCATTATGCTTTAAAATTAAATGAAGAGCGCTTAAACCTAGCCCTGATTGCTAGTAATGAAGTATTAATTGATTGGGATATTGAACAAGATACTTTTTATTTTGGTGATAATTTTGAGGAAATAGTCGGTTATCCATTTGCCGAGCGACCCACCTGTATTTTGGCTTGTTTAAACTTAATTTACCCCGATGATGTACTTGCCTTTCAAGATAACTTATCCGCCCATCTTAAAGGAGAAACGCAATTTTTTGAATCAGTGCAAAGATTGCGTCACAAACAAGGACATTATTTATGGTCTTGTATACGTGGAAAAATTGTGACTTATGATGCGCTAGGTAAACCAATCCGGATGACTGGAACTTTTGGGGATATTACTCAAAAAAAAGAAGCAGAAGAAAAATTTCGTATCTATCAAAAGATATTTTCTAGTACCAATGAAGGGATTATGGTTACCGATAAAAATTTAAAAATTTTAAAGGTTAATACGGCTTTTGAAAAAATTACTGGTTTTACTGAACAGCAAGTGAAATGTAAGCCGATTGCTATTTTTCATTCTGATAAACATTCTTCTAGTTTTTATAGTCATATTCACCAAACTCTAGCGCAAGATGGCAGCTGGCAAGGCGAGATATGGGAAAAGCGCCAATGTGGTGATATTTATCCACAGTGGCTTAGTATTAGCAGTATTTATGATGAGAAAAATACCTTACTTTACTATGTGGGAATTTTTAGAGATTTAACTAAAAATCGACAAATTGAAGAACAATTAGAGTATTTATCCAACTATGATTTGGTCACGGAATTACCCAATCGTAATTGGTATTTGCTTAAGCTACAACGCGCCATTCATTTTGCGCAGCAGTGCCAAGAGCCACTGGCGGTAGTGATGTTAGGGATTGATAAGTTTAAAACTATTGATGATACTTTAGGTTATGAAACAGGCGATCAATTATTAAAGAAAATTACCCAACGGTTAAAAAAAATTGTGCCTAATGTCGATAATATCTCGACTCTAAGCCGAGATGAATTTGCTTTTTTTTTAGATGGTCAGGTCACGCATTCATCGATTACCAAAATCGTAAAAAAATTAATAGCTAAATTAAATCATTATTTTTATATTAATTCACAAGAATTATTAGTGAATATTTATGTAGGAATTAGTCTTTATCCAAAAGATGCACAAGATGCAAAATCTATATTAGCTAATGCAAATACGGCAATGTGTGAAATCAAAAAAAATGAACGTAATGCATTTTTATTTTTTGAGCCCTATATGAATACTCAGCGTTTAGAGCGGGTACGTATGGAATCGTTATTAAGAAATGCGTTAGTTAATAATGAATTAATGTTATATTACCAACCTAAAATTGATACGTTATCGGGTAAAATTAGTGGTTGTGAGGCATTATTACGTTGGGATAATCCAGAGTTAGGTTTGGTATCACCAGAAAAGTTTATTCCGCTGGCTGAAGAAATTGGGTTAATTGTGCCGATTGGTAATTGGGTGATTCAGCAAGCGTGTGAGCAAGCTGCACAATGGGTACAATTAGGATTTCATGAATTAAGAGTTTCAGTCAATGTATCGGGCCATCAATTTTTTAAATCCGGTTTAGATCAATGGGTAGCTCAAATATTAGCGCAAACTCAACTGGCGCCACATAATTTAGAATTAGAAATTACTGAAGGGGTCGTATTAGATAATATTGAGCGTTGTGTGTTAATTTTACGTGCATTAAAAGCAATGGGGCTTTATATTGCTATTGATGATTTTGGTACCGGTTATTCTTCACTAAGTTATTTAAGCAAATTACCTGTTGATATCATTAAAATCGATCGCTCATTTGTTAATAATATTACCACGAGCAAAGAAGATAGCAATATTATTCAGGCGATTATTGCCATGGCACATGGTTTAGAATTAAAAACCATCGCTGAAGGGGTAGAAGAGGCTGCGCAATTAACCTTATTACAAGCAATGAACTGTTATGAAATTCAAGGTTATTATTTTAGTCGCCCGCTTAGTGCAGCGCAATTTAGTGACTATCTGCGCAATTTTAACTTTAATTTTGCAACTAGTCGCGCGAATTAAACCTAGTGCTTGCAGTTTAATGGTTGGCTAATGGTGTTTTTTTTATATTTAGGCTTGGGACTAATCAGTGGCTTTTTATCTGGGCTATTGGGCTTAGGGGGCGGCATTATTTTAGTTCCTGCATTGTATTGGATCTTTACTGAATTAGGTTTTGCACCAGCGCAGTTAATGTCATTGAGTATTGCTACGACTTTAGGCGCGATGGGCGTTATTAGCAGTTATTCCATTACAGCGCATTATCGTTTGGGCTCGATTGCTTTAGAGTACTTAAAACCCTTAGTACCGTTGTTATGTCTTGGAACGATGTTAGGGGCTTACCTCAGTCAAGTTATCAGCAGCCTCACCTTGCAGTTATTATTTTCCTTGGTGATGTGCCTTATCGGGACTCAATTGCTGTTATTTCCTATTTTGCCGTCGACGACCTTAGTGCTCAATCGTTGGGGGTGGCGTGGTATAGGATTATTTATTGGGAGCCTGGCTGGACTATTAGGCTTAGGCGGTGGGATCATCTTAATGCCGGTATTGCTTTATACTGGGCTGCCTTTGTCCACGGCCAGTGGCACTACCGCTGGTAGTACTTTCGTGGTATCTTTAGTTGGTGCAATGACCTATGTTTACTTGGGGTGGTCCACTGAAGCGTTACCCGCTTATTGTTTAGGTTATTTATATCTGCCCGCAATCTTGGGCATTAGTTTGGCCAGCTTGCTTAGCGCGCCATTGGGTGCGAGTTGCAGCCATCGTTGGCCAACTTGGTTATTAAAGCGCTTACTGGGTAGCTTATTATTATGGGTGGCCTGGAAAATGTGGGCCCAGCTTTAGTTAGCGCTTATTAATCTACCGCAAGCATGGTAAACTGAGTCCTATGCTGCAATATCCCAATTTTAATCCAGTTGCTTTGGCCATTACTGATAATCTACAGATCTATTGGTATGGTTTGATGTATATTTTAGGCTTTGTTATTGCTTGGTGGTTAATGCGGTTGCGTACCCGCGGCCATCTAGATTGGCAAGATCCAACGTGGCAAAGTGATTTATTTTTTTATTTGGCCTTAGGCGTGTTGCTAGGGGGACGCTTGGGGTATATGTTGTTTTATAATCTCCATGCAGTCCTGGAAAATCCTTGGTCCATTGTCAAAACTTGGCAAGGTGGGATGTCTTTTCATGGCGGGCTAATTGGGGTATTACTGGCCATTGGCTATTTTAGCTACCGCAAAAAACTACGTTTTATTGAGATATGTGATTTACTGGCACCTACCGCGCCTTTAGGGTTAGGTTTAGGTCGGCTTGGCAATTTTATTAATGGTGAGCTTTGGGGACGCCCCACTGATGTACCGTGGGCCATGGTATTTCCCCATCCCTTAGCTGGGGAAGTATTACGCCATCCCTCGCCATTATATGGGGTTTTACTAGAGGGGATCTTATTATTTATCCTACTTTGGTGCTATGCCAAAAAGCCGCGACCTCCTGGGGCCATTACTGGGTTGTTTTTAAGTGGTTATGCCATCATTCGATTTATTGAAGAATTTTTTAGAGCACCGGATATACAATATGGTTTTATTGCCTGGGATTGGTTAACCATGGGACAACTATTAAGTTTTCCGATGCTGCTTGCCGGGGGGATATTACTGATTTTTTCAGCCCAAAAATTACCTAAAAATCGTTGAGTTAGGATAACAGTATGCAACAATATTTGGATTTATTAACTCGGATCTTAAATAACGGCACCGAAAAAATGGACCGTACTCAAGTGGGGACCTTAAGTGTATTTGGTCATCAAATGCGCTTTGATTTAAGTCAAGGATTTCCATTGGTCACCACCAAGCAGTTACATTTACGTTCCATTATTATCGAATTATTATGGTTTTTACGTGGGGAGACCAATACTGCTTATTTAAAGCAAAATGGGGTAAAAATTTGGGATGCCTGGGCCAGTCCTGAAGGCGATTTGGGCCCCATTTATGGCGCGCAATGGCGTTCTTGGCGCACTCAAGATAATCAAACCATTGACCAAATTGCACAACTGGTCTCTATGTTAAAAACCCAACCTAATTCAAGACGGTTATTGGTCAATGCCTGGAATGTAGGGGAACTCGATCAAATGGCTTTACCGCCTTGTCATTGTCTGTTTCAATTTTATGTGGCCAACCAACGTTTATCTTGCCAGCTCTATCAAAGAAGCGCCGATGCCTTTTTAGGGGTACCGTTTAATATTGCCTCTTATGCGCTATTAACTTGTATGCTGGCCCAAGTCACTGGATTAAAGCGGGGAGAATTTGTGCATACTTTGGGAGATGCGCATTTATACCTCAATCATTTGCAACAAGCCAAAACCCAAATTCAGCGTACGCCTTATGCATTACCGCAATTGCATTTAAATCCTGAGCGTACTCAATTAGAAGACTTTGTATACGAGGACTTTACGGTGCAAAATTATCAAGCTCATCCACATATTAAAGCCCCCATCGCGGTCTAATATGCAAATTAGTTTAATTGTGGCCTGCAGTGAGAATAGGGTGATTGGACAGGCGCAACAATTGCCTTGGCATTTGCCCAATGATTTAAAAAACTTTAAGCATATCACTATGGGTCACCCTATAGTGATGGGGCGTAAAACCTATCAATCGATTGGGCGGCCCTTGCCGGGTAGATTAAATATCGTGTTAACCACAGATCGCACTTTTGTGGCGCCAGGCTGTCAAATTTTTTATTCTATAGAGCAATTATTGGCGCAAACTGAGTTAACCAAAGTGATGGTGATTGGGGGCGCAAAAATTTATGCTAAATTTTTACCGCTGGCTAGCCTTTTATATATGACGCAAGTGCATGCGCACATTGCAGGCGATACGTATTTCCCGGAATTGCCCAGCGCACAATGGCAAGAAACAGCTCGAGTTTTTCATTCTAAAGATGATACTCATGACTATGCTTATAGTTTTGTTACCTTGCAAAAGATTGTAGCGTTATAAACCGCTAAATAGGGATAAAAGTCCATGGTAGTAATTAGCTGAGTTAACTTAGAGTATAAAATGCCTTATTCTTTACAACTGCTGAGTGCTATAGCACAGTTAAGCAGTTATTTAGTGATGTATAGTTTACGCAAAAAAATTTATGTGCACTCCAGTGTAAGCTTAATGCAGCCGTCTATTATGTGTTTTTGGCATGGTAAATCATTCTTACCGATTATGCAGATAAGGCACTTAGGCCATCAACGTTATACTGGGTTTGTGAGTCATTCTAAAGATGGCGAGCTATTAGCCCAGTTGCTAAAAAAAATCGGCTATCAAGTGGTTAGAGGGTCTAGTTCTAAAAAAGGGTTAAGTGGTTTAATTCAACTCATTAAAATGTTACGTAATGGGTATACGGTAGGCATTACCCCCGATGGACCCCGGGGACCAAGACATAAAGTCGATTCAGGTTGTGCCTATTTAGCCGCCAAAACCCAGTTACCTATTTTACCCATTGGCAGTGCCTATACAAGGGCAAAAAAGTTTCATTCTTGGGACCAATTTGAATATCCCCTACCTTTTACTCAAGCGGTACTTTATTTAGGAGAGCCGCTTTGGGTAAGCGCCGCTGAGCTCAATGCTGAGGCGCAAGTGATTCATCAACACATTGCACAGGCAATCCACGCCGCTGATGCCAAAGCGCAACAATTGTTAAACCATCCAATCGAGCATGATAGCAGCATTCAATTGCTTTAATGCTATGCACTTGCTATGTAGATTGCTTGCCAGTTTTTTGCTTAGCCACCATTATTTAATAAGCAGCTAGACATAACCTATTTTACTGGGTTAATTAAGCTGTGCTAAGTTTTAATGTTGTCATTCAGCAAATCATTGGGAACAGTCAATGTTTACTCTATCTTAATGGTAACACCATACTTTGTGGCTCAGTGTAAGGTTGATTAAGGCCTTCACTAAGGCAAGCATTTAGGCTTATTAGGCCTAATATTAAAAAAATATTTGTGAAAATTGATGAATAGTTTAAAAATATACTTTAGCAATTTAGGTTATGCGCGTGGATTGAATGGTTGTCTAAAGCAGCATTTTCTTTATGGCTATCGCCATATTTATTGCCCACTTAAAATTCAACAGCAAAGTTTAGCTGCATTTAAACAAATTATTATTGAGCATAACCCTGATATTGGTTGTATCGTTGAAATTGATAAAGGCTCATTAAATACCGGGTATTTTAATCAGATGCAATACCTATCAGATGAGCGCTACCCATTTTATTCGATAAATAGCAAATATACGGGTAAAAAAATGCATTGGCTATCGGTATTTAATGGAAAAAGTAATGCTTTTTTTGCTAAGGGGTATATTCCATATACCAAGTTATATTTTAAATTTGGCACTAAAAAGCTTATTTATCGATTAGCTTTAGCTAATGGCATTGCTTTGTATTTTGCTCATTTTTCTTTGAGTAAAAAGGTGAGAGCTCAGCAATATGATGAGCTGTTAATGCTTATTAAAAATGATAAACGACCTGTGGTTATTTTAGGAAACTTTAATAATTTTTATGGTTTTAGTGAATTAAAGTTCTTGATTGCAGAAGGCAATTTAACCATTGTAAACCAAGAATGTTATGCAACATTTCGTTTGCATAATCGCTATTATCCTATTGATCTTTGTCTTTGTTCTAAAGGATTAAAAAAATTAATAACATTAAATATTATTTTGCAACCATTTTCAGATCATTGTGGTTTATTAGTTACATTAAAGCGCAAAAGTTAATTTGGGGTTAGGCCTGACACAGGGGGCAAAAACTGGTATTGCGTTGTTGCATGACTTGCGCTTGAATAATGGTTTGGCAACGGTGACAAGGTTGGCCTTGACGACCATAAACTTGTAATTGGGTTTTAAAATGCCCAGGCTTGCCTTGAACATTTTGGAAGTCTTTTAATGTAGTGCCGCCAACTTTAATGGCTTGACGTAAGATTTTTTTAATGGCTGGCACTAATACTTGATAATTGGCCAAAGTGGCTTGTTGCGCGGGTAACCAAGGATTTATTTGGGCCTGATAACAGCTTTCTGTGGCATAAATATTGCCCACGCCCACCACAACTTTAGGATCCATAATTAAAGTTTTAATCGGGACTTGTCGCCGCTTAGCCAGTTGATGCAAGGTTTTAGCATTAAAGGCCTGGGTTAAGGGCTCTACGCCTAAGTGTGCCAATAAAGGATGGGCTAAATCGGCTTGGGTCCAGAGTATACAGCCAAAACGTCTGGGATCGGTAAAACGCAATAGTTGCTGCTCAAAAATAAAATCCACATGGTCATGTTTTTGGGGGGGATGATGGCAAGGAAGTAGCCTTAAATGACCCGACATGCCCAAATGTAATAATATTTGGCCGTGAGCAAAATAAAAAATTAAGTATTTGCCTCTTCGTCGCAGCGCGATTAAAGGTTGCCCACTCAATATTGCAGTTAATTGGGTGGGTACCGGCCAACGTAGTTTGGGGTTGCGCACCACCACATGGTTGATGACTTGCCCCACTAAGTGTGGGGCAATGCCTAAACGTGTGGTTTCAACTTCCGGCAATTCTGGCATAACTACTCACCATGGGGTTCTCGATTAATAGCACGATGGCCAATATCAGTACGATAAAACGCGCCTTCCCATTTTATTTTATCGGTTAATTTATAGGCTTTAATTTGCGCTTGGTGCACCGTATCGCCTAATGCAGTAATACATAATACGCGTCCGCCATTGGTAACAATCTTGCCGCTACTAATGGTGGTTCCGGCATGGAAAATATTATATTGGGTATGATTGCTGATATCATTTAAGCCATAAATAGTAGTGCCAATGGGATAACTATTGGGATAGTTATGGGTTGCCATCACGACCCCCACTGAAACCCTGGGGTCCCAATTGGGCTCAATGGTGGCTAATTGCCCATTGATACAGGCTAAGCACAGAGCAACTAAATCATTTTTTAGGCGCGGTAAAATCACTTGAGCTTCAGGATCGCCTAAGCGGCAATTAAATTCTAAGATCTTAATTTCGCCATTGGGAGTAATCATTAATCCGGCATATAAAATACCTTGATAGCAGATCCCTTCTTGGCGCAAACCTTTTAAAGTGGGGGCAATGATTTTTTCTAGAATATATTGTTCACGGGCTGGGGTAATCACTGGGGCAGGGGAATAAGCGCCCATTCCGCCCGTATTGGGGCCTTGGTCATTATTATCGCGTGCTTTATGATCTTGGGAGGTCGCCAGGGGAAAAATATTTTCCCCATCAGTGATAACCATAAAACTGGCTTCTTCACCTTGTAAAAATTCTTCTACTAAAATTTGTTGTGAGGCTTCGCCAAATTGCTGTTGATCTAACATCGCTTCAATGGCGGCGATAGCCTCTGCTTTATGATGCGCCAATACCACGCCTTTTCCTGCAGCTAAACCATCGGCTTTAATGGCTACCGGTAAACCAATATCGTCTAAATAAGCAATGGCTGCGGTAGAATCACTAAAACTTTGCGCACGTGCAGTAGGCAAATGATATTTAGTTAAAATATGCTTAGCAAAGACTTTAGAGCCTTCCAATTGAGCTGCCGCTTGGGTGGGCCCAAAACACTTTAACCCTTTTTGGGTTAATGCATCAACCAATCCAGCAACTAGTGGCGCTTCGGGGCCCACAATGGTCAATTCAATGCGTTTACTTAATGCAAAATTAATGACAGCTTCATGATCGCTGGGATCAAGGCTGACATTTTCTACTTTGGGTTCACGGTGAGTGCCAGCATTACCTGGCGCGACATAGACTAATTCTACCAATGGGGATTGGGCAGCTTTCCAGGCTAAGGCATGTTCACGTCCACCATTACCAATAATTAATACCTTCATACAACTCTCTCTTGAATTAGTGGTTAAAATGCCGACAATGGGTAAAAACCATTGCCAGTTGGTGCTTATCGGCCTGAGCAATAATTTGTGGATCGCGTTTGGCCCCGCCTGGCTGAATAATGGCGGTAATGCCCAATTTAGCGACCAACTCAATGCTGTCTTCAAAAGGAAAAAATGCATCGGAAGCCATGACCGCGCCTTGTAAGTTAAGTTCAGAGGCTTTTGCTTTTAAGTGCGCAATTTCGGCGCTAAAAATACGTGACATCTGGCCGGCACCAATGCCTAAAGTTTGTAAATTGGCGGCATAAACAATGGCGTTAGATTTTACAAAACGTGCCACTTCCCAACTAAAACGCAGATCTTGCCATTGTTCTGGAGTGGGCTGAGTTTGGGTGACCACTGTATAATTTAAATCTGGCGCCTCAAGATCAGCGGTTTGCACTAATAAACCACCCGCAATCCGTTTAAAGTCGAGCTGCGCAGAGCCCACATTGGTTGACCAGGTGCCTGTAGCTAATAATCGAACATTGGGTTTGGTTTGAGCCAAGATCAATGCCTCTGGGGTAAAGGTGGGCGCAATAATGACTTCCACAAATTGTTGTTCAAAAATCACTTGTAGTAGTGCCATGGTGACTGAGCCATTAAAGGCAATGATCCCACCAAAACTTGACATGGGATCACATTTTAAGGCTTTTAAATAAGCCTGTTTTAAGCTATGGCCTAAGGCAACGCCACAAGGGTTGCTATGTTTTACAATGACACAGGCAGGCTCAATAAAGGTTTTAATACAACTTAAGGCGGCATCTGCATCTAAAATATTATTAAATGACAAGGCTTTGCCTTGTAAAATTTGACTGTGTAACAAGGTTTGTTGTTGCGCAGAGCCAATTTCTTTATATAGGGCTGCTGCTTGATGTGGATTTTCTCCATAGCGTAGTTGATTTTCTAAGCTAAAGCTTGGAGTAAAAATTGCGGTAAATGTTGAATTGCTTTGTTGCTGGGTAAAATAATTGGCAATGGCGGTATCATATTGCGCGGTATGGGTAAAGGCTTTGGTAGCTAACTGTTGGCGGGTAGTGGCACTTAATCCAGTGGCATGTTGTAACTCATCAATAATGCTAGGGTAATCATGGGGATCAACCACCACTGCAGTCCAGATATGATTTTTAGCGGCGGCGCGGATCAAGGTGGGCCCACCAATATCAATATGTTCAATGGCCTCATCAAAAGTACTGTCATGACGCTCGGTGGTGGTTTGAAACGGATATAAATTGACCACAACCAAATCAATATCATCAATGCCATGGTCAATCATAACTTGAAAATCTTGGTCGCGCCGGCCTAAAATTCCACCATGGATTTTAGGGTGTAGGGTTTTGACTCGACCATTCATAATTTCAGGAAAGCCGGTAAAGTCTTCCACTTTAATTACCGGTACGCCTTGTTCTTGCAATAGATGAGCGGTCCCCCCCGTGGAAATAATTTCAATGCCTAATTGCTGTAATTGTTTGGCAAAGTCCACAATATGGGTTTTATCAGAGACACTAATTAAAGCGCGTTGAATAATGCTGGGCGCATCCATAATTTCCTCGATTTATATAATTATTTTAAACAAAAAGTATTTAAATGATAACGTTGTAATTTTTTTCTTAAGGTTCCGCGGGCTAAGCCTAATAACAAGGCGGCTTGAGATTGATTGCCTTGGGTTTGCTGTAGGGTAACTTTTAGTAATGCCCGTTCAACTTCTTTGAGCACCATATCATAGACATTGGTACTGGGTTGCCCATCGAGATTGGCAAAATATTGGCTCATCGCTTGTTCAACAAACTGGGTTAAGGTTAACTCAGATGAGGTTAATGCTTTGGTCACGGGCTCTTTCATTATGCAATTTCACCTAAATTATCAAAAAATAGATGGACCTCATTTAATTGTTGCTCAGGGGTAGGCAATTGATTAAAGCGTTGGCGAAATTGACCGCCATGTTGTTGACCTTTGGTGTACCAACAGACATGTTTGCGTGCAATAAGCACACCTTTGTCTTCACCATAAAATGCATATAAATTGAGCATATGTTGCACCATTTGTTGTCGAATGGTTGCAATGCTGGGCTCTGCTAACTTTTTGCCAGTGGTAAGATAATGCATAATTTCATTAAATATCCATGGCCGCCCTTGTGCAGCACGCCCAATCATAATGGCATCGGCCCCAGTTTGCTCTAATACCAATTTTGCTTTTTCCGGGGTAGTAATATCGCCATTGGCAATAATGGGAATTTTAACCGCTTGTTTAATTTCAGCAATGGTCGCATATTCTGCTTCGCCTTTGAACATGCAAGCACGAGTGCGACCATGCACCGCTAAGGCTTGGATCCCTAAGTCTTCGGCCATTTTTGCAATGCGTGGTCCATTGCGGTGGTTGAGATCCCAACCGGTACGAATTTTTAAGGTCACTGGCACCGATACCGCATTGACGACCGCAGCCAATATTTCGCCGACTAATGGTTCATTTTTCATTAATGCTGAGCCAGATAAGGTATTACAGATTTTTTTGGCTGGACAGCCCATATTAATATCAATAATTTCTGCCCCATTATCTGCATTAATCCGCGCTGCTTCGGCTAACTTTTGCGGATCGGCGCCCACAATTTGCACGGAACAAGGGCGGGTTTCCCCTTCATGATTGGCACGGCGTTTGGTTTTATCACTGCCATGTAATAATGAATTAGCGCCTACCATTTCCGATACGGCTAATCCGGCGCCTAATTCTTTGCATAATTGCCGAAAGGGACGGTCGGTGATTCCGGCCATTGGTGCTAATAAAATAGGCGCAGACAATAAATGAGGGCCAATTTGCATAGTGGGCATGCCTTCTTTTAAAAGTAATAAGTAATTTATTTAACTGTTATTTAAAGATACACTGTGCTCATCTCAATACTTTTAATGCAATCTGTATGCGTAATGAGTACAGTTTATGCTGCAATTCTTTGACCAGATAGTCGTGCCCAGCCATCTACGATGACCGGCTCTTCTAAAGCAAAATATTGGGAATACGCGGTGGTTAATTCACTCAATTGATGCGCTAAGATCCCAGATAATACCACGTAACCGTTTAATTTAACTAAATTCTTAAATTGTTCCACCAATTCCAGCAATGGATTGGCCAAAATATTGGCCAATAACAAATCAACCGGGGCAAAGTCTGGTGCTAAATCTTGAGGTAACAAGGTGTTTAACTGAGTATTGGGCAATGCATTTAAGGCTTGATTTTGCTCAGTGCTCCATAAAGCTTGTGGATCATAATCAATGGCCCAAACTTTGGCTGCGCCTAATTTAGCGGCACTTAATGCTAAGATCCCAGAACCACAGCCATAATCAATGACTTGGGCGCGGTTAGGCGGATGTGCTGCTAGCCATTTTAAACATAATGCAGTGGTAGGGTGAGTCCCGGTGCCAAAGGCTAAGCCAGGCTCCAACATGACTTGTATCCCTGGACAACGGCTTAAATCAGCCCAACTTGGACAGATCCATAATTGCTCACCAAATAATAAAGGTTGAAATTGTGTTTGTACTGCTTTGACCCAATCTTGTTCATTAAGCCTTTGAAAGCTAATGTTTAAGGTTGGCTCATATTGTATTAATGCCTGGTGTAAACTGCTTTGATGTTGTTGTGGATCAAATAAAGCAATTAACTTTATATGTTGCCACAAGGGAAGGGTACCGGGCTCAGGCTCTAAGATAGGGCTATCACTGGCATCGGTATAAGTGAGGGCTAATGCGCCCCATTGGGTCAGCAGCTCTGCTAAGGCTTCTACCTTTGCTACTTGGCAAAGGCATACCACTTCTAGCCAGTGCATCATTACTGTTACCTCTTAGCCATTATGCATTTTTTGTTCAAGATAATGAATGGTGGTACTGCCACGCTGAAAATTGCTGTCGCGGATCAGTTCTTGATGGAGCGAAATATTGGTTTTGATCCCTTCAATCACGATTTCATCTAATGCATTACGCATTCTTAGTACGGCTTCCATACGGTGATGCCCATAAGCAATTAATTTACATAATAATGAATCATAATGTGGAGGCACTTTATAACCACTAAAAATATGTGAATCAAAGCGAATGCCTGGGCCGCCTGGCGCATGGAACCATTGAATGGTGCCAGGACACGGGGCAAAAGTTTTGGGATCTTCGGCATTAATTCGACATTCAATGGCATGGCCTTTAATTTGAATGTCTTTTTGAGTAAAGGGTAAGCGTTCGCCCGCAGCAATTTGCAATTGAGTTTTAACAATATCAATACCGGTTACCATTTCAGTTACGGGGTGCTCTACCTGAACTCGGGTATTCATTTCAATAAAATAAAATTGCCCTGCTTCATATAAAAATTCAAAAGTTCCTGCGCCGCGATAGCCAATTTCCTGGCAAGCTTGGATACAACGTTTACCAATTTTATGACGTTGCTCAGGGGTAAGCCCTGGTGCGGGTGCCTCTTCAATTACTTTTTGATGGCGGCGTTGCATGGAGCAATCCCGTTCGCCCAGATGTACCGCATTGCCGTGATGGTCCACCAATACTTGAATTTCAATATGGCGCGGTTGTTCTAAATATTTTTCCATATAAACGCAACTATTATTAAACGCCGATTGGGCTTCAGAGCGCGTTAAGGAAATGGCATTAAGCAGTGCTGCCTCGGAATGCACCACGCGCATACCTCGGCCGCCACCGCCACCTGAGGCTTTAATAATAATGGGATAGCCAATTTTGCGGGCAATCTTTAAATTCTTCTGCGGATCCTCATCTAATGGACCATCTGAACCTGGTACGCAAGGTATGCCTGCGGCTTTCATGGTTTTAATGGCAGAAACTTTATCTCCCATTAGGCGGATGGTTTCTGGTTTAGGACCAATAAAAATAAAACCACTTTTTTCTACTTTTTCTGCGAAATCAGCATTTTCCGCTAAAAAGCCATAGCCAGGATGAATGGCTACTGCATCGGTGACTTCTGCGGCACTAATTAAAGCAGGAATATTTAAATAGCTTTGTGCTGAGGGTGCAGGACCAATACAAATGGCTTCATCCGCTAATCTCACGGGCAATAAATCTCTATCTACCATGGAATGAATGGCGACCGTTTTAATCCCTAATTCTTTACAGGCACGGATAATACGCAATGCAATCTCGCCTCGATTTGCAATGACTACTTTGTCTAACATGATTATTCTTCTTTAATCACAAATAAAGGTTGCCCAAATTCAACAGGTTGCCCGTTATCCATTAAGATAGCGGTAATGGTTCCTGCTTTATCTGCTTCAATTTGATTCATCATTTTCATCGCCTCGATAATACACAAGGTTTCCCCCACTTTTACCGATTGACCGACGCTAACAAAAGGGGCAGCATCTGGCGTCGGGGAGTGGTACATGGTGCCGACCATTGGGGAATATACCGTATGTCCTTCTGGTAGAGTGGACTCGGTGGTGGCGGCGGCGGGCGCTGGGGCAGCAGTAGCACTTGGAGCGGCCGGGGCCTGAGGAGGCATTGTGCCAAAATTTTGCGGGTAATGGAGCATCGTAGGGGCAGTTTCGTTTTTACGACTAATGCGCACCGACTCTTCCCCTTCACGGATCTCAATTTCTGCCACCCCAGTTTCTTCAATTAACTCAATTAATTTCTTTATTTTACGTATATCCATGAATGGTCTCAAAACGGTTCGGTTAAATAATCAAAGGCAACTTGTAATGCCGCCATATAGCCAGCAGGTCCTAGTCCACAAATAATCCCTTTGGCAATATCACTAAGATAAGAGTGATGGCGAAATGGCTCACGAGCAAAAATATTGGTTAAATGTATTTCAATAAAAGGCAATTGCACCGCCAGCAAAGTATCTCGTAAGGCAATGCTGCTATGGGTTAAAGCACTGGGATTAAATAAAATAAATTGAATGCCTTGCGCTGGGGCAAGTTGCAGAACTTCAATTAATTTTTCCTCGGCATTGCTTTGTACACTTAACGTCTCATGCCCTTGAGTGGTGGCAAGTTGTGCTAACTTTTGGTCCAGTTGACTTAAGCTTAGGCTACCGTATAAATGTGGCTCACGCTGCCCTAGCAAGTTTAAATTAGGCCCATGAAGCACTAAGATCTTGGCCATAATTAAAATACCCAACTAACTCATTGCTAAAGGCACTATTTTGCCTGAAAACCCAATCGTTGTCTACTCGTTGCCAGCATATCGACCCTAAATTGCTGCAAGTCCCCGGGATTTACTGAGTTTCAAGGTGAATGGCTTCATAGTCAGCAAGGCGCTGTTTTAGGGTTGCCAAAGAATAATCGCCAACCAGGCGCGCTGCAAGTAATTCTTGTCCTTGGTGCATAAAGATTAAGGCGGGAGGACCATATAAATCAAAGTGCTTTAATAAGGCACGAGCTGGAGCTTGATTGGCACTCAGATCGACTTTCACTAAAGTCCAATTGGCTAAGGCGGGGGCAAGCGCTGGGTCTTGCCAATAGGTAGCAATTTTTCTACAACTGGTACACCAATCGGCATAAAAATCAATTAATAGCGGTTGAGTTGCCTTTTCAAGATAGGGCATTAAGTCCTCTAAAGCGGTGATTGTATGCATATTGGGGGTTGAGGTGGATACAGCTGCAGGCTGAAATAATTTTTTAAAGGGTAACCCCGGGTTGGCATACCCCAAGCCCGCATAGCCCAGCAATAAAGCCCCATACCACAATATGCCACTGCCACATAAGGCCATTAACCAATGGGTACTACTGCGAAAAGTCCCCCATTTCCAGGCCACATAAATGGCTAAGGCGGCCCATAAACTTAAGGTCCATGGGCTATACCAATGCCGCTCTAATAGCCAAATGGCCAAGCCAAATAACATGGCAGCAAATAAAGCATTGATTTGATGCATCCATGCCCCTGCACGAGGCAGTAAATGGCCACCTAAAGTGGCGGCAATGATCAATGGCGTGCCCATTCCCATGCCAATCATTAATAGGGCATGGGCCCCAACCCATAAATCGCCAGTATGCGCAATAAAGCCAATGATCCCTAATAAGGGGGCGCTAACACAAGGGGAGGCCATTAAGGTGGCCAAACTGCCCATAATAAAGGCATTGGCATAAGTGCCACCGGTTTGTCGTTGATTAAGGGCATGCAGTGGTTTTAGTATCTTGCTAGGGAGCGCAAAGTGGGCGCCGCGGTTTAAGGCCAGCCCTAATAGTACTAATAAAAGCGCAAATAAGCCGATAAGCCAGGGCAGTTGTACCAATGCGGGCAAATAATGGCCAAATTGGGCAGCTAGTGCTCCCATTGCGGCATAGGTAAGGGCCATTCCTAAAGTATAAGTACTGGCTAAGAATAAGCTTTGGCGAGCATTTAATGATTTTTGCCCTACAATCAATGCCGCTAAAATAGGGACCATGGGTAATACACAAGGGGTAAAGCTAAGCAATAGCCCAATTATAAAAAATCCAAGGCCTTGCCAGAAAAAACTTTGATCTTGAAATAGCTGTTGGGTATGCGACAGGGTTAAAGGGCTAGGTTCAGGGGTTAGGGGGGCTAAATTGGGCGGCGTATAGGGCAGCACTTGGCTAAGATGCTGATCTTGAATTTTAAGTTTAAAGCTTTGTTGCTGCAAAGGATAACACAGGCCCATTTGGGAACATCCTTGATAAGAAACCTGTAAAATAGGTTCAATATCAGGCACTCGTTGCTCGATCTTTAAGCTAAGACTTAAAAAGTTTTGATAGATCTCTTGGGGGCCAAAATAAGGATCCTCTATGGTTTGCGCGGGGGGCCAATGGATTGGGGTTAATTCAAAATGATGCTGTGGGTTAGGGGCCAGCAATTCAAATTTTAGTTTGGTGCGGTATAAATAGGTATTAGGGGCAATATCCCAATTAAGTTGTAAATGGTCTGGTTCGGTCACGGTTACTTGCAACCCAAAGGCCTGCTCTGCACTAACGACTTTTGGCTCAGCAACCAGTGATTCTACTAAATTAGCTTGCGCGACCAACCAAGGTAAGCAGCTAAAAACCATCATCAATAAATAACGCATGCCGCTCCTTGGTGAATCATAGTTTAAACGCTGAGCTAAAATTGGCTCAATTATACAAAGCCATGGCCGTTAATGCCAATTTGGTTAAGGCAATAAACAGCAAAGTTAATAGTTAATTAGATGAGTTGTTTTTTTTAAAATATCGATATTAGGCTTGGATAATTTGATTGCGGCCTTGATTTTTGGCGGCATATAATGCGCGGTCTGCGCCTTGTAATAAAGCATCTACACTGTTTAATTTAGGAGAGAGAGAGGCTATCCCAGCACTAAAAGTTACTGAAAATTCAAATTTATTGGTAGGTGGGGTATGGCGAATTTTTGCAAAAATATCTCGAATTTTTTCCAGTAATGGATAAATACTTTGGATATCGGAGTTGGGTAAAATAACGGCAAATTCTTCTCCCCCATAGCGACCAATACAATCGGTTTTTCTTAATCGTTGCTTTAATAATCGAGCTAAGCTTTTAATGACCCGATCGCCACTGGGGTGCCCATAGTCATCGTTGATTGACTTAAAATGGTCAATATCAATCATGGCAAAAGTTAAGGGGATCTTTTCACGTTGTGCGCGCGCAATTTCAATACTGAGTTGGTCTAAAATTCGCACATGGTTTAATAAGCCGGTTAGACTGTCTTGGATCATGCTGGCACGTAATGCCCGAGCTCGTTCCACTCGAGTGGTAATGGCGGATAATAAATGGGGGGGGGAAATGGGTTTGGTTAAAAAGTCATCTCCGCCTAAACGCATGGCTTCCAATTGAGTGCCGACATTTTTTTCACTAGATAAAAATACAATAGGGATCCCCACAAAAGATTCTTGCTGGCGAATCACCCCGGCTAGTTCTAAGCCAGTACAAGAGGGCATATAAAGATCCATTAAGATCAATTCTGGTTGAAATTCGCTTAAACTATTTTGTAATTGTAAGGGATCATCCAATAATTCTACATGGATATTGGCCTCTTCTAAATTTTGTTGAATAATTTTAGCTTGGGTAATGGAGTCTTCCACAATTAATACCCGATAAGGAGGAGATTCATGATTGGGAATTAATAAATTATCTATTTTTTCAATTAAACTATTAAATTCCAAAGGTTGGCTAAAAAAAGCTTGTCCGCCAGCACGTACCGCAAATAATCGGGTCTGAATATCATCTTGGGTGGCATAAAAAATCAGAGGCCAGGGTAAATGCAATTCATCCAATTGATTTTGATCTTGGTCTGGGAAAAAAGCGGTATCTAAAATCAGCGCTGCAAAGTGACCATGGTTACTAGAAGGTAGCATAGCGGGATCTTTTAATGGAGCAAGGCTATCTAGAATATGACAAATATAACCAAAATATTTAAATTGTTCAGCAATCTCATTGGCCAATTCAGTGGATTGCATTAAAATCAGTAACTCTGCAGGTCCTTTGGAGGTTTCAGGTTTTAAAGCCACTAATGGTTGATTGGGTTGTAAGCGTTGATAAGCTTGTGCCAATTCTTTGATCAAGCTATCCCAAGATTGACTAGATTGGGCTGGCGTGGAATTAAGGGCTTGGGTTAATGCTTTAACCACTGATTGGATCACACTTCTTGCTTGAATGGCTTGTGGCAAGGCAATACTGGCGGTTAGATCTAACATTTTTTGTGCATGTTTAAGCGCTTTATGTGCTAAGGCAGGATCCCAATCTTGTTGAGTTAACATCATTAAAAAGCTATGCAACTCATTTATTTTCTTAGGGAAGCGCTCATTAAATAATTTGGTTAAGATAGCAAGATCTGGGTTATTATCCATAAAATAGTCAGTTTTTACCTTTATTGGAAAGTTGAAGGGTTGTATATTTCTTTAATTATAGGTCGAGTCGGGTTATTTTTTTGAAAAAATTGCCCTCTAAAAGTTAAATGATTAACTTAATCGTGGAAATTTTTGTATTAAGCTCTTGAATTTAGGGCATAGCGCCTCCATTTTTAGATCTCGAGGTGCTTGACTCCTGGGCCAATCAGCCTAATATTAAGCACAGCTTTAGCACTCTTGGTATCAACAGTGCTAAAATGCCAACAGTGGAGTCGAGTCGCTTAAAATTGTGCATTAATCCAAGGAGTTTTCAATGAGTAGTGTTAAGGTTGCGCCATTAGGCGAGCGAGTACTGGTTAAACAAGACGAAGAAGTTCAAAAAACTGAAGGGGGTATTTACTTACCTGAAACAGCAAAAGAAGCGCCGCAATGGGGCGTCGTGGTCCGGGTAGGCACAGGTAAAGTATTAGATAATGGCGATGTGCGTCCGCTAACCCTTAAAGAAGGGGATAAAATTATTTTTGGTAAATATTCAGGCAGCAAAGTTAAAATTGGCGCCGAAGAATATTTGTTTATGAAAGAAGAAGATATCTTAGCTGTGGCTGAGTAATCGTTCTTTTTTATAAACGCTAACAATGTTTCACAGATAGTTAATAGGTAAAAAATATGGCAGCAAAACAATTTCAATTTGATGCAGAAGCTCGTGCATCCAGCTTAGCTGGCGTTGAAAAATTGGCGAGAGCCGTGAGAGTAACATTAGGGCCTAAAGGGCGTAATGTGGCGATTCAAAAATCATTTGGGGCGCCTTTAATCACTAAAGATGGGGCAACGGTAGCTAAAAATATTGAATTGCCCAATCCCTTAGAAAATATCGCCGCAGAATTGGTCAAAGATGTGGCCTCTAAAACTGCCGATGATTCTGGTGATGGCACCACCACAGCGACGGTATTAACCCATAGCATTTTTGCAGAAGGCAATAAAGCCGTGGCTGCGGGAATTAACCCTATGGATCTAAAGCGCGGGATCGATAAAGCAGTGAAAGCTGCAATTGAAGGCTTAAGAGCCTTGTCGGTACCTTGTAAAGATAATAAAGCCATTGCGCAAGTTGGCACCATCTCTGCTAATTCAGATAAAACCATTGGGGATATTATTGCCAATGCGATGAATAAAGTGGGCAAAGAAGGGGTGATCACGGTTGAAGATGGCACAAGTTTAGAAGATGAACTAGATGTGGTCGAAGGCATGCAATTCGATCGCGGTTATTTATCTCCTTACTTTATTAATAATCAGCAAAATATGAGCTGTGAATTAGAAAATCCTTTTATCTTATTAGTAGATAAAAAGATTTCTAATATCCGTGAAATGCTGCCTATTTTAGAAGCGGTGGCTAAAGCAGGTCGACCTTTATTGCTGATTGCTGAAGATGTGGAAGGCGAAGCGCTTGCCACGTTGGTGGTCAATAATATGCGTGGAGTGGTCAAAGTCTGTGCGGTAAAAGCACCAGGTTTTGGGGACCGCCGTAAAGCAATGTTAGAAGATGTGGCCATTTTAACTGCCGGTACTGTAATTTCTGAAGAATTAGGTTTGACGGTAGAAAAAGCCACATTAGAAGATTTGGGATCTGCCAAACGCGTTACTATCAGTAAAGAAAACACCATTTTAATTGATGGCACCGGACAAGCCAGTGCTATTAAAGGTCGGATTGATTCCATTCGCGCTCAAGTGGCCGACACGACTTCTGATTATGACCGTGAAAAGTTACAAGAGCGAGTAGCCAAACTTTCAGGCGGGGTTGCCGTAATTAAAGTGGGTGCTGCCACTGAAGTTGAAATGAAAGAGAAAAAAGCCCGAGTTGAAGATGCATTGCATGCAACGCGTGCTGCGGTTGAAGAAGGCGTAGTGCCAGGTGGTGGCGTGGCTTACATTCGCATTATTAAAGCGGTGCAACAAATCAAGGCGGACAATGCTGACCAAGAACTAGGGGTTAAAATTATTGTTCGTGCGCTAGAGGCGCCATTGCGTCAAATCGTGGCCAATGCCGGGGGTGAACCGTCAGTGGTGGTTGCAAAAATCAAAGATAACAGCGGAAACTTTGGTTATAATGCAGCAACCGGTGAATATGGGGATATGCTAGAAATGGGAATTATTGACCCGACTAAAGTATCTCGAACTGCATTACAAAATGCGGCATCGGTTGCTGGGTTAATGATTACCACAGATTGCATGATTGCAGACTTACCTAAAGAAGACGCACAAGAGTCAGCTGGTGCCCCAGATATGGGTGGCATGGGCGGCATGGGCGGCATGGGTGGCATGGGCGGTATGATGTAACCTTCCCAGTTATCCTAGATAACCTGATGCACTAAAAACCCCGCTTAATGCGGGGTTTTTTTATGCGGCACGGATTAATTATACATAATAGGTTAATGTGGTCATTCCTTTAGCACTTAAGCGCATTGCATATTGCACCACGGTAGGTAATACCACGGCGCCTTGTTCTAAGGCTAAATTGGCATGGGCTTGTTCGTCATGCCACATTTGTTGCACGATGGCGCGACTTTTTATATCTGCAGTGGGGAGTTGAGCTAAGTGCTGCGCTAGATGTACACTGACTTGTTGTTCAGTGGCCATTAAAAAGCCCAGATTCCATGAATCGCGACAACATCCAGCAATTAAGCCTAAAGCCAATGCTCCGCTATACCAAAGTGGGTCAAGATAACTGCTATGGGTTCCTAATTCTTCAAGGCGCTGATAACACCAATGTAAATGGTCGCTTTCTTCGGCTGCGGCTTCGGCTAAAATTTGTGCCAATTGGGGATTGCCACTGCTAAAAGATTGACCTTGGTAAAGGGCTTGGGCACATACTTCACCGGTATGATTGATGCGCATTAATCCTTGAGCCAGGCGGCGTTGTGGTGGGGTTAATTGAGTGGGAGCAAGCTCTTGAGCTGGATTGGGTCGAGGCGCCACCGGTGGGGTATGTAATAAAGTTCGAGCAGCTTGTTCTACTTGGATCAATAGACGGTCAACTAAGGTATAATGGCGAATGGGACAATTCATGGTAGGCTAAACTTATATATTAAATAACATTGCTTAAGTCTATCAATAATAGAAGTGCAACACAGCCAAGCCAATGGAGTTAACTAAAAGTAAGTTGACTTATTTACTATAAAGCCATAGAGTTATTGCTAAATTGGTGCCAGCTTTAGCCTAAAGCATTCACTGAATTCGAAAAATGACAGGGGGATATGGAACTTTGCCAAGCGGCTCACTGAAGGTGAGGGTTAATTTATTGATTAAATTAAATAGGCATTTTAGTTATAATAAATAAAAACATTTCAATTTAGGTAGATTTCGCTATGAGCTTTTTAAGCATTTTTGCTTCCTCACCTTTTAAGCCCATTCAAAAACATATGGAATGTGTTTATACCAGTGTGGTGGCGTTAAGGCCATTTATTGATGCGGTGCTAGAAGAAGATTGGGCCCAGGCTCAAATATGCCAACAGCATGTCGCACGTTTGGAAGGAGATGCGGATGAAATTAAAAAGAAAATTCGCTTACAATTACCCAGTAGTTTATTTATGCCGGTGTCGCGTTCTGATTTATTAGAATTATTACGCGGTCAAGACCAAATTGCTAATCGTGCTAAAGACATTGCAGGGTTAATTTTAGGGCGTAAGATGAGTATCCCGCTCAATGGGGAGACATTTAAAGGTTTTTTAGATCGTTGTATTAATGTATGTGAACAAGCACGTAAAGCCATTAATGAATTAGATGAATTAGTGGAAACCGGTTTTCGTGGACGTGAAGCCGCTTTAGTACAAAAAATGATTTTTAAATTAGATAATATGGAAAAAGAAACGGACGATATTCAGGTCACAGTGCGTGCGGAGTTATTTTCTAAAGAAGCGCAAATTAATCCAATCAATGTAATGTTTTTATATAAAGTATTAGATTTGATTGGTGATATTGCCGATAGCGCACAAAAAGTAGGGCATAGTTTATTATTACTTATTGCCAAATAAGCCCAATGCCTTGTTGTACACTACATGATTTATTTTTAAGCTAAGTTGGGTTCCTTGTGAGGCGTTTCATTTAAAGCTCGTGCTGTGGTGGGTGGCTCGCCCATTTGGTCAAAACGCTGCACCAAATTGACTAAGTCATCGCGCCATTGTTCTTGTTCACTGCGCAATAGCGCGTTTTCTTCTTCTAGCTCTTCAATTTGTAAGCGTAAAAGTTCAATGACATCTAATGCATGCCCCACTTTTTGTTCTAATTGTGAAAAAAGTTTACGAATCATTGTTGCGTCCTTGTATACCCCATACACTTAAATGAAAGTGTAAACCCCTGCCGCGTTAAGCGCAAGATACTTAAGGAGTCGGTTTATGAGCAATCAGCCGCCAACAGAGCCAGAAAAACCTTCGATATGGTTAATTATTGGCAGTGTACTTGCTGCATTATTTGGGGTGCAAAGTGAACAGCAGCGTCAACGTGATTTTCGCGCTCCTAGCATATTGCCCTATATTATCGTTGGCATAGTGATGGTCGCGGCAATGGTGCTGGGGTTATGGGGATTGGTAAAACTTATTTTAAGTCAACTATAGGTAGAGGGGAAGCCCTCTACCTAAGCTATTAGCTAAAAATAATATCTTGACTGACGCCTTGCGCTTCCATAATTTCTTTTAGCCGTTGTAGCGCTTCCACTTGAATTTGGCGTACCCGTTCTCGGGTTAGGCCCACTTTTCTACCGACCTCTTCTAAAGTGCAGCCATCTTGTCCGGCTAAACCAAAGCGATAGGTTAAAATAGCGCGTTGTTTATCATTTAATTTATTAATACACATTTTAAGTTGAGCATGTAGGTTGTCATCCGCTAAACGCCCAAATGGATTATCACTGAGTTCATTACTGAGGGCATCCAGTAGTGATTTTTCAGAATCATCGCCCACTGGATTATCCAAAGATAAAGTTTTTTCATTAAACTTAAATAAGCGATTGATTTCATGGGCCGTGGTATTCATTGCAGTAGCAATTTCTTCATAGCTGGGTTCTTGGTCTAAGTTTTGAGCAATTTCTCTAGATTTTCTTAAATAAATATTAAGCTCTTTAATAATATGGATCGGTAAGCGAATGGTACGGGTTTGATTCATTAATGCGCGTTCAATATTTTGTCTAATCCACCAGGTTGCATAGGTGGAAAAGCGAAAGCCACGTTCTGGATCGAATTTTTCTACAGCGCGAATTAACCCTAAATTGCCTTCTTCAATTAAATCTAATAACGCCAAGCCTCGATTAAGATAACGACGAGCAATTTTTACCACTAAACGCAAATTACATTGGATCATATGTTTTCGTGCATCGTGATTGCCTTTTAATGCCAAACGCGCATAATGAATTTCTTCGGTAGCGCAAAGCAGTGGCGAGGCCCCAATTTCTTTTAAGTAAAGTTGTGTGGCATCTAACTCTTGTTTGCGCGGCGCATTTTCTTTGGCATCCAGTTCGCGTTTTTGTACTTCCTTGGGATCACTGACTGGCGTATAATTTGGGGTTGGATAGTCATTAAAATCAATAGGGCCATTCCATGCATATCGCATATACGTTATCCTCATGTTTAAGGGCAGTGAATAACTAGAGCATGCATAAAAAATGCCAGTTATGGAAAAAGTCAGTAAAAACAAAGAGTAATCCAGGCTAAACTCCTGGCTTATAAAGTAGTTGGTTAAGTGGGTTGTAAAATAAGTGGACAGTGTTTTCCAAAGATGAAAGTTCTACTCACTTAATGGCCCTTGCGGTAATGCACAGAAAGGATGCAAGTATGACCAGAGCGGAATTAATTGAGCGTTTAATGGATCAGTACCCCCATATTACTTTGGCGCAGATAGAAGTAGGCGTTAAACATATTTTTGAACAAATGATTACGGCCTTAGAAGCTGGGGAGCGGATTGAGATCAGAGGCTTTGGTAGTTTTGCGTTGCGTTATCGCGCGCCGCGTAATGCGCGCAATCCTAAAACCGGGCAATATGTCCTCACTCAAGCCAAATACGCTCCACATTTTAAGCCAGGCAAAGCCCTGCGTGAACGGGTTAATTGTTTAGAGGTGGTGGCGCCTTCTTTTTTTAGTGAGGATTGAGGGTAATCATTAGCAGAGATGGCCTTCATGCCAGAGCCGTGGTAGGCTGATAATTTAGGTTAACTACTGCCTCTAAAGTTAGTTTCTTTGCAAGAAGCTAACTTAAAAAATGAATAGAACGTTTTCTCAAAGGAATGCCACTTGATGGATAACAATATGAAATACCCTCGGCTTAATACTTATTTTGTTTCTACTAAATTAGTGATTTATGGTTTAACCCTGTGGTGTTGTTGCAGTTCAGCACAAGCAGGTTTTAGTGTTATGGAAGATGAAACCTATTATGGGAATGCGCAAAGTGAAACTTTTCGACGCGCTATAGAAAATGAAGCGCCATTAGATAGCCAAGACCGCGCTTTTTTAGCTTCAGTACAAGAGTTACGCACCACCAATCGCTGGTACTTTAAAAGCTTGGTAGGGCGACCGCAAGTTACCTTAAAAAATGTTAAAAATGTCTCCCCCCAACGCCCTGCGCCAGCGCCTAAAAACCAGTTACCTAATACTCGAGAAGCAAAAGATGATGCATTAAATTTGGATTTGGCTTTTGGTTATAAATGGAAACGCTGGGCACTAGAACATGAATTATTGATAGGCGAATCGCTGCATTATCATACTGTAGAAGCCAGTAATGTTCCCAGCATTCGATTGGCATCCAGTATTAAAAATATTGCGACATTTTTAAATGTACAATATGACTTGCCCACTTTTTTTGATTTTATTCCTAAGCGGGTCCAGCCATATGCCTTAATGGGCTTAGGGGTGTCATTAAAAACGGCTGACAATACCACTCAAAATTTAACAGGTGGACAACGTTATGCACAATCAACGCGTTCCACAGCTTTAGCCTGGCATGGTGGATTAGGCGTACAAGTTCAAGTGACGGGCAGTTTATTGGCCAATTTGGCATTTCGTTATTATCAATTTAATGATTTAAAAATGGGCCCGATTGACGAAGCAGATTACACCTTAAAATGGGACAGCTTGGTAAGTCGGGGCTTTTATTTAGGGCTCACTTACCAACTTTAGGCCCAATAACTCTAGGATAAAGGCAGACAAATAAAATGGGCTTAAAACTCCGTATAATTTATTGTTGCACATTGGCGTTAGGTGGTGCTGTATTAACGGGCTGTGGGCTTAAAATGCCAAATTGGTTGGGTGAGCATGCAGAAGATGATCAAAATGTGCAAGCTCGGCTAGGGCCAGACATTGTGGCTCAAGTACAACATACCCCCTCAGCCAGCTTTGACTTAGCTGAAGTGTTTTATGCTAGAAATACCCCAGCGGATGATCATATTGCGGCGCATTACTTTCAACAAGCGGCAGATGCTGGCGACAAAAATGCTCAAACCCGAATTGGAGAAATGTACCTAAATGGGCGAGGCCTAGCAAAAAATCCTCAATTAGCCGCGCAATGGTTAAGAATGGCGGCAGCGCAAGCAGTGCCGGTTGCGCAAGTTAAATTAGGCGATTTGTTGTTAGAGGGGCAAGGGGTTAGTCAAGATTTAGCACAAGCGAGCTATTGGTATCAGCAGGCAGCTGAGCAAGATGACATTGAGGGTATGTTAAAACTGGGTCGATTGTATGAAATAAGACAAGGTGAACAACAAGATTATGCCCAAGCAAAATATTGGTATGCGCAAGCTGCAGAGCGTGGCTCTACTGAAGGTAAATTTCATTTGGCTCACAGTTATATCTCAGGTTCATTGAGTGAACGTGACTATGTGCAGGCAATGCAATTATACCGTGAAGCTGCACAGGCAGGATATATTGATGCTTGGGCTAAAATGGGCAATCTCTATTTAAAAGGTAATGGCATTGATTACCAACCAGAACGGGCTTATGACTTATTTGTTAAAGCAGCCGAACTTGGCTCAGCAGAAGGGGCATTTAATTTAGGTGTGCAACATGAACTGGGTGAGGGCGTTTTGCAAGATTTGGCGAGTGCAGCCAACTGGTATACCTTTGCCGCTGAGCGGGGTAATCCTTATGCCGCGTTTAGATTAGGTGAATTTTATGCCACCGGTAGCGCAGTGAAATTAAATTTTCATACTGCCAATCGTTGGTATGCGCAAGCCGCTGCAGCAGGCATCGTACAAGCAGAAATTCGCTTGGCAGATCATTGGTTTAGTGGGCGTGGTGTGAAACGTGATTTAAATAATGCCATCTATTATTATCAACGCGCTGCTGCAAAAAATGATCCCTTTGCCCAATATATATTAAGTGTTTTTGCGTTGCGCGGCATTGGTATGCCCAGTGCATTAGAGCAATCTGTGGCATGGTATCGTAAAGCAGAAAAATTAAGTGGCAATGCCATTGCCAAATATCGAGTTGGGCGAATGTTTCAAACCGGCCTTGGCTTTAAACAAGAAATCCATGAAGCTTTAAAATGGTACCGCAAAGCCTCAGAACAAGGGTTAGCTTTAGCCCAAAATGAATTAGGTGAAATTTATATGCAAGGCAAAGTGGTAGCACAAGATGACTCACAAGCCTTGCATTGGTTTAAACAAGCCGCAGCGCAGGGATTAAGCTTAGCTCAATATAATATGGGGTTACTTTACTATAATGGCCAAGGCGTAAGCCGGGACGAATCCTTAGCCTTAAAATGGTTTACCGAATCGGCGCGGCAAGGGGCAGATTATGCCCAATATCGCTTAGCCAGAATGTATTTAGAGGGCGCAGGCACGGCACAAGATAATGCAGAAGCTTATGCTTGGTGGAGCGTTTCTGCCGATCAGCCGCCACGTTTTGAACGTACTGAAGACGAGTTACAAGCCTTAATTGAAAGAATGACCCCCAATCAACAAGCAAAAGCTTTAGATTTAGCCACTGAATTTAAAAAACATTATGCTCAGCCTTAGTTTAAATTGATGGGCTTTTTGTCTAGCCAGGTGGTAGTTTATGCCTGGCTTAGGCTCAACCCTTCCTAAAGAAAATCGCCGTTTGCTAAAGCGCTGGCTATCTCTAAAAGGAAACAGAAATCCTAAAAAAGTCGCTTTTTTTTCAAGGCGCGAAAAATCAGATACTTATTTATTAAGAGTAAACAACATCACACTCGATGTTCAACCAGCGCTTAGTTATGCTTTTTTAGTACAGCGCTTATCTAGGCGCTCTGAATTTTGGAATAGGATCAAAAATGAGAATAAAATTCTTGTTGTTTGAACGAAAAAATAATTTATTTTGATTGTAAAAATAAACTGTAAGTGACAAAATTAATCTAATTGCGGTGCAATATAAAAAGGAACATCCAATGACTGCAGGCCATCAATTAATTGCTTTTATGATATTTTTACAGGCCATTTATTTCATTAATCGTCAACGTAAGCCGTATTTCTTTGGCTTAACTGCTAAAGAAGCAATAGCGAAAAGTGAACTAGGCAAGGGAGTGTTGATAGGCTTATACATTTTCATCGCCGTGGCGGCCTTAGGCGTTATCGCCCAAGACTTCTACCACTTAATTACACGCTAGTGATTAAGGTCAGCAGCAGTATAGCTCATCTGCCCTAATTCATCAGGGTGAAAAGCATAATATGTTTGTTCACCTAGCTCTGCTCCCCACTGGCTATATGAATCAATCGTGCTACTAATTAATAGGGGAGTCTCAAATACTCCAACTCCCACGGCTGTAGCTTCTATAACAGGACCAATGATTCCACCTCGAATAATCTTCATCTGTGCTAAGGATATTGCTTCTATATCTTATCCTTTATTTATTACTTTGAACAAATCGATTATATACCCGTAACAGATCATTTTTCAATGTAACTACTATTAATTTTTGAATCAACGCAAAATATTCGCATAGCACTGTCTGCTAAATCGGGGGTAAGATCAAAGTATTTTGCCGGATCGTTGGTGCTCAATAAAGGGTTAGCGTTGCAAAAGGAATACTAGCTAAAATTCAGCACCCCTTAGAAGACGCAAAAAACCAGGCAATGGTGGGTATCAAGGCTTTACTGTAGCGCAATATATCGAAAACCAGGGAGAAATATTCGGGTCAAGTCTGGTTTGGAACAGGTGGATTTAAGTTCCGTGCCCCATCTGGAGTTTAGCATCACAAACTGTAAGCCTTAGATCATTAAATGGGTAATATTAGTTGATACACTTTAAAAAAGAAAATGGCAAGTATCGCTCCTGCAGGCAGAGTAATTAACCAAGACAGTAAAATATTACGGATCACTTTAAGATTGAGAGCACTGATCCCTTTTGCCAGCCCAACCCCTAGCACCGCGCCCACTAAGGTATGCGTGGTAGAAATAGGCAAGCCAGTGGCCGAGGCCAAAACAACTGTGGCAGCAGCAGCTAAGGTGGCTGCAAAACCACGACTTGGGGTTAATTCAGTGATCCCGCTTCCCACGGTTCCAATCACTTTATGGCCATAAGTGACTAAACCAAATACAATACCTAAGGCGCCCATTAAAGAGACCCATAATGGAATGGTGGTATGTTGTGATAGCTCGCCAGTAAGTGCTACATCGGCAATGGCCGCTACCGGGCCAATAGCATTGGCGACATCATTGGAGCCATGAGCAAAGGCCATGGCACAAGCCGTAAAGACCATCAATATACTAAATTGTTTTTCTACATTAGCAAAATGAAATTGCTGGTCCGCTTGCGGGTCAAGCCGTACCTTTTGTAAGCATTTATTGCCTAATAAAGTAAATAGTAACGCTAAGCATAAAGCACAAAGCCAACTTTGTTGGGGGCTCAGCTTAATTCCTAAATAATCAAGCCCGGTAGTAAACGTCATGGCAGTGACAATTAAGCTAACAATAAATAAATAAATGGGAATAATGCGACGCGCTTGTTGAATTGGTGCTCGATGGTCAAGAATGAGTTTGCGTTGGCTCCAAAAGAGTGCAAAGGCCAAAAAAGCGCCAAGTATGGGGGAGAATAGCCAACTTAAGCCAATATGTCCTAATTTATGCCATTGAATGGTTTGCGGGCCTAAATTAACCACCCCAAAGCCAATAATGGCGCCAACAATAGTATGGGAAGTAGAAACTGGCCAGCCAAAACGGGTTGCTACCGCTAACCATAAGCCCGTGGCGGTTAACGCCGCCAACATGCCAATTACAAACAATTCCGGTTGCCCCACCAAACTCGTTGGATCAATTAATCCTTTGCGTAAGGTGTCGGTGACTGCACCACCTGCTAGCAGCGCGCCTAGGAATTCAAATACAGTAGCAATTAAAATAGCTTGACGAATGGTCAATGATTTTGAGCCCACAGAGGTACCCATCGCATTAGCGACATCATTGGCGCCCACTCCCCAGGCCATTAAAAAGCCAATGAAAGCAGCTAAAACAATTAATAAGTGCGCAGAATCCATATTCAATTTATAAAAAATCGGTGATACATCGATGTAATCACAGATTTTTAGTTGATTAAACAACTACCTTAAGTATGAGCAGCATTATGGCGCGAAGGCTACCACGCCTTGCGCAGAACTCCAAGCATTAATGCTATTATGCTCATCAATTGTTCTATAATAATAGTCGGGAATAGTATCATGAATAAATTTTTACAAAGTGAATTATATTGGCAAAGCCATTTAACCCAAGCCCAGTATCAAGTTTGTCGCTGCCAACACACTGAACCCCCGTTTAGCCATCCGTTGCTATATTGTAACCAAGTTGGGGATTATGTTTGTTGTGGCTGCAGCAATGTATTATTTAGTCATAAAACAAAATTTGATTCTGGTTCGGGCTGGCCCAGTTTTTATGCGCCAGTTGCCCCCCACAGCTTGCAACTTAAAAAAGATCAGTCATTGTCCATGTCACGCACTGAGGTGTTATGTGCGTGCTGTGAGGCCCATTTAGGTCATGTATTTGACGATGGTCCAGCGCCAACTGGTAAAAGATTTTGTATTAATGGCCTAGCCTTAGTCTTTAAGCCGCGTTAATCTGATTGGCTAAGATCACCGCTTAGGAAAAGGCCAGCAATGTCTGCACAAACTCCCAACTCAGCTGCATTATGGTGTGCAGATTTTGCGCAATCCTCCCCCTTATTTGCTGGGCTTATGGCATTAGCTCAGCCCTTTATTACCCAGCGCTGGCCAAGCCTGGATGAGTACAATCAAATAGCGTTGGCCTATTATCAACAGTATTGCATCCCTAAGTGTTACTGGCGCACTTTTGTGTCATTAGATCACTCAACCCTGAGTTTTGAGCAACAAGTGCATACACAAGCTCAAGTTCCCACTCGATTAGAAAATTGGCATGATTATTTTAATTTTTGGAGTTGGTTATACTTCCCACAGGCCAAAGCGCAGCTCTTTCAACGCTATACGCAAGTGCCAGGTTATTTAACCCAGTCCCAGGCTCGAGTGACTAGAACTCCATTACAAAATCGTTTGGCCTTACTAGAAGAAGGGGGCGTGGTGATTGGCTCGGATAATCCGGCACTGTTAGCCCAAATTCAAGGAATGCAATGGCAAACATTGTTTTGGACCCATCGAGCGTGGTTAAAAGATCAATTGTTGATCAAAATTTTTGGGCATGCGATTTGGGAAAAATTGTTGAACCCTTATTTAGGGTTAACCGCCAATGCGGTATTATTTTTGATCCCTAGTGAATGGTTGCACTGGTCTGCTATTGCTCAAGCTAAGGCATTTGACCAATTATTGGCCGACTGGCTAAGTGGCTCTGAGGTGTTACATTATAAAACCGAACTTTGCCCTTTTCCATTATTGGGGATGCCAGGGGCCTATCCAGGTAATAATTGTTTTGCGTTTTACCAACAAACTGATTATTTTAGGAGCCAGCGTAAAACTTAGCAAGTAGCTGCCGAGTGAATTGACTGCGTAAATAAAACCCTTTGGGCACTATAGAGATAGGGTTTCCTTGTTGATTGACCACCTGGATTAAGGTTTTGGAATTGGCGGCTTTAGGGCGTAATTGTAGATATTGACCAGGGTGGGCGGATAAGTGAGAGACAGCGCCAAGATTGATTTTTTCTACCAACTCGGTCCAATCTTGTTGTAAAATTGCCTCGCTGGTTGCATCCATTTGCCATAAAAAAGGTTGGCCTAATTGACGTTCGGGCAGGGGTAGGGCTTCAGCTAAAAACGGGACCCATAAAATTTTTGCGGTTTTTAAATAAACTCGAGATTGGCGCCAGTGAAAATCGGGATTGGGGATAGGGGCCGTACAAATATAGGTAGACTCTTTAGGGGTGCCGCGTAAGGTGAGCGGTAAGGTTTTAAGCTCTACTCCTAAATGTGGAAAATCAGGTTGCGCTAAATTGCCACTGGTTGCGCCTAATAATTGTTCTAAGGTTTGACCGAGCCAGCCTTTGGCATGACGAAAATCTTGAGGGAGCACTTGTTGGGTTAATTTTGCCAGCGCCAATAAAGACAAGCCGCTTAAGGCCTGGGCTCGGCTTAGGAGTTGCTCAATACTGTTAGGATAAAAAGGGCGCATAACGGTCCATTCACTTTGCATTGCGAAAAGATTTTAGCGCCTTTGAGAAGTAAAATCCAAAATTTGCCTCAACCTTTGTAATTCACTTGAATATAAGGATTTTAATGCCCATTACCCCTGCTTTTACTGCGTCGCAGCGTTCTGCCAGAGTACAACAATACTTGGCGCAGTCCCCCCCCAAATCCTCCCCAGGTCCTATATTGAATTTGGCAGCGCGCTCAATGCTTACCCGGCAACATCCTCAACTTGCAGATCCCCAAATTTTAGAGGAAGTTGAAGAGTTATTTATTGCCGGTGGTGGTGGCGCAGGTCGTGCATTGCCCAGTGCCTTAACGGAAGCGGCTAAATATGGCTTAGATCTTAAAAAAGTCAAGAGTGTATGTGCTACTTCGGTGGGCACCATTATGGCATTAGCCATTACTTTAGAAATCCCATTGCCGCAAATTAAACAATTGTTAGAGGAAATGCCAGCGCATCAATTTCAAGATTGGGATTGGTGGACCTCATTGGTGAATTTTCCTTACACTTGGGGTTGGTGTAAGGGTAAGGCCATGCCGGAATATTTTCGGCAATTGCTTAAAAATATTACCGGTTTAGAAGATCCCACCTTTGCGCAATTAAAAGCTGCAGGGTATAGAAAAGATCTGCGGGTAGTGACCGCCAATTTAGACCGCGGTAATTTAACCATTTTTTCTGCCAAAGAAACACCACATCAAAAAGTGGCAGATGCCATTGCGCTATCTTGTAGTGTGCCTTTATTATTTCCCCCGCAATGGATCAGTTCGGCTGATGGGACTCTAGAATTGCATGCTGATGGAGGTGTATTACAAAATTACCCTTATGGAGTAGGCAGTGATCAACAAATTCCATTACATAAACAATTAGGTTTTGTATTTGTTAATGGAACCACTGCGCGTGCATTAGATGGAGAAGTGAATGCTCCGATCCGTTCTTTTTTACAGTATTTTTTATCACTCATTGCAGTACTGATTTTTCAACATCCTTTAACTTTATCTGAGCCGATTAAGCGTCGAACAGTGGCCATTCAATTAAATCATAACCCGTTTCAATTTTCTGCCACCCAAGCGCAACAACAACGTCTGGATGAAGCCGGAGCACAAGGGGTGCGTAATTTGGTTGCGCAAATTAAGAAACACCAACATCAAACAGATGCTGTATCTCCAGTGGCGGCTCATTTTTCTTGTACTGGGCAATGCGGTAGGAGTCAGTCATGGCGCACACGTTATCGATTTAGATCTTAATTATTTTCTCTGGCCTTGCACTTAAGGCTTAACTTAAAAAAGCACAATATGGTACGTTTAACCAGGTGTGGAGGAAAGTATGGTTAAAGCACATCCTATATTCCAAAATCAGTTACCGCTAGAAAGTTCTTGGCAGGCAGTATTGGCCGATCAATTAGCACAACCTTATATGCAAGAGCTTAAGCGTTATTTGCAACTACAAGCCCATAAGAAAATTTTTCCTGCCCCCCAAAATATCTTTAAAGCCTTTGAATTAACTCCTTATCCTGAGGTACGGGTGGTGATTTTGGGCCAAGATCCCTATCATGGCTTAGGTCAAGCACATGGTTTATGTTTTTCAGTATTGCCTGGGGTTCGGCTTCCTCCGTCATTAGTCAATATTTATAAAGAGCTACAAGCTGATTTGGGCATTAGCCCCGCTCAACATGGTTGTTTAGTCACTTGGGCCAAGCAGGGCGTGTTACTTTTAAATAGTGTATTAACTGTGGAGATGGCTAAAGCGGCTTCACACCAAGGACAAGGTTGGGAACATTTTACTGATGCTGTGATCACTAAGTTAAATGCTCATCCAAGAAGGTTAGCTTTCTTACTTTGGGGCGCCTACGCGCAAAAAAAAGGCAAAATTATTGATACCGAGCGCCATTTTGTAATCAAAACTGCTCACCCTTCCCCCTTATCCGCGCATCGGGGTTTTTGGGGGAGCCGCCCTTTTTCAAAAATTAATCATTGGTTAAGCCAAATAGCTGAGCCACCCATCAATTGGCAACTTCCGCAAGAAGCTGAGTTAGACTCATCTATACTGTATTAAGGACTCATTAATAGATGCTTACCTAAAAATAAGGATGGTTTTCATGGCTGATACCGCGCATCATAAAACATTAACCCTAGGGCAGCAGTTTCCACATATTGTGTTACCAGATCATCGCGGTAAACGCTTTGATTTAGAACAATTACGGGGTCGACCAGTATTGCTGTTTTATTTTTTAAATACCCAACGTCCTGCTTGTATAGGTCAGTTAAAAGCCTTTGAAGAAAATTTGGCGACTTTTGAACAATTAGGCATTAGTGTGATTGGTATTAGTCAAGATACGATTGCAGCACAAGCGCAATGCGTTAAAAAACTGAACTTAAGTTATCCTTTGTTGGCCGATCCCAGTGCGGCGGCTGCCAAAGAATTAGGCATTGCTAAATGGCAGCAAATCGGCCCGCAAGAAATGGTTGAAATAACCCGTTCGGTATTTATTTTAGATGGTAGCTTAAGAATTAGAGCCTTATATGCGCCCAATAAAGGCTTAGAGCAAAAAGTTAAAGAACTCACTGAATTGTTACCCAGTATTTTACCAGAAAATACCCCACGCCTGGCAGCAATCCAAGCACCAGTGCTGGTGATCCCTTGCGTATTAGAGCCAGGCTTATGCCAAGCTATGTTACAACGGCCTACCTTAGATGATGATTTTAAAAGCTATTTTGATAGAAGATTGCATCAGCGAGTGATCCCAGAAATTAAAAAAGCCTTTCAATATCACCCCACGCGCCGCGAAACCCCGCTGTTACTGTCCAGAGAAAAAGGGCCAGTTTCCCCTTATACCCGATTTCGCTCTAATGTGGTCCCGGAAACCGCTCATCGACGCTATGCCATTCAAATTTGGCTCGACAGTAATGGCTTTGAGGGCGGCGGAACTTGCTTTCCAGAATATGGTCGCATATATTACAAGCCTCCAGCAGGCCATGCATTGGTTTATTCTTGTGAATTGCTACAAGAAAACTTACCGGTAACTCAAGGAAAGGAAATCCGTATAGCAAGCTATTTTTATGATGAAGCCCAAGCCCAAAGCCGAGAAGCGCTTGCACATCAGCAAGGCAGTCGTTATCAAGCTGGTGCTGGGCCCCATGTTGATGATCCCGTTTTTGAATAGGCGCTAAATGATATGATGCACTTATGAATCGCGAACAATATATTACCCATCTTAGTGCAACCTTAGAGGATGCTGTAGAAGAAGCCCGTCAATTAGAGGGTGGCCAGGTGGCCAATTATATTCCGGAATTGGCCAATGTAGATACCTCGATGCTCTCTACTTCATTAATTTTGGCTGATGGCACCCAAATTTCTGCAGGCGATGCGCAAGAACATGCTTTTACTCTACAAAGTGTGGCAAAGCTGATTGTGTTGATTGGTTTAATGGAAGAATATGGAGAACATAAAATTTTCTCTTGGATCCATCCTGAACCCACCGGCCAATCTTTTGCTTCTTTACCTCAAATTGACCGTTATGATCCCGTTCCTGCCAATCCCATGGTCAATGCAGGGGCCATTGCATTGTGTAGTCGGATCCCGGGTGATACCCAAGCCCGTGCGCAATGGCTCGATACCTGGGTAGAAAGATTATTAGGTAAACACCTAAATGTTAATGGTAAAGTCTTTTTATCGGAACGCAATACCAGTGATCGCAACCGCTCCATTGCCTATTTACTAAAAAGTAATGGCGACTTAGGGCTTTCAGTTGAAGATACGTTGGAAACCTATTTTTATTTATGTTCCTTTGAAAGCGATATCAATACCATTGCCCGGTTGCCATTAATTTTAGCCAATGGCGGGATAGCTCCAGATGGTACGCGGATCATTTCAGAGCGCACCAGCAATACTACCGTGGCGATTATGGCGACCTGTGGACTATATAATGAATCGGGCATGCATTTAGTCCGTACTGGTATGCCCGCCAAAAGTGGGGTATCGGGCTTAATTATTGCCGTGGCCACAGGACGCGGTGGCATTGCAGTATGTAGCCCATTGTTAAATGAAAAGGGCGGCAGTATGCGAGGACATTATTTACTGACCAAAGTGTCACAAGCTTTAGATTGGCACTTTGCTGCGCCTTGGGGCTATATGCGCTTAGATCCAGAAGATTAAATTAGTTTTTAACTTTAATTGAATCAAGCAAATGGAAAAAATCTTTTATTTTAAAGGATTTTGCATTAAGCTGCTTACATTGAAAATGCTAATCAGCTAAGGATACGCTGCATGTTCACGTATAATTCCCACCTATCCCATCGATGGGTAGCTCGAAAGCCCGTTTAGGGCGCTATTGATCTGCTGTTTGAGTAAATAATATACTTTCCACCTTTTTTTAATTGTCATACGAGGACTGATTATGACCTCTACCTCAGCGCCGGTTCGTGAACAGATCGGTCTTGTGCAAACCACTTCTTTGGTCACTGGTAATTTAGTGGGCTCGGGCATATTTTTATTGCCTGCGATTTTAGCTGGATTTGGGGCCGTGAGCTTATTAGGCTGGGCATTAACCGCTATAGGCGCCATTTTATTGGCGTTAATTTTTGCTAAATTAAGCTATAAAATTAAAGAAAATGGCGGGCCGCATAATTTTGTGATGCAAGCATTTGGCAGAAAAGCTGGATTTTTTAGTGCTTGGGGCTATTGGATCTTATCTTGGATCAGTAATGCCGCATTAATTGTGGCGGCAGTGAGCTATATTGTGCCCCTGACCGGTGAGCTAAGTGCTTGGCAAACCTTAGCCATTGAATTGCTTATTTTGGCCACCATTGCGGGGATCAATTTAATTGGGATCCAATTTGCCGGTAAATTTGAAGTATTATTAACGATTTTAAAATTATTGCCCTTAGTGGTGATCCCCTTGTGGGGCTTACCCCATCTAAAATTAGCAAGCTTTAGCCCATTGGTGGCAGAAGGGATGAGCCTTGGTTTGGCCTTAAAAAGCACCTTATTTTTAACTGTATGGGGCTTTATTGGCTTAGAGACTGGGACGGTGCCGGCTAAAGATGTGTATAAACCCCAAACCACCATTCCCATTGCAACCGTATTAGGCACCACGATTGCAGCAGTCGTCTATTTATTGGGGACATTGGTGATTTTAGGGTTAATTGAGCGTAGCCAATTAATAGTCTCTAAAGCCCCCTATGCGGATTTAGCTGGCTTATTATTTGGTGGGGTATGGACTTCAACCATTGCTTTGGCCGCCGTGATTTGCTGTTTAGGCTCTTTTAACGGCTGGACTTTGGTGGTAGGTCGGATTGCCAATGGCGCGGCGCATGAAGGGTTATTTCCTAAACTCTTTTTGCAAGAAGACGCTAAAGGCACCCCGCAGTTATCGATTTTAATTTCTTCTTTATGTACCTTACCGTTATTGCTGTTATCGCTACAAGATAATTTGTTAGATCAATTTAATGCAATTATTGATGTGTCGATTACCTTGATTTTGCTGATTTATCTGGCCTGTATTGGCGCGTACTTTAAATTATTTGCCCAAGAGAAAAAATTGACCCTGACGAATATATTGATTGGTGTAGGTGCGATGGCCTTTAGCTTAATCGCACTGTGGGGCGCAGGGCTTAAAATGATCTTATTATCCTTAATTTTTATGCTGTTAGGTTTGCCGATTTATTATTGGGTTAAGCATATTTAACGCTTAGCCATTTTTATCTAAAAATAGATAGTCCCTGATGGTCGTCGAGCACCGCCAAAGCGCTGTCAATGAATATCCATGAGCGCTTTGGCGGTGCTTTATCTGTTCTATTGCCTATAAAATGGCCAAGCGTTTTGTTTGCACTAAACTTAATATTTCTATTGAGTTTTAATCATGCCTTTATCCCATCATCAAGCCATGCAATTGGCGATTAACAGTGCCTTAACGGGCATTCAGTGCGGCGCAGGTGGCCCGTTTGGCGCAGTGATTGTGCGACAAGAGCAAGTGTTAGCGGTGGCGCACAATACAGTGCTGGCTGATAGAGATCCCACTTGTCATGCTGAAATGAATGCCATTCGCCTGGCTTGCCAGCAATTAAACCACCATGATTTAACCGGCTGTAAAATTTATACAACGGCAGAGCCTTGTCCAATGTGTATGGCGGCAATTTTTTGGGCGCGTTTAGAGCAATTGTATATTGGGGTGGATAAAGCCGTGGCTGCACGTTTTGGGTTTGATGATGAGAAATTTTATCAGCAGTTACAACATCCAACGCTGCCTAGTCAACGTGGCATTTTGGCCACTGAATGTGCCCAAGTTTTTGAACATTGGCAGAGTTTAAAGGGCACTTTATATTAAAGTGGCTGATCTCAGGAAATTTTTTTAAATTAAAGCTGATGTTTTGGTGATGGCAAGGTGGCTACTTTGTATTTAATGGCAAGTGCTGGGGAACGTGGGGTTATTGGCCAAATGGCATTGATAAAGCAGCTCAAAAGTTTTAGCGGGAGTCCAAGAACTGCCCAGTTGATTTAAATAAGGGTGATGCGGGGTATGAAAATCCGAGCCGCCTGTAATAAACCAATTTTTTTGCTCAGCCAATCGCAGCCAGGCTTGTTCTTGATGAGGGGCTAAGCGGGCGTAATGCCCCTCTACCCCATCTAAGGGGAGCGCTAATAAGGTATTGATTAATGCTTTGCTCGTATAATGCTGCGGATGAGCCAATACGGCTTTGCCTTTAGCTTGATGAATTAACTCAATGGCCGCCTCAGGGCTTAGTAACGCTAAAGGTTGACTACACCGTTTATCGGTTAAATAGCGTTTAAAGGCCAATTGTGGGGTTTTGACATAGCCTTTTTGTACCATCATTTGCGCAATATGTGGCCGACCTAAACCAGTGGCTGGAAACTGTTGTTGTAATTCAGTTAAGCTTATTTTAATTTGAAAACGGCGTAAATGGCTTAAAATCTGCTCTACGCGCGTGATACGTGCTGCGGCTAAAGCACGACAGCTGGCATTAAGCGCATGATTGGCTAATTCAAAGCCATATCCTAAGATATGAATCGATTGACGACCCAGGGCGCTAGAGAGTTCTATACCACTTAATAGCGCTAAGTGCTCAGGAATTGAAAGGTGTGAGTAGGCACTTAAGGTATCATGATCGGTAATACTTAGGCCTTGCAAACCTAGTTGCTGGGCCTTTAGCAATAATTGACTTGGGGCGAGGGCCCCATCAGAGCAATGGGAATGGCAATGCAAATCCGCCTTAAACCCCGCAGTGATGGCCGCGGGGTTTAAGGGATTAAGAATGGCCATTGGCTTTGGCCGTCACTAAATTATTGGACAATTCTTCTTGATAAAATAGGGTTAATCCTAACGAGAAAATGGCCATAGAGGCGTAAAAATGCCAAGTAATGGCTTCATTTAAAAAGTACCAGCCAAAAAGCGAGGCAAATAAAGGCGTGATCAAGCCAGCCAATGCCATAAAGGTGGCAGAATATTTGGTTAATAAATAGCCATAGAGGTTATAGCAAATAATATTGGAAATTAAGGTCATCCATACCGCACATTCTAAAAAGGCGCCATATTGCTGATTTAAAATCGGCACTGGTTGCCATGCCTCACCACTTAAATAAGAATGGGCCAGCGCAAAAGTGCCGCCAATTAACATACTAAAGCCATTTGCCAAAATAGGGCTGTAATGGTATTGGTGCATAATTTTCTTTAATAAAATCCAGCCATAAACGCTGGCGATAACCGCCACAATAATTGAAAGCTCAGGCCAAGAAATAATCAATAAATCTTTGGCTAAATCTTGGGGGTTGGCCGAAACAAATAAAATAGGCAGTAAGCCCACAAAGCCCACCAATAAGCCTAACCATTTTTTATTGGACATCCTTTCTTGAAGTACCCAATAAGCCACTAATGCCGCCACAAAAGGGGAGAGGCTATACATTAAACAGGCTTTGGCGGAGCTCATATATTGTAGCCCCCAAATTTCAGCAATATTGGTGATATAAATGCTGATTAAGCCGAGTGCCAGCAAAGGCAAAAGGTGTTTCCAGGCAACATTAAACTGTTTAGGTTGAAACCAAAATTGATAACCCAGTAGTAATAATCCAGAAAAGGCCATCCGTGAGCCAATTAAGAAAAAAGGTTCACTAAAACCTAGCGCAGTTTTACTTAGGGTAAATAAGCTAGCAAATAGGGCAAATAACAAGATAACTAATGGCAAGGTAATCGTACTCCCAGCTTAGGGTGAGCGGTAAATCGGCGATCAATGGCGGCCTCGATGGGTCGCGTGCGTGTAAAGATACCATTGCTATTGCATCAAGGCCAGCACAGAATAAGCTTATACCTAAAATAAGTCAACACTTATGTGATTTAAATGACCAAAAAGCAAAAGTGCCAGATCAACTGGGCAATTCAAGGTTATTGCTGGGCTTGGATAATACTTAGCAAGGCTCTGGGGTTGAGTTGACTGGCTCTTCAAAGATGCCTGCTATAATCAAATCAATGCATTATTTATCATTTTTGATCTATTTGATAAGGAAATCATATGTTCATCAACCCGATTCGGCGCTTTTTTGAATTAGAGTCAGCAGGGGGATTGTTATTAATTGCCATGACCTGTTTGGCTTTACTCTTAAAAAATTCTTGGTTAAGTGCAGGTTATGATGCGGTACTTAATACCAATTTTTTGATTCAGCTGGGCGATATGGTGGTAAAAAAGTCAGTGGTGCATTGGATCAATGATGGGTTAATGGCCATCTTTTTTCTAATTATTGGACTTGAGGTAAAACGGGAAGTCCTAGAAGGACAACTCTCTACCCGCGCTCAAGTGATGTTACCCACTGTTGCGGCCATTGGTGGTTTGATTATGCCCGCATTGATTTTTGTGTTTTTCAATTATAATCAACCTGCTACCTTACGTGGTTGGGCCATTCCTGCAGCCACCGATATTGCCTTTGCCTTAGGCATGATTTTATTGTTGGGCAAACGGGTCCCGCAAACCTTAAAAGTGACGTTGGTTGCCTTGGCAATTATCGATGATATTGCAGCGATTTTAATTATTGCCATTTTTTATAATACTGGGGTGTCGTTGTTATCGTTGGGATTAGCCAGTATTTGTTTAGCTGGGTTAATGGGCATGAATCGATTAGGGGTGGGTAAATTAAGCCCTTTTATTTGGGTAGGGGTTGTACTTTGGTTATGTGTTTTACAATCCGGGGTTCATGCCACTTTAGCGGGGTTTGTCTTAGGGCTAACCATTCCTTTAAAAACTACTACGGATTATTCGCCGTTGCGGGTATTAGAGCATGCTTTACATCCTTGGGTGGCTTTTTTGATTTTACCGCTGTTTGCATTGGCCAATGCCGGCATTTCGTTGGCGGGAGTGGGGTTAAATACCTGGCTTTCCCCATTAACCTTAGGGATTGCATTAGGGCTGTTTTTGGGTAAACAAATTGGGGTGATGTTATTTTCTTGGGTGGCAGTGCAACTGAAACTGTGTACCCTACCGCAAGGGGTGAATTGGCGCCAATATTATGGGATGGCGTTGTTAACCGGGATTGGCTTTACCATGAGTTTATTTATTGGGAATTTGGCTTTTCAGGAAAATTTATCGCACATTAAAGCGGTAAGAATTGGGGTATTAAGTGGCTCTATATTAGCGGCATCTTTAGGCGTTGCCCTATTACATGCTACCTGTAAAAAAACTAAGCCAGTCAATCCTGCCTTATAAGATTAGGCGGCGCGATGAATGGAAAATTTGGCTAAGGCTTGCAGCGCTTGGCGATAGGGGGTTTCAGGTAATGCCTCAAGGCAGGCCAAGGCTTTATCGGCTTGCGCTTGCGCCAAGGCTAAGGTGTGCTCAATGGCGCCACTGTGCTTAATGGCTTGTTGAATTAACGGCAAATCGGTTAAAGAGCCCACTTTAATGGCTTGGCGGATCACTTGGGCTTCATCGGCAGTGCAAGATTGTAAAGTATATAATAATGGCAAAGTCACCTTGCCTTCTGCTAAATCATCCCCTAAATTTTTGCCCATCAGTGCAGTGTCGGCACGATAATCTAAGACATCATCCACCAGTTGAAAGGCATAGCCCAAATGAAAACCATAATCGGCACAACTTTGTTCAATGGATGCACTTTGTTTGGCTAAATGCGCGCCTAATTGAGCCCCGGCTTCAAATAATTTTGCCGTTTTACATTGCACAATATGGTGATAAATGGCTTCTTCTAGATCAGGATTGTGTCGGTTAGTTAATTGAATAACCTCTCCTTCTACAATCATATTGGTGGCACTGGCTAGAATTTCTAATAATCTAGGGGTTTGTAGTGACACAATTAATTCAAATGCCCTAGAGTATAAAAAATCGCCCACTAAAATACTGGCCGGATTGCCCCATACTTGATTGGCGGTTGGACGATTGCGCCGTTGTGCCGAGCCATCAATCACATCATCGTGTAATAATGTGGCTGAATGAATAAATTCTATTATGGTGGCTAAAGTGATATGCTGGTCCCCAGAGTAGCCACAGGCTTTAGCGGTAAGTAATACCAATAAGGGGCGGATGCGTTTTCCCCCACTTTGAACCAAATAGTGACCCATTTCTTGGATCAGCGGAACGCGAGAACTAAGGCAGTCAATAATTTGAGTATTTACTGCAGCAAATTCGTTCTCAACTAGGGTACAAATGTGCTCTAATGTGGTCATAGCTAAATGGCAAATTACTCAGAAGTTGGGCATCACTCAAATTATAAGTTGAGTGGCAAAGTTAGTCATGTAGACGGCAAGCTGTCTATACAGCAGCTCAGCAGCTCCTTTTACGGCGACTATACGAGGTAAAGCCAGCGATGACAAGTTTTTCAAGTTTAAACTCAAGAATTTAGAAGCTTTTATCAATCATGGCTTGTGTCTGCTTCAATTATTAAGTAGAATTTTGACCCTTTTAGACAGAGAATTCAGGTGTGCATCACGCACTTGAAAATGTGTTATTTTATTAACTTAAGTTTGACCTGGGGAGTGAAGGCCCGTGAGTATGGAGCATTCCTACGCAGTCATCGCAACTGGCGGTAAACAATATCGCGTTAAAGTTGGACAACGGTGCAAATTCGAGCAATTAGCCGGTGAGCCGGGTTCAACAGTTGCGTTTGATAAAGTGTTATTGGTCGCCAATGGTGAAGACATTCAAGTTGGCGCGCCTTATGTGCAAGGCACGCAAGTCAAAGCAGAAATTGTTGAGCATGGTCGTGCTAAGAAAATTACAGTGATCCGATTTAAGCGACGGAAAAAGTATCGTCGTAAGCTGGGCCATCGCCAATATTTTACGGAAGTTCGTATTACTGGCATTGACGCAGCGTAACTCAATTATAGAGGAATTAGCGTATGGCGCATAAAAAAGCAGGGGGTAGTACACGTAATGGACGTGACTCTAACCCAAAATATCTAGGGGTAAAACGCTATGGGGGCGAAATCATTACTGCGGGCAGCATTATTGTACGTCAACGCGGTACTAAATTTCATCCCGGTCATTTTGTAGGGCGAGGAGGCGATGATACCTTATTTGCCAAAATTGATGGAGAGGTTAAATTTCGCATTCAAGGCCCAGCACAACGTCGGGTGATTGATATTATGCCGTTAGCGGTCGTTGCTTCTTAACGGCAATCCCTACCAAGTATCGTTAACCCCATCGTCCTAGATGGGGTTTTTCAATTCAATAATATAATTAGGTTATAGCCTGTGAAATTCATTGATGAGGCCCGGTTAACCGTCGAAGCCGGCAAAGGTGGAAATGGCTCGATGAGCTTTCGCCGTGAAAAATATGTCCCTTTTGGTGGCCCAGATGGCGGCGATGGCGGGATTGGGGGCAGCATTTACTTAGAAGGCGACAGTGGCCTGAATACTTTAGTCGATTTTCGTTATATTCGTCGTATTAAAGCTGAACAGGGAGACTGTGGTCATGGTCGACAATGCACCGGTAAAAATGGCGCCGACCAAATCATTCGAGTCCCGGTGGGGACTTTGGTAAAAGATGAAGACACGCAAGAAATGTTAGGCGATATTTTACAGCCCGGTGAGCGGCTCTTGGTGGCCAAAGGCGGTTGGCGTGGTTTGGGCAATATTCATTTTAAAAGCTCAACCAATCGAGCCCCTAAAATTGCCACGCCTGGTAAACCAGGACAAGTGCGTAATTTGGCCTTAGAATTAAGATTATTGGCCGATGTGGGCTTATTGGGACTGCCCAATGCCGGTAAATCTACTTTGATCCGCGCCATCAGTAATGCTCGGCCTAAAGTGGCTGATTATCCATTTACTACCCTTTACCCTAATTTGGGCACGGTGCGCTTAAAGGCACAACAAAGTTTTGTGGTAGCTGATATCCCAGGCATTATTGAAGGGGCCGCGCAAGGCGTAGGTTTAGGTTTAAAGTTCTTAAAACATTTAGGACGCAATCATTTATTGCTGCATTTGGTCGATATCTCTAGTGGTGAGGTGAGCCAAATTTTGCATAATATTCAACTGATTGAACAAGAGTTACAGGCTTATGCCACCGATCTGGTCAGCAAGCCCCGTTGGTTAGTTTTAAATAAAATCGACCAGTTAAGCGAGACTCAACTGGCTGAAATTTCTTATCAACTGCGCAATAGCCTGCCCACAGATACCCCAATCTTTGCGGTATCTGGGCTGGCTCGTCAAGCATTACAGCCATTGTGCGCTGCCATTATGCAGAGCTTAGAGCATCCCAGCCAAATTCCCAGTTAAGCACGCAGTTGCGTGACTTAACTGGCAATGGCTTTGATTTTTTGGCTTAACCGACTTTTATGTCGTGCTGCTTTATTTTTATGGATCACCCCTTTACTGACTAGCTTGTCCACTAAAGCACTCATCAATTGATGCGCTTTATTGGCCAGTGGCTGGTCTTTGGCGCTCACGGCTTCTAGCACCCGACGAATCGAAGTGTTCATCCGTGATTTTTGCCAGCGATTACGGATCCGTCTTTTGGTCGCTTGATGCGCCCGTTTTACTGCTTGTTTTGAATTTGCCAACTTAGCCCCCATTGCGAAAATTTTGAAGAGCAGATCATGCGGATTTTTAATAGTCTTGTCAATATATAATCCATGCCTGGCTAGGCTGTTGGAGCTTTGCCGAGTGGGATAGACTGTAACAATGTTAATCGCTGGGCGCAATGGAACTAATTTTACCCTTATGAACCAACAACTACTGAAATCAACCACAAAAGTAAGTTTGATGACTCTTATTTCGCGGATTATGGGGTTTATTCGAGATATGGTGTGTGCCAATGCGTTTGGGGCCAGCGCCGGATTCGATGCCTTTTTATTAGCGTTTAAGATCCCTAATTTTTGGCGACGTTTATTTGCCGAAGGTGCTTTTTCGCAAGCCTTTGTGCCGATTTTAGCCGATTATAAAGCCACACAATCCCCGCAAACTGTAAAACAGTTAGTTAATCGCGTTTCTGGAAATCTAACGCTAATATTGTTGCTTATGGTGGGGTTGGGCTGCTTGGGCGCCCCATTATGGATCAAAGCCTTTGCTCCTGGCTTTATTGAAGATGCAATGCGTTTTGAATTAGCCACCACCATGTTACGTATTACTTTTCCCTATTTATTATTGATTTCTTTAACTGCGTTGGCAGGTGGGATCTTAAATGCCTATGGTCACTTTGCCATTCCGGCTTTTACCCCAGTATTATTGAATTTGAGCTTAATTGTGATGGCATTAGGTTTGAGTCCTTATTTAACTGAGCCAGTGATTGCGCTTGCGTGGGGAGTATTGCTGGGCGGGGTCGTGCAACTGTTGTTTCAATGGCCTTTTTTAAAAAAAATCAATATGGTGCCGCGTTGGCAACTTCATTGGCAAGATCCCGGCGTGAAAAGAATTATGGCCTTAATGCTCCCAGCGGTTATTGGGGCCTCGGTGATGCAAGTGAATTTATTGGTAGATACCTTATTTGCTTCGTTTTTGCCGCCCGGTAGCCTATCTTGGCTTTACTATGCAGAGCGCTTATTAGAATTTCCATTGGGCATTTTTGGGGTGGCGCTGGCCACGGTTATTTTGCCGCATTTGGCCACTTATTATGCACAAGGTGCGCACCGCGCATTCTCCAATAGTTTAGATCGGGCCTTGCGCTGGATTTTAATCATTAGTTTACCTGCCACCCTTGGTTTAGGGCTGTTAGCGCAACCCATTATTAGTACTTTATTTCAACATGGTGCATTTGCAGCGCAAGATGTGCGCCTGACCAGTTATAGCTTAATGGCATTAAGCCTTGGACTAGGCTTTTTTATGAGCGCTAAGATCTTAGTGTCTGCTTTTTATGCACGGCAAAATACCCAGCTACCGTTGAAAGTTGCATTACTGGCAATGCTCAGTAATGTGCTGTTAAATGCGTTGTTTATTGGTCCATTGGCCCATGCGGGATTAAGTCTTGCCTCCAGTTTGGCTTCTGCCATTAATGCGTTGCTGTTATTAGGACTATTGCTACAAAAAAATATCTATCAACCACAATCAGGGTGGGGGGCCTTTAGTGCGCGCTTGGGATTGGCCAATATGGTGCTTGCAGGGTGGTTATGGGGGGTAACCCCCCAGCAGATTGATTGGTTCGATTATGCGCGTAGCCAGCAAGTGCTTACCCTAAGTGGGTTAATTTTAAGCAGTATGCTGATTTATGTCATTATTTTGTGGCTCAGTGGTTGGCGTTATCGGCAGATGGTCGTGGAAAACGGGTGATGGGCATGCATTGATGGTGTTATACTGGTGGCTTTGCTAGCCAAAGATGTGATTATGCGATTTTTTGGGGGGTTGGCTGCGCTACCTGCTGATAGTGGGGGATGTGTGGCGACATTAGGCAATTTTGATGGGGTGCATTTGGGGCATCAACGGCTATTTCAGCAATTAACTGAAATAGCCAGTCAACATGCTTTGCCAAGCTGTGTGTTAACCTTTGAGCCCAGTCCTAAAGATTTTTTTCAACCACAACCGCCGCCTAAGTTAATGCGCTTGCGGCAAAAGGTTGCCGCTATCCAAGCCTGTGGTATTGAGCAGTTATGGTGTTTAAGGTTTAATGCGTTATTGGCTAAGATGCCAGCAGCAGACTTTGTGACCGAAATATTAGTTAAAAAACTCAAAGTGAAACATTTATTGATTGGGCATGATTTTCGATTTGGTTATCAACGAATAGGCTCATTGGCGCTATTGCGTGAATTGGGACGCCAGTATCATTTTAAAACCAGTGAATTAGCGCCGGTGATTGACCAAGGCCAGCGGATCAGCAGTTCATTAATTCGCCAAGCTTTAGCCGCAGATCAGTTATCCAAAGCCACCGCATGGTTAGGCCGGCCTTATCAATATGCCGCGCGGGTGATCCAAGGGGCGCAACGGGGCCGATTATTGGGCTTTCCCACTGCCAATTTAATCACGCGTGGCTTTCGCTTACCCCTGCACGGGGTTTTTTATGTACAGGTTCAAACCCAAGCGCAAACTTGGTATGCCGGCGTCGCCAATCTTGGGCAGCGCCCTACGGTGAACGGCCAATCTTTTTCGGTGGAGGTGCATCTACTGGATTTTTCGGGCAATTTATATGGCCAATATGTAACCCTTAACTTTATTGCCAAACTTCGAGATGAACAAAAATTTGCCTCGCTAGATGCGTTGCAACAACAAATTGGTCAAGATATTGCCAAGGCCCGAGCAATATTTGAGCTAAGTTAATTTAATTAAATTTGAGTGCCCTATGAGTAACCATGACTATAAAGAAACTTTAAATCTGCCACGGACTGAATTTGCCATGCGCGGCAATTTGCCACAAAGAGAGCCGCAATTTTTAAAACATTGGCAAGCCCTTAATTTATATCCTATGATCCGCATGGCGCGTCAAGGTCGGGAAAAGTTTCGATTACACGATGGCCCCCCTTATGCCAATGGCGATATTCATATTGGCCATGCCATGAATAAAATTTTAAAAGACATGACCATTAAATCTAAAACTTTAAGTGGTTATGATGCCCCTTATATTCCAGGTTGGGATTGTCATGGCCTGCCGATTGAATTAAATGTAGAAAAAAAATTGGGTAAACCCAATATTCATTTAACCCCAGAAGCGTTTAGAACGGCTTGTCGTGAATATGCTCAATCTCAAGTGGATATTCAGCGCCAAGCTTTTATTCGATTAGGCGTTTTAGGGGATTGGGCCAATCCTTATTTAACCATGGAACACAGTTATCAAGCCGATATTATGCGGGCATTGGCTAAAATTATTGCCAATGGCCATTTGCATAAAGGGCATAAACCAGTGCATTGGTGTTTAAATTGTGGCTCCGCGCTGGCTGAAGCGGAAGTGGAATATCAAGATAAAACCTCCACGGCACTAGATGTTGCATTTGGAGTGCCCCAGACTCAATCAGTACTGGCGGCGTTTGGGGCAACCAGCGCTAATATCACTCAAGTGGCGGTGGTCATTTGGACCACCACCCCTTGGACGTTACCGGCCAATCAAGCCATTGCAGTGCATCCAGAGCTTGATTATGTTTTGGTTCATTTTCCCCATCATCCCTTATATCAAGCCTTAATTATTGCTCAGGGATTACTTAGCCAAGTTTGGGCACGTTTAGGGCGTACCGCGCCTGAAATTATAGGGCAGTGCAAAGGGGCACAATTGGCCCAATTAACCATGCAGCATCCTTTATTTAACCGTCAGGTACCGATAGTTTTGGGCCATCATGTCACTGTAGAGGCAGGAACTGGTTTGGTGCATACCGCTCCAGCACATGGTTTAGAGGATTATCTAATGGGCCAGCAGTACCAATTGCCCATGGACAGTCCGGTCCAAGCTAACGGCTGCTATCATAGTGAGTTAAGCTCTGGTTTGGCTGGGCTACATATTAATAAAGCCAATCCGGTGATTGTGGAGTTATTAACCCAAAACCAGCACTTATTGCATAGCGCGCCATTAGCGCATAGTTTTCCTCATTGTTGGCGGCATAAAACTCCATTAATTTTTCGCGCTACCCCACAATGGTTTATTAGTATGAGCGCTCAAGGTTTACGAACTCAGGCGATGCAAGCAGTGCAAGAAGTCCATTGGTTTCCACACTGGGGCAAAGCCAGAATTGAAAGTATGCTGCTTAATCGACCGGATTGGTGTATTTCTCGCCAACGGACTTGGGGCGTGCCATTACCTTTATTGGTCCATGCAACCAGTGGCGCATTGCATCCTGAGCTACAAGCCATTATTGAGCATGTCGCTCAACAAGTAGAGCAAGATGGCATTGAAGCCTGGTTTAAGTTGGATTTAAGTCAATTGCCTTTTTCGGTTGAAGGTTATCAAAAAACCCAAGATACGTTAGATGTTTGGTTTGACTCTGGGGTCAGTCATGCATGTGTGGCCAATAAAGATATGCTGTTACAACAACCGGCTGATTTATATTGGGAAGGCTCCGATCAACATCGAGGTTGGTTTCAATCGTCATTATTAACTGCGTTGGGGATGTATGGCGTTCCCCCGTATCGTAATGTATTAACCCATGGGTTTACGGTGGATGCCAAGGGTCGAAAAATGTCCAAATCCTTAGGCAATGTCATCAACCCCAATAAAGTGATTGAAAAATTAGGGGCTGATGTACTGCGTTTATGGGTTGCCGCCACGGATTATCGCAGTGAAGTGCCGGTATCGGAGGAAATTTTAAGTCGTACTGCCGAAGCTTATCGTCGGTTACGCAATACCGCCCGCTTTTTATTGGCCAATTTAAATGGCTTTGATCCGGCGCAACATAAAGTGGCCGATGATCAGCTTTTGGCTTTAGATGCGTGGGTTATTGCTCGTACTGAACAATTACAAGCCCAAATTATTGAAGCCTATGCGCAATATCAGTTTCATCATGTGTATCAATTAATGCATCACTTTTGTATTAATGAGTTAGGCCGTTTTTATTTAGATGTGATTAAAGATCGGCAATATACCGCCAAACGAGGCAGCATACCACAGCGCTCCACGCAAACTGCGATGTATCATATTATTCAAGCCTTAGTGCGTTGGATGGCGCCGATTTTAAGTTTTACCGCAGAAGACATTTGGCAACATTTGCCCGGTGAGCGTGCAGTTTCAGTGATGGTTGCTGAGTGGTATACCGATTTTCCATTGGTTCGCACTTATCCTCATATGAGGGCTGAGTTTTGGAGCACTGTGATGGCGGTGCGCGATGAAGTCAATCAAGGTTTAGAGCAACTGCGGCGTCAAGGTGAAATTGGTGCCCCCTTAGCGGCAGAAGTGATTTTATATGCCGCGCCTGATTTATATCAATTATTGGGGCAATTAGCAGATGAACTGCGATTTTTATTGATCACCTCCAAAGCAACGTTACAGTTATTGCAAGCTGCGCCAGAGACGGCACAAGCCACACAATTGGCTGAGTTAAAACTGAGTATTACTCCCAGTACTGCGCCTAAATGTGTACGTTGTTGGCATCGACGAGATGAGGTGGACCAACATCCTAGTTATCCTGGGTTATGCGAACGTTGTGTTTCTAATGTGGCCCCCGACAGTGCCGGTGAGGTACGTTACTATGCATAATTGGCTCATGCGTTATAAATTGTGGTGGTTGCTATTGATTACGGTTTTATTGCTTAGTGACCAATACTCCAAACAGTGGGCCTTAACCCAGTTAAATTATGGTCAACCGCAAGCGGTATTTTTAGGCTTAAATTTCAGCTTAAGCTTTAATCATGGGGTGGCTTTTGGCTGGTTTAATCAAAATAGTGATTGGCTACAATGGGGATTGCTGTTATTAATTGCAGTTATTATTGGCGGTTTATTATATGGGTTATTGCTTAAAACCAAACCTGGTCAAACCTTGCAAAGTTTTGCCTTAAGCTTAATGATTGGGGGGGCTATAGGGAATTTTGTAGACCGCATCAATCAAGGTTATGTCATCGATTTTATTGATTTTTATGTGAATGGATGGCATTGGCATACCTTTAATTTGGCAGACAGTTATATTTGTCTGGGCACTGCTTTGATGTTGTATTGGTTATGGTTTGGTCATCTTTCATCTGTCACTAAGGAGTGAGCATGAAAATTTTATTAGCCAATCCACGTGGCTTTTGTGCCGGGGTAGATCGCGCCATTGAAATGGTTAAAGCCGCATTAGCACAGTTTGGGGCGCCAATTTATGTGCGTCATGAAGTGGTGCATAACCGGTATGTGGTGGCCGAGCTTAAAGCTCAAGGGGTTTGCTTTGTTGAAGAACTAACGCAAGTTCCAGACCAAGCGGTGGTGGTATTTAGTGCGCATGGTGTCTCCCAAGCCATTAAGGCACAAGCCAAAGCACGGCAATTGCATATGGTGTTGGATGCCACCTGTCCTTTAGTCAGCAAAGTGCATATGGAAGTGATCCGCTATAGCCAACGGGCACAAGAATGTATTTTAATTGGACATGCCGGACATCCCGAAGTGGCAGGGACCTTAGGTCAATATCGTCATCCTGAGGGCGCCATATATTTAGTGGAAACCCTACAAGATATTGCACAACTTAAAGTCAAAGATCCCACTCAATTGGGGTATGTCACTCAAACCACATTATCGGTAGATGATACGCAAGCAATGGTTGCTGCGCTACGCCAGCGTTTCCCCGCGATCCAAGGCCCTAATAAAGAAGATATTTGTTATGCCACCCAAAATCGCCAAACTGCGGTCAAGCAATTGGCTGAGCAAACCGAGGTGGTGTTGGTGATTGGTTCAAAAAATAGTTCAAATTCTAATCGGTTACAAGAACTGGTTCGCCGATATAATAAACCTGCTTATTTAATTGATGAAGTTAAACAGATTGATAATGCTTGGTTAGTAGGTAAAGAAAGTGTTGGGATCACGGCCGGGGCCTCGGCGCCTGAAGTGTTGGTGCAGCAAGTTGTGGCGTATTTACAGCAACAATTTAAGGTCACTGCAGTGACAGAGGTGGCCGGTGAAACGGAAAATGTATATTTTGCATTGCCTAAAAGTTTAAGGACTGAGCCGGTCGCTAAAGCCATTGCCACCCCCATTTTACCAACAGTCTAAACTGGGGCCTTTAACATTGGTGTGGGTTAAAGTTAAATTGCCACAACGGTCTTGAGCTTGCGATTTTTCGGGTACCGGTGTGGCAGTGAGCGTATAGCTGGTGTCAGTTAATTCAGAAATAGTAAGCGTATAATAGCCTTCTGGCGTTTGCTCAGCGCTGCCCACCTTAGTGAGGGTTGCATCACTATAACTGTTATTTTCAGTATAATAATGCTCCATTAATACCCCAAGCCGCAATAGTCCCACATGGGCATCACTACGACGGGATTTTTGTATATATTGGGTGTAACTGGGGTAAACAATGCCCGCTAAAATACCAATAATAATTAATACCGCCATTAATTCAACTAAGCTGTAACCGGCTTTTAGTCGTGGATTGCTGCTGGGGTTAATCACGTTGAATATGTCCAATATTAGTTAAGATCCGAATTTGTTGCACCATAGGGTATTGTGCTTGTGCATAGGTTTGGCTGGGATCATGGTCTTTGATCTTAAATTCAATTAATTGCCCTTTATTTAAGTATTGTAACCCAGCTAAGCTTTGTTGGGGGGTGGATATCACTAAGTTTTTGCTCAATACATAGGTTTGTTGATTTAATTGGATGGTTTGTGCTTCTAAATCTAAATCACTGATCACCGCTTTTTTAGGACGAAAGTAGCGCTCGGCACTGAATGGCTCTGCTTGTTGGGCAGAAATCGATTCGCGTTGCGCTTGAACACTGGCACTGAAGCTAAGTGCCAGTAAAAGCGAGGAAAATAAAAAATAATTACGCATAATGCCTTTCCTTTAATCAAGTTGGCGCCAAGTTTGGCGACCTTGGGGGCCTGCTGAATTTTCTGTAAAACTGCTGATCCCTTTAGAGCCACTGATAATTTTTAATTCTTTGCCTTTATCATCGCTCATCAATACCGCTGGGGTGGGGGTAATGCCGACCTCAGATTTTTTACCGCTGGCTGGTACAGTTTGGGTTTCGCCTAATTCATTGGTAAAGGTTACATAATCTGACTCATCAAATTGGCCATTTTGGTTAAAATCAAAGGGAGATACGGCCAATCTTCCTCCATTGGCGGCATCAATTTCCATAATCCAACTGCCCTCGGCAATCTCGCAAGGCTCCTCAGAAGGCAATAGCGTGGTAAAAATCAAAGTACCATTGCGTAATAGCGGCCTTGAAATTTGGCGCTCACCTTGATTACTGTCGACATTGAGGGCTTTAAGATCTAAGCGCCACCCCAAGTGCTGCTGCCAGTCAATGGGATGGTCACTGACCACTCGGGCTTGTACAGTATTATCTTTTACCCCATCGCCATTGCTATCAAAATCTTGTGAAATTTGGCTTAAAATATCTTGCTGCAATAAGTCCGCTTTTTTCACAACAGTGCCATCTAATTTATCCCAAATACCATAAAAGGTTTGGGTGATTGCATTGTTGGTTTCATTGTCGCTACTTTCTAAGTATTTACCAGTACCAAAATAGACCATCACCCCTTCACTTAACCCATTAGGATGGGCGCCAACAATCGGTGGAGCAGTAATAGGCTGGTCGCCTACTTCAGTTTGTAATGCGGTAAATAATTGAGTAATGGAGTGTTTCCAATTTCTGGGATCGGGATCGCGCACATCAAATTTCCAAATATTGCCATTTAAATCTCCAGCATAAATATAATCCACAATTTGGTCGCCATCGATATCTACCGGATAGGGGGCCCCAAGTCCATTAGGGCGCGTAGTATTACTGGGACCCACGGGAAGTTTAATATAATTGCTATTGCTCTCCCATTGATCGTTAAGTCCATCGCCTAAAGATAAAATAAATAATGCCGCCTGCCCCGTGGACGAGACAAAGCCATCTTCTTCAGTATTGTTATAACCATTCCCCACAATGGCTACCCATTGCGAGGAATTATCACCGCTTTTGACTTGGGCGATGGCAACTTGGCCATAGACATAGCCTAAATCAGCATCATCTTCATCAGAAAATTGCCATTGATGGATATTTTGGGCATTTTGATTTTGAAATTGACTGGGATCGGTAATATTGAGACCAAATATCCCTTGAGCGCCTTTGCCCATGTTGCTAATTAATACCGTGGACCATTGTCCATTTAAATAAACATCTGCCTCAACCGGTGAGCCATCCACAAAATAGCGATGTAAGTAATGTGGTTGGCTATAGTGCGGTAAATGTTGATAAATCGTACGGTGTTCTGGGATATAAGCCAATAACTCTTTGCCACTACTGGCTTCAAAACCATGCAGCATGCCATCATTGGCTCCAACATACACCACTGGGGTGCGATCTGCATATTGATTTTTAAAGTCAGTATAACTACTGTCGTTGGCAAAAAAGCGAGCGGGAGGTCCCACATAAACTGGATTGGAATGCACAATATCACCTAATATGCCGCTGCGGGTTCTAAATGGCCCGCCTTGGTCTTGTTCTTGGCTACGGTGACCGCGTAAATAATCGGTTAATTTTTCCCCATAGGCTTGATTGGCACTGATTTCACTGTCTACGGTAGTATTAGCGTCAAAGGGCGCAAAGGCTAAATAGCGCGCGATGGTAGTGGGTAATTGGCCATCTACTTTTAAACTGCTGTAATCCGTTGGCCAAATAAATGGCCTACCTTCATTGTGTAATGCGGTTAAGATCACTCGGGTATCAGGATCGTGCGCTGGGTTATCTTGAGCACTGATTACCGGTAAGAAACATTCCCCGCCAGTTAATAAGCAATGGGCATTCCAATCTGGGGTGCTGGCAACGCCATTAATGGTGATTGGGTAAGCCAATAATTCTCCCCTCCAATGTTGGGTATCAAATCGGGCTTGGAATACCTGTGCATTATTTTGTAGGGTGGTTGCGCTTTGTCCAACCGTGGCGGCAGAGCCAATTCTATTTTGAATATTGGCTAGGGCAAAATGGAGGCGATCAACTAAAGCTTGAGGACGGGTTTGTGAGGTATAAGTGCCTTTACTGTTAAAGGCAGCATGCCATAAATCATCAATTTTGGCAGAAAAATCATTATTGGGGTTTGCTCCCCAAACATCAGACTCGCTCAATGCTGGATTAGGCCAGCCATTGCCATCGGTATCTTGTAAATAGCCTTGGCGTCCAAAAGAAAAAGTAAAGGTGACCAAATGTTGGTAAGTGGCCGGATCAAAAGGATTGGGGGGAACAGTATTAGGTAAAGGACTTAAATCAGTAAGATAATAATAGCGGGCCACATCGGCTACCGTATTAGTAATTTTATCGCCATCTTGGTCGCCAACCCCTGGCGAGGGGCCATCCCAAAAGCCATCAGTCATTAATAATGAAAAATTTTGTTGGCAAGCATAAATAATTGGTGTGGATTGGTTTAATTCATCGGCAAAATAACGCCCCACATCTTGTAAGCCGCGTCTTAATGGGGCCCCTAAATTAGGCCAAGGATAGCGATAGAGGCTGCTCAGTAAATCATGGTTATGCTGGCTAAAATCGGTGGTTTGAGCCTCTGGCATTTCAATAAAAAAATCCGTGGTGGCATAATTGGTGGTGGCCATACCATAGCGAAATCTGGGATAGGCATGCATGACTTCGCTGATCCCAGCTTTGGCCACAAAAGCCCTTTTTCTATAATACTGATACCAATTGGCAATATTGGCTTGGGCTTGGGCTAAAGTACGGCAACTACTGGCCCCGGTTGAGGTATAACTTAATTGTCCTGCAAAGATTTTTCTAACTAAATCTGGTGCGCCTAGCGCATTATAACAGGCATTACCATCGTCTAAAGTTGCCTCTAAAGTCACGGTGGGGTTCATGGATTGTTCAGTAGGCGCATAAACAATACTGGAAATTGCTGCATTGGTAGCATTAACCTCCACTTGGACATGGCTGTCCCATAAATCGACTTCATTATTGGGGGTATTGGTTACATTGAGTTTTTTACTGCGATGGGGGCGGTCATCTTTGGTGTCATAACCTTTATCATCAATCCAAATTTCATAGGATAATCCAGCTAAATTTCTTTTTAAGCTATAGCCTTCACTGTCTTCACTGGGATTGCTGCGTGCATCACTAAAGTTGGCTGCAACACATGCTGAGCCATCTAGCGCACACGGGCCTTGCCAAGGTAAATATTCAATACTGGGATGGTAATAAATAAAATTTAGATCAGCACTATGGATGCGCCAATCTTTAGTTGCCGCTTGTGGGCATTTTTGTATTGTATTCTCTCGGTTATTATCGCAAGTTGGGGCGAGAATATTGTCTTGGTTATCAAATATCCAAGAAAAAAATCTGAACTTATCGTTGCCATAACCACGATAAATCCCATCTTCAATGAGCCAGCCACAAACAGAGTTGGAATGACTACCGGTAGCTAATGGATCATAGGCACAAAAATGCCAATATTTTCCCAATAAAAATTCCGAATCCATACTGCCAGCATCATTGAGCAATAAAAAAACATTAGGTGGGGCATTGGTGGTGGTAAATAATGGTACATCAGCAAGATCTAAATTGGCATAACTGGTGGGGATAAGGGCAGTGCTTAAGGCAAATAAGGTAGATTTAAATCGCATAATAGAACTCACTAATTGTATTTTACTACAAAAATAGATTGAACGAGGGCAGCAGAACGATTAGACGATCCGGTGCCACGCGCGGTAACTCGATAATAATGGGATCCCATTTGCTTAGCGCTCAAATCAGGATTTAATTCTGAGGCAACAAATTCTTGCTGTTCAATAATAAATCGGGGTTGGGTTTTTACTTTGGCTAATTTTCCTGGAAAGGGCCGAGCATGGGTTTGCCACCAATCATGAGATTTGGCCTGTAAATTATTAAAGCTATTTTTGCTCCACACTAAACAAGGGGCCTCTTCACAACTACTGACGGTTTTGGGGGCATTGGCTTGTTCAGCTAACCAATTTTCCCCGGCAGCTAATGCGGATTCGGCTGCATTAAAGGCCAATTGGGTATCGCGTTGATTATTGGTTAAGCGTTCCCCTAAAGAGGTAAAATTGACCGCCGCTACCCCAATCACCGTTAAAATTAATACCATCACCAATGATAAAATCATGGCACTGCCGTTAATAGGAAATTTTTTAAGCTTGAGCATGGCTTTACCTTTATATTTTTTGCATAAAATTGGGAAGTTGAACCGTCATAACTAAAGGTTTTCTTAAATATCTGTCTTGTGGTGAAGTATAGCTTAGACCCAGCAGATCGAACTCAGTGCTGCGGGCAGTTGCTTTTACCTCTTTGGTGGTGCGCAACAAAAATACAATTCGTAAACTGGTGACTCGCTCTAATTCTAATGCGGAATAATTGGCGGCAACATAACGGTTAGGACTAAAATCTTGAGTGAGATCTTCGCCTAATACCACCTGCATTTTTTCCAGTCCATCCATTAAAATATCGGTTTTATCACTGGGGCTGGCACTGGGATTGATGGCTTGGCATTGCAGTTGTAGTTGCTCATTAAGTGAAAAAATATTGGTTGCGATTTGATTGGCATCAACGGGACGATTAAGACAATCACGGATCGTGCCATCGGGCGTACCTTGCCCATCTCCACTGCCTTGATAACGTATGGTTAAGCTATCACTGTTATTGGTTTGATTTTGATATCCCACTTCAATGGCGGGGGCACTGGCTGGAAATAGGGTCTCTCTAGGGGCAAAGGCACCGGCTTCAGGGGGACTACGATAACCGCTTAATTGAATAATTTTTTTCACATGTCTGCTGATAAAATGACTGTTTTCTTGTAATATAAAAAGATTGGCGTCGACCTGATAAGCTAATTTATTATGAATAAATAATTGCACCATGCCTAAAGTTATTAATAAGCTAATGGCTAGGCTAATAAAGATTTCTAGTAATGAAAGGCCTTGGCATTTAGGTAAGCGTGGGTAGTGCATTATAGGGCAACGTTCATAACAAATTGATGTAGTTGTTCACTTTGATCTTTATCTTTACGCTCCACCCACCATATTTTAATGGCATAAACCAATACCTCTGGAGTAAGCAATACATTATCACAAGCCGGCGCCTCTGGGGTTCCATCTTCAGGGGTGGAATCAATACACACAATGCCGGCGCCTTGTGGCAATTGTGCTGCAATGGCGCCGTGCCAATCGGTAGCATTGGCCCCTGCTAATTGATTACTCCATTCATAATAATCTTGTTCTGCCATTTCGCGGGCATTACATTGGGTGGTAATGCTTTCTCCTTGCTGATTTTTGCCCAAACAATTAGGGTGGCCTACTTGGGTGCCATTGGCATTATTATAGGGGCTGTTTTGGCCTAGCTTTGCTGCTGTATAATTGGCGCGAATGCGATCTGCCATATCCATGGCTAAGACATTAGCGGTGGTACGTACTAAGGTATCATGACTTAATTTAGCATTGGCAAGATGTAACCCCGCAAGCCCAATTAAGGCTGTAGCAACAATGGATACTGAAACTAAAACTTCAATTAAAGTAAATCCAGCAATGATGAGTTGGGGGGCACCTTGCATCTGGTGATTTTTTATCATGATTTACCTTATAAATGGTAAAGAAATAGATTTGCCAACATTTTATCTTTAATCCTTAGCTTCGCTTATTTAGGCAACAGTGAAAACTGTTCTTATCCCCAGGCATGGCTGCTTATGCTTAACCCACCCCGCTGACTGTCTATTTACCCAGGATCAATAATCAGCAATAATAATAAAAATATAAAAAGTTAAAGAATGGGGAAAACAGGTGGGGGACCAACAGCGCAAACGCAAAACCTTAACCCAACCCAAGTTGAGTACGGTATTTTATTTTATTGCGCAAGCGATTCGGCCTTTTTATGGATACTTGCTTGGAATGTTGGGTATTGCAGTGTTAGCTGCGGCAGATTTATCACTACGGCCTTATTTATTAAAAGTTATTTTAAATCGACTGACGTCTTTAGCACCTAGTGATGCTTATGCCCAGTTATGGCTGCCCGCGTTATGTTATGTGGCGGTATCTGCTTTTATTCAACTGGCATTTCGGGGGCATGAATGGTTAAGTTTAAATTTTAAACCTAATTTAAAACGACATATGGGTCAGTTATTAACTTATTGTTTTATGCACCATTCGCATAGTTTTTATCAACAGCATTTGACTGGGCGCTTAGTGAATCAATTTAATGATGTGATGCATAAAGTGCCCAATTTAATCCGCTTGATAATTGATGCATTTTTTCGGCATTGTTTAGCGCTGTTGATTGCCATTTATACGGTATGGCAAGTGGATTATAAATTTGCCTTAGGCTTAAGCCTTTGGGTAGTGTTATTTATTTTAAGTGCACTATGGTTATCCCCGCGTTCTAAGGCACTGTCGGATAATGCCGCCAATGCTTGGTCGAGTGTGGTGGGGTATATTGCTGATTTAATCAGCAATATGATGAATGTACGTTTATTTAATGGACAAGCCATAGAAAGCCACTATATTCAGTCAGTGATCCACGCCTCGAACATAAGCGATAAACAACGAGACCGTTTTTTTTTACTGATCCATAGTGTGCAAGCCGGATCGTTTGTATTATTTCAAAGCATTTGTTTATGGTGGTTAATTGAAGGGATCCAAAATGCGACCTTAACCCCAGGAGATTTTGCGTTAATTTTAACCATTAATATTTCATTGGTGGATGCATTATGGGTATTGGCCAAAGATGTTCGAGATTTTGCAGAAAATTTAGGCAGTGTCGCGCAAGGCTTGCGGGTTATTTATCAGCCTATGAAGTTAATGATTGCTGCGCCTAAACATAAGGATTTAGTGGTATCGCAAGGACGGATTGAATTTCAATCGGTCAAATTTCATTATAAAAGTGCGCAGCCGTTATTTAAGGACTTATCTTTTGGGATTGAACCCGGCGAAAAAGTGGGGTTGGTTGGATTTTCTGGCAGTGGTAAAACGACCTTAGTGAATTTAATGTTACGAATTTTTGAGATAACCGCGGGAAAAATTTATATTGATGGGCAAGACATTCAACAAGTTAGCTTAAATTCATTGCGCGATGCCATTGCTATGATCCCGCAAGATCCTTCGTTATTTCATCGCTCAATTTTAGATAATATTGGTTATGGTCACCCTCAAGCCAGTGAGGCAGCAATTATTCAAGCGGCCAAGCAAGCGCATGCGCATGAATTTATTATGCGTATGCCAGAGCAATATCAATCTTTGGCAGGCGAACGAGGGGTTAAGTTATCGGGCGGGCAACGTCAACGGGTTGCCATGGCGCGTGCTTTTTTAAAAAATGCTCCTATCTTAATTTTAGATGAGGCCACCAGCCAATTAGATTCTGCAGTGGAAGCGTTAATTCAAGACAGTTTATATCAATTAATGGCCCATAAAACCACTTTAGTGATTGCTCATCGTTTATCTACTTTATTAGAAATGGACCGGATTTTAGTGTTTGACCAAGGGAAGTTAGTAGAAGCTGGATCGCATCGTGAGTTGATTGTGCAAGGGGGGTTATATCAAAAATTATGGAATGCACAAGTTAAAGGCGTGTTGCCTGAAAAGCGTAAAGCTTTAGCTAAATTAGTGACCCATGAACCTGCTTAACAATCTAGGTTATCAAGCTGAATTCTTCCGGTGGGGGTCAGGGTAAGGCTGCGGCCATTGTCGGCGCTACAGTGTTTAGACGTTAAATTAAAATTTAAATTACTGGAGGCGGCACTGGGAAAGCCATCGCGTTGATAACTGGCTTTGCCGGTAACTGGAGTGGGGGTAATGGTTAAATGTTGATGCTTAACTTGGGTAACCCGCAAAATTAAATCATCGATGCTGTTTTGATCGTTGGGGTTAACAAAGACTATCCAACCCTGGTGCCAATCTTGGCCACAGCTATCAAAGTTTTGATCGGCACTGGCACATACCGAAACCGTAACGCCTCGTTTAAGCGCCTCCGAGCGGGCCAGATATAAAGAAGAGGCTAAATTATTAGCTGTGGTAATAATTTGATTATTATTAATGATACTTTGAAAACTAGGAATGGCTAAGGTGGTAATAATAACCACTAACGCCAATATAATGACGAGTTCAATCAGGGTAAAACCAAAGCGGGATCTGTATTGCATATATTTAGTTGTAGTTTAAAATAAAGCATTTTGCAAAACCAATGGCCAAGTATTTATGCTGAATTTGTAGGCCCCGGCTTAGTGAGTATCACTCGTCCACTGCGATTGACCACTAAGGTTATGATTGAGTCTTGGTGGTTCACTGTAAAATGCCCCAGTACTAAGGTTCGTCCAGTGGGGGTAAATAACAAATAGGGCTTATTTAGTCCCCCGTGCCAAGTGATTATTGGGGCGTTGGAACGTGGCTGGTAATAAGTAATCACTGGCTCAGTTATGGCTGAGCTGTTGTTTAATGCTCCATTGTCGTAAAAAATAATCCATCCTGAGCCGGCTTTAGTACAGTGCTTTCCTTCATTAGTTAAACAAAAGCCTACGCGTTGCTGGGTTTGCATGGCTTGCATTCTTGCAAAACTGAGATCTTGGAGTAGATCTTGCGCCATAAAATCAGTGATGGCTTGGTGATGAAATAATGGTTGAATACTGACCATACCCAGTAACACGCCTAATATGCTAAGCACTGTTAGGCTTTCAATGAGACTAACCCCTTGCACCTTCATGGCATAAGATTAAGTTTTTTTAGCCGATAACGTAAAGTGCGCAAGCTTAACCCCAATAATTTTGCAGCTTGAGTTTGGTTGTCTTGAGTGGTGCTTAAAGCCTTTTCAATGGCGTTTTTTTCAATATCTTGCAAATAATTTTCTAAAGACTCTTCTTGGGCTAAAGGCGGTGCCGTTAGCGGCGGTTCTTTAGGTAATTTTAATGCCTTTACATCAATTTCTAGCTTATCACATAAAGTGACACTTCTTTCTAAAATATTTTCTAATTCTCGAATATTACCGGGAAAAGAATATTGCTGTAGTACTTGATAGGCCGCATCGGTTAAATAAGACACTTTTTGTTCAGTTTGCTGCGCAATTTTTTGGAGAATATGTTGGGTGAGCAACGGAATATCTTGGCGCCGTGCACTTAAACTGGGGACTTTTAATTCAATCACATTTAATCGATAAAATAAGTCTTGGCGAAAGGTTTGTTGGGCCACACATTGGGTTAAATCTTGATGGGTGGCACATAAAATTCGTACATCAACCCGTTGCTCTTGGTTTGAGCCCAGTAAACGAATGGCTTTTTCTTGAATCGCCCTTAATAACTTCACTTGAATGGCTAAGCTCAGATCTGCCACTTCATCTAAAAATAAAGTGCCATGATGTGCGGCTTGAAATAACCCAATTTTATCCTGCTGTGCACCAGTAAAACTGCCTTTGCGATAACCAAAAAATTCACTTTCCATTAATTCAGGGGGGATTGCCCCACAATTGACGGGTACAAAGGCTTCGTCTTGTCGAGCACTGAGTTGATGAATGGTGCGTGCCACCAGCTCTTTCCCGGCGCCAGAGGGGCCGCTAATATAAATGGGGGCTTGGCTTTTAGCGACTTTTTGGATTTGATGGCGCAATTCCTGCATGGGGGCAGAATTGCCTAATAATTGATTGAGTGCCGCTAATTTTTTCGGAGGTTGAGCGCTGGTTTTTAACGCGGCATTGACCAATTTTTTTAACCCTTGGGTATCAATGGGTTTGCAAATAAAATCAAAAGCGCCTTGTTTAAGCGCTAAAATAGCCGTTTCAATGGTGCCATGGGCAGTCACCATACAAATGGGTAGCTCAGGGTAATGCTGTTGCGTATAACTGATAATATCTAAGCCATTGCCATCAGGTAAGCGCATATCAGTTAAACAAAAATGTACTGGGTATTGATTTAATAAGTGAATGGCCTGTTGATAAGAATGCGCGATTAAAGTATGGATCTGCATATTTTCCAATGACAGGCTAATTAGTTCACAAATATCTGGCTCATCATCAATAATCAGGGCCGTAATGGCTTGATGCGACATAGTTATTCCTTGTTGGGTGATAGCCCAAAGCATAGCTGAAATTTACAACCGCCTGTGCTAGCCGGTAAGCAGGCAATGGTTGCGCCATTCATCTGACATAATTGGTGAGCAATATACAGTCCCAAGCCTGAGCCTTGATATTCCGTGGTAACAAAGGGTTCAAATAGCTGTTGGCGGATTTTTTGGTCCATACCGGGCCCACAATCAATAATTTCAATATACAGTAATCCTGATTCCATGCGCAGCTGCAGCTCAAGTTGCGCTACGCCAGTGTGTGCACGACTGTAACGTAGGCCATTTTCACAAATATTGGTTAAAATTTGGCGTAATTGTGAGGGATCGCAGTCAATGGTGAGATCATCGGCTATTTCCGCCAATAAATGAAGGGTTGGGGCCAAAGGCTCGTTACTGAGTTCAGCTACAAATTGCTCAAGCCAGGGTTTAATGCATAGAGATTGAGCAAACGACGGTTCTTTGCGAGATAGAGATAATACATTTTTAATGACTTCATTGATTCGGTCACAATTTTTTTTAATAATTTGCGCTAAGCGATAGGGGTTGGCATAGGGTGGATCTTTTTCTAACAGCAATTGTGCGGCATGACTGGCAGCACTTAATGGATTGCGAATTTCATGGGCAATATTGGCGGTTAAACGGCCTAATGAAGCCAATTTTAAGGATTGAGCTGTTTCGATTTCTTTGGTGATATTGCTTACAAAGACCAGCGTATCTAATACCGTGGCCTGTTCATTTTGTAACGGCTGACATTCAATTTTAATTTGGGGGGCGGTTTTAGTAATTTGAAATGGTGGCTCTGGTTGCTGGGTGAGATGAAAGTGTTGTAAGGCATGTTGGAAGCGGACCGGTAAATCTTTTAAACTTAATAATGATTGGGTTGGTTTTAGGGCCAATAATTTTTTGGCCGCACTGTTAATTAATTGGATCTGTTGCTGAGTATTATAAATAATTACCCCTTCTTGCATAGTTGCAATCACCACTGCATTAAGGCGTCTGGACATTTCTAGCTGTTGTCCACGTTGATAAGCCAGTTGGTGCATACTTTTAATTCTAAAACTTAATAAGTTAGTGGCAAGCGCGGTGGCAAAAATCCCTAAACCTAATAGTCCAGCACTTAAGTAATCCACCGAGCCATAATATAGCTTATCTTGAAATAACCCAGCTTGTTCATAACGCATGGCTTGCCAAGTTAAATGGCTATAGAGTTGTTCACTGAGTAATCCCAAGCTGGCTAAAGCTGCACTGAGTAGCGGTAAGCGACCGGGCATTAAAATACTATGGGCGGCAATGGTCACATTGAGTAAAATGCCTAATCCGGACGTGATCCCACCGCTGGCATGCATTATCAGTAAAATGATCCCCAGATCTAATGGGATCAAACTATGTACTTGTAAGGCATAATGGGGCCATTTTAAAATGGCAAAGATTAACCCCAATATACTAAGCAGCAATAAAAAATTACTGAGCCCAAAGTACAACATACTGTTATATTTTGAGATCAAATCAGAAAAAGTGGGACTAATGGCCCAGTTGCCTAAAATTAAAAAAGTGAGTGCTAAAATAAAGCGATATAAGCTATATACTTGCAGGGCTTGCCAATTATATTGCTGGGGAGGCGCCGGTAGATGAGGGGCGATATTTAACTCGGGGGCAAAAAGGGGCGCTGGGATCTCCATACCTTAGGGTCCTTTATTTTATAGAATCCTTATGTGCCTGACAGCAAAAATAATGCGGGGGCTGCTGTAATGCATGCTGTTTAACAATATATAGGCCACAATGGTGACAACTGACCAATGCTTGGTCAATTTCATTGGAGTGCGTGGGGGGCGGATCATTTTGCGGTTGGGGCCATATGCTACTGAGGCGTTGCAATAATAAATAGCGTAACCCCATTGCTAATATATAAATCAATAGCCAACTTAAAATAAATAAACTCATCAGGCGAAATAAAGTTATCATATTTAATTAACTGGCTTTTCTTTCATGGCGCATAATTTTTAATAATATCCGGTCTAACCAATAACTAGAGAGTAGCCGTTTGCAGCTCCCCAGTATATAGGTGGGTAGCGTAATATAATAGCGGGCTTTAGGGCGTCGTGCTTGGAGAATTTTTAGCACTAATTGTGCCACTTTTAATGCGGGGACGGTAAATTGCGGATCGGGCCCGTGGTGATTGGCCAAACGTTGCTCGGTCACCTGATAGATATCGGCAAAGGGACTGTTAATGCGGTCAATATTTTGCATAAAATTTTGATAGGCATTATAGCGAAATTGGCTGCTCACTGGGCCAGGCTCAATTAAGCTGACTTGGATCCCCGTGCCATCTAGCTCTAAACGCAGGGTATCGCTAAATCCTTCTAAGGCATATTTGGAAGCATTATAGGCGCCACGAAAGGCCATACTGACTAAGCCTAATACGGAGCTATTTTGAATAATTTGTCCTGAACCTTGGGCTCGCATTATCGGTAATACTGTATTGGTTAATTCCATAGTACCAAATACATTGGTTTCAAATTGATAACGCATGGCAGCACGCGATAAATCCTCAACTGCGCCCGGTTGCCCAAAGCCGGCATTATTAAATAAGACATCAATGCGATCATTGGTTTGCGCTTTAATATGTTCTACAGCTGACTTTATAGAGTCGCTGTCTGCTAAATCTAATCGCAAACTATGGTGGCCTGCAGCGCGCAATGCGGCGACATCTTTAGGGTTGCGTGCGCTGGCAAATACCCAATAGCCTTGAGTGGTTAATAATTGAGCGCAGGCGTGCCCAATGCCACTGGAACAACCTGTAATCAGTACCACTTTGCGGTCAGTTAAAGCAGATGTGAGCATAAAATACCTTGTTGAGCTAACAGGGTTAAGAGATAAAGGAACTATGGTATAATAATTAGGGTGATTCCTATAGATCGAACACCAAAAATAATCAATATGACATTAATTAGCCAGGAGTTAAAGACAGATGCCTATTTACGATTACCAATGTGGCAGTTGTCAGCATCAATTGGAAGTGATCCAAAAAATCACGGCCGATCCCTTAACCCAATGTCCGGCTTGCCAGCAATCGACATTAGTTAAACAAATGAGTGCAACGCGCTTTCGCTTAGGTGGCTCAGGCTGGTATGAGTCAGATGAAAAACCTAAAGATAAGCAGCGTTATCGCACTGAGGCATCGGTTGCCGCAGAAAAAACTGCAACTGCGCCAGCAGAAAAAACCGCAACTTCGACAGTAGAAAAATCAACTGCCGCAGCGACAGAAAAATCAACCACCGCTTCTCATTAAGTAAAAAAAGGATCCGTATGCGTACCCATTATTGCGGCCAATTGTCCGCCACCGAAATTGAACAAACCATTACCCTATGTGGTTGGGTCCACCGTCGGCGGGATCACGGAGGGGTGATTTTTGTGGATATTCGGGACCGCAGTGGTTTGGTACAAGTGGTGTTTCATCCAGAGTCGCCAGCAGTGTTTCAACAAGCAGAACAATTACGCAATGAATATGTGCTGCAGATCTCCGGAACAGTAATGCCACGCCCTAAAGGTACCATCAATTTAGAATTAGCCAGTGGCGAAATTGAAGTTTATAGTACCGAACTGACCATTTTAAATCGCTCTGCTACGCCGCCGCTGATGTTAGATGCGCATACTCATACTAATGAAGAAGTGCGCTTACGTTATCGTTATTTGGACTTACGCCGTCCAGAAATGGCACAACGCTTTAAAATGCGTGCTGCTATTTTGCGTTATTTAAGAAATTTTTTAGATGAGCATGATTTTTTAGATATTGAAACCCCAATTTTAACCAAAGCAACTCCAGAAGGGGCGCGTGATTATTTAGTGCCCAGTCGTACCCAACCGGGTCAGTTTTTTGCCTTGCCCCAATCACCACAGTTATTTAAACAGTTACTGATGGTTGCGGGTATGGACCGTTATTATCAAATTGCACGTTGTTTTAGAGATGAAGATTTGCGCGCTGACCGCCAACCAGAATTTACTCAATTAGATATTGAAGCCTCTTTTATGGATGAAAAAGCCATTATGAAATTAATGGAAACCATGATGTGTGGCTTATTTAATACGGTGTTAAAGGTGGCATTGCCGCAACCTTTTCCACAACTGACCTATCAGCAAGCAATGGAACACTACGGCAGTGATAAACCTGATTTACGTAATCCATTAAAGTTGGTGGATTTAACTGCACTGTTGCAAGAAGTAGAATTTAAAGTATTTCGTGAAGTTGCTCAAGATCCTAAAGGTCGTATTGTGGGCTTAAAATTACCGCAAGGAAACGATTTAAGTCGTAAAGAGATTGAAGGCTATACTCAATTTGTAGGCCAATATGGCGCTAAAGGTTTGGCGTATATTAAAGTGAATGATTTAGCGCAAGGAATGAATGGCTTACAATCACCAATTTTAAAGTTTTTACCTGAGCCTATTGTGCAACAAATATTAGCAGCAGTTGATGCCAGTAGTGGAGATATGGTGTTTTTTGGGGCTGATAAAGCCAAAGTGGTTAATGAAGCATTGGGCGCCTTAAGACAAAAATTAGCGCAAGATCGTAAGTTAATAGAAAATACTTGGCAACCGATATGGATTGTAGAATGGCCAAGTTTTGACTATGATCCCAAAACCCAGCAGTGGACGCCATTGCACCACCCCTTTACGGCCCCCATTAATCCAGATCCGGCGCAATTAAAAGCCAATCCCGGTGAGTCCTTATCTAGAGCTTATGATTTAGTACTCAATGGTATAGAGTTAGGCGGGGGATCGATTCGGATCCATGATGCAAAGATGCAAAGTACGGTATTTGAATTATTAAATATTGGCCCCGAGCAAGCCCAAGAAAAATTTGGTTTCTTATTAGAGGCGTTGCGTTTTGGGTGTCCACCACATGGTGGGTTAGCCTTTGGCTTAGATAGATTGGTAATGTTAATGACAGGGGCCAATAGCATTCGTGAAGTGATTGCCTTCCCTAAAACTCAAACTGCCAGTTGTGTTTTAACCCATGCCCCAGCCCCAGTTGCCACTTCACAATTAGATGAGGTAGGGATCCGGTTAGCGCCACAACATAAATGAGTATAGTACCTAGGTATAAAAATCCGGAATCGGTCTTGGTACTGATTATTGGCCCATCGAGGCAAATTTTATTGTTGCAACGACGCGATGATCCCACATTTTGGCAATCGGTGACCGGCAGTTTAGGGCCAGGCGAGTCAATCGCGCAAGCCGCAGAGCGAGAATTATGGGAAGAAACTGGTTTACAAGTGGGGCAAGATGGCCACTTACAAGATTGTCACTGCCAATGGTGGTTTGATATTTATCCACAATGGATAGCGCGCTATGCACCAGGGATCACCCAAAATTTAGAACATGTATTTTTATTTACTTTAAATAAAGCTAAAGCCATTTGTTTGAGCCCCACTGAGCATTTGGATTATGCTTGGGTGGATAAAGCCACGGCGTTACGATGGTTAAGCTCAAACAGCAATCGTGAAGCCCTACATCGATTTATGGAGAAGTAAGCGCTATGGCGGGACATAGTAAATGGGCTAATATACGTCATCGTAAAAATGCTCAAGATGCCAAAAAAGGTAAAATTTTTACCAAAATGATCCGTGAAATTACGGTTGCTGCCCGTATTGGGGGCGATGAAATCATGGCCAATCCACGTTTGCGCATTGCGGTAGATAAAGCCTTAGCACAAAATATGACTCGCGAGACTATAGAGCGGGCCATTAAGCGCGGTGCGGGCAAAGAAGACGAGCAAATCTTAGAAGAGGTGCGTTATGAGGGCTATGCGGCGCATGGCGTTGCCGTATTAGTTGATTGCTTAACCGATAATCGCAATCGCACGGTGGCCGAGGTGCGGCATGCTTTTAGTAAATTAGGCGGTAACTTAGGCACTAGCGGTTCGGTAAGCTATTTATTTCAGCATTTAGGCCAAATTATTTTTGCACCCGGCGCCGATGAAGCACAGCTATTAGAGTTAGCCATAGAGGCTGGGGCGCAAGATGTAAATACGATGGTTGATGGCTCTATTGAAATCATTAGTTCCCGGGACGCTTTTGAGGCCGTGCAAACGGCGATGGCGGCGCACTCATTGCAACCGGCGCAAGCAGAAGTGACTTGGGTCCCTACCACTTATGTGAGCTTGGCCCCCGAGCAAACTGAAAACTTACTTAAATTAATTGATCTGTTAGAAGATTTGGATGACGTTCAAACCGTCTATGTCAACGCGGATTTTGCCTAAGGACAGTGCAATGTCAATCCCCAATGTGGTCAGCGATTTACCCAGCTATATGATATTAGGGATTGATCCGGGCTCTAGAATAACCGGTTATGGCATAATTAAGGTAGAGCAGCAGCAATTAAGCTGGGTTATTCATGGTTGCTTGCGCTTAGCAGGTCCGACCATGGCACATCGCTTAAGTCATTTGTTAACTGAATTAAAAGAAGTGATGTTATTGTATCAGCCACAGGAAATGGCCATTGAAGAGGTTTTTGTGCATAAAAATGTATCTGCTGCCTTAAAATTAGGCCAGGCACGTGGGGTGGCAATGGCAACGGGCATGTTGCATCACTTAGCGGTGTATGAATATGCTGCTCGTCAAGTCAAACAAGCTGTGGTAGGGCGCGGCAATGCAGCCAAAGCTCAAGTGCAGCATATGGTGCAAGCGATTTTACAGCTACCAGAGGCACCACAAACAGATGCGGCGGATGCCTTGGCGATTGCCATTTGCCATGCGCATGTGCGCTTAACCCCGACAGCTATGGTAAGATGTCAAAAAAGCTTTGCGCGTCGCAGTGCAAGCCGCTCAACACGACGGTGGTTAGAAGATGATTGGAAAACTACGCGGGATCCTAATTGAAAAAAAACCGCCTCACTTAATGTTAGAGGTGCAAGGGGTGGGGTATATTGTGCAAGCGCCAATGTCGACCTGTTTTCATTTGCCAGCGCTTGAAGCACCAGTGAGTTTGCATATTCATATGATGGTGCGAGACGAGGTCCCTAGATTATATGGGTTTTGGCATATGGCAGAACGTCAATTATTTTGTGAGTTAATTAAAGTAAATGGCGTTGGCCCCAAAGTGGCTTTAGCCATTTTATCTGGGATTGAAGTGAGCAGTTTTGTGCATACCGTATTAGAAGAAGATGTGTCCCGTTTGGTGCGCTTACCTGGCGTGGGGAAACGTACTGCGGAACGATTGATTGTGGAAATGCGCGATAAATTGCAAGCAGTAGAATTAGAAGGACTCTTTAATGCCCATTTACCCCAAGCGATGCAAAGCAAAAAATTGCCGCAGCAAGACCGGATTGAAGATGCCATTGCTGCTTTAATCAGTTTGGGGTATAAACCTAAAGAGGCCCGCCAAGCGGTGGATAAAACCCAAGATGAGCATAGCAGTAGTGAGGATATGATCCGGCGTGCCTTACAAGGATTAATGAAAGCATGAGCGATTCGCAACGGCTCTTATCTCCTGAATTATCTAGCGCTCAAGATCTAACGCCAGATCGCGCCATGCGCCCCAAGCAATTAAGCGATTATATTGGGCAAAGTAAAATTCGTGAGCAATTGGGCATTTTTATTCAGGCAGCCAAAGGGCGTACCGAAGCGTTAGATCATATTTTGATTTTTGGTCCCCCTGGCTTAGGGAAAACCACCTTAGCTTATATTATTGCCAATGAAATGCAGGTTGGCTTTAAACAAACTTCTGGTCCAGTTTTAGAACGCGCCGGTGATTTGGCCGCTTTGCTGACTCATCTGCAACCTAATGATGTGTTATTTATTGATGAAATTCATCGTTTATCGCCAGCCATTGAAGAGGTGCTATATCCAGCACTAGAAGATAACCAAATTGATATTATGATTGGTGAGGGGCCTGCGGCCCGTTCAATTAAATTAGAAGTGCCCCCCTTTACTTTGATTGGGGCCACCACTCGTGCTGGGATGTTAACCTCACCATTAAGAGACCGCTTTGGTATTGTATTACGCCTAGATTTTTATACGGTATTGGAGTTATGCGCCATTGTAAAACGCTCTGCTGCATTATTAGAAATTGCCATTGAGGCCGATGGCGCAATGGAAATGGCGCAACGCGCTCGTGGGACCCCGCGGATTGTCAATCGGTTATTACGGCGGGTAAGAGATGTGGCACAAGTGCAAAATCATGGGGCCATTAGCTTAGCGTTGGCCCATCAAGCGTTACAATTATTAGAAGTCGACCAATTAGGGTTTGATGTACTGGACCGCAAGTTATTGCGTTGTGCCATTGAAAAATTTGCCGGTGGCCCGGTTGGCATTGATACCTTGGCGGCCGCTATTGGTGAGGCGCGCGATACCATTGAAGATGTGGTGGAGCCTTATTTACTGCAACAAGGTTATTTGATGCGCACGCCTCGCGGCAGGGTGGTAACAGCCAAAACTTATCAGCATTTTGGGTTGCCTTGGGACAATACCGCAAAGAGCAAATCATGAAGGCGCCATTACATCAATGGAGCGTGCGAGTCTATTATGAAGATACGGATACCGCAGGGGTGGTGTATCATGCCAATTATTTAAAATTTATGGAGCGTGCACGCACCGAATGTCTGCGGGCCCTAGGTTGGAGTTTAAGCCATTTAAAACACCAAGGAGTGCAATTTGTGGTGCGCCAGGCCGAGATTGACTTTTATCGACCTGCGGTATTGGAAGATGAATTATTAGTGACCACAGGCTTAGCACATGTTGGGGGCGCAAGTTTAACCTTTGAACAAAAAATTTATCTAGCTGTGATAAGTCCAACTACAAGATTATGTCAAGCCAAAATAAAAATGGCATGTGTTGATCACAATTTTAAACCAGGCCCCGTGCCTACCCGTTTAATCAAGGAGCTTCAAGGTGAATACTGATTTATCGATGCTGAACTTATTTTTTTCTGCTAGCCCTGTGGTCCAAGGGATCTTAATCTTATTGGTTGGGGTGTCTTTGCTGTCTTGGACCTTGATTTTGCAACGCAGTTTTTTCTTTAGAGCGACTAAACGCCAATATCAACAATTTGAACAAAAATATGAATTGGGTCAGGATTTAAATAAATTGTATGATCATTTATTAGAAAAAAGATCGCAATTGAGTGGCATTGAAACCATTTTTAAAGCCGGGTTTCGGGAATTTATTCGCTTTGCTAAACGGGAAAGCTTGACCCCACAAATCGTGATGGATCATACTGAGCGCGCCATGCGGGTGGCATTGGCTAAAGAAGAGCAGCGCCTTGATCAACATTTACCGTTTTTAGCCACGGTTGGCTCCCTCAGTGTTTATGTGGGCTTATTTGGTACAGTATGGGGCATTATGAATGCGTTTCGTTCTTTAGGGACTACCCAGCAAGCCACTTTAGCCATGGTGGCACCAGGGATCTCGGAAGCCTTGATTGCTACAGCATTAGGGTTGGTGGCGGCGATCCCTGCGGTATTTGCGTACAATCGTGCCATGCAACAGGTGCAAACCTTAATGCGTAATTACGATAATTTAGCCGAAGAATTTTCCAGTACTTTGTATCGGCAATTGGTGATGCAAGAAAGCACTGGACAGGGTATCAAAGAGCCGACCAATATGCCGTTAGGGAGAAAACTATCACCAGAGTATCAGGGGTAACTTATGCTTCGACAACGTGCTGTGCCACGATTTATGGCTGAAATCAATGTGGTGCCTTATATCGATGTGATGCTAGTTTTATTAATTATTTTTATGGTGACCGCCCCTTTGCTACAGCAAGGCGTGGAAGTGGATTTACCCACTGCGGGCGCCAAAGTGCTGCCAGCGGCGCCTAAGCCCCCAATGGTGGTGAGCGTCAATCAACAAGGGGAATATTTTTTAAATATTATGGAACAGCCTAATACGTTGCTCAGTGCATCAGCGCTGGCGTTGCGGGTTGCAGCTGAATTACGGCTTGATCCCCAGCGTAAAGTGTTGGTTAAAGGGGACCAAAAAGTAGATTATGGCAAAGTCGTGGGCGCGATGGTGTTATTGCAACAAGCTGGGGCCCCCAGTGTGGGACTGGTTACCCAAGATGAAGCAATGAAGGGTTAAGTGGTGCAAAATAAAGGCAGTTATTTTTTTTCAGGGAGTTTGGCGTTAGTGCTCCATGGCTTAATGGCGGGACTATTGAGTTGGTCGAGCAGTACCACTTGGGATGCTGCTGCTACGTCCTCAGCGGTGCCCGCTATTGAGGCTACTGTTGCCGCAACGCCTGCCCATTCAACCTTAGCTGCCATTACGATTTCAGACCAGGCGTTACAAGCAGAAATGGCACGCTTAACCCAACAGCAACTGGCCAAAGAACAAGAGGCTGCTGCAACTAAAAAAGCATTGCAAGCAGAAAAGGAACAATGGGTAAAAGCGCGGCAAGCTGAGGAACAGCGGGTCAAGGCATTAACCCAAAAGCACCAAGCAATGCAAGCCAAACAAGCCAAAGAAGCTGCTGCCAGTGCAGCGCGACTTAAAGCTGAGCAAGCACAAGTGGCGCGTTTACAACAACAAGCAGAGCAATTAAAACAGCAAGAAATGGCTGCCCAAAAGCAGCAAGCTGAGGAAAAAAAGCGCCAAGCTGAAGAAAACAAACGTCAAGCTGAGGAAAAAAAACGCCAGGAACAGCGGCTGGCTGAACAAGCGGCTTTAGCGCGTCAACAACAAGCTCGTGAAGCCCAAGCTAAAGCTCAAGCAGAGGCAGCCAGGGCCTCAGAGGTGATTAAAGGGCAAATTGAGCAACATTGGCGTAAGCCATTGGAAATGCATGCTTTGCAAGGAAGAAAATGTCATATTGCAGTGAGTCTGGCTAAAAATGGCGAGGTTAAAGCAGTGAAAGTGGTAAAATCCAGTGGTAATGTAGAATTTGACCGCTCTACTGTCATGGCGGTGCAAAAAGCCTCGCCGTTATCGTTACCCCAAGATCCAAAATTAAGGGAAGAATTTCAAGAATTTAGTTTTACTTTTTCTGAGCCGGAGATGGTATGAAGTGGATAATCCATGGCATGGTAATGTTGAGCTTAGGTGCATACTGGGGCATGCCAGTGGCCAGTGCCAGATTAAATATTGAAATTACCCAAGGGATCATGGGGGCCGTACCGATTGCGGTGATGCCATTTACGCATATGACTGGGCCAACGATGCAGGCTAAACCTGATTTGGTAATGAGTCAGCTGCTGGCACAAGATCTACAAAGCAGTGGGCGTTTTCGCCCTATCAGTGACAGTGAAATTCCTAATACCTTAGATCGCAATGCCATTGAGCAATGGCGGCAACTGGGGGTAGAAAATGTCGTTGTAGGTTCAGTGCAAGCCTTAGGTGGCGATCGCTATAATGTCGCTTTTGAACTGTGGGATGTATTTAAAGTGCCAGATGTTCCACCCTCAATGCAGCTTGAATATGGCCAATTAATGGCGGTTAAAGCGCGTCCAGCGCATATTTTAGCGGCTAAAAAATATAGCAATATTCGTGAAGCGGATTGTCGTGCTTTAGGTCACCATATTAGTGATGTGATTTATGAAACATTAACCGGAAACCGTGGCGCCTTTTCTACGCGTATTGCTTATATTTCAGTGCAAACAACGGCGAAGGGAGCCTCTGAATTTGTGTTGGAAGTGGCCGATGCCGATGGCCATGGCGCTCAAGCTGTGGTGCGCTCTAAAGAGCCAATTATGTCGCCTACTTGGTCGCCAGATGGCAAACAATTGGCCTTTGTTTCATTTGAAAATAAGCGTTCGGAGATTTATGCCGTAGAGTTGCAAAGTGGTAAACGACGGTTACTCACTCATTTCCCAGGGATCAATGGTGCGCCTAGTTGGTCACCCAATGGTCGGCAATTGGCATTGGTGCTCTCTAAAGATGGGAGCCCTAAAATTTATACTTTAGATCTGGCCACGCATCAATTGCAACAAATTACCCAAGGGCATAGCATTGATACAGAGCCCAGTTGGGATCCCAGTGGCCAGTCTTTATTTTTTACTTCTAATCGAGGGGGACGTCCGCAAATATATCGAGTGCAGTTAAAAGATCGCAAAATTGAGCGGATAACCTATGAAGGCCACTATAATGCTAGAGCGATGCCAACTCCAGATGGGCAACGGATTGTTATGGTGCATCGCCAAGCAACTGGTGGGCTTAAAATTGCCACCCAAGATCTTAATAGTCATCGCTTTAAAATTTTAACCAATGCCCAGTTTGATGAATCGCCGAGCTTATCGCCCAATGGTACGATGGTAGTGTATGCGACCACGCGTGGCGAGAAACGGGCTTTAGGATTGGTCACCATTGATGGCCGAGGGCATTTACGTTTGCCAGCGCAATCAGGTAACGTTCAAGAACCAAGTTGGTCACCATTTTTAAGTTAACCATAATTTCAGGAGACAGTGATGCAAAAGCAAAGGATATTTCCCTTATTGATAGGGACTGTAGTTGCAATGGGCTTAATGGGTTGTGCTGCGATTCCAAGCAAAACTCATCGAGGTCAAGATCAGGACCATTATTCGGCTTCGGTACGAGGGTTAGCTGAGCAGCGTCAATTTGCTGCGATTGACCAATGGGGTAACCCTGATGCAGAGCAAGTAGCACCTAGCACTTATTTATTTGATTTTGATCGCTATGCGGTAAAAGCAGCAGATCAAGAGGCAATAGAGGCGCATGCTGCTTATTTATTAGCCAATCCTCAGCAGCGGATCCGCATTGAAGGACATACCAGTGAAGAAGGAACTCGTGAATATAATATTGCATTAGGGGAAAAACGCGCCAAAGCCGTTGCCAATGTATTACTAGCGCAAGGAGTTAATCCTAATCAAATTAATATTGTCAGTTATGGTAAAGAAAAGCCCCTGTTAAGTGGGCATACCCAAGCAGCTTACCAGCAAAATCGTCGGGCCAGTGTGGTGTATGAGGGGGCATAATGCAAAGGTTTAGGGCAAGCAGCTTTATGGTGATAAGCTTGGTATTATTTCCTGGCTTAATTCAAGCACAAGATGAGGCTCTACCTGAAATCGAGGAAGTCCAGTGGACCACCCCCCCGTCTTCTACCGAGCCTGCAGCGGCGGCGCCATCAGGCGCTGCCCAACTATGGTTAAATGCCAATCAGCGTATTGAGCAACTGCAACAAGAAATGGATGAGTTACGTGGTCAAGTGGAAGAACAAGCGCATGCATTGCGCCAAGGTTTAGCCCCGGGGGCAACGCCAGCAAGTGCAACGCATCAACCGGTAGCGGCGCCTTCTAATGCCACAACACCAGAGCAAGCATATCAAGTGGCGTATCAGGCCATTCAACAGCGTGATTATGTACAAGGTCAAGCATTAATGCAGGGTTTTATTGAGCAATATCCTGATCATGCTTACCAAGCTAATGCGCATTATTGGCTAGGTGAGGTGTATTTAACCCAAGGCAAATTAGCCCTTGCCCAATCGGCATTTCAAACTGTTATTCAGGAATTTGCTAATCACCCTAAAGCGGCGGATGCCTTGCTTAAATTAGGTTTTATTGCTTATCAACAACAAGACTGGAGCCAGGCTAAAAAATTATTACAAAAAGTCAGCGAAACTTATCCACAAACCACCACCGCGCATTTGGCCCAGGCAAGGTTGCAAAAAATGGCCAATGAAGGTCATCAGTAACGCCCGGCCAATAAATAAGTTGTTTTATTGACTCGCGTTGTTTACCTTGCTAAATTAAGGCCCTTAAAACCACGCAGTAAAATTAGTTGAGTAACTATGGATCTATTAAATGGCTTTATTCAAGGGGTAAAACACAGCTTCTATGGGCTAAAAAAAGGCATACGGTTGATGCTGAATACGGTGGCGGTGGTTGTGCCTGCTATGTTGATTGCGGCAGGGCAAACCTATATAACCGTATTGGGGTTGTCATTGTATAATCTCTTGCGCCCGATGGCCAATTCACTGATTAAGCATGTTTTAAAACCAATGTTGCCTGCTGCACTGGTGCCTTATACGGGATGGGTACTGCTTATCGGGGGGCTGGCACCATATTGGTGGTCGATACTCAATGATGCCGTGGCGGAGCCGCCTCAGTATAGAGGGCCTAGATTAGGAATGCCTACCTGGAGCGCTACCTTGGTGGGGGCGCCAATTGCGATCTTTGCAGGTTTGTACAGTTATCAGTGGCCATTAAATTTAGCCATCTGGGGTACCTTTGGTAGCGCTACGCTGTTAAATACGATCCATATGCTCATCAATGAGCGGCCACAAACCGTTCAGCGGCCACAGCCAGAGCAGCGGCCACAGTCAGAGCAGCGCTCATCAGCTGAAGTTGACCGTGAAGAGATGCCGCCTTGTGATTATTCATCCGGCCACACTTTTGTTGAGCAGATTAAAATCCCCCCGAACGATGCGTTTTGCGCTGAGCCAACTGATTTAGCCAATCACCGTTTGGGGCAGGGGATTGATCCAAACGAGTGCTCGTTTCAGCCAGCTTATTTACCCACTCACAATTTTGAGCTACCAAGCCAGGCGAGAGCCACCCCTAGCGTTACCCAAACCTCGTCTTCAGCGCGCCAAGCCATTGAGGATGAAGCTTCCCATCGTGTTTGTTCTCCTAATTAGTTACAAAGTGCAATAAAACAAAATTATCTTTGCGCTTTGACATTTAATAAAAATGCGGTATTATAACGACCTCAGTGGGCCGTTAGCTCAGTTGGTAGAGCAGCGGACTTTTAATCCGTTGGTCCTAGGTTCGAATCCCAGACGGCCCACCACTTATTTCAGTTTTGCACCTTGCAAAGTCGTTCTTTTTTAAAATTTTAAAAAATTATTATTTTTTATTGGTTAACTTATGTGGATTTGCCTTTGTTGTGCTAATCTAAAGGTGATTGCTGGGTAAAAGGGTAATTTATTTTGCTTACGTTAACGTATTACCAAGTGTCAGCAGCCTAAGTGTTGGTGATGATCCTTAAGTAAGTAAAGTTGCGAAATTTATTAATTTAAGCTATTAATAAATACAACTTATGCAAGGAGGTTGGTGTGCATAAAGGAGCAAAATTTGGCCCTTGGTAGGGTAAATAAATTGGTTGTTAAAAGACCGTATAAGGATTATATTCATGAGAAAGATACTCAATATCACATTAAGCACTTTGGCCCTAGCTGCCATTTCCTCCTCCGCGCTTGCTAATGGCTTAGAACGCACGGCAGTAACCGCAGCTGGCACTTACACTAAGCCATCTGGCCATGATTTAAATTTTGTTAATGAAGCTCTCGGGACTAACTATAGTCGTCCTTTAGTCATTAACCCAGAATTTCATTGGGATTATAACTTTGGTATGACGCATCGATTGGCCGATAGCAACACTCGATTGGTTTTAAACTATGATCATTTTAATAATGATAATCGCCGTACTTTTAACACCACAGAGGGTTATGTAAAACATAAAGACCGTGATTTTAAAGTTGGGGTTAACCACACTTTAGAGTTTGGACCTAAATTTGATTTAGTGTTGGGTGGTGCCTTTGAATACGCCAAAATTCAACGCAACTTTAATATCGATACTGGTGTCAATAACACCAAAACCTTTAATGAAGCCAAAGGTTGGGGTCCTTATGTCAGCTTATTGGCACGTGGTTTCCCGATGAGCAAATCATGTGGCATGAGTTTATATGGCAATGCCGGTATTGGCGTGTTATATGCACAAAATAAATTTAACCAGCAAGTACGTAATGCTGCAGGCGCTTTGCAAGCTGGTTCGTTTGATCCACAAAATACCAAAGGCGCATTAGCAAAAGTGGATGCCGGATTTGGGGTGGAATACCAGCGCACCATGCGTAGCGATATGGCCAATTTATTGTTAGGCGTACGTTTAGGAGTGAAATACAATAACTACCTAAATGGTCTAAGAAATAATGTTGACAGCAACGATGCATATGCTTCCAACCAACGTGACTACGGTCGCATTGGACCTTTCTTAGAATTTAAATTAGGTGGCGCAGACGCGTAATCTAAGTTAAATCACTTAAAAAGGGCGCCACGGTGCCCTTTTTTTTTGGCCTAGTGTTTTTGCTAATCAGCTGTGCTGGCCTTAGTTAGGGCTACAGTTTTCCCGCTAAAATGTGTTGGCGTTGCTGCTGCATCCAGCGCAACATAAAACTTAAATTATGCAGTGAGGCCAAATGAGCCGCAGTGGGCTCTTTAGCTTTAAATAAATGATGCAAATAGGCTTTGGTATAATGACTACAGATAGGACAAGGGCAATCATCTGGCGCAGTAAAATCATAACGATAAGCTTGGCGAGTTATTTTTAACATGCCCTGCTGGGTTAATAGCACGCCATGTCGTGCAGCTTTGGTGGGATAAGAGCTATCAAAGGTATCAATACCTAAGCCAATACAGCGCGCCATTGACTCCAAATCTCCAATTCCTAATAAATGATTAGGTGCCTCAGGCGGTAAATGCGGCATTGTAGCGGCTACGGTTTCTACCAATTCAGCTTTGGTTTTGCCTAAACTGCCGCCAATGGCAAAGCCATCAAAAGCCAAATTGGTTAAAAATTGACTGCTGTGCCGACGTAAATCGGCATCGATACCACCATGGATCACAGCATACATGGCTTGCTGTTGTGGATTGGCCAGATGGGTGGCTAAACTACGTTGCTCCCAGCGATGGGTACGGGCCAGCGCTTTAACTAAGGTGGCTTTTTCCATATGATAAGGTGGCAATTCATCAAATGGAATAATAATATCTGCCCCTAAGTCTTTTTGCGCCTCGACTGAGCTTTCCGGGGTTAGGGTAATTTTTTGACCATCGCGATAAGAGCGAAAAACCACCCCTTGTTCATCAATTTTTAATACCGAGCCAGTTTGCTGTTTATTGCCTTGGCTTTTTAATTCTTGCGCTACGCCGCCATAGGCCAAACTAAAGACTTGAAACCCACCTGAGTCTGTAATAATCGGCAGGGAGCGATGCATAAAGCGATGTAGGCCCCCTGCTGCACGGATCACTTTAGTGCCTGGTTGCAACATTAAATGATAGGTATTGCAAAACATTAATTGTAAGCCAAGTTGATTGACTTCATGGTTGGCCAAAGCTTTTAAGGTGGCATTGGTGCCCACCCCTACAAAGCCAGGGGTATCAATCACTCCATGGGGGGTATGAATACGTCCCACTCGAGCGCGTGAAATTTTAGATTGATATAGGCATTCAAAGCGAAAAGCGGAGGTTGACATAAGCTAAATTGGCTTCCAATTGCGTTGTAATTGCATAAACGGCACCAATGCGGCAATGGCGCAGACTTTAATTAAATAACTGATCCACATAATTTCGGTTAATCCTTGTACCAAACCATATAAGCCAAATAGGCTAAATAATAAGGTATCTAAGCCTTGGCTGATTAATAAGGTGAATATATTTAAGCTAAGCAACATATCTTTAAGCCAAGTGCGTTGTAATTGGCCATATAAAAAATTGTCAAAGTGTTGCACGATAAAAAACACCGTGACCGAGGCCAACATTAACCGTGGATTGGGCGCAAGCAAGGTATAATAAGCCGCATGGGCACTATCTAACGGACTGGGCTGGTAGCATAAGTGCAATTGCCCTAAACCACAAAAGGCAATCATGCCCATTAATGCTAGATGAATGGCGCGTTTGGCTTCCAATCCCCCATAGTGGCGTCTTAATAAATTTAAACTAAATAAACTGCCCACGGCAAAGACATCACTGGCTGTGGCATTAAAGCCAAATAAGGTAATTTGCTTTAATACAAATAAATTGGCCGCAATGCCTTGAAAAGCAATCCAGCCATAAAGCGCTTCTTTGCCTTGTTTTAATGCCAGCCCAGCCAATAACACGACCACGCCAGTACTAAAGAAAAACAACAAATTATTCAGCATAGTGTGCTAACCACAGTTGATTAAAATGTGGCCAATATACCGGATAATGCCAGAAAATGTAAGTCAAGTTCCCCGGGGGTAGACCAATGTCATCCTGGGTGGGCTCAGTGCGCAAGATGGATTAAAGCTTAAGGATAAAGGGTCGATTTATAAGAGTAAGCAGCTTTACAAAGCCACAGTAGTTCAATATAAGGAAATCAGTGAATGTGAAAAACTCTAAACCTAGAATAACTTCATTAAGGGCTCAGCTCTATCAAACCCTTTTTCCTATATTGATCATTAGCTTAGTCACTTTAATTGGTACTTTTAATTATTTTAGTTACAAGCAAGCATTAAAAAACTTTGATAGCACATTACAGCGTAATACCAAAGAACAAGCTGAGTATTTGGCCAGCAATATGCATAGCCAGCAGATAAATGCGATTAATAATTTTCTAAAAATTGTGTTTAATGATAAAGATATTATTGGTGCGTATGTACTATTAAACGATGCACAACTCATTGCTGAAGTTGGGTATCCTATAACGCAATTAGCCAATACCCGTATTATTAACCAACCAATTATCTTTAATGATACAGGGACTAAGCAAACCTTAGGTCAATTAAAAATTGCTTATACTGATGAAAATGTTAAAGCAATTATTTTTAATAAATTGCTATTTGAATTTGGAATGGTGGCGATTTCATTGCTATTAATTTCTTTAGTTATTTTAAGATTTAATCGGCGCTCGATTGAAGAACCCTTAGCTAATTTGTTACAAGCAATTAATGGTAAAGATCCTGATTCAGCGCCGGTTGAATGGAAGGTAAAAGATGAAATTGGCCAAGCCATTGAAGCGTTTAATGCGATGCATCTTCGCCAGCAACAACAAGAACGACAATTAAAAAATACAAAAATAGATTTAGAGCGTCAAGTTGCTGCAAGAACTCAAGAATTAAGTAGTGCATTAAAAGAGCAAAAATCTGCCAGTAAAGTGAAAGATGAATTTTTAGCTGCAATGAGCCATGAAATACGTACACCAATGAATGGAATTATTGGGTTATCTGAATTGTTGTTAGATGGAAAACTGCAAGATTTTGAGCGCAAACAAATAGAAATGATTTTATCTTCTGCGCGTATGTTGTTGCATATTATTAATGATATTTTAGATATTTCTAAATTAGAAGCTGCAAAATATGAAGTTATAGATGAAGATCTTGATATTAATCATTTATTAAATGAGATCAAAGTATTGCTACAAGAGCCGGCTAAGAAAAATGGCACCAGCATAATGGTTAAGTGTGATCAAGCGGTGCCATCTAAGTTAATTGGCGATGTATTAAAAATCAGGCAAATTCTTACAAATTTAGTCGGTAATGCTATTAAATTTTCCGAACAAGGTAAAGTTACGGTCATGGTTTCAGTTAAAGAACAACGTGATCCTTATATTAATTTGCAATTTAAAATTGTAGATAATGGCTGCGGTATTGAAAAAGATAAACTAGCCAATTTATTTGAAAAATTTAATCAAATTGATTCTTCAATGTCACGTAAATATGGCGGCAGTGGTTTGGGACTTGCCATCTCTAAAGGCTTAGTTGATTTAATGAATGGTGAAATTGGGGTAGAAAGCCAGTTAGGGCAAGGCAGTGTTTTTTGGTTTAATCTGCCATTAAAATTAAAAAGTGCGCAACCTAGCGCCGAATCAAAAGCTTCAATAGAAAATAGAAAAGTAGAAATTAACCCTTATTTACAGATATTGGTGGCGGAAGATAATTTAGTCAATCAAATGGTAGTTGTGGGCATATTAAATAAATACGGGTTAAATAATGTTGATATTGCCAATACGGGGTTAGAAGTAATCAATGCAGTAGAAAATAAACACTATGATTTAATTTTAATGGATATTCAAATGCCTGAAATGGATGGGGTAGAAGCGACCCGTATTATTCGCGCACGTACCGATGCGGCAAAAGATATTCCAATTATCGCCTTGACCGCAAATATGATGCAAGGCGATAAAGAAAAGTATCTACAAGAAGGTATTGATGAATATGTGGGCAAACCCATTCAACGGCAACAGTTAGTCACAGCCATTCAACAAGTCACCCAAAAAACCTCAGCCTTATATTAATTTTTTGGCTGCTTTAAGGCTTGATATTTAGGCCAGATAAATGCTGGGCCGACAATTACGGTGCCGCCTAAAATTAAAATGGTTTCATATTGCCAAATATTGCTCACTTCAACTTCAGTTGGGGGAATAAAGCCTAATAAAATAACGCCTATACTAGCGAGAAAGCCAGTGCCAGCGACTAGCCAAACGCCCCAATTGCCCCCCCAAATTTTAAATGGCCTTACTTTTTGCGGGGCCACATAACGTAATCGAATGGTGGCAGCAAATAATAGTGCATACATTAAAAAAGAAAGTTGGGCGGTCATTGCCGAGAGTAACCAATAGGCACTTTGCACCGTGGGCAGTAATAAATAGACACCGCTTAAGGTCGTGCCAATCAATCCTTGTAACAATAAAATTTTTACTGGCGCACCATAACGATTGGTGTAATCAAGCCCTTTGGGCAATAAGCCATCTGAGGCGGCAGCAAAAAGTCCTTTGGTGGGGCCAATGATCCAAGTGGCCACGCCACAAATCCCACCAATAATAATTGCCCCGGCAATATAAGGGGTTAAACTTTGTAAGCCAAAATGGGTAAAAAACAAGCTAAAAGCCTGAATAATTCCAGTGACAATATCTAATTTTGCTTGAGGTACCACCACCGCAATGGCTAATGAGGCACAGCATAAGCTAAAGAAAATAATAACCGCTGAAATTAACAAGGCACGTGGATAATCTCGAGCTGGATTTTTGACTTCTAAGGCATGGACTGATGACATTTCTAAGCCTAATAGACTATATAAAATTGCGGTAAAAAAGACCAATTGTGGCAAACTATGAATTTGCGGGACTAACTGCTGCACACTAAATTCAATTTGACTGGGGTTGCCCATAATCAGCCAAGTACTGGCTAAACTAATGATAAATAACATGGGAAATAAGGTGCCAATTAAAGAGCCTACTGTACTAATCAAACTAGAGAGGCGCATCCCAAAGCAATTAAGTAAAGTACAGCCCCAAAAAATTACTAAAATCATACTAAGCATTAACCAGCGATTGGTGGTTAAATCGGGATCAATTAAATAAGCAAGCGTGGCGGCAGTGAGGGTTAAGATGGTGGGATACCACACAATATTGTAAATCCATTGTAAATATACCACTAAAAAGCCCCATTGCGGACCAAATGCTTCTTTTACCCAGGTATAGATCCCTCCCTTTTCAGGCCAAGTGGTGGCCAATTCTGCAGTAATTAATGCAGTGGGGATAAAAAAGATCGCCGCTCCAATTAAATATAAAAATACCAAGGATAATCCATAGCTGGCCGCAACTGGTAAGGTGCGGATACTGTCAACGGCAATGACATTGATCATCACTAACGAAAAAACACTTAATACCCGTTTAGAGGCAGGAGAGGAGGGCGTTTGCATGGAAAAAACCTTATTTACTTTGAAATATTTTGGGAGCAATGAGCTCAGGCTTGATGGGCTTGGCCTTAGGCCATTTTTTCTAACATATGTTGATAGCCGCCAGTGCCTAAATGTAGGCAACGCGCAATGCGGGTAATGGTGGTGGTACTGGCGCCAGTTAACAGACTAATTTCTCTATAAGAGCGCCCTTCGGTTAATTTGACCACCACCAACCAGCGATCGGCCAATGCAGTTAACTCTTGTGGAGTACATAAATCAGTTAAAAAGGCCGCAGCCTGTTGCGGGCTGTCTAAATAGGCAATGGCCTTAAATAAAGTGACTAATTTTTCTTCATTATTCATGATTTAATGTATTACTACGCTGTAACAAAGGGGTCACTCTAAACGCTTTGCTCCTATGATGCAACCCTTAATGCGTTTGGGCGGATAAACGGGCTATACTGGCTGTTTAATTGCACCCTTAAGGAGCTGGTATGCCCATTTATCAAGCCACGGTTGCAGATATTCCCGCTATTTTATGGTTACGCAAACTTGCCAGTGACAACCCATTACGTTATCCATTAACTGCATGCCAGCTGCATCGGGCCTTGCAACGCCATTGTTGTGCTTGGATTGCGGTATCGGCGCAACAGCAAAAGATTGGTTTTGCTTTAGCCAATAAAAAAACCCATCATCTTTGGGGGCTTTTTGTATTAGCGGCGTATCAACGGCAAGGCTATGGTGGACAATTGCTTAATAGCGCCACTGATTGGTTGTGGGCTCACAGCGGACGTACGGTCAAATGGCTATGGCTAGATACGCAAATTGCTGCCCCAGCAGAGACTTTTTATCAATACCAAGGTTGGCAACGCGGTAAAAAAGTGAACTCAATCGAGGTGCGCTATTGGTTAGCTCGCCCTGGCAGGGAACCTTTAAGCCAGGTGCAACAGTTAAAAAATGGCCTATGTGGGCTATTACGATTTTGGTGATGGGGTCGATACCCCTTATAACAAGGGTGAAATATATGGTAATTTAACTGAATAAACTTCCTATACTCAATAAAGGCTCGCTAGCGCAATGGGACGCGCCATTGTGCCAACCATGGCATACACGACTCTTAAGCTTACCTGGGGTGCCCTGGAGTTGTCGCTTTACCTTTTTAGGAGGCTGCCATTATGCAAAAATGCTGATCCAGCAGCAACAGCTGGAAAGTGCTTTAATGCATTATCTTCAATTACTCGAGCTGAAAAAATTTCAGGTATTGTCTCAACGTTGGAAATGGTGGCATATTATGCAACAAGGGGTGGAGTTAATCCAAGCGCCGGAGCTGGCCTATTGTGCAAGCTTTGTGGGGTATATCGCTCGTTTATTAGATTTGGGAGAAACCACTCCCTTGCCGGAGCCAAGTTATGCTGCTGCATTGAGCTTAGTGAATTTAGGGTTATGGGCCTTTCAATTAGGTAAGATTAACCAAGCGCGGAGTTACTTGCAAAAAGCGGCGAAAGTAGATACCCATTGGGGGTATCCAGAATATTTATTAGGCTGGTTAGGGTTATTAGATCAACGAGTAACTACCAACAGTGTGGCGCATTTTAATAAAGCATTAACCTATAATTGGGAGTTTTTGCAACGCTTAACCCAAGATCCTTTATGTCTACGCTTTCCACAGGTGATACGTGAAGTGCGGCATAATTTATTATTGCTCAATAAAACTGAAAAATAATTTTAGAAAAACCAATAATTTGCTAAGCTGGCGCTGCCCATTATGGCATGTCAAAGCACATTGTCTGCTAACCTAATTGCACAAGGTCATATAAATGCGCAAACTATTTTTTTATCCTCGAGTCTGGATCATGGGCTTGACTTGGCTCAGTATCTCTCAATGTGCTTGGTCTGCAAGTTTAAAAGATGTCAGTCAAAATTTGATGGGCCCCACTGAAGTGCTGACTAAATTATTTATTCTTGCCTGCTATCTTATCGGAGCGGCCTTAATTTTTGCCTCCTTTGCTCAATATAAAATTCATCGTCAAAGCCCAAAATTGGTGCCATTGACCACCCCAATTTGGTTATTTTTGTTAGGTTTGATATTGGTTTTGTTGCCTTACTTATCTAAAGTGATGGGGAATTCTTTTAATGCGGAAGAACAAGCCAAACGTGAAGGACGAGTCGAAGAAACAGATGACTCGTTACCATTTTTTCCTTCTGCAGAACCCAAAGAAGGGCCGGGGCGCCTACCGCCAGATAAGCCGCTTGAGCCTTATCCACCAGAAAAAAAGCAGCGCAAATCAGGGAAAGGACATTGGAGTGACGATCCTCGCTATCAATAATGGCCTAACTAAGAGCGGATTTAGTGTTTAAATTATCATGTCATAGTGCTCACCTAAATGTCCGATTGACAGTTTTCAAAGCACTGGTTATCCTATGGCCTTAATTTGTTCCATTAAAGTTATGCACAGCCTAATTAAAAAAATAGTTAACAAAGTAACTTTATTTAAAATGCGATCACTGACTTAATCTTTGACTTTGAATTTAGTTAAGCATTTGAAAAATAGCATTAAAATAAATAGTGCGCCACGCCTTAGCGTAACCAGCTAGTAACATAAGGCAATATTTTTTAGTGGCATTACAATTCTTTTCCACAGGGTTATCCACAGCTTTTAAGGCCTTGGTGGCTTTAAAGTGATGGGATAGGAGCGCCTTCAATGGCTTGAATTTGGGCTTGAATACGTTGTTGTTGGTACTGAGATAATGATTTAAGTTTTAGCGCTAAGCGCAATTGGGTTAAGGCTGCTTGCCAACGGCCTAGACGCAATAAATATTCTGCTTGCATTCGATGTGCCGCTTCAGGTTGCTGTAACTGAGTATAGGCTTGGGCCAGTAAAGCATAAATTTTGGGTTGCGCTGCAAGTTGGCGTTGCGCTCCTTCTAATAAAGACAGGGCTTCATTGGCTTGTTCAGTCAACAACATTAATTGGGCTAAACTTAAGATCAGTGGATAGTGGTGCGGCGTATTATTAAGCGCCGCCTTAAGTCTGGCTTGGGCTTTAGTATAGTGTTGTTGTTCAATTTCAGTATCGGCTAAGGCTAATTGAAATAATGCTTCATTGGGATAGGCAACGGCTAATTGCTCAAAGACATGCCATGCTTGCTTAAGCTGTTTATGGGAAAATAATGCCAAGCCATAACCATAAAGGGTGCTAACTTCACTGCGATAGGTTTTATTGGCTAAATGCCCCGCAAAGTACTCTACAGCTTGCGCTGGAGCATGAAAACTTGCCACTTGTAACCGTGCTTTGCTTAATAGGTAGTGACAACTATCAGGGAATTGTTTATAGGGATAATTTTGGGCCCGCTCAGTGGCTTTGAGCATTCTATGTTCACTAAAGGGATGGGTTGATAAATATTCAGGTGCGCCTCGACCATCATAGCGTGAGGCATCTCCCATGCGCTGAAAAAAACGGGGCATGCCCTGTGGATCAAAGCCCGCCGCGGCCAATGAATGGATCCCTACAAAATCGGCTTCTTCTTCATTTTCGCGGGTAAAATTTAGCATTGCTTGAGTGCTACCGGCTAAGGTCGCCGCCATCGCCCCTTGACCCGTTTCAAAATCTTGGGTGGCAATAATGGCCGAGGCAATCAGACCAGCCAAGACAGAAAGTTGAATACGTTGCTGATACTGCAAAGAGCGCGCAATATGATGCAAGTGCACATGCGCTACCTCATGGGCCAATACGCCAGCCAGTTCACTTTCGGTTTCGGTCTGTAATATTAAGCCAGTATTAATGCCAATATAACCCCCAGGCAAGGCAAAGGCATTAATCTTTGGCTCTTTCACCAAAAAAAAGTGATAGCTTAATGGATTAGTTCGGTGGGTGGCCACTAAACGGTTACCTAAAGTTTGGATATAATCGTTAATAATGGGATCTTCATTTAACTGCATTGCAGTTTGTAAAGTTTGAAAGATCGAATGCCCTAATTGTTGCGCTTGTTGTGGGGTTAAAATTAAGGTGGCGCCAGGATCGCCTAAATCGGGTAAGGCCTGGGCATTTAAGTTAAATACTGCTAGCGCATTTACCATCCATACTTTTAATCTAGATTTAAGGTACAATTGCAAAAACTAAGCTCTTTTTTTGACAAAATCTTTAGGGTTAACCAAAGTATATTGTAGTTTAAGATTAAGCTGAAAACCGGTTTTTATATTAAAAAAGCTATTTGACTGAGGTAAATTGTGATTGCAATCATTAAAGTTTGGTTTAACCGCTATTTTTCAGATCCAGAAGCCGTGTTATTGGCATTGTTGCTGATTGGTGGTTTTACCTTAGTAATAACTATGGGGCATATTTTAGCTCCGTTATTTGCCAGTATGGTAATAGCGTATTTATTGCAATGGTTGGTTAATGTATTACGTGGATATAAAGTCCCGAAATTATTATCGGTGATTATCGTTTATAGTGCTTTTTTAAGTTTATTTTTTGGCGCCCTGTTTTTTATCTGGCCACTGGCATGGCGTCAATTGTCTAATTTATTAGATGAATTACCCGCCATGTTAAATCGAGTGCAAGCGGTTATCTATTGGTTGCCTGAAAAATTCCCTGAATTGTTTTCCCCGGAAAGTGCTAAAGGATTAAGTGATAGTATTACTCAGCAATTACGTGGGGCAGGCAAAAGTCTACTATCGGTTTCCTTGGCTTCAATTCCTAGTGTGATTGCATTGGCCATTTATGCCATTTTAGTACCATTAATGGTATTTTTCTTTTTAAAAGACCATGTTGTTATTATTAATTATTGTACTGCCTATTTGCCAAAGCGCCGCGGCTTGTTAAAACAGGTGTGGCAAGAAATGGATATGCAACTCGGCAATTATGTGCGCGGCAAAGTGGTGGAAGTGGCGGTGGTGGGCATTGCCACTTATGTGCTATTAATCTGGATGGACTTGCGTTATGCAGAGCTGTTGTCAACCTTAGTGGGGTTTTCGGTATTAATTCCTTATATCGGAGCTATGGTGGTGACCATCCCAGTATTATTAGTGGGGTTATTTCAATGGGGCATTAGCTCTGAATTGATGTATTTGGCCATTGGCTATTTTATTATCCAAGGGATTGATGGCAATATCTTGGTCCCATTACTGTTTTCAGAGGCAGTGAATTTACATCCAGTGGCGATTATTATTGCCGTATTGGTATTTGGTGGGATCTGGGGATTTTGGGGCGTATTTTTTGCCATTCCCTTGGCCACTTTAGTGAAAGCAGTATTAAATGCTTGGCCTAAGCACGGTGAGTTAACGATAAAACCCAGCTATAGCAAACCTCAAATCCCCTAGCAGACGGGGATTGTATTGGGTGAATGGGTGATTATAGCGCTTGTGCTGCACTTAGCACTGACGCCACATGGTCTTTGACCTTCACTTTTCTCCAGGTGTTAACTAATTGACCTTGTTGGTTAAATAAAAAAGTGCTGCGTTCAATGCCCAACATTGATTGACCAAATAGAGTTTTAGATTGGATCACTGCAAATAATTGACATAGCTGTTGTGATTCATCACTAATTAAAATGAACGGTAAGTCATATTTATCTTTAAATTTTTGGTGTTTTGCTAATGGATCGCATGACACCCCCAAGACTTGGATCTGATGTTGGGCAAAATCCGCTAATTGCATTTTAAAATCTTTTGCCTGTTGCGTACAACCCGGGGTATCATCTTTGGGGTAAAAATACAGCACAAAAGCCTGGCCAATAAGTTGCTCAAAAGAATAAAAGTTTGGATCGGTGCTGATTAAAGGGGTGGGTTGCTGGGCAATTAAATCAGTTAACTCCATAAATTAGACCTTATTGTTAATCTAGATGCAAAAAATTAATGCTTTTTCAGCTCTATAATGGCATCTAAATTACGATCATCGCAATATAACATAAAACTTTCCCTAAAGTTGGCAAGATGAATTTTAGTGGAAAGCTTAACCACCAGATTGAAGGTACAAATACGGCTATGACTGTGGTAAGGCACATGGGTTTCACAGCTCAATTCTTCTAATAATACTTGTTCTTGAGTAAAAAATTGCAGCAGTTGATGTAAAATACCCGGTTGATCTAAGGCTGTGACTTGCACATGATATAAGGCCCATGGATTGCTTGGTATTGCAACGCCAGTCGTACGACGGGTATGCCAATGTAGCTGAAAGCGCACGGCAAAATTGGGTAAACTGGCCTCTAATTTAGCAATGGTATGCCAAGTCCCTAAGATCCATAAATATGCGCCAAAGGTATCGCCATAGTTGTTCATTTTGCTTTCAACTATATTGCACCCACACTGTTGGCACAGTTGGCTTAGCGCATCTAAGTGCCCAACCTTATTAGGGCCTATTGCCGTGATCAGTAGATAATGCTCAGGATTTATCATAAATACGGTATATTACACAATAGGTTAGGGGGAATAAAAAGCAGTTTACCATTTTTCAATCACAAATTAAGTAGTAATACTAACAAGCTTAGAAAATTTTTAGGGTTCTTGCTATGCCAGATGGGGCATGCTAGGTTTGCGCAATTAAAATGACCGGAGACTAACTATGTTTACAGGTAGCGGTGTGGCTTTAGTAACCCCCATGGACCAAACTGGGGAAATTGATGCATCGGCCTTAAGTAAGTTAGTAGATTGGCATTTAGAGCAAGCAACGGCGGCATTGGTTATTACCGGGACGACTGGGGAGGGCGCAACCCTGAGTGATAAAGAGCAGCAACAATTGTGGCGCCAAGTGGTCAACCAAGTCCAAGGAAAAATTCCAGTCATTGCTGGCACCGGTACTCAAGCAACCAAATCAACCATTGAAAAAACCCTTGCCGCAAAAGCGGCAGGGGTAGATGCCACCCTGATTGTGACGCCTTTTTATAATAAACCCACTCAAGAAGGGGTATATCAACATTTTGCGGCCATTGCTCAAGCAGTGCCCTTACCCATTATTTTATATAATGTGCCCAGCCGTACTGGCTGTGATTTACACACGGCAACGGTTGCTAGGTTAAGTCAACTGGCTGAAATAATAGGCTTAAAAGATGCCACCGGGGAGTTAAGCCGAGTTTTGCACTTGCAACAAAGTTGTGCTTCTGAATTTAAACTTTATAGTGGTGATGATGCTACTGCGCTGTCATTTATGCAGCTACAAGGGCATGGCATTATTTCGGTGGCCGCCAATGTAGTGCCAGGGTTGATGGTGAAATTATGTCAACAAGCTGCAGCTGTGCAAGATTGGGGCCAGGCGGCACAGTTAAATCAACAATTATCCCATTTATACCAAGCTTTGGCTGTTGCCCCCAATCCAATTCCAGTAAAATGGGCATTGCAAGCAATGGATAAAATTGGGCCTGGGATCCGCTTGCCACTGCTCCCTTTGGCCAAAGCATATCAACAACCATTACGTGAGGCGTTAGCCACAATAGGAGCAATGTATGTTTAAGCGAAATTGGCTATTAGGGATAAGTTTGGTTTTTTGCATAACGGGCTGTGGCCTATTTAAAGATCAGCAAAATTACTTGCGCGATCATAGCCAAGATTACCACGATGCGACGTTAGTGGCACCGTTAATATATCCTGATAACGTGCCATCATTGGCCAGCAGTAACCAATATCCTTTGCCAACCGAGATACCTGATACAGTCAGTGAGATGTCAGTTATTCCCCCTGTACTGAATGAATTAATAGAGCCTGAAAAGGAAAGTGGACGTGAATAATTCCAACCCGCTATATGCAGGTAAAGCTAAGACCTTATATCCTAGTGCAACCCCGCAGCAGCTAATTTGCCATTTTAGAGATGATACCTCGGCCTTTGATGGCCAAAAAATGGAACCATTAAAAAATAAAGGGTTAGTTAATAATTATTTTAATGCCTTTATTATGCAATATTTATCTGATTTAGGGATTGAAACTCACTTTATTCAACGAGAGAATAACACCGATTCATTGGTCAAAGCGCTGACCATGATCCCAGTAGAATGTGTTGTGCGTAATGTGGCTGCAGGCAGCTTATGCCGTCGTTTAGGGACAACCGAAGGCCAACGTTTAACCCCGCCAGTTTTTGAATTTTTCTTAAAAAATGATGCTTTACATGATCCCTTTATCAATGAACATCATATTCGAACTTTTGGCTGGGCGACTGATATAGAAATTCAACAAATGCAAACCTATGCGCTGCAAATCAATCAGCATTTAACTGAGTTATTTAAAAAAGCCAATATTATCTTAGTGGATTATAAATTAGAATTTGGTCGCCTTAACCATAAGATTGTTTTGGGCGATGAATTTACCCCAGATGGATGCCGTTTATGGGACCAGAGTACGCTGCATAAATTAGATAAAGATAGATTTCGTAAAGGCTTAGGTAATGTAGTAGAAAGCTATATTGAAGTGGCTCAGCGGTTAGGCATTACCTTGCCTATTGAGGCCAAACCATCAAAGTAGCCGGTAAAATGGCTGTTTTGCTATTTATTTCGCTTTATCGTTTTGTAGCTACGCAACGGCGTAGTAATAGGGGCTTTAAATTTTTTAGAAACGGGCGTTCCAAAACAAAGCGACGCCTTTCTTTTTCCATGACTTAGTTTTTCAGCGCTTGGGGGATTGGAATTTTTCTGTGGTGTAGAAAATATTAAGGCTTGCTTGCATTGATTAAAGTTAGGAGCGGTTAAGCTGTCAGTCAATCGGGATTTAGGCTGAGTGGGGGTTAACTGATTTTTTAGCTGATTTTCTAGCGCAAATGCTTGAAAAAAAAGCGTTCGACAAAGTTGAATTTCATTTTCGCATTGCTGACGGCGCTCTAACGGATGAAAAGTAAAGGTAAAATATTGGCTAGGATCAGCCTTATCATTTTTTAAGGTCCAAGTTACTGATTCTGCTAAATGAAGTTTTTCATAGCCTTTAATCAGCTCAGCTTTAACATCTAAATAAAAGGTTTGATTGGGATAGCTGGAAACTAATTTTCCTACACAATGTTCCGCCAAATCTGCCATGGCGGCATTGCCATGCTTATTGCCTAGCATAAAGTATTGAAAGTCTTGGCTTTTATTGCCAATAATACAATGGGCGACGCTATGCCACCATTGCCAATTATTCTCTGTGACTGGTAATCCCACTTTGCGGGCCAAGTCATTGGCAGTAATTTTAGTGACTTGTTGATTAGAGGGGTAACGTCTCCCCTGAGCTTTTTGGTGTACTGTGTTGCGCGCTTTTAGACTTTTGGCGTTTATAGCTTGGTTTTCAATAGTCAGCAATGGCTTATTAGGTAACTTAAACTTTGTGAGTATTTCGTTTAAGGTGGCGGATGAAGGCGGGGACTCTGGCAATATAATGGGGTTGTGATTAACTTTATCTTTGGATAAATAAATCAAAATGGAATCGTTATGACTTTTTAAAATACGCGATAATTTAAGTTCTGAGCGGCTAGGTGTGCTGGTGTTTAAAATAGAGAAAGTTTTGTTTGGGTGTGCTGAAGGTCTCAGTATTTGATGATCTTGAAGAACGCCCTTTAGCGGAGCACTATTTTTATTGTTGCGCAAAACATATAAGCGTTTAGCTGGAGAACTATTTATAACCTGCATTAAAGTACTAATCAAGCCGTTAAAAGAGTTACCATTACCTTTGTGGTGACCAGATGGGTGGTAAGTTGGATCAGGGTTTTTTTTAGGGGGCATGATGTTCCCAGTACCGCTAGTAATAAGGCTAACGTTAAAGTGATTAACTCATTAAATCAAGTTATACCCGATAAACGGCATATTATGTTGATGATGGTGGCCAGAATATATGGGCGATAAGGCAGCTTATTTATTGTAAAAAAGCCTTAGTGATGTTAATATCTCAACAGCTAATTGCTGTAGAGCTTAGTGCAGCGTTAAGACTAAGGAGAGGTGCCAGAGTGGTCGAATGGGACGGTCTCGAAAACCGTTGTACCTGTAAAGGTACCGAGGGTTCGAATCCCTCTCTCTCCTCCATACATAAATTTTTCTACACCCGGTAGAATCCAGAAAATCCATATATCCTCACTATTTAAATAATTTACCAAAAACACTTACTGCAATAGACATGTTTATTGGTAAAAATACCTTGGGCAGCCAGTTCTTAGGATTATTCCTGAAAAACTATGTATTCACAGAATTTGATGATGCTTTTGTTAGTCCAAAATTAACTAATATCTTGGCAATACAATCTTATTTTAAAGCTGGATTTAAAATTGTGAGATCTTCTTCTAAAGAAAAAATATTTTGGATGTTACTAGGCAGGCATCTTAGTGATAAATTAAAAGATACTACGTTTAATCAATTAGCCATGCGTGAGTCATTATTCCACCCCACCCCCCAGATAAATGTGGTGCAACTAAAGCAGAACTACTTAATCTAACTCGTGAAGGATTTTGGGAGGTAGTGGAATCAGGTAACGTTTATAAACGTTTATACTAGAGAAGAGGTTATAGCGACTTTGTTGCAAAGATATAATGATCCGGATTACATTGACATATGGGAAGCAAAAGATTTTGATGTAATTAAAATTCAATTGACTATAAATCGTCTGATGAAACCTGAACGCAGGAATAGATGTAAATCTATAGATCCACAAGATGCTGAGGATAATGGACCATTGTTATCAATCGTTCACCCTAATTTGCTCGTGTTGGAAATTAGCGGTCTAAAACCAGATCCAGCTTGAGGAAATAGAAGCATATAAAGAGAGTAAATTTAGATATGAAAGTTAGAGGCAAAGATGAATAATCAAGATAAAATTCATGTATTAAGCAGAGCTGTCATCACCGATGAAGGTAAAATTTTACTTTGTAAAACACTTGAGCTTAAAATTAGTTTTTATTTTTTACCTGGTGGTCACATTGAGCATGGTGAGTCAGCTGAAAACTCTTTGCTGAGAGAGTTAAAAGAAGAAACTGGCATTGACTGCAAACTAAAAAAGTTTTTAGGGTGTCTAGAATATAGCTTTGAACCTGAGTCTAGCAGCATCTGTCACAACCACGAATATAGCTTTATTTTTGAAGCAGAGTCTGAACATTTTAAATCAGACAGAAAAATAACATGCCCTGAAAAACATATAGAATTGATATGGATGCCTATTTCTAGTTTACAAGAAATAGATTTTAGAGCAGAGCCATTAAGGAAGTTGCTACCAGAGTGGTTGGCTGGAAATTCAGACAACAAGTTTATGAGTGAAATGATATGAATACAGCAGTTTTAGATAATGTAAAAGATAAAACATTAGATTTAGTTGTGGGCATAAATTTGCATGACTCTATAGAGCAGCAGCATATTAATGACACTGTTGCTTGGATTAAAGGTAAAGAGAAAATTTTTAGAATCAGTAAGCCTGACAATCGTGATAAGCATCTTGTTTCTTATTTTGTTATGTTTGATCAAGCGAAAGAAAAAATACTTCTTGTAGATCATAAAAAAGCAGAGTTATGGCTCCCTTCTGGTGGGCATAACACCTCGGGTAACTAGTACCAGCCTGATGACCGGGCAAGGCATTGTTTTGCATCACAACGACACATTTTGGTAGGGGCAATACAGTATCTAACTGAAATTACTGAAAAAAATCGATCTGATATCGTATAGCAATCAAAGAAAATAACTGTGGTTAAAAAAGGAGCCCTTATAGGGCTGTGATGTCAAAAAATACTCTCTAAATTATCAGCCCTGAATTTCAAGTTGCCAGATAACTCTACTGTGCCACAGTATTTTCATGTCACCAAAGTGGGGCTGATCACAAAAAATTTCATTGGTTGCGCTAGTGCCAAGAAAAAAGAAAAGATTATCAATGAAATCGAGATAAAATATCAGCAATCCACCATTAGAAAATTTGGTTTATGCTTTGATGGTACAGACTTTATTTTAACGAACCAACAGATTGATTGCTTGGAAAAAAATGCTTGCAACATTTTTTATAAACCCCCTAAGCAAGTATTTGGATGTTGCTCTCCTAAAGAAGGTTGTTGTTGATGAATATAATTTTATCTATATCCGTTGGCGCGGTGATCGGTGCATTAAGCCGTCATTATATGATGATTTGGGTGGCACACATTTTTGGCACGGCTTTTCCCTGGGGAACACTGCTGATTAACCTTTTAGGATCATTTCTTATGGGGGGATTGATGCAGCTTCTTGCCATAAAGTTTCCCCTGTCACAAGAAATCAGAGTCTTGTTAACCGTGGGTATTCTCGGCTCATTCACCACCTTTTCGACCTTTTCTTTAGATGCAGTGCAGCTTATTCAAAGCGGAGACTTTATATCAGCCATTATCTATGTTTTTGCCTCTATTGCCATATGTATTGGTGCGCTTTTTGGGGGAATTTACTTGGTGGAGTTGTTCTCCTAAACCAGATCCACTATTTTCAGCTTACTTTACGTAAAAATTGTCTTGGCGATAACCTCTTTAGTCCTTTATGTGGTGTATGTTCATTATAATCATCAAACCATTTTTTTAGATTACTGATGACAGTATTCGCATCAGGTAATTGATTAATCCACACATCATCCTTTTGAAGGTTTTGACCAAGGCCTCGGCTAACTATTGCTTTCAGGGTGATAGGGACGTGTGGTACAGATTTGAAAACCGAGATTACGAGCAAAGTTGATGGTTTTTCTTGCAATATAACAAGGCCGGTTATAAGTTAGCCACTAGGTTGGTAACTGGGAAGTATTACCAAACCGGTAAACGACACAATTTGTATTAAATCACAAACCATCTCACTGTCTATCTTGCCCTGAGACGTAGCAACATAGCCCATGGCTTCACGAACACAACCATCAAGGGCAAAGGCGACTTATTCTATCACCATTGTCACAGACGATAGTGAAAGTATCTGAACCATCGAAGATTGCTATACAAGATGACTATTTTACCCTCATGAACCCGAATAGGTTGCTTGCCAAATGGTAAGTGAAGGAGGCTATTTTCCTGCATAATCCGGTATGACCGTTTGTGATTTATTCTGTATTTTTAGCCAATGCTATAATTTAATAAGCTGCAAACCCTTCGATAACCGTAAGTGGATCTTTCGTTGATGATACTTTTAATTAACACCAAAACCTCATGGTCTGACAGCTTCAGACTGGTTGGTTGCTTATTCATTTTAAAGTCCTGTGATAATCTGCGATTTAAGTTAGCGCTGGAATATAGACAGAGCATGACCAATTAATCTTCGACTAAATTTTTTACGTTTAGCTAGGTAGACTCCGAGATCATTTTTTTTACGCGTAAGGACTACAGCTTCCTTTGCACTTAATCATTAACTAGATTTAGTTAAGTGAGCTTTAAGTTTCCATTGCATATATAATGTATAAATCACAGGTATTATCAGTAAAGTTAAAATAAAAGTGCTGGCCATGCCGCTAATCATGGGTAAAGCAATTCTGCGCATTATTTGTGAACCAGGGCCTTGAGTTAAAAAAATTGGGACTAGCCCCAAAATAATGGTAAAAACTGTCATAAGTTTGGGGCGTAGACGTTGAATTGCTCCGTTTTTAACATTATCTAGGATTTCGGCAATTGTACTAGGAGGATAATCGCGCATTTGTTGCTCAAGATAAATTAGCATAATGATTGCGGTTTCTACGGCAATACCAGCCAATGCAATTAAGCCCACTACCACTGCTACCGACATATTATAGCCGGCCAACCAAATTCCCCAAACTCCCCCCATGACCCCCAAAGGTATTGAGCATAAAATAATCAGGGTTTTAGCCCAATTGTTAAAATAAAGATATAGCAAAGTGATAATAATCAGTAGGGTTGCAGGGATCACAAGTTTTAAGCGGGCATTGGCTTGTTGCATTTGCTCAAATTGCCCAGTAAGTTGCAAAGTGTACCCTGAGGGTAAATTTATTTCTTGTAAATGATTTTTTAGATCTTGAATATAAGCACCTAATGCGCGGTCTTGAAAGTTGAGCAATACCAAACCATTAAGCCGTGCCTCTTGTGAGCGGATCATTGCCGGGCCTTGGGTCACCTGAATTTTTGCCAATGCAGCAAGTGGAATTAATTGACCCGCGGCATCTGGCACCAAAATGTTGTCTAAATCGCTAAGATGTTCCCGGTAGGGACGATCATAACGTACCAGCAACGCGTAACGGGCTCGTCCTTCTATTGCTTCATTAACGAGGAGGCCACCCAATGCAGTTTGAATGGTTTGTTGTACACTTTCTAGCGCAATACCATAGCGGGCAATTTCACGACGGTTGGGAATGATTTCAATATATTGGGCTCCTTGTACTCGGTCAGCAATGGCACTACGGGTCCCGGGCACTGTTTGGGCTAAGGTTTCAACTTGCTGAGCTAATTGCTCAATTTTTTGCAAACTGGGTCCAGAAATTCTAATCCCCACTGGGGTTTGAATGCCTGTAGTAAGCATTTCAATTCGAGTTTTAATGGGATAGCCCCAACTGTTGATCATCCCTGGTAATCCTACTTGCTGATCCATGGCGTGGATTAACTTTTGGGTGGTCATCCCGGCTCGCCATTGCTGACGTGGCTTTAATTCTATCCAAGTTTCTAGCATGGTTAATGGCGCCGGATCGGTTGCTGAATCAGAACGCCCCGCTTTGCCAAAGACCTGTTTGACTTCCGGGAAAGCCATTATTTGGCGATTTGTGGTTTGTAATATTTCACGCATTTGAGCAGGAGAGGCACTGGGCAAAGTCATGGGCATATAAAGCAGACTTCCCTCATCCAGTGGGGGCATAAATTCTGATTTAAGCTGACTTAATGGGATCAGTGTAGTGCTTAATAACAGTAGACTAAGCACTATGGTCAATTTGCGAAATTTAAGGGTTAGATTTAACCATGGTCGATAAAGAAAAATAAAGCCACGCATGATACCATTTTGTGCTTCGTGCCGGATTTTTCCTCGGATTAACCACATCATCAAGACCGGCACCACGGTAATTGATAAGAGACTTGCTGCAGCCATAGCATAGGTTTTGGTAAAAGCTAAAGGGGTAAATAGTCGGCTTGATTGGCCAGTTAACGCAAAAATCGGTAGAAAAGATACGGTGATTATCAATAACGAAAAGAATAGGCCAGGTCCAACTTCTTGGGCCGCCTTTAGCAAAGCTTGTTGCTTGGCTAAAGGTTTGGGATTGGGTAAGCAGGACAATTTGCGATGCGCATTTTCTACCATAACAATTGAGGCATCCACCATGGAGCCAATAGCTATGGCAATGCCGCCCAGTGACATAATATTGGCAGTGATCCCTTGTAGCATCATAATCATTAACGCGGCTAAAATACCTAAAGGTAAAACCATAGCGGTGACCAAAGCACTGCCCAAATGGCGCAAGAAGATAAAAGTAATAAAAATCACTATGACACTTTCTGCAACGAGTTTTTCTTTAAGATACTTCACTGATTGTTGGATCAGCTGGCTGCGGTCATAAACAACTTTAAGTTCAACGCCTTCAGGTAACCCTTGTTTTATTAAGTTGATCTGGGCTTTAATGGCTTGGATGATCTTTAATGCATTGCCTCCGGGGCGCATGATAACCATACCACCTACCGCTTCACCTTGGCCATTTAATTCAGTAATACCCCGTCGTAGCGCTGGCCCTTCTACTACCCGCGCCACGTCTTGAACGGTGATTGGGATGCCGGGGTGGCTTTTTAAGACGGCTTGTTGTAATGCTTCAATATTTTGGATATAGCCCAATGAACGGATCAGATATTCAGTTTCCGCCATTTCTAGGGTCCGTCCCCCAGTCTCGGCATTGGCACCACGTACCGCGTCAATGACCTGAGATAAAGAAATATTAAAGGCGCGTAATTTATTCGGATCGACCAATACTTGATATTCTTTCACAAATCCGCCAACACTTGCTACTTCCGATACGCCATTGACACTTGCCAATTCAAAGCGAACAAACCAGTCTTGCAAGGAACGCAATTGTTGTAAATCATGTCTACCGGTTGGATCATATAGCGCATATTGAAATATCCAGCCAACACCAGTTGCATCGGGACCCAGTTGCGGGTTGACCCCGGTAGGCAACTTAGATGCCATTTGTGACAATGATTCTAGAACGCGACTACGTGCCCAATACAGATCGACTCCATCTTCAAACACCACATATAAAAAAGAAGTGCCAAACATAGAAAAACCGCGAACCGTTTTGGTTTTGGGTAAACCAAGCATTTGAGTGGCAAGTGGAAAAGTAATTTGGTCTTCAATGACTTGTGGTGCTTGACCTGGCCATTCAGTACGGATAATAACTTGAGTTGCCGATAAGTCTGGGATCGCATCTAGCGGAATTTGCTTAAGGGTTACAATACCGGTGATTAACAGGGCTAAGGCGCCTAGCATAACTAAAATACGATGAGTAACTGACCAATATATTACTTGCGCGATATAACTATTTTTAGGGTTATGTCGCTTCATGAACCGGCTCATGGTCGGGTATATTGTCGTTAACCGGTGCCAATCCATGGTTTAAATTGCTGTCGGCATCCAGCATAAATTGTCCTGAAGTGACAATGTGTTGCCCAGCTTCAAGGCCGGAGATAATTTCGGTTAAGCCATTGGCAGTAATACCAGGTTGGATCTTAATAGGCCTAAAGTTTCCCTGGCCAAGGCTTTCGATGACTGTTGCCCCTTGCCCACTATAGAGCACTGCTTTAGCAGGTAATGCCAACCGTTGTTGGCTATTGCCCTCAAAAATCACATCAACATAGGTGCCAGGCATGGTAGCCAATGAGTGATTTTTTACCACCAAGCGAACTTGTACGGTATGAGTTGTGGCATTGGCAACTGGGTGAATAAAATCAATCTGGCTGCTATAACTTTGATTGGTTAGAGGAACCATGATTTTTGCTGGTTGCCCAATCCTTAAAAAAGGCAGATCTTGGAGTAATACCTGAGCATGAACCCATACCTGGCTAAAATCTTGTATCGATAAGGCAATGTCACCTGCTTTAACAAAGCTCCCTTTGCGAACATGGAGTTTTACCACAGTGCCATCTTGCGGGGCATAAAATGGGGTTGCTTCCATCATTTGGCCTTTGGCCTTAAGCTCGGCAATTGATTGCTCGTCCATACCATAAAGCTTTAAACTATTACCTTGCTTATCTCTACTTGCGCTATGCCCTCGAATAAGATAATCGGATTGCTCAGTCATTAGCTTTGGGCTGTAATAGGTAAACAATAGATCCCCTTTATGCACGTTATCACCTACAGCCGCTGTTGCCAAATCAACAATCCAGCCTTCGGTGCGCATTGCAATAACCCATTCATGGCGAGTGCTGGGCACAATGGTGGCAAAAGCGCGAATATTTTGGCCAAATTTATGCCAAGCCACGGTAGTGGTGGTCACCCCAAGCGCTTGTTGCAAAAATGGTGCAAGGTTAATTGTTTCTGGAGCAACTAGATCATCAGGCGCTGTTTGGGCTGGCATTGATTTTTTTGACTCATGAGGGGTTGAATTTTTTCTAGGGGTTAATGCCATACCACAAATTGGGCAATGTTCACCTTGAGTCCCTTGGATATGTGGATGCATAGGACAAAGATAGGTTTGGCTTGCCATAGCGGTAGGCAAAAAAATAAAAAAGCAGAGCAGCAAAAATACTATACGCATTATAAAGTGCCTTTAAAAAGTAAACAGTCAAAAAAGAGCAATTTGTAAAGTCAACATTGCATCAATTAAATTAAATCCTTTTAAGTAAAATTTTTTATACAAAATAGATAAGTAAATAAATATTGTAGTTAAGTTGTAGCTTAAGCTTAGTTCATTGAATAATGCTTAATTTATTATTAAGGTTGTTATCGAAAAAAATAATTTTTATTCTTAAAATTTATTATTAACTATTTTATTGAAAGGAAAGGTGTTTAATTTTTTGCTGTTAAGTAGCTCAGTGCATTAATTCCAGTGGTCAATGCAAGATATGAAAAATATAGCTATTATCATTAATATTTACTATTGAAATTTAAAGATAAAAATAATTTTAAGTATATAGGTTAATTATCAAAGCCTAAATGTATAGTGCCATTTTACAGTTAGCGTAAAAGGGCATGGTTTGAGCTTAATGTCTATTAATTTAGCTGCTGATCCTTAAATAATAAGTCATGCAACTTGTTTGTTAATTGCGGTAAAATTAAGCGATTTTTAAATAAATTTATTTAATATTGGGCTAATTTTATTTTTTAATCAAATCTATAGTTGGTTATTTGACATATACTTATAATAATTGTTTTAAGTTCAGCTAAAATAAGTGATATAAAAAATAATTAGGAGAACACTGTGAATGTTGCGCAATTAACTAATGCGGCCAATGATGCATTAAACCATCAAGATCAAGCATTATTTCGCAAATTAACTGCCAATCTTCATCCTAATGATGTTGCAAAATTTTTACAAAACTATGAAATAGCAGAAATAGTTAGTTTATTGCGTTGTTTAGATTTAAGACGAACTGCTAAAATATTTAGTTTTATAGTCTCTTTTACTCAAATGCAATTAGTGACCGTGATGACAGATAAGGAACTATCTAAATTACTGACCTATTTAGCACCTGATAAAAGAACAGATGTCTTTAATTTTCTCCCCTTAGCTCGCCAACAAAGCTTATTATCAAGTTTAACTTATGCACAACGTGAAGACTTAAGTCGTTTAGCACAATATCATGAGGGTACTGTGGGAGCGGTTATGACTTCTGAATATGCAGCATTATCTCCTTCAATTATGGTTAAAGAGGCCATTGAACAACTAAGGTTAGATGCGCTAAATAAAGAAACAATTTACCAAATTTACCTTATTGATGAGCAAAAAAAAATAATTGGTACTCTCTCATTACGTGAGTTAATTTTAGCTCAACCTGAAGTAAAGCTAGCAGATATTATGTGGAAAAAAGTCATTGCAATTGAGGTGGATAAACCTAAAAAAGAAGCGATACAAAAAATTGCAGATTATGATTTATTAGTATTACCGGTAACTGATAGCTTAGGTAAAATACTGGGGATTGTTACTTATGATAATGCCATGGATGTGGTTGAAGAATTAGCCACCGAATCATTTCATAAAGCTGGGGGAACAGTCAGTAATATTGGATTTTCTATTCGCGATGCTGCAGTTTCATTGCTTTATCGTAAAAGAATATTTTGGTTATTATTGCTGATTTTTTTCAATGTGTTTTCTGGAGCAGGTATTGCTTATTTTGAAGATACCATTAGTCAATATGTGGCTTTAGTATTTTTTTTACCATTAGTTATTGGTAGTGGAGGAAATGCAGGTTCGCAATCGGCAACTTTAATTGTCCGTGCTTTAGCAACTGGAGAACTTAAACTTCGCGATTGGACTTATATGTTAAGCAAAGAAATATTGGTTGCGCTTTTACTGGGAATAACTATGGCAATTGCCGTTTCATTTTTAGGATTTTTTCGAGGTGGTTTGCAAATATCGATAGTAGTTTCTTTAGCTATGGTAGCGGTGGTCATCATGAGCAGTATTTTAGGTATGTGCTTACCTTTTATTCTTTACCGTTTTAAAATTGATCCGGCAACCGCCAGTACCCCTTTGGTGACTTCAATTGCTGATTTAAATGGGGTGCTTATTTACTTTTTTATTGCTACTAAAATATTAATATAAAAAGTTACATTATTTAAAGTTATAAAGGTTAGCATAAAATAAGTGTACTTAACTGTATCTAACTATTGCAATTAATTAGTGAGAGATTAACAGTTTTAACTTTATTATTTGGTAAAATTTTAGCTTACATTTATCAACCAGTGAACTATTATGTAATCAATAATATGTTAAGCTGAATTTTTTAAATATATTTTTTCACCTGCTATTTATCTGGCATATTGTCCATTTATCTAAAATAATCGAGAATTTTTATATAATTTATGCGTTGTTTATTTTATGACACTTCATTTTATTTATTAAATTTATAAATTATTTTTTTATGTTTATTTTATCTTGCTTCAATAATTGATAAGTATAGGAATTTAACCTATTGTTTATTATAGATATTATTTTTAAACAGTTTAATAATTAATAGTTAAAGTGTAGTTGCTCTAATTTTATTGTAAATTTATAGAGCAGTTCATCTGGTTATTTTGCAAAAAATCTTTTAGCTAGCTTAGCTATTTTTTATGTTTTCAAGCAATATTATGCACTTTTTTTTTAGAGCAAAATATCGTATCGTACCAATAAACTAATTATCTAACTAAATTTTTTAAGAAAAATTATTAATTAGGTTTATTAATAAAAGGGTAGATATGAAAAGCCAAAAAATGAATGATGCTTATAAAGTTGCTGAAAAAGATAGCCAAGACCATAGTTATAGCTTATTTCAAAGCATATTTATTAATCTATTGGAAATAATAAAAAATTATATTTTTAAAGAGCAATCTTCATTTGAACCAGAAGCAGAATTATCTTTTAAAGAAGTAGAGTTATCTTTTAAGGCAATGCCTCCTTTTAGTGGAGATGAAGCTGTTAGTGAAAGAAATTCAAAAGATCTTTTTACAATACAGCATCAAGATAATTTTCAATGTGTAAGTATCACTCCAGAAAATATATCTCTGAAACACCATCATTTAACGAGTGAAAACTTTAAAGAACTCTTTATAGAAGCACCATTACCTCAGGTATTTTTAGCTGAAGTGGGAACTAAAACTGGCATTGGAGCTATTATTGGCTACACTAATTTATCTTTCTCTATTTTTGGATCTGACTCTGATACAAGCTATTATATAGACTCTGACTCTGACTCTGACTCTGACTCTGACTCTGACTCTGACTCTGACTCTGATGCTGACTCTGATTCTGACTTTGACTCTGACTCTGAATTTGAATCCGACTCCGATTCTGACTCCGATTTTGAATTCGAATCCGAAAATGAATCCGAATTTGAATTTGCAACTGAATCTGAAGCTGAACTTGGATTTGAGCCTGGATCTGAATTCGAATCTGCAGCTGAAGTTGAATCCGAAGTTGAACTTGTAGTTGAATCAGAAAATGAATCTGCAGCTGAAGCCGAAGCTGAATTTATAATTGAACCCAAAAAAGCGGAACAAGCTCAAATTGAATATTATGCTGCTAATGCTTTAGCGCAAGCCAGAGCTGATGCGGGAGCTGCAGAATTAGCTGAGCAATTACAGGTTAATCATCAAGCGGAACAAGCTCAAATTGAATATTATACTGCTAATGCTTCAGCGCAAGCTAGAGCTGATGCAGAATTGTTGCGGGCAGAAAAAGAATCACAAAATATTATCGATGGGAAAGAACAGCAAGCGCAAATTGAAACAGATGCGTTTTTTGACGATTCAATTCAACCAGTAAAAACCATGCCATCTGCTTTATGGCCTGGCACTTTTAGCGATAAAAATAGTTTTACTGATTATGATTTAAAAAATCACACTTTTTTAGATGCGTATCATCATGCGTGTGATAGTGAAGAAGGATTATCTTTGCGTGAAGCAGTGATTTTAGCAAACAATTATAATTTAGCTGAGCTTGGCTGTGAAAGCACTATCTATTTAGCTTCTGGAAACTATTGTTTTTCATTAGAAGGTAAAGGAGAAAAATATTCTGCAACTGGCAGCCTAAATATATTAAATAATTTAACTATACAAGGCAGCAATGTTGGAGAGAGCATTATTGATGCTCAAGAGATTGACCGGGTTATTGAAGTCGGACCTAATGTTAATTTTCAGTTAATCAACCTCAAGCTAACTAATGGCGTTACTGATTCTGTTGGTGGTGGGATTTTTGCTAGAAGTGGTACTAAAGTGGATTTAGATAATGTTAAAGTGATTAATAATTATGGGTTTGCAGGTGGTGGATTATATGCTGCGGGTAAAGATACTTTAGTCAATATATCAGATAATAGTGAGTTTTCAAATAACACTGCTAACTTTGGTGGTGCGGTTTTAGTAAGAGACTCTGCAAAATTAGCAATCAAAGACAGTCAATTTGAAAGTAATCAAGCCTTTGAAGAAGGTGGGGGTTTTTATATTAGTGACACAGAGACTGAGGTAACTATCTGCGACAGTGAGGTTGTAAATAATAAGGCAGATTTTCATGGAGGAGGTATTTTTATTGGTGGTGAGGCACATCTTAACGCGAGCAACTTGCAGCTTAATCAAAATTACAGTGATCAAGGTGGTGGATTATTTATTTCAGATAAAGGCACCACAGTAATAATAGATAAAGGCAGTACAATTTTAGCTAATCAAGCTAATATGGGCGCTGGCGCTGTAGTACAATCTGCGGCTAATTTTACTTTAGATAATAGTGAGATCTCTAGTAATAAAGCAGAAAATTTCAGTGGGGGGATTTGCATTACTGATTTAGGTTCTTGCGCCAAGATATTAAATAATAGTACAATTTCGAAGAATGTTGCAAAATATATTGGTGGCGCTGATGTTTTTAATGGTGCCCAAATGATAATAGATTATAGCCAAATTGTTGAAAATAAGGCATTAATACATAGTGGTGGATTTTCCGCTCAAAATCAAAGTTCAATGAAAATTGTTAACGGCAGTGTTATCTCAGGTAATATGGCTGAAATTGGTGGCGGTGGTAGCATTGCAACTGCTGCACAATTAACTGTGGAATACAGTAAGTTTTCAGACAATCAAGCTAGTAAAGATGGCAATAATATATTAATAGCAGATAATGACACAAGTTTTACATTAAACCATACTGATATGTCAGGAAGTATTATTAGTCAAGAAGGAACGGGAGAAAATTATACTCTTTTTCAAAAGGGAATATGGAACACAGTAAAAAATGCTGCTGAACAAAGTGAATTTACGGCAGCGAAAGCATGCGATGAAACAGTTAAAGAAGCCCCCATTAATCAAAGTGATGTCGTATCTAGTGATAATGCACTTAATGAGTTATTAACAAATACTTTGCTAGATAATAATGCTTTGGGTTCGCACGAAGTTAGTACACAGCAAATTCCAGATTTAGTGTCAGTAGAAGCTAAAGTTGCACCAGAAACTAAAGTTACAGCTGGGCCTGAAGAAGACCAAAGTAAGCAAAAAGAACCATGTCAAGTTTGGTTTGATAATTTATTAAAAAATACTTCTAAAATAGAAAATAAGGGTAAAATAAAGCCTAAAGCAGAAAATATTGAACAAGCACATATTCGAGAAGAAAAAGATATAAAAGCAGAAAATTTTTATGAATCTCTTTTGAAAAAAACAAGCAAAAATGATTTGGCACAAACCAGAGCTGATGCAGAAAAAGAACAGCAAGGAACGCAATTTGAAATAAATGCGTTTTTTGAAGAGTCAACTCAACCAATAAAAACCATGCCATCTGCTTTATGGCCTGGCACTTTTAGCGATAAAAATAGTGTTACTGATTATGATTTAAACAGTAACACTTTGGTTAGCAATGGTGCTCAAATGACAATAGATTATAGTCAAATTTTTGAAAATAAGGTATCAATACATAGTGGTGGATTTTCCGCTGAACCTCAAAGTTCAATGAAAATTGTTAATGGCAGCGTTATCGCAGAAAATACAGCTGAAAAACTTGGTGGTGGTACCATTGCAACTGCTGCACAATTAACTGTGGAGCACAGTAAGTTTTCAGATAATCAAGCGGGTAAAGATGGCGATAATATATTAATAGCAGATAACGACACAAGCTTTACATTAACCAATACTGATATGTCAGGAAGTATTATTAGTCAAGAAGGAACGGGAGAAAATTATACTATTTTTCAAAATAGACCATGGAACACGGTAAAAGATTCTGTCGAACAAAGTGGGTTTACGACAGGGAAAGCATTTGATGAAACAGTTAAAGAAGCCCCCATTCATCAAAGTGATGTCGTATCTAGTGATAATGCACTTGATGAGTTATTAATAAATAACTTAGCAGACAGTCAAAATAATCAAGCAGATCCAGTCAATACTTTGCCAGAACAGGGTACTGTGGATTTGTATGAAGTTAGTGCGCCGCACACTTCAGATTTCTGGGAATTTGCAAATTACCCTGAAATCTGTTAAATGCTAACGTTTTTTATTTATGTGCATTATTGTTTATTCACAGGAGTTGGATTTAACGGCGGAGAAAGTCTGACGGTTTTGATGCGATTTTCAATCACTTGAACCACTTCAACTGGAATATTATCAATTAAGCAACAGGTACCACTTTGTGGAATAATTTGTAATTGTTCTATGATTAAGCCACTAAGTGTTTTGGGGCCTGGGGAGTGAAGTTGAAATTCCATATTTCGATTTAACTCGCGAATGGTTAGGCTACCATCTACTAAAAATGAGCCGTCTGCTTGGGGATGAATGTCGCGACTAACATCGGCCATATCAGTGGTAAATTCTCCAACAATTTCCTCTAAAATATCAGCTAAAGTCACTAGCCCTTGAATGTCTCCATATTCATTGACCACTAAGGCCAAGCGTTTTTTTAATTGCTGAAAATTGAGCAGTTGCGCAGTGACTGACGTGCCATCTGGAATATAATAGCCTGCTTCTAAATTTGACTCTAAAGTATCTGGGGTAAAATTATCGGCGGCCAATAAGTTTAAGGCAGTGCGAATATGTAAAATACCTAAAAGATTATTAATGTCTTCTTTATATACTGGAATTAAGGTATGTTGGGTATTGGTCAGTTGGCCCATCATTTCTTTCCAAGAATAAGTAATATCTAAGCCAATGATTTCATTACGTGGCACCATAATATCATCTACCACCACTTTTTCTAAATCTAAAATTCCTAATAGCATGGATTGGTGGGCGCTGGAGATACGACCGGTAGTTTCATGAACCAAAGTTCTTAGTTCTTCACGAGTTAGCGGTATCGTACGCTTAGTTGTTAAAGAAATGCCAAAAAGATTTAATAAAGCATTAGCTATGGCATTAATTACCCAAACTAAAGGATAAAAAATCCATAGCAATATACTTAAAATAGGGGCAGCAGGAAATGCTACTTTTTCTGGGTATAAAGCAGCAAGCGTTTTGGGTGAGACTTCTCCAAAGATTAAAATGACTACTGTCAATGTAATACTGCCCCAAATAACCCCCACTTCTAAGCGTAACGCAATTAAGGTCGTTAAAGCTGCTGCTAAATTATTAACAAAATTATTGCCTAGTAAAATTACCCCTAATAAACGGTCGGGACGTTTTAGTAGTTCATAGGCGCGCCGTGCGCCATTTTTGGTTTTGCTTAAATGACGTAGCCGATATGCATTCAGTGACATCATGCTAGTTTCACTGCTGGAGAAAAAAGCGGATAAGATCAGTAATAAAAATAATAATACACCGAGCAATGATAGCGGGATGTCGTTCAAAGGGAACTCCTATGTTTGGATAAATTGGGTGCCAAAGTAAGCACCAAATAATAAGAATACGCCAATAAAGGTCCAGCGAAAAGTCGTGGGGCCTCGCCAACCAAACAGTAAGCGTCCGCTCCATAAACCAACAAATAATAACCAAGCGGCAAATGACAATAACATTTTAGGAAGTAAGCCTTGACGAGCCGGTTCACTAACAAAACTAAGCCCACTTAGCAAGGTGGCCAATAGTAAGACATTTCCTAGCCCAATAATATTAAATAATACGCGCTCCATGGTCTGCAATGGGGGCAATAAATTAAGCATTGGCCATTGTTTATGTTGTTTTAATAAATAATTTTGTATATTACACAGTGCACTTTGAAAAGCCGCTAAATATAAGACGCTGCTTGCCAATAAGGACAGGGCAATATGAATTAATATCCCAGGGTTGGTTTTGGTCATAACAATGCTTTCTCCGGCAAAGTAAAAAGTACCAGCAATGGATAAAGCTGAGATAGGATGCACGAAGGCAACCAGGGCTAAACCAGGTTTGGGTAAAGAGCCAAATAAAATAAGTCCCATTAACCAAGTAGTTAAAGAAAACATAATCCAGGGATCTAAATTTTGTCCTTGTGTTGTTTCAATCCAAGTATAGAGCAACCAGCCATGCCCAATTAAAGCCATTAGGCTCAAAGCAATAATCAAGCCATTGGGCACTGGGTTTTTACGGAACAAGTTACGTGCCTCTAGCAAGCCAGAAGTAAGGTAACTAATTGTAGTGATAAGTGTAAGCCACATGAATCAGTTCTCAATTAACCAATAAAATTTTAAAAATCTTCGCATCGCTTAAAGATGGAAGGAATAGGCCAGAATTTGTTATGCTTGGCATAAATAGAGTCTCCGCTTGTTATTCTCGTTGCTGATTAAATAAAGGTAAAGCATGTTTGAAAGTTTAACCGATCGCTTAACTAAATCTTTTCGCAATCTTATCGGTAAAGGTAAATTGACCGATGAGAATATGCAACAAACGCTAAAAGAAGTAAAAAAAGCGTTATTAGAAGCCGATGTGGCCTATCCGGTGGTCAAAAATTTTATTAAAGACATTCGAGAACAAGCCCGTGGCGTAGAAATCGGTAAACAATTTGATCCAGCGCAGCAATTGGTAAAAATTGTTAATGATAAATTGGTTCAAATTATGGGTGAGACCTGCGCCCAATTAAATTTACCGACCACGCCACCTGCCGTGATTTTAATGGCTGGCCTCCAAGGCTCAGGAAAAACCACCACTACTGCAAAGTTAGCTAAGTGGTTAATGGAGCGACAAAAGAAAAAGGTGCTATTAAGTTCAGTCGATATTTATCGACCAGCGGCAATTGAGCAATTGCAAACTTTAGCCGCTGAAGTAGGGGCAGGATTTTTTGAGCATGCAGCAACAAATCCATTAGAAATTGCCCAGGCGGCATTAAGTGAAGCACGGCGTAAGCATGTGGATGTATTAATCGTTGACACTGCAGGCCGGTTACATATTGATGCGCAGATGATGGAGGAAATTCAAGCACTCCATCAAGGCTTAGATCCCATTGAGACCCTATTTGTGGTTGATGGAATGTCGGGCCAAGATGCAGCCACAACCGCTAAGGCCTTTAATGATGTATTACCCCTTACTGGAGTAGTGGTCACTAAATTAGATGGTGATGCACGCGGTGGCGCAATTTTATCCATTCGCGAGGTTACACAGGGTAAACCCATTAAATTTATTGGGATGGGGGAAAAAATAGAGGCGTTAGAGCCTTTTCATCCTGAGCGGATTGCCTCCAGAATTTTAGGTATGGGCGATATTTTATCGCTGGTGGAAGAGCTAGACCGTAAAGTCGATAAAGAAGAAGCAGATAGGTTATCTAAAAAACTTAGCAAGGGTAAAGGCTTTGATTTAGAAGATTTTCGTAGCCAATTGTTGCAAATGCAAAGCATGGGTGGGTTAAGCGGTTTAATGGACAAGTTACCCGGTATGGGTCAATTATCCAAAGTGGCTAAGGATAAAGCCAATGATAAAACGCTACCCCAAATGTTAGCCATGATTAATTCAATGACCCGTCAAGAGCGGTTACGTCCAGGGTTGATTAACAGTTCGCGTAAACGACGGGTCGCTTTAGGCTCAGGTAATACGGTACAAGCCGTGTCCAAGTTGCTAAAGCAATTTGAGCAGATGCAAAAGATGATGAAAAAAGCCTCTAAAAAAGGTGGATTAAATAAAATGATGAAAGGCATGGAAAAAATGTTGCCTCCCCAGTAATAGTGCTGTTTCACTAAAGAAAAAATCGAAGTATTGCTTAAGTTTAGGGGGAAAAATAGGTAAGCCTAGTTTCCAACCGCAAGTGAATCACGTACAATCATTTCTTTTCTTAAGAGGCATTATTTTGTCTTTAAAGAAAGCCAACTAAATATTTAAGAGGATATAAGGCATATGGTAGTAATCCGGTTAGCCCGTGGCGGTGCAAAGAAACGTCCTTTCTATCATCTAGTAGTCAGTGATAGCCGAAATCAACGTGATGGTCGGTATATCGAGCAACTTGGTTTCTTTAATCCAGTGGCAAAAGGTAAAGAGTTAAGATTGCGGCTAAACCGAGCGCGAATTGACTATTGGGTTAAGCAAGGTGCTCAACTTTCTCAGCGCGTAAAAAGTTTATTAGCAGAAAAAGAAGCGGTAGTGGCCATTGCCTAAAGCAGAGCAAGGCGTTGGTAGGCTAATGCCAAGACTCAGTAAGTTAAAATTATGTTAGAGCCGCTTGATTCAAACTACTTGATTATGGGTTACCTAGGTGCCCCATTTGGGATCCAAGGCTATCATTGGATCCAAAGTTTTACGGTTCCGGTTGAAAATATTTTAGAGCTTCAACCTTGGTATCTCAGTGGTAAAAAACTGGCAGCGCAACCCCAAGCGTATACTATTGATGCGGTACATCGTTTGAGCAAAGGCTTAGCGGTGAAATTAAAAGGGGTAGAAGATAGGACTCAAGCTGGCTTATTAAAAGGGGCTACGATTTCTGTATTAAGCACGATGTTGCCGGTATTGCCTAAAGGGGAGTACTATTGGGCCGAGCTTTATGGCTTAGCAGTGGTGACGTTAAGTGGCGAATTACTGGGAAATGTGGCTTCGCTATATACGACCGGTGCGCATGACAATATGATAGTTAAAGCAAATGCAAAAGAACGACATATTCCATTTGTTATTCCTGATGTGGTTAAACAAGTTGACTTAGCGCAGCAAAGTATAACGGTCGACTGGGACCCTGACTATTAAGCATGTGGTTTGGCGTTGCTTCGTTATTTCCTACTTTTTTTACCCCATTGATGAGTAGTGGCGTGGTAGGAAATGCGCTGCAAGCCGGATTGATCCAGTTGGTGGTGGAATCCCCGCGCGATTATGCGCCCGATCCGCAGCGTACCGTGGATGATAGGCCTTATGGCGGGGGCCCTGGAATGGTGCTAAAGGCGCCACCATTGTGGGCAGCCATTGAGCGGCTTAAAGAGGCAGCGCCAGTAAAACCGTTGTTGATTTACTTCACCCCAGGGGGGGCAGTATTAGATCAACAGTTAGTGCAAGAGTTAAGGAGTTATCCTGCTTTGTTATTGATAGCAGGTCGTTATGAGGGGATTGACCAGCGTATTATCAATAGCACCGTTGATCGTGAAATATCAATTGGGGATTATGTGTTAAGCGGTGGGGAATTGCCAGCGTTAGTGTTAATTGATGCGTTAGCTCGTTGGGTGCCAGGAGTATTAGGTCATTCAGGCTCGGCAACCCAAGATGCGTTTAGTCATCAACAAGGGGGATTAGATCACCCGCACTATACGCGGCCTGCCATCTGGCAAGGGCAAGCTGTACCGCAACCATTATTAAGTGGGGATCATAAAGCGATTGCACGTTGGCGTAAACAGCAGGCACTCGGCGAGACTTGGTTAAAACGGCCTGAGTTACTCAAAGACAAGGTGTTAAGTGAAGAGGAACAGCAATTATTAGAAGCGTATCTCTGGGAAAATAAGTATTCAAAGTATTAAGGTAAGGAGTTAAAGATGAGCAATATTATCGAGTCTTTAGAAAAAAAATGGCTCAAGCAAGAAATTCCTGCTTTTGCTCCAGGTGACACTATATCGGTTGCCGTAAAAGTTAAAGAAGGGACCCGCGAGCGATTACAGGCGTTTGAAGGCGTGGTAATTGCCAAGAAAAATCGTGGCTTACATTCGGCTTTTACAGTGCGTAAAATTTCCCATGGGGAAGGAGTAGAGCGGGTTTTTCAAAGCCATAGCCCACTGATTAGTCATATTGAAGTAAAGCGATATGGTAAAGTTCGGCAGGCTAAGTTGTACTACTTACGTGAATTAGTTGGTCGTGCTGCGCGAATTCGCGAAGATCTTAGCCGTAAACGTAAAAAGCGCGCTGAAGATAAAGCATAAACTGTATTTTCCAAAAGGGGAGTACTGAATGTCTTATTATAACGCAGTCATTAGTTGCCCTATTGGTAATATTGGCTTGCAATGGCAACATGCCAAACTCACAGAAGTGAGTTTGGTGAGTCATAATATTGTGCCACTGCCTTATTCTGCTCAGCAAGGCCTATCGCGCCAAGTCACTCAATGGTTTGAGTGCTATTTTCAAGCGCTGGGCCCTCCTCCTTTGCCATTGCCGCTAAATTTACAAGGCACCCCGTTTCAAATCCGCGTCTGGCGCGCATTACTGCGCATTCCCTACGGGCAAACCCGAACTTATGGTGAGTTAGCTAAAAAATTAAACACTTCTGCCCGTGCCATTGGCATGGCCTGTCGTGCCAATGCACTGCTTATGGTAGTTCCTTGTCACCGAGTCGTTGCCAAAAATGGCTTAGGCGGTTATCGTGGAAGTCAACGTAATCGTTGTGACATTAAATCGTGGTTGCTCAGACATGAGCAGCAAACCTTATCTACCGACAAGGAAAGTCCTATTTATGAACTTGAGACCTGCTTTTTTTAGTTTGATCACTCTATTGTCATTGAGTACAACCCTTCAGGCTGCGCCCGTACCAGAGGAGGTAGCACAAACCATTAGTCAACGTTTTCAAACTGCACTCCCTAGTCTTAATATTGATGCATTGCAACCTAGTCCCATTGCAGATATTTATCAAGTCACTTCCGGACCGGTCGTGATGTATGTCACACAAGATGGTCACTATGCCATCACTGGGGATATTTTAGATCTCTCGGACGGTAAAACCAATATTACGGAAGTAGCCCGTAAAGCTGCGCGAGTTAGCACTTTGCAAAGTTTAGACCGCAAGCAAATCATTACTTATCCTGCTAAAGAAAAAAAATACGCCATTACAGTTTTTACTGATCTTGATTGTGGCTATTGTCGAAAATTTCATGCCGATATTGAAAATTATAATGCCTTAGGTATTGAAGTAAATTATTTGGCTTTTCCTCGTGCCGGCAAGCAATCGACTTCTTTTGAAAAAGCGGTGTCTGTATGGTGTGCTGATGACAAGCAGCAAGCCTTTACGCAAGCTAAGCAAGGACAAAATGTACCTGCTAATAATTGTGGCGAGCATAATGTTGAACAACATTTTAAATTTGGGGTAATGAGTGGCATTACTGGTACCCCAACGATTATGTTAAAAGATGGTACTTTAGTTCCAGGCTACCTACCGCCAGAGCATTTAATTAAATTGTTAAAAGAAACCCAATAATCTATTTTACCTCATCGCCCACCTCAAATTACGCATTTGGTGGGACGGTGAGTTCTTATGATCTTTTCAGATTAAAAAAAATCATAGCATTTTTTTATCTTTAATTCACTGCGTAGGCTGAGTCTGTGCTTTGAATTATTGGCGCTTGTAGTCACCTTTGTTTTCAGACACTCAAGCTGGCTAAAATATCTTAACCCTCCAATAACTCAACCATTTGCAATGACTTTGTAATATTGGCCCGCAATCAGTTAAATTTGGTTTATGGTAACAGTGTGATACGATTACTTTTTATAAGGTTTTATTTTGATTAAATAAAACCACCATTTTGGCTATCTAAAAAAAATCTAGATTTAAATGCCAGGTAAAAAGTTATGCAGGAGAGTATTTACCAGGCATTTTAATTTAAAATCTTTCAATAACTAGCGTAAAATTTTAGATTGGCATAAAAAAAAATTAAATAAGCTTTCGCTTTGTGGTTATTTATGATAAAAATTTTAAATATTGATAATGACAAATAATAAAATTTAGGCTTTCGTTAACCTATCAAGCTTAGGATTCAGTGAAGGTAGGGCATTTTTCTTGTCGTGTTCATGGATGAATTAATTTAATTAATAAAAATTAAGAGGTATTACCATGCACAAAATTACGACCAGTTTACTTGCTTGCGGTATGTTAGTGGCGCCATTACATAGCGCTATGGCAGATCCTAAGCCTTATGTTGGTGTTGAATTAGGGAGACAAAGTGGCGTTAAATTTCAACAAGATCCCAATGCGCCATTGGCGAAAAGTCACCACAGTGGTTTATTAGGCAGAGTGCATGCTGGAGTTGCTTGGCAAGTTGAAAAACCTTTGATCTATGGGGTAGAAATGGGGATCAGTGGTTATCAACCATTAAAATCTTCACGAAATTTACAAGATAATATTTTGAATACTAAAATAACTCGTCGTAGTGTCGATATATTAGGCACTTTAGGGTTTGAATTAGGTAATAACCTGCATTTTTTTGGTAAAGCCGGTGGAGTTTATTTGCAACAAGTGAATAATATCGATACTAAAAATCCAGAATTGGTTGAAGCGCAAAGCTACCAAGTAGGAAAAAAGAAAGGCTCACGTATTATGCCTAAAGGCGTAATTGGGATAGGCTATACTGTTGCGCCTAATCAAACGGTAGAATTGAGCTATAGTCGTACCTTGGGTAAAGGCAGCTCGCAAGTTGCATCATTAGTGGGAGAACAAAAATTAAAACCCGTTAAGGCTCAATCTATCAATGTGGGTTATAACTTCTATTTTTCTTAAATTAAGGTTCCAAGGCAAGCTTAGCTTGCCTTGGATTAACTCAGGCTCAATGCATTAGAAAAAATCTTTTAAGTAGTGGGTCAAGATAGGCAAACAACCATAAAAAAATAGCTGATTAGGCAGCATTGGCTCAACCATTAAAGGTGCTATAACCAATAATTGCTAGTTTTTTTTCAGTAATTTGCTTATTTGATAGATTAACCAAATAAATTTTGGCATGCTTGACGATAAGCCATTTACACTAGTGAGTAGATGTGGTTAAATTTCGGCTCATTTGAGCTATCTAAATTAAAACAATTGTATCAACACGCTTTTTAATTATAAAAAGCAACAGTGTTTGCTCAAGTTTAACCGTATTTCTTCTAAGTGGGCCACCAATATAAATGAAAGCACATAATGAGCTGGCAGTGATTTTCTGGCTAATAAAATTGGGTGTATTAGTTTTGCTATGCGAATAGATTAGATTATGCCATGGGTTACTAACAATAAAGTTATTCAACGTTTATTGATCTTTTTGGCGGGTTATTTATTATTGCTTACTGCATTTTTTATGTGTAGTAGTAAATTATATGAAGAAACTTTACAACCACCAGAGCAGCTGATTGAAAACACTATTTTAAAAACGCGCTTAGTGACTTTTATTTCTTTTAATGAACAACTCAATAAATATAATATTGATGTCAGTGTTAATCGTAATATTGTGTGCTTGTTAGGGCAGGTCAGTACCGTAATGGAAAAAAAATTGGTTGAAGATTTAATTCATTTAATTGATGAAGGATTAGAAATCAAAAATTATCTTACGGTTAATCAGCATGTATTATTAAATGAGTCCAAACAACGTATGTTTATGCGAGTGTCTGAGCGCTCCACTGTCTCTAAAGTTGAATATAGGTTGCTTATGCAAAAAGCTTTAAATGGCTCATTAATTAGATTAAAAGCTGAAAAGCAAACTTTATATATGGAAGGAGAAGTCTCGCAACTTAGATTAAAAAAGTTAGCTGAGCGTATTGCGGTGAATACTTGTGGGGTAAGAGTGGTGGTTAATAAACTTAAAGTGAATCCACATTTATTAGTGGTTACCCAAGTTGATCCATGGCTTGAACCGCAAAAAAGTCAACATGATATCGACAATGAGTTACTTCAAGTTTTGTCTAATCTAGTAAAATATGACAAAAGTCTTAGTTTAAATGACTTGAAAATTTCGGTAGCTCAAGGTGTGGTTACGGTACAAGGAAAAGTATATTCCCATAAAATTAAAGAATATTTACTGTTTTTAATTGCCAACACCCCAGAAGTTATCGGGTATAAAGATCAATTGCTAGTAGTCAGCTAAAGCCTAAATTTTCAACTAAGCCGCTAATTAACTTAAGCTCAAACCAGTTACGCGCTTGAAATTTTTCTGCATCTATCTAATAATTTATTGTAATCAATCCTTAATTTTTTTACTTTAATCTATAGCAAAATCAATAATGGTTATTTTTTCCTGTAAAAAATTACGGTATGGCAAAATTATTTTAAATATATAAAATAAACAATAAAGTCTATACTGGAATATAACTTACTCAAGTTTACCTTGTTTGAGTTATAAATTGATGATTAATATATTTTTGTGCAAAATTGAGGAGACTGATGATGAAAAAAATGTCAATCGCTGCAGCAATGGCTAGTGCAATGGCGCTTTCTTCTGCAGCTTATGCCGGTCCTAATGATATGGAAAGATGTACCGTGGTAGATAAAGATGGACATGGCTTAATTAAAGCGCATAAATCAGATTGTGCTGGTGCAGGACATTCTTGTGCTGGGCAAAATAAAGCGGGAGATGCCAATGCTTGGATTATTGTGCCTAAAGGGCAATGTGCTAAAATTAATGCCGGTGATTTTTCTGGGGTCGATGAATCAATTAAAGATAAAATAAAGAGTGCTCATTAATTTATGCAAAATACTTCAAACCCATTAATAGGTTTAGGACTTCGTCCCCTGCATTATAACCAGGTACTAAGTCAAAATTTACCTATTGATTGGTTTGAAGTACATAGCGAAAACTTTTTTCATCAAGGGGGCCCGTTAATTGATAAATTGCTAGCAGTTAGACAAAAATATGCGCTAAGCTTACATGGTGTAGGCTTGTCGCTTGGCTCAGCCAGTTTACCTAGTACTGAGCATTTGCAGGCACTTAAACAATTAATTGATAAAGTTTCGCCTTTTTTGGTATCAGAGCATTTATCGTGGAGTGTGGTAGATGGGCATTATTTCCCTGATTTATTGCCTATTCCTTATACCCAAGAAAGTCTTGAAATATTTTCTAGAAATATCAATATCGTACAAGATTTTATTCAGCGCCCAATTTTATTAGAGAATCCTTCGTCATATGTTGAATATAGTACGTCAACCATGGGTGAGCCTGAATTTTTAAGTGAGTTATGTAAAAGAACTGGTGCTAAAATCTTATTAGATATTAATAATGTTTTTGTTTCTTGCTGGAATCATCAATGGTCTATTAAAAATTATTTAGATATAATCCCTCAGGCGCTCATTGAAGAAATTCATTTATCTGGGCATTCCACCAAAACCTTAAGCTCAGGAAAAATTTTACGTATTGATACCCATGACCAACCTGTAGATGAGAAAGTTTGGGAGTGCTATCAATATATGTTACCTAAAATTTGTAATATTCCCACTTTAATTGAATGGGATGCTCAATTGCCTAGCTTAGCGGTAATGTTAGGAGAAGCCCATAAAATTAAACAATGTCTTAATTTAAGCTCAGAACATGCTTGAAACCCTGCAGCAACAATGGCGCGATTATTTATGGCAAAAGGCCTCTAATGTTCCTGAAGTTGCAGCCAGCGATTGTTTAGCTGAACGTTTAGCCGTGTACCAACAAACTGTTTTGCAAAACCTAAAAACTGCATTAAGCTTAACTTTCCCTGGTATTTGGCGCTTACTGGGTGAGCAATGTGCCAATAATGTGGCCCATCGGTTTATTAGTAGCCCAACCGCGCATTGGCCCACCAGTGCCTGTTTAGATGATTGGGGCCAAGAGTTTGCACTATTTTTAGCCAAAGTCCCAGAGCTTGAATCGATTCCCTATTTAATGGATTATGCTAATTATGAATGGCAACGCCATCAAGTATTCCAAGCTCCTAATACTAAAGCATTAACTAAAGCGCAATTATTAGAGTTAAGCGATCTTGCAATGCAAAATTGTGAAGTTACATTTTGTGCATGCGTTTTTTTTTATTGCGCAGCATATCCTATCGATAAAATTGTATCATTTGTTGATACTATGCAAGAAAATACCCTGCAAATTAAGCCACAACCGGTCTATGCTGTGATTTATAGAGCTAATGGGCAGCTAATTACCCATTGGATTACGGTAGATTTATGGGATTTTTTAAAATTACTGACTCAATGTCGTTTTGCGCAAGCCATTGCGAAAACCTATGCGCAATATCCTGATTTTGATTTGGTTCAGGCGTTTCAATTTTTATTGGAAACTAAAATAATTTGTCAATTGCATCAAGGAAAGATAGCGCATGAATGATTCAAGCACAACTAAAGGCATGTCTTGGTTATTTAAGATCTTGGATTATTACCTAAAAATTTTAGATTGGTTATATGCTTATCTATTCCCAGTTTTTATGTTAGGTGTGCGCCTATGGATGGCTAAGATTTTCTGGTATTCGGGGTTAACTAAATTAGATGATTGGAATTCCACTATATTTTTATTTCAATATGAATATCAAGTACCAGTGCTTTCAGCAAAATGGGCTGCATGTTTGTCTACCTCATTTGAATTGCTGTGCCCAGTCTTATTAGTATTAGGCCTGGCAACACGTTTAGCTACCTTGCCGATGCTGGCCATGACTGCGGTAATTCAATTGACCTATATGGATTTAATAGATCATTATTACTGGGGCATATTACTTAGCTTAATTTTGTTATATGGCCCCAGTAAAATAGCAATTGATGCTAAAATAAAGCAATATTTTATTAAGCGCCAAGTTAAGCTTAGTTAACAGGGAGTCAATGTCTCAATAAGTGCTTACCATCTAGATCTGGCTGGATTGAGTTGTTCCAGTGCCGCTTGCTGAGCTACCACCGCGTTGGGGGCAGGCAGATATTCTAGCGCTGCTAAATTTGCATCGATTAAATCACCATGCCCAACAAACTCTGTGGTTAAGTTATGTGTAAAAAGTTTTACACAACGCCACTTGGGAAATCTGAATATGGTGCAGGCCTTTTTCTGGTAACGAGGCACTTACTTATTTGGCTGAGCTTGGTCAAAACAATCCATGAGTCATGGTTTAAATCTTTTAATTTTTGTTGCAGGGTATGCGCTGGACACGCTTTTAAAAAACAAAATTTTTCAGATTTCTTATATAATTTACTGCAAAAATCCATTTCGTGATAGCGCATGATGAGGTGTTGATTATTCAGCCGAAAAAGATTGATGGCTAAAAATTTATTCCAAAGAAAGCACATTGACTCGCATAAACAGGCAATTGGCTTGCTTGTTGCTCAGTCACTTTTAACCTAAATCGAAAGGCTTTCTTTATTTTTACTCACTCAATATACTCTTGGCCCATAAAAACTTCAAGCACCATCAGAACAAGAAGACATTGCGTTTTTAGGCTACATGCGCACTTGGTCTTGGTGACAAAATACTACCGAAAAGTATTCAATCAACAAACCCTTGCTGCGTTAAAAACTATTTTTAGTGACGTTTGTGAAAATTTTGCAGCAACTTTATCTGAGTTTGAAGGTAAGGGAGATCATGTTCATTGGTTGATCCATTATCCACCTAAAGTGAGTCTTGCAAAATTAGTCAATGCTTTAAAAGGCGTTTTTAGTCGATTATTACGGAAAAATTTTGACTGCTTACATCAGTATTATTTAAAAGGGATGCTTTAATCGCCTAGTTACTTTGCAGGCAGTTGTGGTGGCGCAGCTATTTCTATCATTGAGCAATACCTTCAAAACCAAGAAAAACCTTTATGACGCCTCGCTCATGTCTTACCTCTCCTGCATTAATGTAGGAGTCTTACGGCGCGTTAAGATAAAATGGGTTGCAGCCATTATACAAAACTCAGGGTTAGCCACCAGTGCAGACATAGTGGTTTTAGCTTAAAGGGCATTTAAAGTGCATCACTGGAAAAAATAAGGGGTAACTGTTAAGTTGTAGCTCTGCCTTTTTACTGGCGCTAGTGAAAAATAGGGATAAATTTAATAAGCTAACCAGAAAAGTGTTAAAATCTCACCCCTGGCGTAGGTAAAGAAAATAGTTAAGGGTCACGATTTACCAGTGCTGGCGGCAAAACTTAAATCTATATAGTTAGTTAATTAATCAATTAATCAATTTAATTTTATAATAGCCTTTAACGAGGCGTTCAGGAGGAAGCTTGGCAAATAAAATTATTGGTGGCGCATTACTGGTGGCTGGAACCTGTATTGGGGCTGGGATGTTAGGACTACCGGTGTCCACGGCAGCAGCTGGCTTTTATTATTCCGCCGCCGGCTTTGGGCTATGTTGGAGCTTAATGACCTTGACGGCTTTTTTTATGCTAGAAGTCACCTTATGGTATGACCAAGAAGTGAATTTAATCACCATGGCGCGTAACCATTTAGGTCGTGGCGGTGCACTTGCGGTATGGATCACCTATGTTTTGTTTTTATATACGTTAATGGCCGCCTATACTTCAGGTGGGGCAGCGATTATGGCCTTTTTATTGCAAGATATGGGCATATCAGTGCTGCTAAGCACCATTATCTTTGTATTATTATTTGCTACGGTGGTTTACAAAGGAACTGGTTGGGTCGATAGCTTAAATAGATTAATGGTGGCTGCGCTTATTTTGGTGTACTTTTTGTTGCTGGGGTTGACCTTACCTCAAGTGCAAGCAGCACAAATTAATACTGGACACCCACAATATTTATGGGTAGCCGTGCCGATTATGGTGACTTCCTTTGGCTACCATTTGCTGATCCCTAGCCTTAAAACCTATTTAAATGGCAATTTAAAACATTTACGACTGAGTCTTTATTTAGGCAGTTTGATCCCGTTGCTGGTCTATTTATTATGGGAATATATTATTTTAGGTATTTTGCCGATACATGGCGATCCAGGCTTAGTGCAAATGCTGCATCATGGCCAACCAGTGGTCACTTTAACCAATAGCTTACAAACGATGGTAGGTAGTGCCAAAATTGGTCTATTGGCCAAATTATTTAGTTTTTTTGCGATTATTACCTCATTTATTGGAGTGGCATTAGGGCTATTTGATTTTTTTGCCGATGGCTTCAATATCGAGCGTAACCCTAGAGGCAAATTAGTATTGGTGGCTTTAACCTTTTTGCCGCCTGCCATTTTTGCAGCCACTTATCCACAAGGATTTATTTTTGCTTTAAGTTATGCTGGGATTTTTGCCGCATTATTGCTTATTATTTATCCGGCTTTAATGGTATTACGTGGCCGAGCCCAGCAGCTTAATGCTCCATTTCAAGTTCCCGGGGGCAAGTCCTTAGCTTGGCTTGCGGTAATGGCGGGGATAATGGTCATTGTTTTACAATTGCTGACCCCATTAAATTGGTTGCCATCTCCCTAATTGGAAACAACCATAGGGCACAATTACGAACCCATCATCAGGAGCAAACCCATGAGTGATTTGATTAGGCAAGCGTGTACTGCTTGTGAAGGGAATACCGAAGCATTATCTCGTGCCCAAACTCAAGCTTACTTGAGTGAGGTGCCTGGTTGGGAACTTAATGCTCAGCACAGCGCAATCAGTCGCCGCGTTGCCTTTAAAAACTATTACCATACCATCGCATTTGTCAATGCGGTGGCTTATATGACGCATCAACAAAATCACCATCCCGATCTAGAAGTCTTTTATCACCATTGTGTGATCCGCTATAGCACGCATGCCATCCGTGGCTTATCCGTTAATGATTTTATTTGCGCGGCCAAGGTTAATGCATTGTTAGTTACCTAATAACCCAACATACCCCTGATATTGGTCTATTTTATTAGGCGTGGCGTTATCACCAACACGATGGGCGTTATCACCTAAGATTAACTTGATACCCTGGTTAGCTAAGCGCCTGCAAACCCTTAGTCACCGGGAGAATTTTATTTAATGCGCTTACCTGGAGTAAAACATGATGTCCCTTGAACAGCTATTAATTACCATTGCACAAAAAAAACCTTCTCAGCTAATACAATTTTTGCCAGCCCAGGTTAAGCTACAACCAAAGCATGCCATATTACAGCTGGCCGCTGCAGGAAAAACGCAAGCAGCATTACAAGCCTTAGTAGAACAAGGCGTTGATTTAAATGCCCAAGATACACAGGGCAATACAGCCTTATATCAGGCCGTGAAATTTGGTAATTCAAAGGCCGTTACGGCATTAATTTTAGTTGGGGCAGCGCTAAATATAAAAAATGAGGCTGGCAGAACGGCGTTATATTTGGCAGCAATGCAAGGTAAGTTGGGCATAGCGCAACAGTTAATTGCGCATCAAGCTAAGCTAAATATTAGCTCTTTACAGGGGAATACCGCGTTACATAAAGCCGCGCGCTATGGCCATCTTGACGTGGTGCAAGCTTTGATTAACGCCAAAGCAAAGCTTAATCTTAAAAACCACTATGGTAATAGTGCGTTACATATCGCAGTACGTCATGGCCATCATGAAATAGTACAAGCCCTGATTGCCGCCAAAGCCATGCTTAATCGTAAAAATCATTATGGCAATAGTGCCTTACATAATGCCATACGTTATGGCCAGCTTGAAATTGCCCAAAGCTTATTAAATCACCGGGCCGACATTAATCTTGAAAATAACTTAGGCAATAGTATTTTACATATTGCCATCCGTTATCAGCAATGGGATATGGTGCCTGAATTACTTAATCAAGGGATCAATATTAATGCCCAAAATCAACAGGGCTATAGCGCATTACACCTTGCTGCCAGTGAAGGTAATTTAGAGCTAGTTAAAAGCTTAATTGAACATGGCGCAGATCTTCATCTGCTCGATAAACAGCATTATAGCGCTTTGTCGCAGGCCATACACAAGGGGCACTTTTCAGTTGCTGAAATGCTGGTCAAGCAAGGGGCTAATATTAATGCCCAAGATAATGTCGGAAATACCGCTTTGCATCATGGCGTGCGCTTTAATCATCTTAATGCTATTTATGTGGCCATTGCCCTTGATATTGATTTAGATTTAAAAAATAATTATGGTCGAACCGCTTTGTATCTGGCGGCAAAAGCAGGTAATACAGAAATTGCTCATATACTATTGGCCAATGAAGCAGAGCTGGATGAGCAAACCAATAAAGGAAAAACCGCCCTACATATTGCAGCTCAATATAATCAGCTTGAAATTATGCAAGCATTAATTGAAAATGGCGCTGCATATCTGCAAAATTATGCGGGTGATACTGCGTTACACATTGCAGTTCGCCATCATCATTATCAAGCAACTGAAATGTTATTAGACGCTGGCATTGATATTAATTTAACCAATCATAAGCAGCAACGAGCGATAGAATTGGCACCCCGTGACGATAATTTATTATTAATTCATTTATTGCAAGCTAATGGGGCGCAGACGCCAAATTGGCTAGCTGCGGTATTACAGCAAGCGTTTAACGATCCGCAAAGTACGCATAATACTGCAACCCATGCCTCTACTGCTGCCGCTGCGCTGCGGTTGCAACAATGCTATGTAGCTAAAAATTTAGCGGCTAGCCGTCAAGCCTGCTTTAATTGGAGTTTGCAATTACCTAAAAATGCTAAAGCTCTAGTAGCACGACGGGCAATTGAACAATTAATGAATAATGAAGCCATTCCTGATCAACAAGCAAATATTAGTTTACAAGATATTTTGGCATTGGTTTGGTGCGCCATTAATGATAAAAAAGCGTTAGGTGAAAATAAACCAAAATTAACTCATGCCGATATTGAACAACGCCGCCAAAGCTTTATTGACTATCTTTATGAATATCAACGGGGGGACAACCTGAATAAGTATCAAGAAGATGACCAACAACCCGATAAGCCAATTTGCCATGCGGGGGCTTTTAATAAATTAATTATGGCATTAGAAGGAGGCAGGCATTTTGCAGTGAATATTGTGGTGATTAACTCTGAAACCATATTTGGTAAAATGCAAAGTTTGGTCAATGAACAGTTTAAGCAACTTGCCACTAGAGATAAGCGACGTATTGCCAAACAATGGCGTCCATCACAAGGCATGCCAGAACATTGGAGTATTGAACTTAAACCCATACTTTATCCAAAATTAATAGAAGAATTTGGAGTAAATCATCAAGGGTTAATTAATAAAAACTTAGAGTTTCTTAGCTATCTTGAGCCTACTTCATCTGTACTTGAGCAACATCGTGTAACCTCAATGACCGCACGTGAACCACTGGCTGAGTTATCGCCAGCTATTTTGCTACAGCGTCAACACCACGAGCAAGTAGCCAACAATACTCCAGTAATGCCAGAGCAAGAAACTAGGCGAGCACGTAGACACCGCTAAAATTTAATTTGTCCTTATTTTTCCTAATACTTTTGCCCGATGCTTATAAAATTGACCTGCATCGGGCCGTTCAATCTATTGAACCATTAATGCTTCAACTTTAGCACAAAACATTCTCTTTTTTTATCTATTGCTTTGGTTACGATTTTTTTATGGCTATTGATTTGAGTTTTATTTTGCTTATTCAAATTTATTGTCACTACAAAGTGGATAGTTGATTTTATCGCTTTTATTCACTAAAACGTGTAATTCATCTTAAATTAAGTCGTGTAATATCCCTTAAATATTTATATGTATAAATATTTATTTTTATTAGTAATAGTGATAGCCTGCAAAAATTCTAAAAAATAAAAGCCATAAAAGTATCAATATATGCAGTTTGTCTTTTTTAGGTGCTTTAAAATTCTCACTTAAATTTAATCGGTTATCGTTGCTTGCTCACTGCCTGGTTGCCTACTATTTATTGCCTTGGCTTTTGCTTTGCTTCAGGAACCCATTATGTTAATCGCCATGGCCCATTACGCCCAAAAAGGGTTGTTTAAACTTACCCAGTGGCTGATCCAGCAATGGCTTAACAGTTTACCTTATCTTTTATACGCAGCCTTAGGCTTTAGTGCCCTATTAGGCTATCGCTTAGGCCCAATTTATTTAGGATTGGCGCGTCATTATTTATTAAGCACTCGTGCTATTCAATTGGTGATACAAAGACCGTGGCTTGGCTATAGTGCCTTGCTAAGTTTTGGCGCAGGGCTGCATGTTACTTTAAATGCTTTTTCTTTTTATGCCACCTTGGCGCAAAAATATGCTGCAACAGTCATTGCAGTGAAAAGCTGGGTAGTCAATACACTACCCACGAGACTTTTTGTACGCATGGCACAGGGGTTGCCGATGGGTCATTGGCTGGAATATGAACGACCGGATGATTCTGGGAGCAACTCAGTGATGGATGCCATTAAAGCAAAAGATGCGCTGTTATTAGAGAGGATATTAAAAGTGGCTTCTCCCCTAGCCATAGAGCGCTATTTATCTCAAAAGAATTGGTTGGGTATTAGTGCCATATTTTATGCCTCAGATTCTTATAATGATACCAGTGCCTTGTTAAAATTGGTGTTAGCCGCGGTACCTGAGGCGCAAAGAGCGGATTGGTTAATGTCGCTTAAATTTGAAGCCATGCCGCATATTTTCAAGCAACCGCCCTATATGTTTGATGTGTTGGCGTCATCAACTCATTCACCTAAATACCTTGATATTATTATGCAAAGTTTGCCGCAAAAAGACAAATTAAGGTTTTTACTGCAACGCGATGCCAAGGGGAATTCGTTGTTAATTAAGCAAAGCCGGGGTGCGGCCAGTCTAGAGGCGGTAACAGCGTTACTGAGTTATTTTCCTTTAGCTGAGGTGGTGCCCTATCTAAAGCTTGAAAATCATGAAGCGCTTACGGCATTGTATTTTTTTGCTACACAAAATACTTTGCCCCAGTTTAAGTACCTGTTAAGTTTTATTGCAGATGAAGAAATGAAAGCTTATTTAATTTTTACCAATCAAGGGGTTAAAGCATTATTAAAAGCGCATGCTTATGGACATCAAGATGTTATTAACTTATTACAAAGCCATGAGGTGGAATTGCCTGAGCCATTGAAAAATCTCAGGGGACAATTTTTTATGAAAAACCTTCTGGATGAAATAAATAAAGTATGGAGTGACCGGGGAGCGTTTATAACAAAGTATGGCCGCAGTCCTTTTGAAGTATTAGAAGTCAGGCCTGATAGTGTGTTTCAAGAGATTAAAAAAGCACGTAAACGAAAATTATTACAGGTTCATTCTGATAAAAACAATAATATTGAGCACGCTAATGAAAAAACCCAGGCGGTAACGGTTGCTTTTAACACATTAAGAGATTCCCGGCCCGCGAATGAAATCACCCAAGCAGTGCTGGCTACTTTTGATAGCTTAGATAATACCGAGCACAGCTATTTATCTTCACCTAAATAATAGCGGTATAGGTCATTTACATTTTTCATAACACTAACTTAAGGAGTATTTAATGAAACCTGAAGAATTTCAAAGAGAAATTATTATCTTAGAAAACACTATTTTACAAAAAGAACAGGCAATAGGTAAGGATACTTTTGCCAAGAAAAAGGTATTGGGACGCTTAGGCGGGGCAAGCATAATTGGCTCAGCCTTAGGTGGGATCAGTAATATGGCTTATTCAATGTATTCAGTAGCTGCAGCCGCAGCTCCAGCAGCACTTGCTGAAGGCGCAGTAGCTGCGGCTCCAGCAGTAGCACTAGCCGAAGGTGGCGGGGTTGCAGCTGCTGCCGGGGCCACTAATTTATTAACTTGGGGCTTTAACGCAAGCAGTATCTTTAGCTGGGGCATCAATCGCCGCTCCCCCGTTACTGGCTTGTGCAGGGGCTGGATTGGGCTTAGGACTTGCTTGTGAAGGAGGAAACCTTGCTACTAAATTTTTTGCAAGAAAAAAATTAGTAGCAGATTATAATAAATTAATAGACTTAAAAATTACATCTATACAAGAACTTCGGCCGGAACAAAACATTAATTTTGAATTTAATAGCAAAAGGCTTGCAGTCAATCAAACTTTTGGTACTTTAGATAACTCGAAAAAAGTGGGGTTACTAAGCGCTTTTAGATATGTAGCTGAAATTGATGACGCAGTTATAAAAACTGTAGATATTAGTAACGCAGAGCTTTCTGATACACAACTAAATGAGTTAATCAGTTTTGGGATAGGTAAAGTCAATGCCGAAACCTTAATTTTGCGTAACAATAAATTAACTGATGAAGCTATAGTAAGCATTGCAAGAAAAGTAACAGATAGTAAGATTAATGCCTTTGATAAATTAAAAAAAATTGATTTAAGTGGAAACAAATTAACCAGTAATTGCTTAGCAAATATTGCAGTTATTGTTAAGCATTTAGATATTCAGGTATTAAATCTTTCCAATAATGATTTTCAAGGTGAAGAAAACTTTAATAATTTTTTAATGCAACATTTAAGCGCATGTCCCGCACTTAAAAAAATATACCTAAAAAATACCAACTTAAGTGCTAATGCGAGTTTAGGTATAACCTCTTTTTTACATAATATTAATTTAGTTAGGACTTTAGATATTAGAGACAATAGTAATATTAGTATTATTGATTTTAATGATGAAATTTTACCCAAAGGACTAAAGCATAATATTTCTTTGACTAAATTCAAGACAGATTGTTCAAATGAATTAGTAGGTATTGAACTTGAGTTAGAACGGCATAAAAAAACATTTGCAGAGTTAGCCACAAGAAATCCACAGTATAATTTTGAAGATAATAAAAGGTTAGAGTTTTTGGTAAATATAATCACGGGCAACTCTTGTACTGGAGAAATCCAACGTGTTTTAAATAACCCATTGTATTATCGAAAAAACGCGAGAGTTAGAGAGCGTACAGGAAGGTTTGATAATAATGAAAGGTTACGAATGGAACGTGAAGCTATTGATCGCACCAGAAATGAATTTCGTAACAACAGCTTAATTGGCGAAGATATTTCAGAGTTTGAATTTGTGCAACATTCCAAGTGTCCTCGTGGCTTAACTATGTATTACCAACGTTTGACTGGAATTGGTCTAAATGACCAAAACAATCAGCAAAATTTACAAAATCAACAGCAATCAGAGGGATTGCTACTTCAAGGGAGAAATATAGCAAGGCGCGCCGCTAATTAACACTCAATAAATATTTTGCGCCTAGATTTAAAGCTAGGCGCAATGTTTAACCATTCAATGTTAAAAGTAGTTGTATTATGTATAAAAATAATAATTCAAAAATCACTGATTTTTCTAAGCTTAATACCGATGAGATAAATTTTCTATTGCAGATGGCGCAACAAGGAAATTGGGAGATTATTTATCAAAGAATTACTAAATTAACCGCTAAAGATTGGAATGAGATTAGTTCCCAAAAACCTACACTATTAGACTATGCAGACAGTGAAATTAAGTTAAATTTGCTTAAGTTGACCTATGATTTAAAAGACAAGCAGCAATCAGTTGTAGCTAAAAAAATTATTTTAGAACATGCTTTTGTTAATGATCAGATTGCAGTATTAAATAATGATAAAAATTTGTCACAAAACTGCATTTTATCTTGGTTTTTAAAATCTAATACAAGTAATCTTAAAGATTTGTTTTCGTTAGATTTTTTACTAGATACTTCGGTCTCTAATGATAAAATTAAAGCTAAATTTATAGCGGTTTTTTTACAAAATGCTAATTCAGCGCAAAGCAACAAAATATTAAAATATATTCAAAAGGCACAAGGAAGTTTTTGTTTAAATACTAGTTATATAAAAAATTTAATTAAACATAAAGCGGAGATGTCCACGCTAGATATATTGTTAAATCATCCAACGCAAATCACTGACGCAGGATTTTCTATAACCCAACTAAGAGAATTTTTATTCGCGCAGCCTAAGTGTATTATAAGAAATAAAATAATCAATACTTTGAATATTTTTGGTGAATTAGCGCAGCCTACAAGACAACAAAATCTTTTAAAATGGTTAATCAAACCTTTTTATCATCAAGTTTTTAATCAAAATGGCAATACAATTTTACATGAGTTGGCACTTAATCAATATGAACAAGCGTTAACTGATTTTCTTGAAAATGACTGCAAAAGTAATGATTTATTAAATCAACAAGGGCAAAGCATTTGGCATATTGCCGCGAAAAATAATACGTTTAAAGTTATTCAGCTATTTGTGCAAAAGCAAAAAAATCTAGATATTTTAAATGTAGACGGTTTAACGCCATGGGCAGTGGCGGTGATAAAAGGTCATGTGTTGCTAGCTACTTTATTAAATAAAAGCGGCGCCCAGGTTGATGGCTTCATTGATGATGCGGGGCGAACTTTATTGCAAAAAAGCATCGTGCAAAAAAAACACCAATTGCTCCAAGATTGCTTGGCTAGTGGCGCCAGTATTGAGGCAACAGATATGCAAGGTTACACCGCTTTTTATTATGCTCTTATGCAATCTGATTTGCCGGCGCTTGATATTTTAATGGCGCAGAGTAAAACTGTGCATTGTAATCTTGGCGTACTAGATCTGCATAATGCTGCATCTAAAGATGATGTAGAAGTAATAGAAAAAATTTTAGATTATGGTATACAAGATAATAATTTAAATAATCAACGTCACACTGCGTTAGATATTGCGCTAGCCTATAAAAATAAAGCTGCGACTAAATTTTTAAAAGAGCGCGGGTTTATTTCGTTTTTATCTGAAGAACCTTTTTCTTTAAAATCAGATTTTACTTCACACTATAAAATTCAAATAACCCAAAAGCATAAAGGGGCAAAGGGGTTATCTTTAACTGTCTGTGAACTAGATAGTGCTGGTAAAATAATGAGCCGTGCTCAACTATTGCCCTGGGCAAATCGTCAGCAAACAAAAACTGCTGCTGGACAATGGTTGGTAGTACAGCAACCTCAACATTGTCTGCTTTGGTTAAAAAGTAAGACCACTCAAGATAGACCAGATGCTATTTTGCAATTAACCAAAGCGGGTAACTTAACCCTGAATTTTGCTAACCTACCCAAGAGCAAGTTAACCGTACAAAGTGATGCAGCACTTACGGTTGGCGCTTTAGCATGTATTGGCGAGTTTAATCTTAAGCTCCAGGCTTTGCATATGGAAAAAGGCAGCCAATTGCTAAATGGAACTCAATTAAGTGTCAATGCGCAAAATATCTATTTAGCTGGCCTAATTGCTTATGAAAATGTGAAGTTTAATGCAAGCCAAGCGTTGTATCAAAATGGTCAAATACTGGCTAATCAACTGCATTCACATACTCAGGTATTGTTAAATCATGGGCGAGTTATGGTTAAAACCGCCTTTGATGTACAAGTTGATGGTTTATTTACCAATCACGGCGAATGGATGAGTGCCCAAGATGGCAAAGTAAGCGCACATGTCATGCACCTTGAACGAGACAGTGTCTTTATGGCACAACAAGGGACATTAAGGTTATATGCCAAAACCAAAATTGAGCACGTTGGGGTGATGGTCAGCCAACATAGCTCAATAGAGGCCGGTCTTTTAATTAACCACCAATCTGGTGCATTAGTGAAAAGTGTCAGCGCACAATTAAATGCTCCTCAAGTCAATCAATCTGGATTTGTTATTATTGGCCAAAAGTCGAGCTTATCACATATTGATATGGCGCTTAATTGTCTTTATGCAGGGGCCAATATTGCCGAAGTAAGTAACTGTATCGCCACGCCAGTAGCAGCGCAGTTTAAAGGTGGGTTATTAATCGCTAAAACTTTATATCGCTCTGCAGAATTACTGTATCGAGTGGCACAAGGCAACCAAGATATCAGCCAAACTGAATTGGTCAGCTTGGTGTTAGATAATATTATTCCCAGTTTTAGTCTTGGCTTTTCTCAGCAAGAAAAAGCTAAGCTATTGGTTAACATTTTATATCATTTTTATAGTGCCTATACCTCAGAAGAAGTGATGGTGCAAAAAAGCTTGAATGCCATTGAAGCAATAATGCGCAGCGTGGCATTGGGCGCTGATATGTTAGCGCTTAATGAACAGGTGCAATGGTTACAACAAGCCGCAATAATGGTTAAACATTCTCGCTATACCTTAAAAGTGGCTGAAGTCTCTGTTGCGACTTATCAAGCATTACAATCTAATGATCAAAATGAAATTGATAATGCCTGGTCAACCATGACCAGCGTTGCCGAAATGGCCTTTCGTGAATCTTTATATCATTTAGCCCCCGAACAATTGTTTGGCATGGCATTACCAGTTAAGCCTAAAGATATGGTGCTTTTTATTTTAAATAAAGGGCATACCTCTGAACAATTATTGCAATCTATGTTGTATGGTTCACTCCATATGGCAAGTCGAGCCGGGCTATTTGAAGATCCTAATCTAGAGCAGCACTTACAATTTTTAATACAATTATATTTAAAATCTGGACAATGGCAGCATTTATATCAGCGCTACCAAAACCAAGGCTTAAGTTTAAGTAGCCTTACCCAAGAAATGCTAAGTAGCTTCATTGTGTTTATGCGCTATTATCATAGTCAGCAACGACTTAACCAATCTATCCTTGAACCAGAAAATGAACCAGAGCAAGCGGCAATATTAGAGCCAGAACAACAGGACGCTGAACTTCAAGAGGCCCCATCAGCAGATGAAAATACGCAAACCTTGAGCGAGCCCTTAGTAGAAGAGGTAACCCCTGAGCCTGAGCCTATTGATGAACCCATCGCTGACACTGAAGAAAGTGAACAACAAGCCTCTAGTTCCAATGAAATGCTTGACGAAAAAGCGTTAGACGGTTTCACCGATGAAGAGCGACAAGCCTTTATTGAAGAATCAATAAAACCCATTCGTGACGCGCTAAAAGAAATTAAACCACCAGAAAAAGAATCTTTAGTTTTACCAATTCGAGAAATTATTGAAGGACAATTAAGCGAATCAAAGACACAACAAAGTGTTCCAGCTAACACTTTAGATACGGTAATTAAATCATTGATTGAAGTGCAGCGTGCGTTAAATGGAGATTATGCCAAACATGGTTATCTTGGTGCCTTTGCCAGTGCCTTACATAATGAAGGCATGGTGGATGCAGTGGGAGATATTGGCTTTCATCTAAGTGAGTCGGGCACCAATAATGCACAATTGATGTCCACGCATAATATCAATATTTCAGGGTTAGATGTGAATCGTAGAAAATCTGATCAAACCTTAATCAATACTGAATTTAGCACGCATATCAATAGTCAATTTAAAAACTTTGAGTCTGGGGTTATCTCTGCTCAAGATGCGCTTTTTTATACCTGTGTAGGGTTAATTGAAAATGAAGGGATTTGTGTTGGGGTAAAAGGCGTGAAAGCCATTGCCACGCGGATTGTTAACAACTACCAGCAAGGAAAAATCATCTCTAGTGAAGATGTGGAATTATTTTGCGATAAGATTTCAGAGAATGCCGGGTTTATTTTTGGTAAACACGTTCGTTTTGAAGGGACAGATTCTGGCGCCATAAACTCTGGGACAATTATCGGGGTTGAGCAAATAAGGATGATTTCTAAACAAGTAGCTAGCCATAATAGCGGAACGTTAAATTCAAAGCGGGTGAGCTTTGAAAGTAAAGAAACCAATAAGCAAGGGTCAATTCAGGCAAGTTTAGTAGAAACCCGTGATTATCAAGCAGAAAATCCAGACCGAGTCAATTGGGAATTAGGGGAACACGATGCAGTCGGGGGGTTATTATTAAATCAACCTGCTGCACTACATCATACCTTAGATGCGTTTAATCAAACCAATATGGTAGATCTAACGGTAGATCAAAATTGGGTACAGCCAGAGTCAACCCTGTTAGATATTGATCCCAATTTTTCTAATACTTTTCAGTTGCATTTGCCAGAAAATCAAATGATCCCAATTTGGCAATTGCCTCAAGCCTCTTCCAAGGCAACCATTATCTTAGATGCGCCTGGTGGCGTATTGTATTCGGTTACTGATAAGCCCAATGAAGTACTCAGTAGTTTGTATTTTACTGGTGAAGAATTTAATTACTCCTATGCCAGCACAACCTTTCAACAACCTGCATTGTTTGATGTCACCCTTATGCAAGGTTTAGAGAAAAAACATGAACATGCTTATGCTAGTGCCGATACTGAACTGTATTTTAAAGAAGGCGCGTTGATTAAAGCGAAATTGTTAGATCATGAAGGCTACCTACATTCTGATAAGAAAATAAGTTGGAACGTCGATAAAGTAGCCAATAAAACTCAAATTGAGGAATATACTCAGACCTTCCATCATTCGCTGAAAAATCCAGTGCTAGAACCTTGTGTTTCGACTAAGGTTGCACCCAATACTGGTAAGATATGGGCTTTAGGGCATACGGGGTATATCGGTAGTTTATACCAAAATGGAGGCAGTTTTTTATCTGGGGAAGAAGGCAACTATGTAGTTTGTGGAGAAAATTACTCAGAAGCGTTATTGCTGCACGCTGGGCAACGGGTCAGTGACAATCTCTCTGATTTAGGCAGAAATTGGTATCATAGACCATTTTTTCATAATGCAAGCATCGGCAGTGAGGGCGTTAATAACTTCTTGTGTTTAGGTAAATTTACTGAAGCTGGATTAGATACCTGGGGAGATAAAGGCAATAATGTTTTTACGCAAGGGCCCATTGAAACGATAGTGAAAAGAGCCTCTTATACTATTGATGAGCTACTTAGCCAAAAGAAAAGTGGAAAAATAAATGGGGTAGACCACCCTGAACAAACTCATGAAGTAGTGACTCAAAGTTATCTCTCATCTAATGATGGCAGCGTACAATATATTTCTACTGAAGGTAAAATCGACTTAAAAAATGTAGTAATGGCGTCTGGACAAAGCTACGTATTGATGAGCAAAGATGGGGTCAGCATTAAAGCTGTACACACGCATTTACATCAAAAGTATTGTTATAAAGCTAAGAAATTTTTTCATACTAAAATTTATAAGGCTGACAATGACGTCACAGAAGTACATAGCCCAATATTGTTAGTCGGGGGAGACTTTGTGGTGCGTAGCCCTGGATTTCATACAGTGGGCTTAAAAGCCCATGTCCAAGGCTATGCCGATATTGTTGCGCATACGGTGACCTTTGACGGCGAGGCGAAAAAGAGAACTAGCCGTTATAGTGTGACTGAATATGCCATAGGTTTGCCAGGAGAAAATTTATTTAAAATTTTAAATGATAATAATGCAAGAGCGATTTTCAATAATATTTTGCAAAGTTTGGGCTGGGACCAAAATGAATTAAAAACTTTATTAAATACGGATAGTGTTGCTAAATTAGAAAAACCGTTATTAAATACGGCTTCTAATGCTTGGGATTTTGCTGCTTTAATTGCCACAGCGTGTGAAGCTTATAGTGAATCTCCTACTGAATTTTTCTTTACCTTTACTGATAAAATGGGGATCACTGCTCCTGATGGCTCGGGGGGACATATGATTAACCCTAGAATTAGCTTTGATGTTAGACAATCTAAATCAGCAAGCCATAGCAGCCAAATGATTGCAACGGATTTTTATGTAGGGGGTGATTTTAGATTACAAGGACGGCAGTTATTTTTGTTGAATGGAGCAAAGATTGATGCAGAAAATGTACATATTTTTCTAACCGATAGTTTAAAAGCCACTAGCGCCGTTGATACCCAATATTCTAAAAATACCACACAAAGTGCAGGCGTTACGGTTAATCCCCTCAATTATACCGATTTTGGTGGGCGCGCTTCATATAGTCGCACTACTGAGAAGACTAGTACCTCACAATTGGCCAAAGTAAAGGGTAGGAATAAAACCTTTGTTACAGCAGAAAACTCTATAGAAGGTGAGCTAAAAGTTGTGGGTAAAAAGGGAGGAAATTTATCTACTGCGAGTTTATTATTGGTATCCACACAAAATACCAGAGAAATGAGACATAACTCAGTGGGGGGGCATGCAGATACCAGTGGTACTTTCGGTGGGCACTTTGAACATCAACATGAAAGTTCAAAGGAAACACAAACAGCAGGCGTATTTTTCTTTGGCAAGGGTAACGTGGAAACTGATAGCGCGGATTTAGTTAGAGGCTCTGTCATAGATACTAACCACTTAAGTAGAAAAGATGGTCAAGAAGGCCTACCAAACCTTACAGGCAGTGATGCAGTAGATAGTAATTTTTCTAATAGGATAGGATTCTCAGGAGGGCATAGCTCAGATCGTGATAAAGGAGAAAGCGAACTTGACTATTCTTCTACTGTTACTCTTCAGCATGCTTCTGTCTTTGCAAATAATGTTGAAGGGCATCAACTTGCGGGTACTGGGATTAATACTGATCGAAGTAAACAAAGAGAAGAGATTTTCAGAGGTGAAGGTGGTTTTGCGTTAGCAGCTCAAAGTAGAAATAAAGACACCGTGCGCAAGGAAGCCCAATGTATTGACCGACAATTTATCCATAGAGAACCACAAAAGCAACGCTCTGCGCCATCTAACGCATCTATAACCACCCCAGCGTTGGATGCAGCGTTGACTTCTAACAATGATGGGTCTACCGCCGTATCTCCAGACAGCGGATTTGATGTGCAAACGCTGGTAGCCAATGCACAACGTCAAGGCGCTATCATTAATCATTTAGAACAAGAACATCGTAATGGTGTCTCTAATTTAGCGGTGCCATCTAATGTCAATGAGCCAATTCCGTTTTCCTCTATGGCAGGAAAAACAGCAGATTTTTCGCCGATGCCTATTAGTCATAGTTCCCCGACATCGCAGCAATCAAGTGCAGCTTCCGGGTTTAACGAATTATTATTCTCTGAAGCCAGCAATGGAAATTGGGCACGCGCAACAGATAGCTCCACCGTTGTATCTCCAGACAGCGGATTTGATGTGCAAGCGCTGGTAGCCAATGCACAACGTCAAGGCGCCATCGTTAATCATTTAGAACAAGAGCATCGTAATAATGCTCCCACTTTAGCTGAATTAGCTGCGCAATCTAACGCCAATGAGCCAATTGCACCGTTTTCCCCCATTGCAGGAAAAACAGCAGATTTTTCGCCGATGCCTACTAGTCATAGTTCCCCGACATCGAAGCAATCAAGTGCAGCTTCCGGGTTTAACAAATTATTATTCTCTGAAGTCAGTAATGGAAATTGGGCACGCGCAACAGCAACAGATAGCTCTGCAGCCAATAGGCGAGGACAGGAGGCGTTTTTTGCAAAAGCAGTTAAAATAAATAATGCGGAATATTTGGCGGAACAGGCGCAGCGTATGGGATTTCACGCTGACGCGCCTATTTTAAGTAGAACCTCTCCTTGGGATACAAGGTTTATTTCTGATCAAGTCATAAACATAATATATGAAATTCCAAATGCGGAACTATATCTACGACAATTAACAGTTGATGAACAGCAAAAATTTTATAAAGAAGTTGATGAGTTTCTTGCGCTAAGCGATGAGCAGCGTAACCTATTGCTACAAGGTAAGAGTAACAATAAAAATAAGTTAATTGACAATACAATAGAATTCATTAAAGCCTTTAATCCTATCGCTGAAGCACAAGCTAATGTGGTACTACCAGCTAAGTTAGCATTGAGTGCAGCAGCTTTTATAGGTACCATGTTAATTAATAAATACATGGAAAACCTTTCAGAGGAAGAGACTAGAGAATCTGTTGATTACTTTAAAAACGCGTCAAATCAAAAAGAAGAAAAAAAACAAAAAAGCAAAGCGTTAACGCCACAAGAACAAGAATCATTAAGCCGGCCTCTCATAACGCCAATTGATACAGAAAATAACATTACCATTCTCCCTGGTAATACTGAGCCAGCACCTCAATTTGAAAATACTGTGTTTCCAATAGCTGATAACCAGGGACCTAATATATATATTAATCCAGTTATTGATGAAGAAACTCGGCAATTATTAGAGCGACCTTATTATGGTCCACTACTAGGTATTGTTTCACCTTTATTTTTTCTCTATTATAATAGGCTATATGATGATGTTTACCCTAAGCACAAGCAAACCAAATCCGGCAAAGCTAGATTTAAAGACGCTTCTGTTAATCCAATTAAAACTAAAGAAGAGGGCCAAAAATTATTAGATAGTGCGATTAAAGTTCCGGGTAAAACTTACCTTGTACAATGTTACGAAAAGAAAGTAATTATATTTCGTTCTAGTAATGATGGCTATTATCATGCTTATGAAGAAAAACAACCAGTAGATTTTGTTCCCAAAGAAGCTTGGAAGCAATGGAAAGCTGAAGGTTTGCTAACAGATAAAGAAATCAGAAAACTAAAAAAACAAAAGGTAAATAAAGAATGAAAAAATTATTTGGAAGCCGAGAATATTTTGGTATTGAGGTGGAGTACAATGTTGATGTGACAGCAGAAGATATCCTATTTAAGAAATATCCTAATGATTCTTATGATAATGAGGCTGAAGCACAAGTTAAGTTTTGGGTGAAAGGTAAAAATTTGTTTAGCTATGATATTCCTGAAGATGATGATGCAACCTATTGGCATGAACTTAATGATTTAGTAGAGTTTTTTTCTGAAAATTTAATTTTTCATATTACTAGAGATAATTTTCCATTTAAAACTCAAGCGATACATGCACATGATATCAAAACTGAGGTTTTCCCCTTTGAACCAGGTGAGGAAGGAATGAGGAAGCTTTTTGAGTATAAATCAAATCATGAGTATACTGAAGAAGAAGAGAAAAATGAAGAAAATGCCATGGAATGGTTTGCGCGGCATGGTTTTGGTATTTATGCTACCTTTTCTAGGTTGCCGCAAATGTATTTTCAAAAAGTAGGAGATCAGGTTGAGATTTCTTGGAATAAAACCCACCCCTTTGGTTCAGCAGAAGGAGATTTTTGGCCAATTTATAAAAAAGGTTTAGAGTTTATTGAGATAACCACTTATAGTGATGTAATTTTAGCTTTTTGCTGCAATTTTTGTGATAGGTTAAGAGATAAGCAGCCCAAAGTAATTGAGCAGTTTGAAAAAAATATTGCTGCGGTTAAAATAATTAAATCTAAAATATAACGTTTTGTTTTTTTTAATAATTTTAATTTATAAATTAATAAAAATAGCATTTTGAATTATATAAAGTAAAAATTTAATTGCAGATTTCAATGTAACTAATTATTTCGATGTCTTATTAATAATCTTAATTTTTTGCTATGCATATAGGGTAAACCATGTTGATTTAATGTGCCTTTTGTGGTGCAAGAAATGGGGAATGAAACAAAAATCTCGCAACTGGTTAATAAAGCTAATAGATTTATATTGTCACCAACTGGAGTTGCGGTAACTGTTGGTGCCGATAATTATGAAGAGCCAGACTCAGACAATAAAAATAAACCTAAGAATAAATGAAGCGTAAGATGAATCGAGCATTAATTAACTTATATTTGCCTTGGTTTTCACATAAATGTGAATATCTGTATTTATCTGCAAAGATCAAAATATATGATAACTTAAAAATGATAAAATTTTTTCTCCAAGGTGTTCCTTGGTACAAATTGCCACTACTTTTTTGGTTTGGTCATCTATATGTTATGTATTCTTGTTTGCGCAGAACAAATGTTAAGCTTTATCCTAAAAGATATGGGACATGGTTAGATTTTTATCTTGATGTACAAGGATTAATTGAGTACTTAAACGTTAAGGGGTACCACGTGTGGCCTAAAGAAATAAACCAAGCATTAGAATTTTACTTTGTTTCATCTAAAAAAATAAATATTTTATTGAATATCTTGGGAGGTATTTATGCAGATGATGCCTGTAAAGACTTAACGCTTAGACGCTATGTAAAAAGAATAATGCAATATTTGCTTTATAGTTAATTTTATTAGAAATATTGCTTAATAAAGATTAAGTGACATTATAAGATAAAAATGAAAAATAGGATAAATAATTTTTTTGAGTATATGAAGTATTGGTGGTTAGATTTGCCTTACCGTTTGCATGTCTTTTTGTTTACGCTTTTTATTTCTCCGTTTGTAGCGTTTTGGCATTTTTTTTCAACAACTTTTTTATATTTAAAATTCCGCTTGCTTTTTTTATGCTTTATTGCCAAGAAAAATTTTTTTCTATTTTACTTGGAAAGCCTTTTACAGATAATTTTTTAGAAACTATATTGATAGGCTATAGCTTGCCATCCGCCATATGCCTGCTTTTTTGGAACGTTAAAGTTTATTTAGCTATCTTTAATATATTTATTCCCTTTAAGGATTTTGATGATTAAAGCCGAAATATTTTATTGGCAAAAGTTAACCAAATTAATTATCAGGTAAATCTTGAGAATTTAGAAACTATAAAGCTGATTATAATGGGAGTACAAAACCATTAACTATGCAACCATTGAATAATTTTTAATTCAAGGGGGTTAAAAAATTATTTAATCCTAGAGTAAATTATTTGCCATCAAGTAAAATAGGTAAAAAATTTGCTAAGCACTTAGTACTCAATGGCGCTATTGGCCATCTTCTCGCCCCGGTTTAAATTCAATTGAACAACGATGAAAATTTATAAATAATATTTTTTAAAAAACCAAATATTTTAAAAGCGCTTTAGATAATTTTTTTACGGATATCTTTCCCAAAATTTCTATTTTTCTGATAACTAGGATTAATGATAATTTTCAATTTCTTGAAATATATATTTTGAAAGATAATGGAGATAAAATAGTATTTCAAATAATGAATGGCCAAGTGGAGATCTTAAATAAAATACCTTTATTTAGTTTATAGAAAAAATGACAAGAATAGCTTGTTAAGTAGCCTGGTTGCCTAGCTAAAGGTCAACCCCTTTAGTTTTTTATGCGTCAGCTGACATAATAATCCCTCATTGTTTAATCAATAAAGCCTATCAACTAGACTGCTGAATATTAGGATCGGAGCCAATCTTTTTTTAAAAGAGGGATAATGGGAATGGGTTAGGACCTCGCTTAATCAGCGTGAGATTGGTAGAATTGCGGCTTTTCATCCGTAATCTTGGTAGTGTATCAAGCGTGCGGTTCAGCAATGACCATAGGAGCACTGCTGTGGGCCCTGTTTTAGATAAGATCGCTCAGTTTTCGATTCCTTATAGCAGCTACCTTAAGCCAGACGGTGAATTGGCACAACCTTTGCCAAACTGGGCCAAAGTGCCAACATCGCTGATAGCTTTGTATCGGATGCTGTGCTTAACCCGTTACTTTGATCAAAAAGCAATTGCGTTGCAACGTACGGGCAAGCTTGGGACCTATCCTTCAGTACTAGGCCAAGAAGCCATTGGGGTGGGGATTGGCGCTGCAATGTTGGCAGAAGATGTGTTATGCCCCTATTATCGCGAGCTAGGGGCACAATTGTGGCGTGGTGTCACCATGCAAGATATTTTGCACTATTGGGGCGGAGATGAGCGGGGCAGTGACTTTCAACACGCTAAGCAAGATTTTCCGATTTGCGTGCCCATTGGTAGTCAAACCTTACATGCGGTTGGCGTGGCCACGGCCTTTAAAATCCGTCAACAACCCCGGGTAGCGGTGGCAGTGATTGGTGATGGAGGCACCTCACGCGGCGATTTTTATGAAGCCATGAATGTAGCAGGAATATGGGAATTGCCTGTGGTCTTTGTGATCAATAATAATCAATGGGCCATTTCAGTACCTCGAACAGCGCAAAGTAAAACCCAAACCTTGGCTCAAAAAGGCATTGCAGCAGGGATTGAAAGCATTCAAATTGATGGTAACGATGTGATTGGGGTGCAAGAAAGTGTCAGTCAAGCCTTAACCCGTGCTCGTATCGAGCAACGTCCCACAGTGATTGAAGCGTTGAGTTATCGTTTAGGCGATCATACCACAGCCGATGATGCGAACCGTTATCGCGACCGGGCTGAGTTGATTGAAAATCAGGCCAAAGATCCATTACTGCGCTTAAAAAATTATTTAGTACGCCATCATGGGTGGGATACGCAACAAGAGCAGGCATTAACCACCGAGTTGCAAGCTGAAATTCAGCAAGCGGTAGCCGTTTACCTCAATGCTGCAGTACGTCCGCCTGAGTCGATGTTTGATTATCTTTACCAACAATTGCCTAGTGCCTATGCGCCACAACGGCAAGAAGTCAAAGACGCGGGGCAAGCATGAACGCAATTACTTTGGTTGACGCGGTCAATCAAGCCTTAGCTTATGAATTACAGCATAACCCAGATGTGGTATTGCTAGGTGAAGACATTGGCCAAAATGGCGGGGTATTTCGTGCAACCGCTGGGTTAATGCAACAATTTGGTCCAGAGCGAGTGCGCGATACCCCCTTGGCAGAAAATATGATTGCCGGGTTAGCCATTGGTATGGCCGCACAAGGCATGCGCCCGGTGGCAGAAATCCAATTTATGGGGTTTATTTATTCCGTTCTCGACCAAGTGGTGTCTCATGCCGCACGTTTGCGCAATCGCACTCGCGGTCGCTTAAGTTGCCCCTTGGTGATTAGAGCGCCCTTTGGGGGGGGGATCCATGCCCCAGAGCATCACTCAGAAAGTACTGAGGCGCTATTTGCGCATATTCCTGGCTTACGGGTAGTGGTTCCTTCTTCTCCTGCACGCGCTTATGGCTTATTATTGGCGGCCATTCGTGATCCCGATCCGGTGATTTTTTTAGAGCCTAAACGCATTTATCGTAAAGTAAAAGAAGTGGTGCCCGATCAAGGGGAAGCGTTGCCATTGGATGTGTGTTTTATTTTACGCGAAGGCCAAGATATTACTTTAGTGACCTGGGGTGCGATGATCCATGAAACCTTAAATGTCGCCACCACCTTAGCCCAACAAGGCATTGAAGCCGAAGTAATTGATGTGGCCACTATTAAACCGTTAGATATGGACACCATTTTAACCTCGGTGGCCAAAACTGGACGCTGTGTAATTATTCATGAAGCCGCACGCAGTCATGGGGTAGGGGCAGAAATTGCCGCCCAATTAGCCGAAGAGGGCTTAACCTCATTGATGGCGCCCGTTCAGCGCGTGACCGGTTATGATACCATTATGCCACTGTTTCAGATTGAGCAAGCCTATATGCCAACTGAACGTAGGATTTTGACTGCAGTGAACCAAGCCATGGAGTTTGCATGAAAATATTTTATTTGCCTGATTTGGGGGAAGGCTTGCCGGATGCAGAAATTGTAGAATGGCATGTAAAGCCTGGGGATAGCATTGAACTAGATCAGCTCTTAGTTTCTATGGAAACCGCCAAAGCAGTGGTTGAGGTACCATCTCCTTATGCAGGGCAAGTGATCCAATTACATGGTCAACCGGGGACTGTGATAGAAACCGGCAAACCTTTGGCCAGTTTTGAAGTGGCTATGCCAGATCAAGGCACCGTAGTGGGCAAAGTTGAGCAAGGCGATAGGGTTGTTCAAGAACAACCTATGGGCGTATCACAACGTTCACCAGGTATTAAAGTGTTACCTGCGGTGCGAGCTTTAGCCAAAAAATTAAAGGTGGATTTGACCCAAATTGTGCCTACTGGCAAAAATCAATTAGTCACTGCCGAGGACGTAAAACGCGCCCATAGTGCGTTAACAGAGGCCGGGCCATTGCAGGCATTGCGCGGGGCACGACGTAGCATGGCGCAAGCGATGCAACAAGCGCATAGTGAAGTGGTACCAGTGACCATTTATGATGAAGTTGATATCAGTGAATGGCTCACTAATGATTATACCATTCGTGCGTTACAGGCCATGGCTGCTGCCGCGGCAGCGGAGCCTGCGCTTAATATTTGGTATGATGGACAAGCCATGGGGCGGCGGTTACTTAAATCGGTAGATATTGGCATTGCTATGGACAGTGCAGAGGGTTTATTGGTTCCGGTATTGCCGCAGGTAGAGCAAAAAACTGCAGCTGAGTTACGTCATACCTTAAATGAACTTAAGCACAAGGTGCAACAACGGACCATTGCCCCTGAACAATTACAAGGCCAATCCATTAGTTTATCGAATTTTGGGAAATTTGCTGGACGTTATGCCACGCCGATTGTGATCCCTCCAAGCGTGGCGATTTTAGGGGTTGGGGTATGGTATGAAGCGGTGAAACCGATTCAAGGTGAAATACAGATCCGTAAAATGTTGCCCCTATCGTTGAGTTTTGACCATCGTGCGGTCACTGGTGGCGAGGCGACTCGGTTTTTAGCGGCGCTAATCCAACATTTAGCGCAAGCCGTCGTTTAATTGGAACAGGTGACATGGTATTAAATAGATTCACATTTTATGGGGGTAGAGGTTAGATGTTGGGTGCTTAACTCCAAATAGCGCGCCTTATCAGTTTGGTTTTCCAAGCGATATCTAAAGTAATCCATGATTTGGGCTAACCCAGGGCGCTGAGCGGGATCGTGATTTAACATTTGAGCTAACATATCGTTTTTCATGATTGGAAAAATTTATAAATCTTCAATAAACATTATTCCTAAAGAATAAATATCGGAAGCAAAATAATAATGTCCTTGGCAATCAATAAAGCGCTTTAGTGAGAAATCTGGGTAAAACTCAAGATTGGCAATTTCTGGCGCAATATATTTGGTGGTGCCTTGGATTTGTTTTAATGCATAATAAGGCATATTTTTATTATCAACTCGATAATGTTGATCGGTGGGAGTAAGTTGTTTAGCATAACCAAAATCTATGGCCGCAATAGTGATCATTTTCCCTTCCTTGTTGAGCATAAAATTTTCCGGTTTAATGTCACTATGAATAATGTTTTTTTCATGTAAATGTTGAATTTCTTGGCAAGCTAAAATAGCAATCATATATTTTTCAGTGGTGTTTAAATAAGGGATCGTGGGTAAATTGCCATATAAAGCAGACCACATATCTTTTCCTGGCTTTTTAGCTTGCACAATATAAGATTTATGTGCCACGGTTTTAGATTTAAACCGTTTAAATCCAGGTAGGGTTCGGTCAGCAACCCCTTTAAGCTGTTTTAAATAGTTTAATATTTCTAGTTCAGCTGTTGCTTGGCTTTGGAGGCTACCGGCTACAATTTTCACTGCATAAGATTGATTGGCTTTATTTTGACATAATTTAACCAGGCCAAATTGACCTTCTCCAAAATAGCTTGCTTTGGGCGCTAACGCATAAATTTCGTGATTCACTTGGATAAATGAATAATCAATTTTGTTGCATTGATGGGCAAGCAGATAGTTGTCACTGAGCCTATCTTTGCCTAATTGCCGTGCTAATTTAACGGCATTGGGGTATTGGCGAAAAAAGCGCTCTGCAAATTGCCATAAATTGGGCTCTACTTTTAATAAACAAGAATCTTTTGAAAGAGAATGTATCATACCGATTAATTTTCCTAATCAATTAAAAAGTCGTTGAAATGGTTAATAATGTAAGCCAGTAGCGGATTTAACCCTTAGTAAAGCCAGTAATCAAATTGACTAAAGTTTTAGACTAAAAAGTTAAGCGCAAAGCATAGGTATCGGCAACCACAGCGGATCTTAGCTTTGATTTTGATTGCTAATGGACTAAATCATTGCTTTATTTAAGGGTGTACAATATAGCATTGAAACTATGTTAGTATCTAATTCTGGGATATTTAGCCAAGGACATTGCATATGGATAAAGCAATATTTTATTTAGGCATTTTGCTAAGTACGGTGATGGCAATACCGGCTATGGCGGGTGAAATCGTGCGTTATGAACAAAGCCATTATAAACAAATTATTACTCCGCATTTTGAAGATGGGATCTTTAAAGATCAGGGGTTTATCTCAGAGGCGCAACCGCAAGCGCCGCTTCCAGCACCTACCTCAAAATTGGTTGCACTAAGTACCTTAAAAGCACAACATCCTATGTCAAAAATGCCCGATAAAGGACATTAAGTGTGTATTTAGCTTAAGTGGCCCTGTGGCCACTTAAGTGGGTAACAGTTTAATCTAAACGTTGATAAAACGGGTTAGGCAATTTAATGGCCACTTCGGCAAAGCCTCCTTCTAGATCACTTTTTTGGTCTCCAATATTTAAGATAATTTCATAGCCTTGATTGGTAATTTTTTCACGCATGGCTTTTTTATAATTGGCGGTGCTAAGTTGGTCATTAGTTAACGGACGCAAATAAATTTCTTGCCAGTTTTGGTAACCGGCTTGATGTAAATTTTTAACCGTGGCCGCCATCACTTCTAGTGTATTGGGGCGGTTGCTAATAAAAAACAATGCCACGCCTTGGCGTTGTGCATAGTGACTGAGTGCTAAAATAGCGGAAATGGCCGGGGCATCACCTAGCATATACGCCCCAGCAAAGGCTTCCATATTGGTGGAAAAATGATGTCGTTGTAAATGGTTAAGATTAGACAATGCGGTTTCATCAATATCTAAAACTAAGGCAAATTGTTGATTTACTGCGGCGTGGTTAAGTCGTCGCAATAGATAATCTTGTGCCAGCTGCACTTGGGTTTGCACCGCTTGAGCATAGGATTGTTGGTCGTATAGCTGCGCCGCCGATTGCCTTAATGGACTGAGGTAGGCGGCGGTTGCTGGCGTACTAAGACAAAGCAAGGCCATAAATAACCCTAACTGTATAGGGAGTATAAATTTGCTTGGCAAGGGAGCCTCCTGTTGATATTCTCCTTCAGCTAAAGCAAGGGGATCCATAGATACACTATGGTAGTATTCCCTCACAATTTCCTATTAATTCCTGCTTCATAGTGATGACTAATGCATTTACTTTACAGGTTGAGATGGCACAACTGTCTTTCAATCGTCTGTGTTCTACCGCCAACATATTTTTAGTTGCATTTATATCAGCATTTTCTTTATGAGTACACGCTTTACACTCACATTTAGCTTGAGCTAGTTTATTATCAGCCACAATTAGCACAGGTTTGACTTATATCCTCCACCTGAAAGAAGGTGTTTACGGCACGATTTGATAAAAAGGGTGTGCGGGTAAATACCTAGCTTAAAATAGCGGAAAAAGTCATAGGGGCTTGGCCTTAGCTACTTTCATAAAATTTTAAATAATTAAACCAGATCACCGGCACGCTATAGGCAAATGGCAGGTATATCCCTTGTAATAAGGCGTAACTCAATAGATATAGCCCATTTTGTTGTAGGGGACTTAAATTAAAATTCCAATAAGCCATAAACCAAAATAAACAAAGTACCGCAATAAAATTAAGCAGTAATGGGATAGCCATTACCAATAAAGTATCCCACCATCTGCCTTGGATAATTTTATAACTTAAATTAAAGGAGTGATAAATAGATTTGTGTTCAGTTAAATACACCATCAAACTAAACATAAAGGCAATTGCAAAGTATAAGCCGGGCACGATTAATAGCAAAGTACCGCCTACGATAATTAAACAATATACCCCAAGCATAATCAATAACTGTGGCATTGCTCGTAGGGCTAAACCCAAGGCGTTAAGGGTAGCAATGGGCAATGCTTCCCAATAATGATAGATTTTAATGATTAAGGTTGCACTTAACAGTAAGTTGCCTAAGGCAGTTAATATAAAGATCAAGCTGAGTTTGGGGGCCACAATTGAGCCTTGAGTTAACCATGGTTCGGTATAGCCCCAACACAATAAGACTAAAAGTAAGTTGCCTATAAAAGATAATAAAAAAAGCGACTTAAAATGTTGTCTATACAGTTGATAACTGTGCTGAAATATGGGAAAAGGTTTATCTTGGCGCAATGACTTGATCATCTTGCTATGAACTCACACAATAAAGTTTATGATATGCTTTCAACATAACTGTTTTAGTAAAAAATTGCATTACTTGCTCCTTAAGCTTTACTTAAAGATAAGCCAATAAATTTTATGAAGAAACCTGCCTTAAAGATCCATCAGCTCTACAAATCTTATCGTAAGGAAGTTTATGCCTTAAAAGGGATCTCATTGGAGGTCGCCCAAGGCGATTTTTTTGGGTTACTGGGACCCAATGGTGCGGGTAAATCAACCGCAATTGGGATTGTTAGCTCATTGGTCAATAAAAGCTCGGGCCAGGTGCAGATCTTTGGGCACGATTTAGATCAAGAATTAATTCAAGCCAAAAGCCAAGTGGGGCTAGTGCCGCAAGAATTTAATTTTAATGTTTTTGAAAAAGTATTAGATATTGTGGTTAACCAAGCGGGTTACTATGGCATTCCACGCCGTGAAGCGTTGGGGCGTGCGGAATATTATTTAAGCAAATTAGGCTTATGGGACAAAGCCCATGGCCCAGCTCGGCAACTATCAGGGGGTATGAAACGGCGCTTAATGATTGCACGGGGATTAGTGCATAACCCCAACTTGCTGATTTTAGATGAGCCCACAGCCGGGGTGGATATTGAATTAAGGCGCTCAATGTGGGATTTTTTAAGGGAAATCAATCGTGCGGGCACGACCATTATCTTAACTACTCATTATTTAGAAGAAGCTGAGCAATTATGTCGCAATATTGCCATTATCAATCAAGGCCAAATTGTGGAAAATACCAGCGTTAAATCGTTATTAAATAAGCTTAGTTTTGAAACCTTGATTTTAGATGTACAACAACCCATTCACATGGTCCCGCAAATTGTTGATTTTGACATTGTACAAATTGATGAAACCACATTAGAGGTGAGTTATCCGCGTAATATTTCATTGAATGATTTATTTGATGAACTAAGTCAACGTGGTTATCAAGTATTAAGTTTAAGAAACAAAACCAATCGTTTAGAAGAGTTATTTGTTAGATTAACCCAACCCAAGGAAGCTAATCACTCGTGAACCAATCTATTGCGTTATATACGCTCACGCGTAAAGAAGTATCACGTTTTCTGCGAATTTGGACACAAACTTTGTTGCCATCGCCCATTTCAATGGTGTTGTACTTTATTGTCTTTGGCAGTTTGATTGGCAATAAAATTGGCCACTTAGAAGGCTTTAGTTATGTGGCCTATATTGCGCCTGGCTTAATTATGATGGCCATTATTAATAATGCCTATGGCAATGTCGTGGGTTCTTTTTTTGGCGCTAAATTTCAACATAGTCTAGAAGAGCTATTTGTCTCGCCAATGTCTAGTTGGACTATTTTATGCGGCTATATCTTAGGCGGGATGCTAAGAGGGGCATTAGTGGCGATAGTGGTCACTGGGGTCGCATTATTTTTTACCCATCTACATTTGCATAGCTTAGTCATTACCATTACGGTGGCCATCTTAACTGCACTCATGTTTTCGTTAGCTGGATTAATTAATGCAGTATATGCCCAAAAATTTGATGATATCAGTATTATTCCTACCTTTATTTTAACCCCGTTGACCTATTTAGGGGGCGTTTTTTATTCTATTCAAATGCTTCCACCCATCTGGCGTAGCCTAACTTACGCCAACCCCATCTTATATATTATTAATGCCTTTCGTTATGGCATGCTAGGGGTGTCAGATGTCCATATTGGGTTGGCATTAAGTTTTATTGTGATTTGCGTTATCATTTTATTGTTTTGGGCTCATTTTTTATTAAAACGTGGGATTGGTTTGCGTAGCTAATCATGCGGGGTTGCAAACCCGTTTAAATCAGCTATAATTTTCCCCTATTGGAGAGGTGTCTGAGCGGTCGAAAGAGCTCGCCTGGAAAGCGTGTGTACGCCATAAACGTACCGAGGGTTCGAATCCCTCCCTCTCCGCCAGTTTATAGCGCTCGAACTTTTTGGGCGTGATTTTTTAAAATCACAAACCACCCTCAGAACCCCAGGGTTCATAGGCTTTAGCCCGTTTTAGTCGCCCGACACATGCGTACTTAGAGAATCACAAAATCACCCAAAATACCCCAAAACCTTCCTTTTGCATCGAAGTTTCTCCGTTACATGCGAACGTCGGTCGTCAAGGTACGCATGTCCAGAGCCCTTGATTTTACTGGGTTTTCTCGATTTTGGCGTATGCGGTTAATTAACCGCCTCTTTACCAGGGAAGATCAAATTGGGTATGCTTCGCATATCATCCAATAGCTTAAGATCGATATTATAGGGCAGGAGATTTTCAACTGTATCAGCCAGATGTACGTTAGTAAGGACGTATTTGAGCCAGGAGAACACCTCAACTTGATGCTGCTTGCAGGTTTCGATAAGCGAAAAGAGGATGCTTCCAGCGCGAGCACCGATATCATTGCCATGAAAGAGCCAATTTTTGCGACCAATAACAAATGGTTTGATAGCACGTTCAGTTTGGTTGTTATCGATTTCGAGTCGGCCATCGTATAAATAATGATTCAATGCATCCCAATGGGTGAGCGAATAGTGAAGTGCTTTGCCCAGTGGACTTTTTGGTGGCACTTTAAGTTGCGACTCATCCAGTAGCTTTTTGATTTTGGCTAGTATAGGCCTGGCATCAGAAGCACGGCGCATAAAAATTTGTGAATGAGAGGCTTTTTCATCTTTAAGTTCACGCTCAATACGATAAAGTTGAGCAATTAATTTTACGACTTGATTTGCCAAACCCTCTTTTTTTGTGCTTTTAGCCACATCGACAAAATAACGTCTGGCATGCGCCCAGCAAGCCACATGGTGGATGTGCTCTAATTTCCCTAAAGCGACATACGCTTTATAGCAATCGGCATGCAAATACCCTTTGAAATCAGTGAAGAACTCAAATGGTATAGAATGGGTACGTGTTTGGTGGTATTGATAAACAAAGGCGCGTTTATCGGGTGGGCCGCCAATAAAGAGCCACATATAAGATTTCTGAGTAGGCGGACGGTCTTTTTCTTTCAAGACCTGCAATGACGTTTCATCCGCATAAGCAATATCATGAGCATGGATATCCGCCTCCATCAGTTTGACCAATGGGGTTAGCAGATTAGCGGATTTAATCAGCCAGTTACTTAGCGTGCCGCGGGTAATCGATAATTTGGATTCAGCAAACATGGCTTCCTGGCGATAAAGCGGCATGTGTCGGTTAAATTTGGCATCGATAAGGGCTGACAGAAGTCCTGGCGCTGCAATGGCTTTATCAATTGGCTGCTTGGGAAGCTTTGCTGATTGAATGGTTTCTTCGCATCCTTTGCAGGCGTATTTTTTTCGAATGTGAACCACGCGAAAAGTCATTTGTGGCACAACGTCCAACTGCTCGGTTGTTTCATTGCCAATATGAGTTAAGGCACAACCGCAGGTACATTGCTTCTCAGCATTTGTTAAGTCGTGAATTTTCTCAATATAAGGCAGTGATTTCGGAAGTGCTTTTCGACCGGTTTTATGTTTATTTCGGGTATAAGTAATTGTTTCTTTCTGGTCCTCTTCCACGACTTCAGATGTAACGGCCTCAATAGGCTCTGCTTCATCAAATTGCAGGGCATATTGTTCTGGTACGACGCCTTTTTCGCTTTTACGGCCAAAGCGGGCTGTACAAAATAAATGAAGTTGGTGATGTAGATTTTGAATCGATGATTTTTGTTGTTCAATGGTCTGCTCATGCTGCCCAACCAATGCCAATAATCGCGCATTTTCCTGTTGTAATTGTTCCAATGAAAGGGCAGCGACTGTGGTCATTTTTGTGTTTTTATGAGTGCAATTATAGCAAAAAACTACTCGATTTAACATAAAAATCAGCATGTTGTGTTAAAAATAATGCGTAAAATCAAGCTCAGAAAACTCATTCATTAACTTGAAATCAAGCCCTGCAATAAGCCAGTCTAATTGCTGTTGGGTAATGGCATAATCATGACGCTCTGATTTACTGAATTTGAATCGCCCGCGCTCTAAACGCTTGTGATAAAGAACAAATCCATTTTTATCCCAGAACAAGCACTTAACTCGGTCACAACTGCGATTATAAAATACATAAACGGAGCCATCGTTGACCGGCGTTTCAAATTGCTCAACAACCAATGCTGCCAAGCCATTGATGGCTTTTCGGAAATCAACCGGAACTGCTGCGACATAAACCTTTGCACCCTCAGCCAATCTTAGCATTCTATCCCCCCAGCAATATCAAGTATGCCCTGAATAAGTTGAAGTTTGGCATCATTACTGATCCCAATCCGAATACCATTCGGCAGTAATAACTGAATACTGGTTGCCTGGTTATTCCTGCCTACTGTCTCAGGACTGGCTTCAACAAAATGAAGTGATGCTTGTTTCTTCTTCTGGGAAAGTCGATTGTGTTGATAAATAAAACTACGAAAACTTATTCCTTCCTGCTCACAATAAGCCTGCTGCGTTAACCCGCTTTCTCGCCAAGCTCTTGAATGATTTTGCCAAAAACCAGGGCCACTCGTTGATTTATTTGCGCCACTCATGAGTTCCTCCTTTAAAAATAAATAAAGAGGATTTTCTATAATTTTTGGGGGAGTAAAAAGGTGGGGTTCATTGCGCGCTTACGAGCATGGAAATAAACTTCAGCCAATATTTAGGATCAAGATTATCTTCCAAGCTCCAGGCCCAGCACAAGACTGATTTAACGTATAGCCAGTCCTTAATTCTTTGCTCTGGTATTTCAAGTTTTTCAACGCATAATTTAATGCGATCAGATAGGATCTTCTTAGTATCTTCTTGAAGTAATTCTGGTATAGGGTTACACAGATAAGCTGCTGGTTCAAATGCTGGGTCTCCAATGAATCCTTTTGGGTCAATCACCAGCCACTCATCGCCATTTTTTAAGATATTGTCGTGATGCAAGTCGCCGTGTAGTAGTACTTCTTTATCAGTAGAACTGAGCAGATTGTCTCGCAATCTTCTAGATTTAGACAAAATGCTATCTGGGATATCTAGCTGATTATCTAAAGTTTTTAGTAAATCTTTAACATGATAGAAATCGTGTTTATCTGGGACATTAGCGGAGTGCAGCTCATTAAGTACTGAGCAAAAAATAGCTGTTGCTTCAATGTCCTTTACTGGAAAATATTCTTTAAGCGTTGTACCTGGCACAGAGCGCTCCATGATAATCATGTTATTATCATTAGCTAAAACCTCAGCTGCCGAATGGTTAGTAAATGTTCTAAGGCAATGAGTTTCCTTCACCAACGCTTTACTGTTTAGGCCTAGTTTTAAAATAATGGGTCGAGAATCTTGGTAACCACTCGCAACATAATTAAAACTCATATTGCTAACAGGGACTAGTTCAGTAAGATGATATTGCTTTGCAACTTCTGAAATAATAGTCGGCAGTTCATAAAGCCATTGTCTGCCTTCGGTGCCATAAATCGAGATGATGTTTTTATTGAACTCGTTCATTAGATATATTTCCTCATGAAAATTCTATCATGCCCAAGCAAATACTCTGGTGCACAGCCTATAACTTGAAAACCATGTTTTTTATAAAATTCTTGTGTCCGGAAAATCGAGATCAGATCAAAGTAGCTAAACAATTAGGTTGGAAGTTTATTAATGCAGACGTTTTAGCTAGTGTTGCATCCATTGGCCGCAGTGTTACCGATGTCTTTGGTTCAGGCAGTGAAGATAAATTTAATCAAACATTAACTGAAATCCTACAGCATCAGGTTACCCAAGAAAACATCGTGGTTACCACAGATGAAAATATCGCTTGCTATCCAAAGGATCGTGAAATATTGAAGTCAGAATTTACCGTTTATATCGAGGTGAGCACATCAACTCAGGTTGAGAGAATGAGCAACTATAGACCGCTATTGCCAGTCGAAGATTATTCAGCACTGCTAGATGGCTTGCAAAAAGAACGTAATCCTTGGTTTGCTGAGGTGGCTAGTTTTACTATAAATTCTGATAATGGTGACATTGAGCGTGACGCCAAAAGCGTTGTAGAGGCATACAACAAGTAAACTTCTACTATTATCGGAAATGCACAAAACCGATGATAAGATTAAAAGTTATCACCGCTCTTAGAATTAGCATCCAGCATTGTTATCGATTGTTGGGTGTTTCGATAATAAGGCTAAATGTGGAAATTATGTGCTCAGGATGATGCTAAAATGTCGCTTTTCGCCTGTCAGCCCGAAGCCTTGGCGTAGGGTGATGATTTAAAGGTGTCGCTGGGCACATTATGAATGGCATCTCCATGCCCCTAAAGTTACAAATATCCTAACTTTAAGGACATGCTAAACATAAAATATGGACAAAAGTAGCGCATCTGAGAGATAAAGTTAGTTTATATTTTTTCATATCTTGGTACTATTAGTACCGTGGCATGATTAATTTCAAACTAATCACTTGACTTGGTTTATAATTTATCATATCTTGGTACTATGAGTGCCATATCAAGCAAAAAATTAAACCAGCTGCTATCTTCCACACCTAAAGGAGTGGTCTTATTGACCTCTTGGTTGAGAGCTAATGGCTATAGCCCAGACCTTGTAAAACGTTATAGGCATTCTGGTTGGTTGGAGTCTATAGGATTTGGAGCAAACATACGATCCGGTGACGCTGTTGACTGTTTTGGGGCATTGTACTCATTACAAGAGCAATGTAATTCCAGTATACATGTTGGAGCACGTAGCGCTCTGTCCTTGCAAGGAAAATCACATTATTTAGAATTTAGTGCAAAAAAAATCATATTATTTTCGTCTAATAAAGATGGACGACTTCCAGCATGGTTTAAAAATTTTGATTGGGGTATAGAGTTCGAGCTCCATTCTAGTAATTTTTTACCTGATGATTTGGGGTTGTTAAATTTCCCAGCTAAAGAATTTAATATCAAGATATCTGGAGAAATAAGGGCTTTGATGGAATGCCTTCACTTGGTACCACATTATCAAGAACTAACAGAATGTTACGAATTAATGGAAGGCATGAATAACTTGCACCCTAAAAAAGTTCAAGAACTTCTAAGTAATTGCCATTCTATAAAAGTAAAAAGGTTATTTTTATATCTTGCAGAAAAAGCCAAACATGAATGGTTTAATCATTTAGATTTATCAAATATAGATCTAGGTTCAGGGAAAAGAAAAATTGTGGAAGACGGCGCACTTGATGAGAAATATAAGATAACAGTACCTAAGTCATGGAAAAGCAATGATTGAACAGAAATATAAGCGCCAAGTTAATCTATTATTGAAAGTTTTGCCTGAGGTCGCGAAAGAAAACAATTTTGCTCTACATGGTGGCACCGCTATTAATTTATTTGTGCGTAATATGCCAAGATTGTCTGTTGATATTGATCTCACTTATATTCCAATAGAGTCTAGGAATGTTTCGCTAGAGAAAATTTATCAAGCCTTAGAGCAAATAAAAGCAAGGTTAATTAAAATTATTCCAAAATCAAGAATTGAACATAAAAAAGATGTTGGAAAGTTATTAATTTCTTCTAATGGTGCTGAAATAAAACTAGAAGTTAACTTGGTAGGCAGAGGAATATTAGGAGAATCAAAAAAGCAAATATTATCTGAAAAAACGTCTGAGGAATACGAAGCATTTGTTTCAATCCAAGTTGTGCCTTTTGGTCAGCTGTATGGAGGTAAAATTTGTGCGGCATTAGATAGGCAACACCCTAGAGATTTGTTTGATGTAAAATATTTGCTTGAAAACGAAGGTTTGTCTCGAGATGTTATAATTGGTTTTTTGTTGGCGCTGATTAGCAATGACAGGCCAATACATGAAGTGCTAAATCCAAACTTTTTAGATCAAAAAAAGGCAATGGAAAATCAATTTCTTGGTATGACTTCTCAAAATTTTACTTATGACGATTTTGAAGAAACTAGACTGAAACTTGTGCAGCTAACAAACAAAAATTTACGAGAGGAAGATAAGGAGTTTTTGCTTAGCATAAAAAGCTTGAACCCTAAATGGGATATTCATAATTTTGAAAAATTCCCGGCTATTAGATGGAAGTTGCAAAACTTGGAAAAGCTACAAAAATCTAACGCGAAGAAACATAAGCAGCAATTAGATTCGCTTAAAAAGCACTTAGAAGCAGTGTAATATACCTAAACCAGACGAGATTGGGTTTCATATTTCCCACCCAGTATGGAGAGCATTATATCTAGGGATACTAACCTCTGCCAGTTTACACGACTCGAACTTTTTGGGCGTAATTTTCCAAATTTCCAAACTACCCTTAAAACCCCAGTATTCATAGGCTTTAGCCCGTTTTAGTCGCCCGACACATGCGTACTTAGAGAATCACCAAATTACCGATTTTACCCCAAAATCTCCCTTTTTATTCTCCGTTAGATGCGAACGGCCGACCCGAAGGTACGCATGTCCAAAACCCTTGTTACTGGGTTTTTTGAAAATGGGTCTTGAGGTTCGTTATTGGGGCTTCGATGCGCGCATGTACTTGTACAGCGAGAATTTTACTGCGATATGGTCAGTTTTGATTATGTTCATATGCTTTAGCATTGACTGATCCGATATCAGGAACCATTTTGTGGGCGCTGAAGGTTATTAAAACACTCCTGAAGCAACTTCTCCAACAGCACTTTATTATCTTCGGTGATCGTAGAGGTCATGCTCGCTTCGACTTTGCTGATAATGTTATGAGCTTGCTGAACAACTTTCATGCCTTGTTTTGTTAATTCTGTGCACAAAATCCTACCGTGCTGCGGATCGCTTTTTCTTTTGACTAGGTGCCTTTTTTCTAAATTAGAGACGATACCATGCATTGTTTGAGCTGTAATAAATGATGAACGAGCTAGAGCTGCATTAGATATGCCTGGCCTGAGCTCTAACTGCGCCAGAACAGCATATTGTGGAGTGGTAAGATCAAGAGTTCTTAAAGCTTCGTCCATGCGAAGGCGCAAGCTGTGTTGCGTCTGTTTTAGTTTATAACCTAACAAACATGCGATATTTATTTCTTTAGATGTTGAAATATCAGTGCCCTTACATTATGTTATCAGTGTGCTTATACTATAATAGGGGTTTGATATGAATACAACAATTTCTGAAAGTGATAATAACTTAAAGTCTGCTGAAAGCTATTACAATGCCATGCTCGCAAAAGACTTTGATAAAATGGCGAGTTATCTCCATGATAATATTCATTTTATCGCGCCACTCGCAGAAATGCACGGGAAAGAGGCGGTTGTCACGGCCGCAAAAAACTTTGGCGGGATATTACAAGATATCCGAATCAGATCACGATTTGCAGCGGACAATCAGATCTGTTTGCTTACGATATGGTGGTTCCTACGCCTATTGGTAAGTTCAGGGCAGCAGTACTTATGGAATTTACAGATCGGCTTATCTCTAAAATCGAGCTATTTTACGATGGCAGGCCCTTTGAAGAAAAGAAAAGTGAAATTTTCTCGCAATAACAGTGTTATACAGTAAAGCGTCGCTTGAAGTGAGTAAATTAAAAATAAAAAATCAATGCCTGAATTTCGGTCGCACGATTTCCTGGAATCGTTATAGTTACTTTTACGATTGATTTCGTCAGTCAAAATTTGTTTGTGCGACAGTAATGCTTTGACCTTATCAAAGTCATCTTGCGACAGCAGCTTTTGAATATCATTTAAGTTGAATCCAAGCTCCCTGAAGAATAGAATTTGCTGTAACATTAGCAATTGCTCTTCTTCATAATAGCGATAACCATTAGCACCATGATAAGATGGCTTCAAAAGCCCTTTCTCATCATACCAGTGCAGTGTACGTACACTTACCCCAGATATTTTTGCTAATTACTTCACTGTATAAGCCATAGATTGCTCCTTAATTGATACAAACTAAGGATAAAGCATCACGTAACGTGAGGGTCAAGAGGTTTTTTATCTTTATTATACAAAATGTCATTTTGATGTAATACCATGATATTTATCTAATTTTTTTGTAAACCATAGTACCAGATCATCGTCCAGCGGATACTTTTTTCCTGGTGTTACATATTTATAATTGTAAGTAGCACCATGCCCATCAGGAATGTAGCCACGCTTAATATAAAGTCTTTGAGCAGATCCGTAATCCGGGTAAAGACCAACGCCAATGCCAACTATATTTGATCTTTCGGCTGCGTACTTTTCGCATTTTTCTATCAAAGCAGAACCAATTCCTTTGTTCCTGAAGCCAGGCAATACATTGAGATCAGATATTTCTGGGATATTATTATCTGCAAAATTTTGTAATCAGATTGCCATTTAAGGGTGACGTAGCCAGCAAATTCATAATCAATAAATGCTACAAAGCAAATGCGTCTATCGTTATTCTGTTCACCTAAATATTGCTCAAAGATACTTGCAGGCTTAATCTGCCAATCTAAATTTTTAAAGGCACTGACTATTATAGGAATGTCTGATGATGTTAAAAGTCGTATTGATATAGTGGTATTTGTTACCTGAGTCATGAATCATCCTCCTGATCAGGTTTTATGCTTTTAGCATTTTCAACAAGCTTGTCAAAATCAGATTTATAGTTGCTATCTTGAACTACTCTGTATTTTTCATATTCTTTGTGCGCCAATGCTTTAGCTACTTCATGTGATACTTTTCCAAGTCCTTCTAAAATCTCCTGTTCATTAAATTTTAAGAACGCATCAAGCTTATCAACCCATTCCTTCATTGTTATAGTTTTGCCACGTGCCGCTTGAAATTCAGCATAATCAATGTACATGCTAACAATTTTATTAAGCGTTGATAGCTCTTCTTTGGATAGATAATTTTTAGCAATGGCAACATCAGAGGGATAAATTTTCCCATCTGGTGCCTTACGCCAGGTGGTCAGGCCCATGTTTGGTTTATTACCATCTGTTCTAGTCTTAATAATCTCAGCTGCAGTGCTGCCTGTAATTGCAAAATGCAGTTTGTTTTGTACAGTCGCAAAGAAATTAGTCGAAACTGCTGATTTAGGGGAGTAATCTACTGATGTAGCATAGATGTCAGTGATTTTTTGGTAGGCCATTCGTTCAGATGCTCTAATTTCACGAATTTCTTCCAATAGCTCATCGAAGAACCTGGCATCAAATTTTGAACCTTTTTTGAACCTCTCGCTATCTATCGCAAATCCTTTAAAAATATAGTTTTTAAGCTTATCGGTAGCCCAGGTTCTAAAGGCTATGCCTCTTTCTGTGTTGACCCTATAACCAACAGCTATAACCGCTTCTAGATTATAGAATAAGGCCTTCCTAGTAACCGATCTTTTGCCCTCTTTTTGAACCACCGAGTATTCCTCGGTAGTTGAATCTTTAGTCAGTTCGCCACTTGAATAGATGTTTTTGAGGTGCAAAGAAATATTATCTGCGGTGCACTCAAACAGATCAGCCATATGCTTTTGGGTCAGCCAAATATTCTCGTGCTCAAATCTAACTGCAATAGATATTTTGCCATCTTCTGTTTCATAGAAAATTATTTCGTTAGGGGGGGGATTTTGGTTTTTGCTACTCATTGCTTACTCCACATAAAATCTTTCCCATAGCAATATTATCAGGACTGCCTTCATAACCATCTGGATCATTAAATGGCATTTCTATGTAATTAATAGCCTGATAGAATTTAAGCACTTCTGGAGAACTTTCTGTATGAATGCTCTTATAGCCTTCTAATCGTAGCCATTTTTCAATAAGAGACATAAATTCTTTACCATATCCTTCCCTTTGTTCTTTCTCATCTTGATCTGATCCCGAAAATCAGGACAGCTAATTTGCTATGCAGGCTAGAGTCCTAGATATGTTATTGTATGTTTGGCGCCTTCCAGTTAACTGGTTCATATTTGTGCTATGCCAATATTATGCTGATAACGTGCCGATAAATCTGTCATTGATTATCCTCTCTCAAGAAGTCAGAGATATCAATTATTCGATAAAAATAATCACTGGTAGCGACATTGCTGGATACACCGCCAATGTGAAATAACACTGGAATGACGGCAAATCCTCTGGGCACTTTTAATGCTGTTACTTTATCTTGAACCTCGGATATAACATCTACTCCTAATTCTCGGCGTTGAAATTTAAACTCACAGACAAATAGGTTCTTAGTTGTAGTTTGAATTAAAAAATCAATTTGGCAACCGGCCTTAGTTGTTGATTTAGACTGCCTAAATGGGCCACTCGCAATAATATCAGCTGGATTAATACCGATGCTTCCAAGTAACACATTTCTATTTTGCAAAAGCAATTGTTCTAGCTGCAGACCAATATGCGCTTCAAATCCAGGTAAGCTTGAGATAGCAGTATTTTGAAAACCATTTAAATCAATTTTGTTTTGCTGAGGTTCTATGAGCTTTAAATAGAAACGCATGTAGGGATCACAGATTCGATACAAGCTCTGTTTGAGTGGTTTATTCGTTTTAAATGACCAAAGATTTTGTTTTGATACAAAGCCAGCAATAATTAAATGTTCCATAAAGCTGCTTAAAGTGCCGCTGTGAGGGAACCCTGTGATTTTACGTACATCAGCTAGTGTTTTTATGCCATCCTTGAGGCTATCAAGAATTTTTTTATAAGAGGCGCCTTTGCCATTAAATAAGTCATGAAAAATACGATCAAACTCTAAAACGAGCAAGCTATCTTTTTCAAAGCACAATTCCTTGATTAAATCATCAGCTGTTTGCCCAGGCGTAATTTGTTCTAAATACCAGGGAATCCCACCTAGGATGCTGAGCAATTTATACGTATCGTAATCAGATCCTTGAAAACCAATTGTACGCAGCAGTTTATTAGCATCTCGTATTGGAAGTGGCTCTAAAGTAATAGTAAGGTTAATGCGACCAAAAAATGCAGTGCTTTTTAAGATATTTTCTTCAATCCATGTTGATACTGAACCGCAGAAAACAACCATAATAGGGATCTGTTGCTTATCCCACCATGCTTTGAGTTTGGGAATAAAACTTGGGTCTTTAGAGCCCATCCATGAAATTTCATCAAATAAGATGATATCGCCAGATTTAATATGACTGCTTAAATGCTCAAAAGCATCAGTCCAATCTTGGAATGTAAAAGGTGGCAATTTAAGGTGTGTTGCAAGCTGGTGTGCAAAATGATCGCGTTGACTTTGATCATTCATGCCTTCTTGGGGAGCAAGTCCCGCAAAATCCCAGAGTCTATTTTCTGGGCATGAGGAAGCAAAGAAATTGATTAAACGGCTTTTGCCGACTCTTCGTCTACCTTTAACGACAACTAAGTTAGGTGTTTTTTTTTATGAAGCGCCTTTAAACGATCTAACTCATTTTTTCGACCAACAAATACCTGTGTTGTCATCATAACCCCTTATGCTCTATTGGCCAGTTATTATATAATGAGAATCAAAACAAGTCAAGATATTTTGCTCAAAATGAATTTAAGTTAAAAATGAGATTTTATGATTGAGCTTATCATGACGCTATTATCACGAAAAACGTGATTATGAGGATATACAGAGCTTATTATCGAAAGCGCCTAAAGCCGATAATAACGCCGATCTTTATCATCACCTTTGGAAGTTTGATGGTGGTTATTATCGAAAAATACCATAATCGATAACAGTGAGTTATATACTGTGTCCTAAAAGTGGCAAATATCCTAACTTTAAGGACATGCTGAATACAAAAATTAAGTCGATGAACTTAATTTAGGGGCAGATTTTTTCTTTCCAGCAGTGTAATATACCTAAACCAAGTGGGATTGGATTGCACATTTCCCACCCAGTTTGGAAAGCGTTATATTGGTGGATGCTAACCTCGGCCAGTTTGCAGCGCTCGAACTTTTGGGGCGTGATTTTTCAAATCCAAAAACTCCTCTTAAAACCCCAGTATTTATCTTAACGCGCCGTAAGACTCCTACATTAATGCAAGCCGGTATCATGAACGCTTTACTCGGACATAGTATGAGCCGGAGATTAATGCCATTGCACTAAGTAACTATTTGAAAATTGCGGTGAATAGCAGCCATAATCACCGCATATATTGCGGTGATTTACCTTGACTTTGCGGTGACTAAACTCTATAATCACCTTAAATAATGCGGTGATTAATATGTGGATTTATGAACATCCAAAGTGGCCAAATTTTATATGGGATGTAGAAGCGCTTGCATCCAAGTTGGCTAATATACGCTATAGTCAAGGGCGCTTACTTGGTCGCATGGAGAGCTTAGGCTTTGAACTCAAATGTGAAGCTTCTTTAAGCACATTGACCAATGATGTAGTCAAATCCTCAACCATCGAAGGCGAAAACCTCAATCCAGAAGAGGTTCGTTCTTCTATTGCTCGCAGGCTCGGGATTGATATTGCTGGGCTTATTCCTGCAAGTCGGGAGGTTGAAGGTATTGTTGAAATGATGCTGGATGCGACACAGCAATTTTCTAAGCTGCTCACCAAAGATCGCTTATTTGACTGGCATGCTGCGCTGTTTCCAACGAGGCGAAGCGGTATGCATAAAATCATTGTTGGTGGCTGGCGCACTGTAGATGTTGGTCCCATGCAGGTTATTTCCGGCCCAATCGGTAAAGCAAAAGTTCACTTCGAAGCTCCCAGTGCAGATCGTTTGGAAAAAGAAATGCAGGCATTTTTTAAATGGTTTGGAAACGGGAAGGAGGTTGACCCAGTCATCAAGGCAGGTATTGCACATCTTTGGTTTGTGACAATTCATCCTTTTGAAGATGGCAACGGTCGGATTGCCAGAGCCATTGGTGATATGGCGCTTGCTCGTGCAGATGGCACGCCAGACCGCTTTTATAGCCTTTCATCCCAAATTGAGGCAGAGCGTAAGCACTATTACGATCAGCTTGAAAAGCAACAACGTGCGACGCCTGATATTACAGACTGGTTGTCATGGTTCTTGGATTGTCTTGGGCGAGCGATTTCCAATGCCGAAACGACGCTTGGCAATGTTCTGTTCAAAGCACAGCTTTGGGATACCATTAATCAGAAGCCGGTCAATAATCGTCAGCGTTTGATCCTCAACCGCATGCTTGAGAATGATTTTGCAGGATTCATGAACACCTCAAAATATGCCAAGCTAGCCAAGTGCTCAAACGATACAGCGCTTCGGGATATTCAGGAACTGAAAGAAAGAGGCATCTTCATTCAAAACTCTGGCGGCGGACGCAGTACAAGTTATAGGCTGCCGGAGCAAAAAATGATCTGATCTATTATCCACCCAAAGTTAGTCTTTCAAAATTAGTCAATGCTTTAAAAGGCGTTTCTAGTCGATTATTACGGAAATAATTTTGATTGCTTACATCAGTATTATTAAAAAGGGGTTCTTTGGTCGCCTAGTTACTTTGCAGGCAGTTGTGGTGGAGCAGCTATTTCTATCATTGAGCAATACCTTCAAAACCAAGAAAAACCTTTATGACGCTTCGCTCATGCCTTACCTCTCCTGCATTAATGCAGGAGTTTTACGGCGCGTTAAGATAAAATAATTGATCAGATCAACGAAAGTATATTATGTCATCTAAAAAAACAAAAGATATTCAGCACAATTTAAGGCATAAGCGGTTAAACAAGCCCGCGAGATAGGCGCTCACAAAGTCTGTAAAGAGCTAGAAATTAGCAACTGTTCAGTTTATAAATGGCTTTTAGGAGCCCGGAACAAATTTCTGACGTTTTAAAGCAAGTGGTGCCTCTTAAGCTATGAATCGATTTATCGTCATATTTGGGCCAATAAGCGCTTAGAAAGAGAATTGTATTAACGCCTACATCTCGGGAGAAAATATCATTACAAGGGATTTCAAAGGCAGGACAAGGCTGTATACCCAATCGAGTTGATATTAAGGAGCGTCCCCCATTGTTGATAAAAAGCAACGCTTTGGCGACTGGGAGGCTGATACGATGATAGGCACTCAGCACAAGGGAGCTATTGTCAACCTTGTTGACAGAAAATAAAAATTTACATTTTTGTATGCTCTGCCCAGCAAAGGTTCAACCTTAGTGACCGAGTCTATTATCTCTGGTCTTAAGAAACTGCCTAAGAAAATGAAGCAGACGATTACCTATGATAATGGCAAAGAATTTTCTAAGCATGAAAAGATGGCTAAAGCACTTAGTGTAAAGTGTTATTTTGCCACGCCTTATCATTCATGAGAAAGAGGCCTCAATGAGCATACGAATGGCTTGGTAAGGCAGTATTTTCCAAAAGGTAGTGATTTATCCATTATCCTAAGTAATGAAATTTAATTTGTCGAAGAAAAGCTAAACGATAGATCAACAAAAGTGTTAGGCATACTAAATGCCTAGAGAAGTTACTATAGGGTTTTCAAAGCTAAACTCAATTGCACTTCGATGTTGAATGGGCCATTAATAATGATTTTAATCAATACCTAATGCTGCTTAGTGAAAATGAAAAAATACTTAGTACTTATGATTTAACTTTAATCTCATTTTTAACGTTTAACAGTAGCATGCGTATGCAAATAGAAGGATTGATCTCCTACCTTCCTTTAGATGGATAAGGATGGCAACTAGGGCATAATATTGTCGCTTAAATGGGGCGATTGGCGGTAGAGTAGGGGGTTAATTCTTTTTTACCAAAAATGAGACAAGGAAGCGTTATGTTAGATCCCTATTTTCGACCCTGGGTTATTCCTCCATTGAATATCTTGGGTAAATATCTGGTTACATTGCGTATTTCAGCTAATCAGGTAACTTTAATCGGGTTTATCTTTGGGTTATTGGCAACCACGATGGTGGGGCTGCAGCATTATCATCTGGCAATGTTGTTGATTGGCTTAAATCGCCTTGCAGATGGTTTAGATGGCGCAGTGGCCAGAAATAGTCAATTAACTGATTTTGGTGGGTTTTTAGATATTGTTTGTGATTTTATTATTTATGCTGCGCTAGTTTTTGCTTTTGGTTTAACCCAGCCTGAGAATATGCCGTATGCGGCCTTTTTGCTGTTTAGCTTTATTGGTCCCATTACCTCATTTTTAGCCTATGCCATTATTGCGAGTAAAAGAAAGATTAATTGTGATAAGCGCGGTAAAAAATCTTTTTATTATTTAGGTGGAATTTGTGAGGGTACAGAAACGGCAGCGGTCTTGTTCTTATTTTGTTTAATGCCTGAACATTTTAAATCAATCAGTGTCGGGTTTGGCCTTTTATGCTGGGTAACCACCTTAGGGCGTATTTATAATGCCTGGCTAGATTTTGGCGAACAATCTTCAGTTCCTTAAGGTGATTTAGACCGATACTTTTTATAGAAAGTAGGCAATAAAGATAATAAGCCGAGTCCGATTAAAGCCATCAGTATTTTGGGCTCTAGTATAATATTGGGGGAAAATTCAGGTTGATCTATCACTTCGCTCAGGGCAACCCCCATCGAAGTATAAACAAAACTCCCAGGAATAATCCCCAATAAGGTTGCAGCGAGAAAGGTACGCCAATCAATTTGCAATAAAGCCGCCACTAAGTTGATGGCGACAAACGGAAAAATTGGAATTAAGCGTAAGGTTAATAAATAAAAAAATGCATGTTCTTGAAACCCTTGTTGCATTTTTTGGGCCCATGAGCCTGCCTTTTTTGCCAAGACTTCGGTAGAAGCCATTTTGGCGCTTAAAAATAATATTGTGGCCCCTAGCGTTGCACAGAGCACAGAGCATAAAGTGCCTAGCCATTGTCCAAATAAAAAACCACCGGTAAGAGTCATAAAAGTAGCGCCAGGAATAGAGAGCCCTACCACTGCAATATAAGTGATAGCATAAATAACAATCGATAGTAAAAAGTTTTGGGTTACCCAGATATCAATAGAGTGTTGATGAGTTTTTAAACTTTCAAAACGAAGATAATCAGAGAGATTAACTAGCCAAGCCGATATTGATAATCCCACTATCAGCAGTAAGGGCAAATATTTTTGATACCCCTTCACCGTGTAGTCCCCATTATGACTTTGACCCGCATTTCATCCAAGCACTGAAAATTTTTTTAGTATAAAAACTACCTGCAATTCTTTGGGTAAGATCGCCGCGCCCAGGATAGGGCGCAATGCTACTGGCTAATTGCGAGAGTTTTAATTGAGGTTGAATGGCAATAATCCAAGAATAAATGAGTTCTCCTGCCTGGGAGCCTAAAATGCTGACTCCCAGGACATAGCCTTTAGGGCAGGTCAGTACTTTAATGGTCCCTTGAGTTTGTCTTTCGATTTGTGCGCAATCATTGTCTGAAAAATCTATGGATAATACGTGATAGGTTTTAGCTTGGTATTTTAATTGCGCTTCAATAAACCCCACTTGTGCATAAGTTACCCAAGGGATGGCATGAATTTCCATTTTCTTATCCAGTCTAAAAATACTGTTTCGAATCGCAAGTCCAGTATGGTAGCCTGCTACATGGGCCAATTGATACCCCCCGGTATAATCGCCGATGGCATACACTTTGGGATTAGAGGTTCTTAGATTAAATTGAACTTTAATGCCTTGAGTAGAAAAGATGCTGGCTGCCGCTAAATTCAACGGTTGTAGATTAGGAGGGTGTCCTGTTGCCACTAACAGATGCGAGGCGGTAGTAGTGATGGTCTTTTGGGCTGCGTTCGTGTAGTTTACTTTAATGGCTGTTGCAGGTTGCTCGATATTATTGATAGTGATGTTTTTTTGTAATTCGTTATCTTCGTGACTTAACATGGTTTTTAATGTAGCGCTAAGGGTAAGGGCTTCTTTAAGTAAAGCGGTACAGGCTTCTAACACTGTGATCTTACTGCCTAAGCGTCGAAACGCTTGTGCCATTTCTATGCTGATGGGGCCAGTGCCAATGATCACTAAATGGCTAGGTAATTGCGTTAAATTAAAAATTGATCCATTAGTATCAAAGGGGAGATTAAAGAGCCCTTTAATCGGTGGGATAAAAGGACTACTGCCGGTAGCAATAATAAAGCGCTTGGCTTTAACCAGATATGGTTCAGTTGCTATAATGGTCTTATCTAAAAATTTTCCAGCGTCTAAGATAATTTCAATCCCTAGCTGGGTAAAGTGTTCAATAGAATCATTGGGCGCGATGGCGGCAGCAATGAAGGCTTTAGAAGGTATACAGACATAATTGAGGCAATCTCGCCCCATTTTATGCCGCTCCAGTAAAACCACTGAGGCACCCATTTGCACTGTACCTGCTGCAAAAGACAGCGCACCTGATTGCACCCACGATATGAAAATGTGGCTTTAAAACTTTTTTATTAAATTGCGGCATATTACCTTTAATTGATTCAGTCAATAAACCATAAACATTGCTTAATAAAAATCTTACCACTCAATGCTCAAGATTTTGCTAATGCTTAAAGCATAGCGCACAAACTTTTTTTAGCATGATTTGTACCGTGAAGGCTATGTCTTAAATTTGCAGTGATGCTCAAGTCATGTTTAATAAGAGGAACTACGCTTATTTAAAATGATTTATTGTCTTGTTTTATGATGATTTTTTTATTACCCTTGCTCTGGTTAATTTTTTCACCATACAACAATGAAGAGGCAGTTATGTTAACGTTAAAAAATACTGATTTGACCCAAGTAGCAGGCGGGTATTCCTTTGCAGTGATCACTGAAGTAGTAGATCTTGAAGGGATCCCTAATGCATGTGTCGATGTGTTAAAGAATTTTGTGAACCTATCTAATCCGACTCAAAGTGATGCAGAGCAATTTTTTGAGACTTTAGGCAAGTGTGGCAATAATAAAGATGTAGAGCTTTTATTTGATCGTTTGAACGGTGCCATGCCTTACAGCATGCAAGTGGCATAATAAAAAGTAAAAGTAAAGCATCGGGTTAAAGAATAGGAAACTTTCCTATTCTTTAACTGCTCTATTGATAAGTAGAACACGATTGGCTTTTTGTTATAAAGGGCTATGACCAAATATATTGATTCCCCTGCTATTAAATGCATTAGCATCATTGTAGATATTTTAATCAAATCAATTTATTGAATAAAAATACTCAATACTTTATCACTGCAAAGTTAATCAGTTATCCGTTAACCATTTATCTAAAGTCAATCGTTGAGGGTAAATAGATTACACTGTGCAATACTATCAAGACTAGACTTAAAGCGTATCTTAACAATACTTAAACCAAGTAGGCATAAAAATCTTCAGTGATAAATGCTTAACCTAGACATTATAGGGTTAATTAAGCCTCAGTACATACTAAAAGGAGCTTAGAGTTAAATGAAACGTTATATCATTACTGGCACCCCTGGCTCAGGCAAAACTGCCCTTATTCGTGCCATTGAAATGCAAGGAGATTTTGTGGTAGAAGAGGCGGCAACCGATGTTATTGAGCATGAGCAAAATATGGGAAAATCTGAGCCATGGCAACAGCCAAAGTTTTTAGATAGGATCATTAACTTGCAAAAGCAACGCCAAATTCAAGCAAAACTTGCTACCTCAGCAATACAATTTTATGATCGCTCACCAATTTGTACCTATGCCTTGGCTATTTACCTGGGATTTGAAGTTTCAGCTAAAATTTTAGAAGAAGTCCATAGAAGTTATGAAGTTTATGAAAAACAGGTGTTCTTTATCGAAAATTTAGGGTTTTGTAAGCCAACCAATGCTAGAAAAATCAGTTATAAAGAAGCGTTGGTCTTTGAACAAATTCATCGTGACGCTTATGCCAAATTTGGCTATCACTGTATAAAAATTGAGCCAGCACCCATTTCTAAACGGGTGGCGAATATTTTCAATTTTATCCAACCTTAATTTAACCTCGCGTTATGCTTAATGGGTAAAATGGGTACCTAGTCGCTGAAACATGACCGTTAATCTAAGTTGCTTAGCTATTTTTTTATTAATTTGCTTAAGTTGGAATATTGCTTCCATTAACTTATGATTAGAGGTTACTTTATGTTAAATAGCTATGCTGCTCAAGATATGTCGTTGGTTTTCCAAAAAGAATACCAAATTGTTCATGCAGCGCAAGCGGTGCCTTATTTAGGGACCGTGAGTTTACAAGGTTGCTATGGTATTAGCTTGTATCACCCACAATGCAGTGCCATGATCCATTGGGATGATAATTGTCGGCATGATGAACTAGACCGTATTGTGCAACAATTTTTAGGCGATGATTTATCGCTTAGCCAATGCCAAGTTAATGTCTCCGGAGGTTGGCCCGATCATCAAGAGTCTAAAAAAACCGGTGAATTTATTGTCAATTATTTTAAAGCTCAAGCAGTGCCCATTACCTTTAAAGGTTTCCAAGAACATAATAGCAGCGCACCCAAGCAAGATAAGCTTGGCGGGGTAGGTATTGCAGGATTATTGCTAAATACCCAAAATGGAAAAATTGAAATAGACCGTGACTGGAGTATAATTTACGATCCCCAAAAATATAAAAAAATAACCTTAAGTATGGGGGATGATTTCGCCCAAAGACAAGCTACCCAACTTTTTTTAGATCATACTCATTTACAAAATGATACCTATTCAGGATCTGGCACCTCGTTAATGGAAAAAGGCAATTTGGCAAAAGTACAGGTTAAAGAAGCATTAGCTTTATGCATTGCCGCCAGAGATAACCATAAATCAAAGCTTATTGAATTGCTAGACAAAGGCATTACTAGTGTCAATACCCGCGCTAATGGACAATGGACTCCCTTACACTTTGCTTGTCATTTTAAAAACTTTGAGCTCGCTAAATTATTAATTAGCCATGATGCTAATGTTGCATTAAAAAATAATAAAGGGAAAACTCCATTAGATTTAGTCAAAGAACCAGCGCAAAAAGAATCGTTACAATTATTATGGCAAATCGCGCAAACCAATAAGGCCAGCAATGGTTTAAGCACTTTGGCACTGTATAGCCGACACCGTGATAGACTGGAAGATAAATTTAAGCAACAAATTGAGCCAGTTATCGCTATGCTTGAAACTCAAATAGGTAGAAATACATTAAAACAAGCATTGTCACCTACCTGTCGTTAACGGTAATATTGCTTGCTTAAAGCGCGGTAAGCTTAAGGGAGATAAACAAATTATTAATGGATGGCTTTTTGGTAGGAGGAGGAACAATGTTAAAAAGACTTAAATTATACCGCGCTGAGCTATTAGTCAGTTGTGCATGCTTAGCGTTAGGGATGGCCTCAGGCTATACGGGGAGCGCTGGAGAACCAACTTGGTATGCAAATTTAGTTAAACCCAGTTTTAACCCACCAAATTGGGTATTTGCGCCAGTGTGGACCGTGCTCTATTTGATGTTAGGCATAGCATTGGTCAAACTATGGCAACAGCGGTTAACCCATCCTTGGCCATTGCGTTTATTTATCTTTCAATTTGCTTGTAATTTATTATGGACTCCATTGTTCTTTTATTATCAACGTATAGATTTAGCATTATTAAATATTATACTGCTATGGAGTACGCTGTTGCTATTGTTATGGCAAGTTAGAAAAAACACCCTTATTTTAGGCTTGTTGTTGCCTTATACTCTATGGATAAGTTTTGCATTAAGCTTAACGCTAGCAATTTATAACTTAAATTAATCAAGTATGCAGGCATCACCTAGCATAGCTTATAAGTAGTAATACAGCGCATAATCTACACTAAGGTTGGAGATCCACCGCTGTTTCTATCTACGGGGATCTCCAGCGGATTAGAAGGATAGCTTTTTTATTAACTTGTTTTACATAATTTTTCAAATTAAGCCCCCTTAAGCTGCAACTCTTAAGGGGGCTAATAGGATTATTATTTATGTATCATGATCCGTTGTACCATTACCATAAAAACAGCAAGACCAAAGAAATATAACGGCATCGGTAATAAGGTACCATTATGGAAAAATCCCATGCCGAGCGTAAATAGCGAGATCAAACAATAATAAAAGAAACCGAATAAGCTTGAGGCAGTGCCAATACACCATTTGTAATCCACGAGCGCCAATGCTAGAGCATTACTCGTTGCCATGCAGATCCCAAACATCAGTGTCATTTGGCTAATGATTGTAATCGCTATCATCAGATAATTCGGTAATTGTAATATGTTGTGATTGATGGCAGAACAGCCACTAAATATCGCAGCTGCAGTGATTATGATCTGCAGGCCATAACCCATAATGCTTTGAGAGGCATGAGAGTTATGCAGCCTTTTAGATAGCATTCCACCCATCATTGTAGCAACTGCAATAGCAATAAAGCTTAATCCGTATTCGCTAGGCGAGAGCTCCAAGCCCTTGATCAGATAAAAAGATCCTTCAGCAAAGTAACTAAAGGATATACCGTTACAGGCTGCTACAATCAGACCGAAGCCAATAACTTTTTTATCAGTGATAAGTTTACAAGCAATGTCTATTATGGGTATAGGCTGCCTGTTATTTTTATTATGCGTTTCTGGTAATTTTGTAAATACCAATATGGTCAACATAATGGCAAAGCACATTAAAAATAAAAATATGCTAGGCCAATTCAGGCGTTGTGCGATGACACCCCCAACAACCGGTCCAAGCGCTGGAAAAATCGCTAAGGCAGTACCAGTAGAGGAATAGATTTTTCCTAAGCTAGGACCATGAAAGGCATCGCGGCAAATCGCTTGCCCTAGTACACTGCCAATACTGCCACCAAACGCTTGGATAAAACGGATGATCATTAATTGAGTAATAGTTGTTGAAAAATAACAACCTAAACATCCAATAATAAAAATAATGAGACCGGCAATAACGCATGGTTTACGGCCAAATTTATCAGATAATTTACCCCAAAAAAGAGTACCAATAGCAAACCCAAATAGGTAAACCGTAAGTGTATATTCCACCATCGATTCTGAGGCTTGCAAGGAATGTGCTATTTCAGGTAAAGAGGGGGTATAAACCGTCTCAGAAAGTTGTGGGAGTCCCACAATCAGTACAATTAGCCAGGTTGCTGGCAGCAATATTTGTGTCATAAAAAAATCTCGACCTTTAAATTTAAAAATTAGGCAATAAGATAGCGTTGTCTATTTTCAAGAACCGCTAAATAGGCTTAACTTTTTTACTTTAAACGACGATTATTTTTTTCACTTTGACACCTTGCTTATATGGTTAACAATAGCAGCATGTTATCACAACTAATTTATTTTCCCAACTTTATTTATCTTTTTTAGTTAGGCAAAATGAGCTGTACCAACATTTCTGGGAGCCCTAATTTTAGCATAAGCATAATATTTATTACATCGACTATTGAATACCTTGGTGAGTTATTCGATAAAAAAGCCTGGGTTAATAGGAAGTAAAAAATGTATATACATGAAATATTTTGAAATTAACCGCAGCTTGCGCACATAATTTTTTTATGCCACGGTAATAACTGAGTTTTCATTACTCAGCTAAAAAACCAAGCAGGGTTTAAGCAAGCTATTTTGGTTCAAGGCTTTTTCCTTCTTTTATCTTTATTGAGCCATACTTGCTACTGGGGCTTAATAAAAATGTAACAGCCTATTATGGAGGTTGATTTATGTTTTTGGTGCAGCTTGACTACCGGCTAGGATCCCCCCATCTATAGTGAGTTCTATGCCGGTTATGTATTTAGATTCCTCTGAGCCTAGATAAAGCGCGGCGTAGGCCACATCTAATGGCTCGCCCATCACCGCAAGTGGTACACCTTGACTTATGCGCTCAATGGCTGTTTTTCGAGATGCTTCATCCGTGCCTAGCATTGGATCCCACATCGGGGTTAAAATCGCCCCTGGATGCAAAGAGTTGCAGCGGATTTTGTAACCTTGGGCCGCACAATATAGTGCAACTGTTTTGCTATGGTTACGCACTGCCGCTTTGCTTGATGCATAAGCGCTAGCGCCTGGGATGCCAACCATACCAGATCGAGAAGACATATTAATGATCGAGCCTCCTTGTTCTTTCATAAGGCCAATTCCGTATTTACAACCTAAAAATACTCCATCTAAATTGATGTTATGCACCTGATGCCATGCATCTAGGCTTATATTTTCTGGATCTTGTGGGCCTAAATTTTCGTTTAAACCAGTAATTCCAGCATTATTAACTAGGATATCTAATCTGCCAAATTTTTGCTTTATAAAATCAGTGACTTGCTGCCATCTAGTTTCATTAGAGACGTCAAGATGATAAAAATAAGCATTTATTTTGTTTGCAAGTACTTTTCCTTTATCCACTAATATATCAGCCACAATAACTGTGGCGCCCTCAAGTGCAAGGAGTTCAGCAGTTTTTGCCCCTATGCCGGTACTGCCACCTGTAATGAGTGCTATTTTATTGTTAACTCGTGCCATAAAATCCTCTGCTATTTATAGTTTTGGATGATAAGTGATTTATTTTTAAAATAATTATCATTTAGATATCAATCTGCGAAATATTATTGTTAATTTATGCCAAGAGTTTATCTTAAACTAAAGTAGAAAGTAAGGACATTGAGACTTGTAGATCAAAGAGATTTAACGTCAAATACATATAATAAAGCGCTGCAACTGGTTATTTTACGCTAAAATGCAACGCCTGCATTAATTGGGGAATATTTGAATTTCCTAATCTAGGTAAAATAAAAAAGTAGGTACGCAAAACTGCATTATGATTATTGCTTGTATAAGTTTTAAATGTTTTTTAAATCATGATTATTTTAACACTAAAAAAACAATAACTTATTCAATCTAGCAGGTTTAGTTGCGCTATTTACCGAATTGTCCAGGATCTTATTTTAGCCAATCTAAGCAAGGCCCAAGAGGCACAATGCGATGGGGATTTAAATGTTGATGGCTGTAATAATAATGGGCTTTGATTTGTTCAATATTTAAGGTATCAGCAATGCCAGGGTGTTGATAAATACGCATTAAATAATTAAATAAATTTTTATAATCTTTGATCATTTTATAATTACATTTAAAATGCACATAATACACTAGATCGAAACGAATTAAGGTAGGAAATAAACGAATATCGGCTTCGGTTAATTGATTGCCGACTAAGTAATCTTGTGTAGTTAAATGCACCTCTAATTGCTCTAATGCATTAAATAATGCGTTAAAAGCTTCATCGTAAGCACTTTGCGTGGTAGCAAAGCCTACTTTATAGACCCCATTGTTAATTTTATGATAAATTTCTTCATTGATATGATCGATTTCAGATTGTAATGCTTGAGGGTAATAATCTTCTTTATTTTGGGTAAGAGAATTAAACGCTTGATTAAAAATACGAATAATATCAGCGGATTCATTATTGACAATGGTAGCGTGTTGTTTATCCCATAATAAAGGCACGGTTACACGACCACTGTATTTAGGATTGGCTTTTAAATAAATCTCAGACAACTGTTGCGCATTAAATAGTTGGTCACTGCAGTTTTCTTTAAAGGTCCACCCCTTATCTAGCATATGGGGGTGTACCACATCTACTGAGATATAGGGCTCTAATTGTTTAAGCTTTCTGACTATTAAGGTGCGATGGGCCCAAGGACAAGCATTAGCAACATATAGATGATAGCGGTTTTTCTCTACTGGATGGGTAGCGTTAGGCTCATCTAGAATTTGCTTTCTAAATTGCGCATCTTCCCTAATAAATTTACCGTTGGTTTTTTCAGTATTATACCAAGTATCTTGCCATTTCCCTTCAACCAATAATCCCATTGCTTATTCCTTTTAAGGCTGGATATTAGTAAAATAATAGTCTGATTTTTTAGCATAGCATAATGAGGTTTAGTCTCGCTTAAACCAAAGAGAGCATGCTGCATGCCAGCGATAGCTTAGCTTAGCGTATTTAAAGCAGTGGCTTTAGGGGCTAAATTCATTAAAAATGCCACACGCATTAAACTGGCAATACTTAAAAAATATAGCGGCATAGTCATTAAGCTAGCGTTATGTAACCAACCCATCCCTAAGGTAAATAGCGCAATCAATAAGTAATAAAATAGCCCTAATAGCGATGAGGCCGCGCCAATGGCGCGCTGATAATGTTCTAGCGCCAGTGATAAGGCATTAGGGATGGTTAAGCCAAATCCGAGCATGATCCCTAACATACTTATTAAAATAATGGTGATATAGTATTGATCTGCGATATGAAATACCTGAGCAAACCAAATAGCGATAACAAAAATAAGACTCATCCCAACAATAATATTGATCCCATATTTTAAAATGAGTAAAGAACTGTAAAAGGCCTGCAAACGTTTAGATAAATAGGCCCCACCAATATTTCCGGCTGCCATCATTAAATAACTCATTCCAAATTGACTAGGGCTAAGCTTTAACTGTTCAATCAATAAAAACGGGCCCTCAGCATAAAAACTGCAAACAATCCCATGACTGGCCGCAATCAATAATGCAAAAGTCATTAATTTACGATCGCGAAGCATTTGGCGGGCCAATGAATATAATTTAGGTGCGCTAGGGCTGATGACAGGATGGGTTTCCACTAATTGTTGTTGGCAAAGTAAAAAAGCAAAGCACCCTGCAGTGGTTAAAAAGATAAAAATCGTCGACCACCCCAAATATTGGGTGAGTAGTCCACCAATAAAAGGGCCTATAGCAGGTGCCACTCCAATGGCAATGGCAATACTAGAAAAAGCTTTACCTCGAGCTTGGCCTTGAAAAGCATCTCGACACATTGCCAGCCCTAACACGGTCCCCGCGCTGCCACCTAAGGCTTGAATAAAACGACTTAACATTAACATAGATAAGCTATGGGCCATAAAGCAGCTGATGCAGCCTACAATATAAATTGCCAGGCCTAATAATAAGCATGGCTTTCTACCATATTGGTCAGAAATATTACCCCAAATTGCAGTGCCAAAGGCAAAGCCCAGTAAATAAATGGTTAAAGTATAAGCGACCCAAGCTTGAGTAACCGATAAATCATGCGCAATATTGGGTAAAGCAGGACTATAAACTGTTTCTGAAAGTCGAGGTAACCCAATAATAAAAATAAGTAGCCACAGTGCCGGGGGAGGCGTTTTTGTCATTTATGTTCTCTAACCAATCAATCAAGCCCAATTTTAGTCATTGCTTATTAAAAGCAACGATAACTAAAAAATTATAATTTAGTTGCAAGACCTATTGTGAGCAAAGCACCGCATCGTGTCAAATCAATCTATCGCAGCTAAGCTACGGCCCATCATTAAATAACAGTTAAGCCGCTTTTACTCCCCTTAAACACAGCACTAAAGGCATTCCTTAGCCATACAGCGATATAAGCGGTATAATCAAAGATTGTAAATTTTGTATTAGCTATTTTACGTCATCATTTAAAAATAAAGGTAAATATTATGCATGCCCCGATTGCACTTTTTGTTTATAAACGGCCCGAGCATACACAAAAGATGCTAGATTCTTTGTTAAAAAATAAAGAAACCATAACTAGTCCATTATATGTTTATGCCGATGGTCCTAAAACTGAAGCAGATAGGGCAGGCACTAAAGCAGTACGTGCGTTGTTTGAAAACTTGCAAGGGTTTCAATCAGTGACGGTTACTCAACGTGAAAAGAACTTAGGTTTGGCTGAAAATATTATTAATGGGGTCAGTGAAATCTGTCAGCGCTATGGTCGGGTAATTGTGTTGGAAGATGATTGGGTTTTTTCCCCCTATTTTTTACAATTTATGAATGAAGGCCTCAATTATTACGCCAACCAAGAGCAAGTGGCTTCAATTCATGGCTATACCTTGCCAGTTAAGGGCAATTTACCAGAAAATTTCTTGTTGCGTGGTGCAGATTGCGGCGGGTGGGCTACCTGGCAACGAGCTTGGTGTTTATTTGAGCCAGATGCAACGAAACTGTTAGGTAAATTAAAATCTTTAGCGCTAGAAAATGAATTTGATTTAGGTGGGGTGGCAGGAAATTTTGCGATGCTTAACCAACAACAGCAAGGCATTATTAATTCTTGGGCTATTCGCTGGCATGCTTCTATGTTTTTAGCCAATAAGTTAACTTTATATCCGGGGAAAAGCTTGGTGAATAATATAGGCCATGATGCCAGCGGCGAGCATTGCGGTCCCACGGATGTTTACACCACTAAAGTGACACAATCACCAGTGGCTATTGTAAAAATCCCGCTTATCCCTAGTGCAACAGCGCTTGCAGCTTATAAAAAATTTTATATTAATTTAAATTCATTGCCGCATAGAATACTACGCAGAGTGAAAAGGCTCTTTAAGTTTCTGCGTAAATGATTAGGTAATAATAAATATATTTGGCCTAAACTTTACTCAATAATGCTAGGTTGATTTTCAAGTAAAAGGGGATAGAGATGATGTTGAATCAATGCATGCGCCCGATTTAGGGCACAGGGGGTGCCAATATCAATAAAGGGTTGCTGGCTGGTAATAACTTGAATACGCTTGCCTTGGGCGAGCCAATTAGGAAAACTATCATATTCTAAGCTTAATTCTTCTTTGACCATTTCAGTATTATCAATTAATGATTTTTTCAGTAAATAGATCCCAGCATTTACCAGCCCTTTCCCCGCTTGCTTGGCTTTAAAACATAACAATCTGCCCATATCATCAATTTCTAAATTAGCAAAGCGACCTGCATTTTCCATATGCGTGCCCACAATAATGCCATCAAGATTGGGATCGGCATGTAATTGCTTAAGCGCAGGTTTAAGATCAATTAGCATTAATGAATCACTATTGACAATTAACGACAATTCATTGGGAAAACGTTTGGCACATTTAAGGGTTGCGCCGCCTGTCCCTAGGGGACGAGTTTCGCGAATGGTATCTAGACATAAGTTCGGCTCTTGCTCACTTGCTTGCTCTATCCACGCATCAATTTTTTCATCTTTATGACTGATAGAGTAAATAATATGCGTAAACCCCTGCAACTTAAGCCATTGATTAAGCCAATGGATAAATGGCTTGCCTGCGACATGAATGAGGCAAGTGGGTAAATCTGCATAAAATTCACTAATTAGGGAATGTTTACCACCTGCTAATACAATTGCTGCCATATCTTAGTCCCGTCCTGCTTACTTATATTTGATAAGCGATTGTCTTTTGGTAAAGCGATTTTGCACGGTATCGATCTTCATTATCGATCTAAGACGATCTATGTCAACTAAATCGTACTGCTTAGTTTTTTCTACCTTATTTTAGGTAAAAAACTCATCCTAATTTACTGTGGTAACAAGGCATTTAAAGCAATTGAAGTACTATTTATTGAGTTGTTTCCCTAAAAATCAATGCTGAATTGAGTACTATCTAGAGTGAATACATAAAATTTATTTTAAGCGCAGGTCAAATTTGACATAAACTGCTTGTCAATAAAATTTGGTTAACTACTTAATTAATACTAAGCTTTTTAGCCAATTAATTTAGCAGTTAATGGTTCTAAACTTTGAGGCGCAACTGATAATGCATGCTGAATAATATACACAATATATTCTAGTTGGGAATGGCTTAAGTAAGGGTGCATTGGGATACTTAAGACGCGTTGGGCTAAATCTTCTGCATGCACTAAATGTGGGGTGGCGCGAGGAAAGTGCCGATAAGCAGGTTGTAAATGTAACGGTTTGGGGTAATAAATCGCATAAGGAATTTGATACTGTTTTAAAGCATTCACTAACTGCGCTCTTTGTCCCATTTCACAGGTCAATGTATAAATTGCCCAAGCACTTTGATAGCCTTCAGTTACTAGTGGAACTTGGATCCAATTTTGTAGTTGTTGAGTATAAAATTGCGCTATTTGTTGGCGACGTTGCAGTTCTTGCGGAAAAATTTTCAGTTTTTCTAGTAAAATGGCAGCTTGCAAGGTATCAAGGCGACTGTTGATCCCAATATGAACATGCTCATAACGGTCTATCCCAGCGCCATGAGCGCGTAAAGAACGCAGTTTATGCGCTAATTGAGCATCTTGCACAAAGATCGCGCCACCATCACCATAGCCGCCTAAAGGCTTAGAAGGAAAGAAGCTGGTGGTACTCATATTAATAATATTACCGGCTTTTTTATTACCCAGTTGAGCACCAAAACTTTGCGCTGCATCGGCCATTATCCATAGATCATATGACTCAGCCATGGCTTGCAGAGCAGGGTAATCAGCAGGAAGGCCAAATAAATCTACGGCAATGATCCCCGTGGGTTTTAAATCAAGCTTAAGCGCTTGCTTAATTGCGGCTAATAATGAGTCAGGATCGAGATTAAATGTCTGCGGTAGGATATCCACCAATATCGGGGTGGCGCCTACTGCTGCCACCATCTCGGCGGTTGCTGCAAATGTAAAAGTGGGCACAAAAATGGCGTCATTCGCATTAACTGCTAATGCCATTAATAATAATTTTAAGGCATCTGAGCCACTGGCACAGCTAATGGTATGTGCTGCTCCGGTATATTCACAAAGGGCAGTTTCTAGTTGCGATACTTCTGGTCCTAAAATATATTGACCATGCGCCAATACTTTGGTGAGGGCATGTTGTAAAGAATCAGCAATTTGAGCTTGCTGACTTTTTAGATCAATAAAGGGTATTTCAGCACAATAAGTATTTGACATGATGGATCCAATTTTCTAGATAATATCTGGGTAACTGATTAAGTACTCCATATGAGTGTATAATACAGAGCACTTTTTTGCTTAGTAAGCATTAAAAAGTGCCATGATAAACTAAATCGTTATTTTTGCATAGAAATAGTACTAACTAATATTTTTATGCTTTATTTAGACCAATGGTTCAATAAAAATAGGTTGGTGTTGCGCTATAGAATTTGCTGCTGCATTTAAGATGGTAAGTACACGCAAGCTTTCTTTGCCATCACTCAATGGGATTTGCTGATGGTAAATACATTCTAAGAAATGTTTAATTTCTTCTTTTAACGGCTCAGATTCCGGTAAAGCAATATTAATGGCTTCGCTGCTTGCTGGGCGAGGCAAGCCATCGGTCCAGGCGGCAGGGTAAGGATGGAGCCGTAGTTTAGAGGCCCAAGGTTGTCCATCATCAAAAATGGCCATGGCAGCATCTCCTACTACCACTAATTTTTGTTCTTTATAGGGATGTAACCAGGAAACAAAAATATGCGCTTGTTGTCCTTTAGGGAACGCAAGGTGAGTACAAGTGACATCAGAGGTAGTGTGTTTTAAAAATTTGGAGCCAAAGGCACTGACCGATTGTGGCATTTCATCAATTAATGCCAAGATCATGGACACATCATGGGGCGCAAAACTCCACCAAATATCTTCCTCGGTTCTAAATTTTCCTAAATTAAGTCGATTAGAATATAAATATTGTAATGTGCCTAATTCTCCTGCTTGGATCAGGGCTTTAAGTTGCATAAAAGCCGCATGATAATGCAAGATATGTCCCACCATTAAGACTTTATTGGCATGGATTGCTTGCTCATAGATATGTTTTGCTTGTGTTAAATCTAGGCTAAGGGGTTTTTCAATAAAAAGATGTTTACCTCCCTCTAAACAAGCCAAGGCAATTTCTGCATGACTTTCAGCAGGGGTAGCAATCACCACACCATCAATTTTTGGATCGTTAACAATTTGGGTTAACGTGTACTGGGGGACTTGATATTGTTCACTGAACTGGTTCACTGTGGCAGGGGCAGTATCGGCTAAGGCATATAACGCCCCTAATTCATGTAACACGCGAAGGTGATTTTTGCCCCAATTGCCACAACCAATGACGGCAATATTTAATTTAGCATAAGAAATTTGTTTATTTGTTAGCAAGTTAACACCTAAAATGGCTGGTTGGTTAATAGAATTATGATCCTAATAGTAATAGATTTGGTCAAATGACCACAATCAAATAAAGCAAACTCCACTTTTCTTGAGTTGTATTTAACACAAAGCGGCGTACAATCATTAATTATAATAGCAGATATGTAAGTTAGGTAATGAGTAATTTAAAACGTAAAGCACTTATCACTGGCATAACTGGCCAAGATGGCTCTTATTTAGCTGAGTTTTTATTGGCAAAAGGCTATGAAGTACATGGGATCAAAAGACGGACTTCATTATTTAATACTCAACGTATCGATCATTTATATCAAGATGTGCATGAAAATCATCGCAATTTTATCTTACATCATGGTGACTTGACTGACTCAAGTAGCTTGATTCGGATCATTCAGCAAATTCAACCTGAAGAAATTTATAATTTAGCCGCACAAAGCCATGTAGCGGTGTCATTTGAAGAGCCAGAATATACCGCTAATGCCGATGCACTGGGCGCACTACGCTTATTAGAAGCCATTCGCATTTTAGGTTTAGAAAAAAAGACCCGCTTTTACCAAGCATCGACCTCAGAGTTATTTGGCAAAGTCGCAGAAACCCCGCAAACCGAAACCACCCCTTTTTACCCGCGCTCGCCTTATGCAGTGGCCAAACTCTATGCGTATTGGATCACTGTTAATTATCGCGAAGCGTATGGCATTTATGCCTGTAATGGTTTGTTATTTAATCATGAATCGCCCAGACGAGGCGAAACCTTTGTGACTCGTAAAATTACCCAAGCATTAACTCGAATTAAATTAGGTTTACAACAAAACCTGTATTTAGGAAATTTAGATGCTAAGCGAGATTGGGGCCATGCTAAAGATTATGTTGAGATGCAATGGCTAATGCTACAGCAAGAAATACCAGAAGATTATGTGATTGCTATGGGTGAGCAATATAGTGTGCGTGAATTTATTGAGTTGGCAGCCAATGAACTAGGGATGAAAATCCAATGGCAAGGCACGGGCATTGCAGAGCAAGGCATTAATATGGCAACGGGCAATGCCATTATTCATATCGATCCGCGTTATTATCGTCCTACTGAAGTAGAGTCGCTGTTGGGCGAGGCACGCAAAGCCCGTGAAAAATTAGGTTGGGTGCCCAAAATCAGTTTTAAAGCCTTGGTGGCAGAAATGGTTCAAGCAGATCTTGCCTTGGCAGAGCGCGAACAACGTGAAGCCACTTTTGATAATCGGCATCAAGCAGCTAGTCGTATTTCAATAGAAGGGTAAGAGATGGAACTTTGTGCCAAAATTTATGTGGCCGGGCATCGTGGATTAGTAGGCTCAGCTTTGGTGCGTGCGTTATCTCAGCAAGGGTATCAGCGACTGATTACTAGAACACATGCCGAATTAGATTTGACTGATGCCGATGCGGTGAAAGCTTTTTTTGCAGCAGTAAAACCAGATTACGTACTGCTTGCAGCGGCAAAAGTGGGAGGCATTTTAGCCAATAATACTTACCCTGTAGATTTTTTAGCTGAAAACCTTAAAATTCAAACCAATGTAATTGAAGCCAGTTACCAACACCAAGTCAAGCGATTGTTATTTTTAGGCTCTTCTTGTATTTATCCACGCGCCTGTCCTCAGCCGATTAAAGAGCAATCTTTGCTTACTGGGCCTCTTGAGGCCACTAATCGCCCCTATGCTTTAGCCAAAATTGCCGGTATAGAATTATGTTGGGCTTATAATCGTCAATATGGTACTCAATACTTAGCTGCCATGCCCACCAACCTTTATGGGCCTAATGATAACTATCATTTAGCAAATTCACATGTTATTCCCGCACTGATCCGCAAAATGCATGAAGCTAAATTAGCTAAACAACAGCAAGTAACGTTATGGGGCAGTGGCACTCCACGGCGTGAATTTATGTATAGTGATGATTTGGCTCAGGCTTGCTTATTTTTACTGAATCTCCCTCAAGCACAATTTCAAGCACTGATTGAAACTACCACAGCACCACTGATTAATATTGGGGTAGGAAGTGATTTAACTATCAAGGAATTGGCGTTAAAAGTCAAAGCAACAGTGGGCTATCAAGGCACGCTGGACTTTGATAGCACTAAGCCAGATGGTACGCCGCAAAAGTTATTAGATATTGAGCGTCTAAGTCAAGCAGGGTGGCGTAGTACCACTACTTTAGATGAAGGGCTTAACGCAGCTTATCAAGATTTTATGCACTATCAACAGGAACCGGTATGTTAAAAGATTGGCTGCCAAAATCTAATCTTAAAAAGATTTTAGGTCTGGTTGATCCAACAGAACATCGTAAATTACTACTGATTATTTTAGCTATGGTGTTGATTGGGTTATTAGAAATAACCAGCATTTCATCGATTGCGGTTTTTTTGTCGATTGTTGGTAAACCAACTTTAATTTATGATAATAATGTGCTTCATACGGTATATGCTTATTTGGGCTTTACCTCAAGTAAAAGCTTTATGATTTTAATTGGGGGCGCCGTATTAAGTCTGTTGTTATTAGGCAATCTAGCAGCCGCCTTATTATTTTGGGGGTTAATGCGATTTAGTTTCTGGCAGGGACATTTGTTGTCACTCAAATTATTTAAAAATTATATATACCAACCTTATGAATACTTTTTAAATAAAAATTCTAATAATTTAACTAAAAATGTATTGGTGGGTGTGCAAAGATCAATAAATAATGTGTTGTTGCCATTTTTGCAAATTTGTGCAAGGACCATTGTTACCAGTTTTATTGTTTTATTGTTAGTGATAGCAAATCCGAAGTTGGCTATGGCAACTGCATTAATCTTAGGCCTATTATATACCTTTGTTTATAAAATTCTTAAAAGCACTTTAATTAGCAAAGGTCAGCAAACTTTTTCAGCAATGGGTGGAATTAATAAAGTACTGAATGAGTCTTTTCAGGGAATAAAAGAAATTAAAGTTTATGGTTGTGAACATTTTAGTGCACACAAATTAGATAACTATTCTCAGCGTTACGCTAAATCCGAAGCAATTAATCAAGTTATTCCGCAAGTGACTCGTTATGCCATTGAAGGGGTCGCCTTTGGCTCAGTTATTTTCTTAATTTTACATTTGTTAAAAAGTTATAATGGCATTGAACAAATTCTACCAATATTGGCATTATATGTTTTTTCAGGTTATCGATTACTTCCTGCTTTGCAACAAATTTTCCAAAGTTTATCTAGCATAAAGTCCAATCAAGCAGCAGTAGATGAAGTCTATCAAGATCTACATATCGGTAACGAAAAAACAGTTAAGCAGCAATTAAACTTTTGTGCAATTACCTTTGCTCAACAAATCGAGTTAAAAGCTATTTCCTATCGCTATCCAAATAGTACGCGTTATGCCTTAGATAATATTAACTTAACATTCCCCAAAAATTCCATTGTGGGGTTAATCGGCGCCACCGGGAGTGGGAAAACCACTTTAGTAGAGGTTTTTCTTGGGCTTTTAGCTAATACTCAAGGTGAAGTAATCATTGATGGCAAGCCTCAAGACATTAAAAACTCGGTGAGTTGGAAAAAAATGATAGGTTATGTGCCTCAACAAGTTAACTTAGTTGATGATACAGTCATCAACAATATTGCATTTGGAGTGGAGCCACAGCACCAAGATCTACAAAAAATTATAAATGCAGCAAAAATTGCCAATATCCATGAATTTATTACCACAGAATTGCCTAATGCTTATGAAACCATATTAGGTGATAGAGGCATTAGATTAAGTGGTGGGCAACGCCAACGTTTAGGTATTGCGCGCGCGCTATATACTGAGCCAGAAATTTTAATTTTAGATGAAGCAACCAGTGCTCTGGATAATTTAACTGAGCGCGCTGTAATGCAATCTATTGCCAATTTGCTGGGTAAAAAAACCATTATTATTATCGCACATCGGCTCTCTACCGTTAAAATTTGTGATCAAATTTATGTTTTAGATAAGGGATCAATTAAAGAACAAGGAAGTTATGCAGCTTTAAGTAAGAACAATATACTGTTTCAAGCCTAAAAATTAATTCATAAGACTAAAATTTTTTATCTTTTTGCCAATTAAATATTTTAATAACAGGTTAAAAAATCAAGCTTTAATTTTATAAGTGGTTTATAGGGATTAAAATACAAGTAGCATCTACTGTAGAGAAAACCATATGCAAGACATAAATATTTTTCCCAAAGTACTACTTTGGGGTGGTAAGAGTCAGGCTAGAATTGTTGATGAAATGCTTAGGGAAAGTAACTTAGGGATAACCACTATAATTTTCGATCATACTATGCTCCAACCTGCCTTTGAAAGTAAAGCAATGTTTCTCAATGATATCGAGAAACTTAAAGAGCAACTTAAAAAAGTAACTCATTATGTTGCTTGCATAGGAGGAGAACACGGGTATGCGCGTTATATGACATCTTATTATCTCGAAAAATGCAATTTAATACCGCTCACATTAATTCACAATAAAAGTTTCGTTGACCCAACAAGCGTTATAAGTAATTCCTGCCAATTAATGCCTTTTTCAGTAGTACATAAATTTAGCAAGATAGGTAAATATTCAATTTTAAATACAAATTGCACTGTTGACCATGAATGTGTAGTAGGTAAAGGAGTACATATAATGGGTAATGCAGCTATTGCTGGTAAAGTTAAAATATGTAATTTTGCAACAATTGGAACTAATGCAACAATTTTGCCTGGTGTAACAATTGGTGAAGGAGCATATGTAGCAGCTGGTGCAGTGGTAAATAAAGATATAAGTGCGTATACGGTTGTTACAGGTGTTCCCGCTAAACATCTAAGAGAAAATAAGCCACAGTTTGATAAAAAAATATTTACTAAATTCTTTATCTGATTAAAGAAACGTGAATTCAATTAATAAGTGCAACCCCTAGAGTTGGGATAAGCGAGCTAGCTGTAGTATATTGAGTGCTCTTATCCTGCCAGATAAAGTTGCACATGAGCAAATACAAACAGCTAACTCAAGAACAAAGATACCAGATCTACAGTTATAGTAAAATAGGATATTCACAAACTAAAATTGCTTCAGAGATTGGTGTACATAAGTCAACGATATCCCGTGAGCTTACTCAGGGTTGCGAGGATATAGAGCTAAGCAAGCCCAAGCATTTCTGACAAAAGACGTACTGAAGCCCCAAAGCATCAAAAGCTAATCCCTAAGGTTATTGAGCACCTAGAGTTAAAGCTTAAGCAATAATGGAGTCCAGAGCAAATATCGGGCTCCATGGAAACTTTTAATCTGCCACGAATTTCGCATGAAACAATCTACCAGCATATCCTTCAAGATAAGTACGAAGGGGGCTATTTGTATAAACACCTAAGGCAATCAAATAAGAAAAGAAAAAAAAGATATGGTTCAAATTCTAAGCGCGGTCAGATTAAAAATCGCATATCGATTGCTGAGCGCCCCAGTGTCGTTGACGCCAAAGCTCGCATTGGAGATTGGGAAATTGATACGGTTATTGGGAAGCATCAACAAGGGGTTTTAATTACGCTTGTAGAGCGTATATCAAAATTTACCCTGATTAAACAAGTAGCAAATAAGACAGCTGAGGCTGTGACAGCAAGAGTTATCTCAATCCTGAAAAACATCAAGCATAAAGTGTTAACAATCACTGCAGATAATAGTAAAGAATTTGCCTATCACAAACAAATTTCGATGGCATTAAAGTTAGATTTTTATTTTGCACATCCATACCACTCATGGGAGCGAGGACTGAATGAAAATACTAATGGACTTATTAGGCAATACTTCCCTAAAAAGACTTCCTTTGATAGTATTAATGACAATGATGTCGAAACAGCAATGGAAAGATTAAATTCAAGACCAAGAAAAACTTTGGGGTTCAAAACTCCAAACAATATTTTCTTGGATAATCAATCTGTTGCACTTAATACTTGAATCCGCGAAATTTAATAATTTAAATCAAGTATAGAAAATTAAGACGTGAATCCGCCAGATAAAAATAAACCATGTAAGGAAAGAATTAATTTGACTTGAAAAATTTTATAGTAACGCATTATTTGCACAATTTGAATATATTATATGTGCTTTTACCTAAAATTATGTTAAAAAAAATATCAAGATAGTTAAAATTTATTGGAAAATAATAGTTAATTAATAAAAAGTATAAGTGAATAGTAATGAAAACTATAATTCTTGCCGGAGGCGTCGGAACACGTTTAAGTGAAGAGACAGGAATACGTCCAAAACCAATGGTAGAAATTGGAGGTAGACCAATTTTATGGCATATTATGAAAATATATACTTATTTTGGCTTCAGTGAGTTTATCTTGGCTCTTGGATACAAAGCAGATTATATAAAAAAATATTTTTTAGATTATGTTCGTTATTCAGGGAATATAACTGTGAGCATTAAAGATGGAAAAAGCCACATTATACAACGTGAACAAGAAGAATGGACAATCAACTTAGAAGATACCGGCTTAGATACCATGACTGGTGGTCGAATAAAGAACTTAAAACATTGGGTTCAAGATGAAACCTTTATGGTAACTTACGGAGATGGAGTAGCAAATCTTGATATAAACAAACTGGTAAGTTATCACAAAAAAAGAGGAAAGCTTGCGACAATTACAGCAGTAAGACCTCCTGCTAGATATGGTGGTTTACATATAAACGAAGGCATTGTGACAAATTTTACTGAAAAGCCTCAAACAGGAGAAGGTTGGATCAATGGAGGCTTTATAATTTTTGAACCTTCAGTAATAGATATGATAAAGAATACTAAAAGTTCTTTGGAATCTGAAGTTCTTGAAGAATTATCTGCTGATGGTCAATTAGCAGCCTATTGCCATGATGGTTTTTGGCAGTGCATGGATACACTTCGTGATCTAAAATATTTAGAAGATTTATGGACATCAGGAAAAGCCCCGTGGAAACTTTGGAAGTGAATAATTTTTGGCAAGATAAACGTGTTTTTATAACTGGAGCAAGTGGACTTGTAGGTAGTTGGCTTGTTGAAGAACTACTTAATCGTAATGCAAATGTTGTAATTCTTCTGAGGGATTGGATTCCAGGTTGCAAACTCATTTATTCAAAATTATTGAAAAAAACAAATATTGTAAGAGGAGATTTGTCAGATGTTAAGCTCCTTGAGAGAGTTCTTAATGAATATGAAATTGAATCAGTTATTCATTTAGCTGCACAAACAATTGTTCCTATTGCAAATAGGAACCCACTTTCAACGTTTGAATCAAATATTACTGGAACTTATAATTTATTAGAAGCTTGTCGTAGCAGTAAAAATATTTCTTCAGTGGTTGTAGCATCTTCAGATAAAGCCTACGGTGAAGTCGTTGAACTACCATATAAGGAAATAATGCCATTAAAAGCTTTGTATCCTTATGATGTAAGCAAAGCCTGTGCTGATATGCTTAGCATTTGCTATGCCACATCATTTAATTTGCCCGTAGCGGTGACACGTTGTGGTAATTTTTTTGGAGGAGGAGATTTAAATTGGAATCGTATCATTCCAGGCACTATTCGTTCTGTAATTCGAAATGAAATACCTATCATTCGTTCCGATGGAAAATTAATTAGAGATTATATTTATGTCGAAGATGCTGTCAGTGCCTATATGACGCTTTCACAAGCATTAACATTAGATCCAAGTCTTAGAGGTGAAGCGTTTAATTTTTCTAATGAAACACAAAAAACAGTTTATGACCTTACCCTTTGTATCATCAAACTTTTGGATTCTAATGTTAAACCAATTATCCAAGGTAAAAATATTAATGAAATAAAAGCTCAATATCTTGATTCATCTAAAGCAAAAAAAATATTGTCTTGGTATCCAGAGTTTGGTTTTGAGGAAGGCTTAAAGAAAACTATTGAATGGTATAAGAAATATTTGGGTTCTAATTAATATGATTAAATGTCGTTTTTGTTTCTCAGAAAATTTATTTTCTATTATTCCTTTAGGAAAATTACCGCTTGCCAATGCTCTTACTTCAGCCTTGAATTTTAACAAGGAAATTAATTCAGAATATAATTTAGAAGTAATGTTATGTAAAGAATGTGGATTGGCGCAGTTGAAAGATTTGGTGGAACCTAAGAAGCTTTTTTCAGATTATGTTTATTTTACGTCTAATTCTGATGCGATGTTATTATCAGTTGCTGAATTAAGCAAGAGAATAATTCCAACTCTCCCAGAAAATGCTTTTGTTGTTGAGATAGCCAGCAATGATGGTTACCTTCTGAAGAATTATATTAAGGCAGGAATTAGCGTATTAGGTATTGATCCAGCTATAAACGTCGCTAAATTTGCTAATGAAAAAGGAATACCAACTTTATGTGATTTTTTTAATGAAGCTTTAGCAGCAGATCTTTCAAAAAATAAGCAAAAAGCTGATATTATTCATGCTAATAATGTAATGGCGCATATTCCAGATATTCCGGATTTTATTAGAGGACTAAAGTTACTTTTAAAAGATAATGGAAAAATCATCATTGAGGTTCCATACTTTTTAGATTTAGTTGAAAAGTTTGAGTTTGATACTATTTATCATGAACATATTTACTATTTTTCTGTAAAGCCCTTAAAGCGTATGTTCAATCAGTCTGGATTGGATATTACAAATATTGAAAAAATAACTCTTCATGGTGGTTCTTTACGTATTACTATTATGCATTCCGGAAAACAAGTTCCTGAGCCAATAGTTGAGTTAATGATAAAAAATGAAATTGATTCTGGACTATATTTTGTAGAAAATTATAAAGATTTTATGAAAAAAATCATAGAACTCAAAAATAGTTTAAATATACTTTTGAAAAAACTTAAATCTAATGGAGATAAGATTGCTGTTTATGGCGCTTCAGCCAAAGGCACTACTTTACTTAATTACTTTGGAATTGGGCAAGAAATAATTGAGTTTGTTGTAGATAAAAGTCATATTAAGCATGGAAAATTTACACCGGGAACCAACTTGCAAATATTTTCTCCCTCTAGATTAATTGATGAAAATATTTCATATGCTCTGTTGCTTGCATGGAACTTTGTAGATGAAATTGTTTCTCAGCAAAAAGAATTTATCGATAAAGGCGGTAAGTTTATTATTCCACTTCCTCAAGTTGGCTTTATACCATGAAATTTTTGTCTTTGCCTCTTTCTGGCGCATATTTAATAGAACCTGAAAAGCATCAAGATAACCGAGGTTATTTTGCAAGAAATTTTTGCACCAAAGAATTTGATAAGCATGGATTAGTTACTTATTTTGTGCAGATGAGCACTTCATTTAATTATCACAAAGGTCAGATCCGCGGCATGCATTATCAGGATAAGCCACATGAAGAAACTAAAATTGTATCCTGCAGACGTGGTTCAGTATATGATGTTATTATTGATTTGCGTTTTGGATCTGACACTTTCAATCAATGGTATGGTGTGGTTTTATCTGAAAAAAATAGTAAAATGTTGTATATACCTAAAGGTTTTGCTCATGGATATAAAACATTAGAAGATAGCACTACTCTTTTTTACATGATGGATACAGAGTATGTAAAGACATCATCAAGAGAACGGAACTATAAAGATTGGGGTTTGTTTGAATAAAATATTAGATTATTTTTTAATAATTTTATTAAGTAATAAACTTTAAAATTTATAATCTAAGGTTTTTTAGGTGTAATTATAAATTTATTTATTGTAACATTTTATCAATCAGTAAAGTAAGAAGATTATTTTGTGGTATAAAAAATTACTATTAATGAGGTATTTTATAATTTCTTATAGTAAATATATTGAGGTTTAAATGAACTATAGAAAAGATGATAGGCTGGATTTTATTTCAGATTGTTCAAAAAATATTAGTGAAATGGGCGCCGACACTGACTTGAGAAATATATCTAATTCTTGGTTGGTTAAATCTGCATCTTATAAGTATTCTTATAATTTTTCTTGGTTAGGGTTGCCAATAATTCAGCATCCTCAAGATATTTTAGCGATCCAAGAAATTATATGGGAGACTAAGCCTGATGTTATTATTGAAACAGGAGTTGCTCGAGGAGGTTCATTAATTTTAAGTGCTTCTATACTTCATTTGTTAAATGGTAATGGTAAGGTTTTGGGAATCGACATAGATATCAGGCCACATAATAAAGACGCAATAGAAAAGCATCCTTTAGCTTCAAGAATTAACCTTATAGAAGGTTCATCGATTGATGAAAATATAGTAGAAAAAATAAAAAAATACATAAAGCCCAATGATAGGGTAATGGTTTGCTTAGATTCTAATCATACGCATGATCATGTGTATAAAGAATTACAACTTTATAGCTCATTGGTAACTAAAGATTGTTATTTGGTAGTTATGGATAGCGTCATTGAAGATATGCCTAGAGATCAATTTCCTGATCGTTCATGGGGTAAAGGTAATAACCCCAAAACAGCAATTCACGAATTTATTCGTCAGACAGAACGATTTAAAATTGATGATTTTATAACTAATAAACTTCTTATTACAGTTGCTCCAGATGGTTATTTGAAATGCATAAAGTAATTCCTGTTGCTGGACCCTCTATTACTGAGAAAGAAATAGCGTATGTTACTGATGCTGTTAGAAATGGTTGGTTTGAGAATGCTAATAACTATATATTAAAATTTGAAGAATCACTCAAAGCTTACTTAGGTAAGAAATTTGCTATTTCTCTTCCTTCTTGTACTTCTGCGATTCATTTAAGTTTATTAGCTCTTGGGATAGGACCTGGTGATGAAGTAATAGTTCCAGATATTACTTGGATTGCATCATCTGCCCCAATAACATATGTTGGTGCTACCCCGATTTTTGCGGATATAGATTTAAATACTTGGTGCTTATCTAAGCAGACAGTTAAACCTCTTATAACTAAAAAAACTAAGGCAATCATTGCAGTTAATTTGTATGGTAATATGCCAGAATATGATGAACTATTATCTTTAAATATACCTATTATAGAAGACGCAGCAGAGTCTATAGGTTCACAATATAAAAAAAAGTTATCTGGTGTATTTGGGATTACTAGTTGTTTTAGTTTCCATGGTTCAAAAACATTAACAGCTGGTGAAGGAGGAGCACTTGTTACGGATGATGAAAACATATATAAACGTTGTATGATTTTGCGAGATCATGGAAGATTTCCTGGTGATATATTATTTCAGAACCATGAGGTCGCTTATAAATATAAAATGTCAAATCTGCAAGCTGCATTAGTTCTTGCTCAACTAGAAAGAATTAATGAGTTGATAACAAAAAAAAAGCAAATATTTAAATGGTACCAAGATGCTTTTATAGAATTTAGATTTTTAAATTTGAATCCTGATCAGTTATTTGTTAACAATAGCTATTGGATGACGACCGCTATTTTTTCAGATGAAATTGGTTTAAAAAAGTTTGATATTGTTAAATTTTTATCATTATATAATATATCAACTCGCCCTTTCTTTGAACCATTAAGCTCGTTGAAAGCTTATGAAGATTATAAAGATACGAGAAGAGCAAAAGAAGAAAATATTGTTTCTTATAATATTTCTCAAAGAGGAATAAATTTACCAAGTGGTGCTAATATAGAAATAAAAGATATTGAGCAAGTGAAAAATGCAATAAATTTTATTATAAAGTCATAAGTTTTATTATTTTATAATATTACCTTATATTTAAGAAGTGTAATAGATTATGAGTGATAATTTTTTTATTAACTTAAGAAATGTAACAGTAGGCATACCTGTTTTTAATGAACAAAGATATATTCATAACACCGTACTTTCAGCTTTACAGCAAGGAACTCAAGTAATAGTTAGCAATAACTGCTCTACAGATAATACTAAGTTGATTTTAGATGATCTGCAAGCTAAATTTAATAATCTTATAGTTTATCATCAGCAAGAAAATATTGGTGGTTTTAATAATTTTAACTTTGTTTTGCATAAAGCAAATACCGAATATTTTATGTGGCTTGGTGCCCATGATTTATTCCCCGAAAACCATGTATATAATTTATTAAAAATTTTTCACAGTGACCCATTGGCAATAGGGGTTTTTGGTTCAACAAAATATATTGATGAAAGTGACACATTTTTGTATAGATACGATTACGCATGGAGTGATTTTTTGAGTTCTCTTGATCAACTTGTACGGGTAAAAGCTATTATATCCAAACTTTCTGATTGTTCGATTGTACATGCCTTGTATAAAAAAGATATTTTAAAAAATATACATAATGTTATAGTTCCGTGTATTGGTTATGATCATGCTTTGATGGCAATGCTTGCAGCTAAAGGGAAAATTTTATATACAGATAAAACATATTTTATAAGAAGAGATTTTCCTGCTACACGTGATGCTAGCCAAGATGCTCTTCGTCAGGAAGAATCAATTAGTAGTAAATTGAAAAGTGCTAATGGAATAAAAAGATATGATAAGATGCGTAAGATGCAACTTCAGGCAGTTAAAGACATTAAACCTAAAATTTCTTTCTTTCAAATCAATTATCTTAGATATATTTTATTAATTAGATTTTATTTGCCAGCTCAAAGAACTTATACATATTTTAAAAAAATTATTTCAGTTTTTAATTTATTTAAGCGAATAACATCTTAATTAATTTAAATTTTTTGTAGTAGTTTTTTTTATGCTATATATTTTACTATAAATAAGTAGTTTAACTTAACAAGGTTATAAGCATTAAACCGTGAATTTTTTAGAAAAATATTCTTATACAATTCACTAATTTAACTTTTACACGATATTAGTCGAAAGTTACATTTATGCTTATTATTAAGTGTCAGCATATGAAACAAGCATATCATTAGCTTAAATTTCACTTTAAACTATGGTGTTCTTATCAAAGTAAGCTCATTTGAGTTTTAAGGACCAAAAACATTGAATATGATAAAAAAAGCTTTACAGCAATGTTTACCTCCAGTGCTTTATTGGCCATTACGCAATTGGGTGATGCAATCTAAAGAAGGTCGATTCACTGGGCCTTTTGATTCATGGGAAAGTGCGCTGTCCAATTCAAGTGGTTATGCTCAGCAAGCAATCCTAGATAAAGCGTATCAAGCCACCCTTAAAGTTTGCCAAGGTCAAGCCGTTGCCGAGCGAGATACCTTGCTGTTAGAAAATTATTCACATAGTTACCCTTTGTTAGCTATGTTGATGAAAATTGCGTTACAAGGCCAAGGTCAGTTACGAGTCTTAGATATTGGTGGGGCACTAGGGACTTCTTATTTACAGTTTAAGGCCTGGCAGCCTGAAATTAGTCACTTAACTTGGTCAGTGGTAGAACAACCCCATTTTGTCGCGTGTGGTAACCAACATTTTAAAAATCATGAGTTACAGTTTTTTGAAGATTTAGCGCTAGCCATTGAACATACTTCTCCGCAAGTGGTATTACTGTCTGCTTTTTTACATTATGTTGAGGCCCCCTTTGCATTTTTAAAAACTTTGTTGAAGTATAAAGTTCCGTATCTTATTTTTGACCGAACTCCCATGTTAGCTACGCAGCAATCGTTATTAGCAGTACAGCATGTTCCCCCCCAAATTTATTCAGCCAGTTACCCGAGTTGGCTTTTCTCAGAAGAGCAACTTAAAGCAGCATTAGCAGCACATTATCATGTAATTGCTGAATTTCCGGCCTTGGATGGGCAAGCCAAAGCATTGGGGCAAGCCATACAGTTTAAAGGAATGTTGCTTGAATTAAAGGATAATCACAGATAAGCCAAGTTATGCACTATTTTTGTACGCTGTTTGATAGCAATTATTTAAATCGTGGTTTAGCACTGTATCAATCGCTATGTCAGCATAGCCAGGATTTTCATTTATTTGTGGTGGCTTTTGATGAATTAGCCTATCAAATCTTAACTGATTTTAATTTACCCAAACTCACCGTGATTGAGTTAGCGGAATTTGAAGATCCTGAGTTATTACAGATCAAGCCAACCCGTACTCGCGGAGAATATTGTTGGACTTGTACCCCATCGATTATATGGTATATGTTACAAAAGTTTGAGCTTAAGGCCTGTACTTACTTAGATGCAGATCTTTATTTTTATCAAGATCCCAGTTGTCTCATTGAAGAAATGGGCGACAATGAAATTCTGCTAACTGAGCATCGTTATACGCCAGGGTATGATATGAGTGCCACCTCAGGTCGCTTTTGTGTACAATTTATGACGTTTAAAAACGCTCCTAACGCATTGGCTGCGCTTCAGTGGTGGCGTCAAGCATGCATTAACTGGTGCTTTAACCGTTTTGAAGCAGGGAAATTTGGCGACCAAAAATACTTAGATGACTGGCTTGAGCGATTTGATAAAGTGCATAATTTGCGTCATTTAGGCGGCGGGGTGGCACCATGGAATGTTCAGCAATATCATTTTTTATCCCAACTTGATTCCGTGCAGGGGGTGGTGAATAATGGCGGCCAAAGCTTTGCGGTGGTGTTTTTTCATTTTCATGGTTTAGGCTTGTTGGACCGACAACGCGCAGATTTAGGAGGCTACCCCTTGACTCAAAATACCATTCAAGCCCTTTATAGACCGTATTTAAATACGCTAGCGCAGGTCAATCTTAAATTACAGGGTAAACTTAAAGATCCTTTTTGTGATCAATTTATTAAAGCACCCTCTTGGATACAGCGCTTAAAAAGAAAGCTAAAAGGAACAGATAACCTGATTAACTTAGCTAAGGGGCTAAAACATGGCGCAATGGTTTGATTTGCCCACTTTTACTGATACGCGTGGCTCGTTAACCGTATTGGAAAAAGTATTGCCCTTTGAAATCCGTAGAGCTTATTGGATTTATGCGACAGATAATGCGCAACGAGGGGGCCATCGACATTTGCAAACTCAACAAGCTTTAGTTTGCTTACAAGGTCAAGTCCAGCTCAATATTGTTAGGGATAAGGTAAATGAGCACTATCAATTAAATGCGCCACATCAATGTTTGCTAGTGGCGCCCCAAGATTGGCATAGTATGGTATTTAGTCATGATGCGATTTTATTGGTATTGGCCTCTCATGAATATGATGCCAGCGATTATGTTACTGAGCCGTTATGAAAGTAGCTTATGAAGATCTAAGCAAAGTTAATCAGCCGTTTAAGCAACAGTTCAAACAAGTCTTTGAATCAGTACTAGATTCAGGTTGGTATATTTTAGGCCAACAGGTGCAAGCCTTTGAAGCCCAATTTGCGCGCTATATTGGGGTTAAGCATTGCATTGGAGTAGCTTCTGGCTTAGAGGCATTACATTTGTCCTTTGAAGCGCTTGCCTTGCCAAAAGGCAGTGAAGTATTGGTAGCAGCCAATGCTTATATTGCCACCATTATCGCCATTGTGCGTGCTGGGTTAAAACCCGTATTGATTGAGCCTAGTCTTAACGATGGCAATATTGATGTCAGCAAAATTATTGACGCCATCACGCCTGATACCCAAGCCATTTTGCCGTTACATTTATATGGTAAACCTTGTGCCATGGATGCCATTTTAGCCATTGCTGAGCAATATCAACTCAAAGTTGTTGAAGATTGTGCTCAGGCACATGGCGCTACTTTTTTAAAGCAAAAAGTGGGTAGTTTTGGAGATTTAGGGGCATGGAGTTTTTATCCAACCAAAAATCTAGGGGCATTAGGAGATGGCGGCGCCATTACCACCAATAATGCACAGTTAGCGGATAAATTAAGAGCATTGCGTAATTATGGCTCACAGACTAAATATCACAATCAATATTTAGGGTATAACTCACGCCTAGATGAATTGCAAGCTGCTTTTTTAACTTATAAATTGACTGCTTTACCGCAAATTACCCAGCACAAGCAAGCCTTGGCTGAGTTATATTTAAGTCAATTATCCTCAAAATTTATTCCCATGCAAAGCTCAAATCAAGTTGAGTCGGTATATCATATTTTTGCAATTCGTTGTGAGCAACGTGATGCATTGCGTGAGTATTTACTAAAAAATGGCATTAACACTGAAATTCATTATCCAATTGCCCCTTATGCTCAAGCAGCAACCCAAGGGTTGTTTCACCAAAATTTTCCGCTGAGTGATATTTGGCATCGTACTATATTAAGTTTACCGATTTCTTACGGGCATAGCTTAGATGAAATCAATTATGTGATTCAAGTCATGAATAAGTTTTAACTATGAAAGCAATAATTCTTGCTGGTGGCAGTGGCACTCGCTTATATCCATTAACCAAAGTTGGCTCCAAGCAATTAATGCCCATTTATGATAAACCCATGATTTATTACCCGCTTTCGGTATTAATGCTGGCGGGGTTACGTGAAATATTAATTATTACTACTTTAGCAGAGCAGCCACGGTTTAAGGCACTGTTAGGAGATGGCTCAGAGTTAGGGCTTGAAATCAGTTATGCTCATCAAGCTGAGCCCAAAGGCATTGCTGAGGCATTTTTAATTGGAGAAAGCTTTATTGCTCAAGATCCAGTTTGCCTAATATTAGGTGACAATATTTTTTATGGGGATAATTTTCCTCAACAGTTACAAGCCAGCGCAACATTAACTCAAGGCGTAACCATTTTTGCCTATTATGTCAATCATCCAAGTCGTTATGGGGTGGTAGAATTAGATAAGCAAAGGCAGCCATTAAATATTGTGGAAAAACCACAAACTCCAACCTCTAATTGGGCGGTCACCGGTTTATATTTTTATGATAACCAAGTGATTGAAATTGCCAAAAGCTTAACCCCTTCAGCAAGGGGGGAATTAGAAATTACTGATATTAATCAGCATTATTTAAAACAGCAACAATTACACGTTGAGTGCTTAGGTCGAGGTATGGCCTGGTTAGATACCGGCACGCATGAGACTTTATTAGAGGCAAGCCATTTTGTGCAAGTGATGGAATCGCGTCAAGGCTTAAAAATTGCTTGTTTAGAAGAAATTGCGTATCGCATGGGGTATATTTCTTTAGCACAACTTGCTCGGCAAGCTAATTACTTAAAGCATAGTCAATATGGGCAATACTTACTACATTTTGTCAAACAGGAAGAATTATAATGCGCTTATTAATTACCGGTGGCGCTGGCTTTATTGGTAGTCATTTGGTGGATTATTTGCTGAAGTATTATCCTAATTATCATATTATTACTCTAGATAGCCTAACTTACGCGGGTTCATTAACCAACTTAAGTGATGCGCTAGTACATCCACAGCATCGATTTATTCAAGGTGATATTTTAGATAAAAAATTATTAGCTGAAATTTTTGAGCAATATCAAATTAATGGGGTAATTCATTTAGCGGCAGAATCTCATGTAGATAATTCTATCAAAGCCCCCGATGCGTTTATTCAAACCAATATTATTGGCACTTTTAACTTATTAGAAGTGGCGAATAAAGCTTGGGAGAAAAAATCTAGCAGTGCATTGCCTTATTTATATCGTTTTCATCATGTTTCAACCGACGAAGTCTATGGCAGCTTAGGTCAACAAGGAACATTTAGCGAAAATTCTGCCTATCGACCCAATTCTCCTTATAGTGCCAGTAAAGCCAGTAGTGATATGTTGGTGAGAAGCTACCATAAAACTTATGGGCTTAATACTGTAATCACCAATTGCTCGAATAACTTTGGACCACGCCAACACGATGAGAAATTAATTCCCACCATTATTCAAAAGGCATTAGCAGCACAGCCAATTCCGATTTATGGCAATGGTCACAATATTCGGGATTGGTTATATGTAACAGATCATTGTGATGGGTTAGCTGTGGCTTTTCATAAAGGCACTCAGGGCGAAGTGTATAATATTGGGGCAGAGCAAGAATATTCTAACCTCACACTTTGTCATGAAGTGTGTCACTTGCTAGACCAATTAAAGCCCAGAGACCAAAATGGCTCTTATAAGGAATTAATTCATTTTGTCACCGACAGGGCTGGGCATGATTTTCGCTATGCAGTGAATCATCATAAAATTAGTCAATTAGGTTGGAAGCCAAAGTTTGCTTTTAAGCAAGCACTTGAAAAGACTATTGCAGCTTATCAACAACGCTATGCAAAATAGGTTTCACCTAAACCACGGTATTAAATTTTAAATTTTTATTGAAAATTTTTGTTTAAGTTGGAGTGATTGTGGTTAATGCGTAAGGGACAAGGGCTTATTTTAAGGGCGAACCACGGTCTGTTCTGATTGATTAAAAATTTTTTATCTTTAATCGTAAAATGGTAGTTAATAATGAATATTAGTGTATTGGGTACAGGGTATGTAGGCTTAGTCGTTGCGGCTTGTTTAGCGGAAGTCGGCAATCAAGTCATAGGCTTTGATATTGACGAAAAAAAAATAAAAATGCTGCAGCAAGGACAAATCCCTATTTATGAGCCAGGTTTAGCTCAATTGCTAGAATATAATCTTGAAGCACAACGGATACGTTTTACCCACTGTGTGCAAGAGGCAGTAAATCATGCAGAGTGTATTTTTATCGCAGTGGGTACTCCAGCAGATGAAGATGGCTCAGCCGATTTACAACATGTCTTAGCGGTGGCCAAAGACATTGGTCAGCATATGCAAAGTCATAAAATCATTGTTGATAAATCAACCGTCCCAGTAGGAACAGTTGATAAAGTCACTGAGGTTATTCAGCAACAATTAACTGCGCGCTCACTCACTATTTCTTTTGATGTTGTGTCTAATCCTGAATTTTTAAAAGAAGGGGTGGCGATTAAAGATTTTCGCAAGCCAGACCGAATTATTTTAGGTTTAAATTCCGCCACGGCAGAGCAACAATTACGCAAATTATACGCCCCATTTAATCGCAATCATAATAAACTGTTGGTTATGGATCCACGTTCCGCTGAATTAACTAAATATGCTGCTAATGCGTTGCTGGCAACCAAAATTAGCTTTATGAATGAAATTGCCAATCTTGCAGAGCAAGTAGGGGCAGATGTAGAAAAAATTCGAGTTGGGATTGGATCCGATCCCCGTATTGGCTATGATTTTATCTATGCTGGGTGCGGCTATGGCGGGTCTTGTTTTGCTAAAGATGTGAATGCATTAATTAAAACGGCTGAGCAATTTGGCTGTGGCGCACAAATTATTAAAGCAGCTGAAGCGGTCAATCATTATCAAAAAACCCGGGTATTTAGTAAATTGCAGTATCATTTTGAGGATCAATTGCAAGGAAAAACCATTGCAATTTGGGGACTTGCCTTTAAACCGGGAACGGATGATATTCGCCAAGCGCCAAGTTGTACCACTATTGAGGCGCTGTTAGCGGCGGGTGCGCAGATCCAAGCCTATGATCCTAAAGCCATGCCTGAAATTAACCATCGTTATGGGCACCAAACTCATTTAAAATTAACTAAAACCCTAGAGCAAGCGCTAATTGGCGCAGATGCCTTAGTGATTTTAACCGATTGGCAAAAATTTAAGAGTCCTGATTTTGAAAAAATCAAAGCGCAATTAACCACGCCTGTGATTGTTGATGGCAGAAATTTATTTGATCCGCAATGGATGAAAACCCAAGGCTTTATTTATTATGGTATTGGTCGTGGTACACAACTGTTATGAAAGTTTAGGTTTAATTTTCTGTCACTAGATAAAGAAGTGGCATAGGTTATACCAGTAAACTGGTTAATCGGCTTTAGCGTTACGCTAGCGGTAGTCAAACATTATTTCAAAGTTAGTTTTTGACACACTATAATAAAAATTAACCTATTTCAGGTTAAATAGGGTTAAAGTGTGGTGGTTTGTTATTGAGTGGCTAACCTAGATGATTTTCATGCCAATTGGGAGCGCACTATGCTTAATTCCTCGCATTACTTTCCTTTTGTTATGCAGGTTTCTAATTTATGTGGTTATACTGCGTTGCATCGAGCGGCGCACGCTGGGGATTTAGAATGGGCTCAAGCCTTATTAGTAAGTCCCAGTGCAAAGGTTGATGTTCTCAATAACTTAGGCGCCACGGCGCTACATTTGGCTGCAAGTCAAGGTCATTGGGCAATGACGCAGTTATTGCTGAAATATGGCGCTAAAGTAAATTTACAAAACCAAATTGGTAATACGCCATTACATTTTGCGACTTGTAGAGATCACTTGGCCGTTATTAATCTATTAATTTCTGCTGGTGCAGAAATTAATTTAGCCAACCAATATGGAGATACGCCATTACATCTTGCCGCAAATCGGGATAATTTGACGGTTATTAATACTTTAGTTGCCTCAAATGCAGATCTTAATGCATTGAATCATCAGCAAGCCAGTCCATTACATTTGGCCATGGAACGAGGCAACCTTAAAATCATTGAAGCATTGGTGGCGCTAACTAATAGGGAAATACTAGATGGCAATGGCGCCACATTATTGCATTGGGCGGTGGTTAATGGAAGCAGCAAGCTAATTGAAATATTGTTACCGTATAGCAATTTAGCCGTCCGTAATTCTCAGGGGCACAGTGCTTTACATGTGGCAATAATGGCTAAAAGATTAGAAGCAGTAGAGCTACTGATTAAAGGTGGGGTTAAGCTTAATTTACCTAATCACCAGGGCAATACGGCTTTACATTTAGCAATAGAAAATGGCAATAGTGATATTGCTTATTTTTTAATAGCGCAAGGTGCCAATATTAATATTGCCAATATAAAGGGGCTTACCCCATTATATTTTGCCATTAAGCGCGGCCATTTACCCATTATTAAAGCGTTAATCTTACAAGGCGCTAATCTCTATCAGCGCAATTATGTTGGAGCAACGCCATTGCATTGGGCGGCTCAGTTAGGCAATATTAATATTGCGCAATATTTAATGGCGCAAGGCGCGGCGCTAGAAGCTACTGATGATGGGGGAAATACGCCATTACATATGGCGGCTAAGTGGAAAAAAACCACGATGGCGTATACATTGGTTCAGCATGGGGCAAGGGTGAGTGTACCAAATAATGAGCAAAATACTCCTTTGCATTTGGCAGCCGATAGTGGTGATTATACCGCAGTAGAATTTTTAATTGCGCGAGGTGCTTTGGTTAATGCCCGCAATCGAAATGGGGATACGCCCCTTTATTTAGCCATTGCACAAAATAATATTATGATCTTAAATACCCTAATGGCGCATGGGGCATTGCTAACTTATCGTGAAGGGCGAGGCTTTATTACCGGGGCATTATTAAATGGTCAGCCTTATCTGGCTGGGTTATTACGCTTTTATTTACAAATACAATTTCCTAATGAGCCACTGCGGATCAATCAAGCCCAAAGTGTCCATACGATTTCCATTCACCTGGGTAGCTCAAACTCTGCGCAAGCTTTGCAGCAATATTATGCCAACCAAGATCTAGGGCAAGCCTTAAAGGCATTGATGCATTGGGGAACTACTGATTTAACGAGTGGCAACTTAGCATTAGCAGCAAAGCGCGCAATTGAGCGCTTAATGGCAAGTGATTTTATGGAGGCACGCTCTAAACTGACTTTGCAACAAACTTTGGGATTAATTTGGTTGGGCATTAATGATCGCAATGCCCTAGCCAATACGGTGTTAACTCCTGCCCAATTAAAAGATAGGCAACACGTTTTAATCAAATATTTATATGAAATTCAACGAGGGTATAATCTCAATGAAGCTGGAGTCGATGATGGGCTGGCCGATCAACCCATTTGTATTGCAGGCACGTTTAATAAATTAATTTCGGTTTTAGAAGGTGGTAGACATCAAGCCGTAGAAATTTATTTTGTGACCGCACAAACTATCCTAGCAAAAATGCAAGGTTTAGTTAATAGTGCTTTTCTTGAATTAACCCCTAGCGCGCAACGCCATATTGCTACCCAGTGGACTGAAGCGCAAGGGATCCCTTTAGATTTTTTGGCACAAATTAAGCCTCACATTACAGAACAATTAAATCAAGAATTTTCTCAGTTTCGTGAGCAAATTAATAATTATACGCAGCAGATCCAAGACACGCTGAATGCTTTAGAATGGCTTAATCCAACGCCAGCGGTTATTGCAACTCAACAACGTTTAGGCCCAGCTGGCGCTCCTGTGTTAACTAGTTTTGCGATGCAAGGCGGTCCCATTTCCATAGAAGAGCCTAGGGCTCGGCGTCCTGAAAATCCCCATGACATGGTTATGCGGCGTTAAGGTTTTAAGGTTATGCTCACTAAAAGGTAAATATGGGCCTTAAGCCCCAAAGCCATTCAATGCACTAAACTAAACTATAAGCCGATTATCTGGTGCCCATAATGCGCAGTATTAGGCTATTAACTGAAAAAGAATCGTTAATCTTAAAATATGTTTTTTATGGTGAATATCATTTTATGGAGTAAGCCATTGCTATGCTAATCTGGAGTCAATCACTATGCCCACTTTATCCCCTTATTTGCTTTTACCTTTTAATCAACAAAGAAATAGTGGTAACACCCCGTTACATGTCGCCGCCTATGTAGGCAACTTAGCTGCGGTGCATGCATTAATTGAGCAAGGAGCTAAGCTTGATGGTTTCAATTATTTAGGTGCCACAGCATTGCATTTAGCGGCCAGCCGAGGTTATTTAGAAATTATACAAGTTTTGAACCAACATGGTGCAACGTTACACCTTCAAGATAGAGCAGGACAAAGTGCACTTCACCTTGCTATATGTGTGGGGCATTTAGCGGTTGTCAAGCAATTACTAAGCTATGGTTTAGATCCTAATATCATTGATCAGTATGGAGATACCTCATTACACCTAGCGGCCTATTATGGTAATTCGGTCATGATAAAGACTTTACTGGAGTTCAATGCCAATATTAATGTGCGCAATCATCGTCAAGTTACCCCATTACAGTTGGCGGCAACAAGCGGTATAAGCGATGCGGTTAAGGCGCTACTCACTGGCCGTAACCTCCAAATCAATGCTGCGGATCTTGAAGGTAATACGGCGCTACACCAAGCAGTAAGCGTCGGAAATTTAGATATGGTTCGTGCATTGAGTGCACAAGGAGCCAAAATTAATGTGCGCAATCAACAAGGCATTAGCCCATTATATCTGGCTATATCACTACGTCGAATCGAGATGGCCCAATTTTTAATGATACAAGGGGGAGATGTAAATTTGGGCAATTACAACGGATTTACTGCATTGCATTTGGCGGTGGTTCACAATGATTTACTGGGTATTAACCGATTAATTGCTCAAGGTGCGTATGTTAATTCAAGAGATTACAATGGTTTAACACCGTTACATTGGGCGGCGCATTTAGGTGCCTCGGATGCGGCAAGACTGTTATTACAAAAGCATGCTGAAATTGATTTAAGCGATGATAATCAAAATACCCCTTTACATCTAGCTGCCATTGAAGGCAATACGCGAGTGCTTTATCTGTTAGTTGGACAACGGGCAAAGATTGATATGCGAAATATTGCGCAAAATACCCCATTGCATTTAGCCTCTTATAGAGGAGATCAAGATGCAATAGATTTTTTACTGATGCATGGCGCTGATATCTATGCAGTTAATAATGAGCAAAAAACCGCATTATCGCTTGCCATGGATGAAAATAAGCTAGATGCGGCTTGCTTACTGATTAATTTTGGAATAGAAATAACCCAAGATCAAGGCAGAGCAATGTTGGCACAAGCCAGATTAAATGAGCATCGGCGACTTACCCAATTATTAACTTTATATCTACAAAGATATCAACTTCCTCAAGATATTGAAGTTAACCAAGAACAAAGTGTCCATCTAATTTCTATTCATCATTCTGTGTCTCAATCAGCCATTGCATTAAAGCAATGCTATGCAACACAAGATTTGACTCAAGCGCAAGATGCGTTAATGAACTGGGCCAATACCCATTTGAAGCTGGGCCACCGAGCACTGGCTGCAAAAAGAGGAATTCATCGGTTAATGGAAATTGAATTTATAGAGCAGCGTTCTCAGCTTAGTTTGCAACAAGCCTTGGCTTTGATTTGGCTTGCGCTTAACGATCCTATGGCCATTACGCAGCAACGGTTAACTACAGCTGAAATTCTGCAGCGTCAACAAATATTGGTGGATTATTGTTATGAAATTCAACGAGGTTATAATTTGGATGAAACTGGAAAAGATGATGGCTTAGAAGATGATCCTATTTGTTTAGCTGGAACTTTTAATAAATTAATGTCTACCCTAGAAGGGGGTAGGCACCATGCGGTGCAATTGTATTTTGTCACCGCAGAAACAGTGTATTTAAAATTGCAGGCCTTAGTGAATACCGCTTTTACTCAATTGCCCTTAACCCAACAAACCCAATATGCAAAGGCTTGGACTCCCAGTGCTGGGATCCCAGAAAATTGGTTAACTGAGCTAATGCCACAGCTTAAACGTCAATTAAAAGCAGAATTTGAGCCGTTTCGCTCACAAATTAATGCTTATGACACGGTACTGACAGAAAGCTTAGAAGCACTAGAATGGCTTAATCCTCCCCCTGCGGTACAAGCAAAACAAGCTGAACTCAATACCCTAGGTGCACCAGTTTTGACGCGTTTTGAAAATACTAGGCAAAGTATTAACCCCTTCCATTTAGCTGTTGATGCTGCAATGTATGAAGAGGCGGCATTTAGAGTGCGGCCTTAAGTTATGATCTTTTAATATTGCTGCGCAATAAGCTTGCCAGCACTATTGAAGGCAATGCAAGTGGGGGCCCAAGCGATGCTGCCACTGATAGTGCCTTGGGTAGCAAGGTTGGTGGCCAGGCCAATGCTGCCAGTAATCAGCCCGGTCCCTGCGGCAATGCTTAATCCCGTGGCACTGGTAACTTGGCCTTGGCGTTGCTTACCTTTTAGATATAATGCACTATTAATCAGTACTGGCATGGTGACACGCAGTAATGGCATAAAATAGCCACCCTGGACGGTGATGCATTGCAAAGTGGCTAAAGGCACCATCTCTTTCTCTCCGGTTTAATACCTATTTAAGGTATTTTTTCGTTATCTTAAGAACGGTGTCAAGCTATTAGCAGGCATAGCTTAGCAATTGAGCCCCAGTAAAGATGCCGCGCACCCATAAAAGTGTTATGGTAAGATTAAGCCTCGCTGTTTGTAGTTTTTTATCTAAATTTTGATTAAGAGCCATCAATGTCCCGTTTATTGCCAAAAATTACCATTATTACTGCAACCTTAAATGACAGGCTTGGGTTAGCTGAGACGATGCAAAGTGTGCAACAGCAAGATTATCCTGCATTAGAGCATATTATTATTGATGGGGGCTCCACCGATGGCAGCATCGATTTATTACGCGAGTATCCTTACCCTAATATTCGTTGGATCAGTGAGCCTGATAATGGGATCTCTGATGCATTTAATAAAGGGATCAGCATGGCACGCGGGGCTTATATTAATTTTCAAGGGGCGGGCGATCAATTATATAAATCTAATGTATTAACTCAGTTATTTACGCCTCAAGTCAAGCCTAGGCCGTGGATTGTCAGTGGTAAAATATTGCGGGTCACTGAAGATGGCAATCGCCCATTATGGTCGGCTCCCAATCCAATGCCCAAGAAATTTTATAAAAGCAGTTTATTGTATAAAATGGCATTACCCCATCAAGGGTTGTTTATGCATCGTGCTTTTTTTCGTAAATTTGGTTTATTTGATCTCTCGATTAAATTTGCCATGGATTATGAACTATTGCTACGTGCCTACCATGACTTTCCCCCGGTATTACTGAAAGATATTTTAGTGGCCACATGGCGTGCCGGCGGAGTAGGGCGGCAATGTAATGATCAAATCTATCATGAATACCATCAAATTAAGCGGCGCCATAAAGTCGCGCCACTTTGGTTATTATGGCCTATTGATAAATGGACCCGCTTTAAATACTTTGTTAAATCCAATGTGGTGGCCCTAGAGGTTCAATAATATATCTAGCTTAAATTATAACCCCTGGGTTATCGTGATAGTAGGCAACTCTTTTTGATATCATTGATATCAAGTTAATAGTTAATTGTATAACTTTTAATTAACCCTTTAAAGGGTTGCTTCTAAGCCATAAGATAGGTTCCAATAAGGGAATTTTATACGCAAGGGTAAAGGTAAGTAGTAAAGATGGCGTGGTATGCAGCAACCTTATGATTTAGTGATTATCACGCATGTGCCGTGTTTTTATAAAGTCAATTTATACCATCAATTGGCAAAACAGTTAAGGCTATATGTGATTTTTGTGGCACCCAATGCCCAAAATCGCACTGCAGATTTTGTGGAGTTAACCTTAAATTTTGCACATTGTTTTTTAAGTACAGTGCCTTTAGAAAAGCGCCGGCGTTTTATCACCTCATGGGCGGCATTAAGAAAGTTAAAAAAGTTAACTTATCATCAAGTGTTGCTCAGTGGTTGGGAATTGCCTGAATTTTGGGCAATTGCTTGGCTGACGCAAACGCCGAAACTGTTGGCATTAGAATCTAATTGTTTTGAAAGTACAGCTCAAGGCATTAAAGCATGGGTTAAACAACGATTTTTAAGTCAAATTGCTCAGGTTTTAGCCTCAGGCACACCGCATCAACAATTACTGACTCAGCTGGGGTATCAAAAACCAGTGTGGCTTACCCAAGGCGTGGGAATATTTTATCGAGCTAAAAGGGAAGTTCAAGCTAAAATCAATCAAGGCCGATTTTTATATGTAGGTCGGCTGGCGCCGGAAAAGAATTTATCATGGTTATTAGCCATCTTTGCACAGCTGCCCCAATATCAGCTTACCTTAATTGGGCAAGGTCCATTAAAAGCGAGCCTTAAAGCCTTGGCGCCGCCTAATGTCGTATTTCAAGATCATGTGCCCAATGCTCAATTAGGGGAACATTACCTGGCGCATGATATCTTTATTTTGCCTTCACTGCGTGAGCCTTGGGGTTTGGTGGTAGAAGAGGCGCTGTATTACGGTTTGCCGGTATTGGCCTCTCATACTGTGGGGTGTGCACAAGATCTATTAGTCAAACATCAAGTAGGCTATATTTTTTCACCACAGCAAAAAACTGCTTTAATCACTTTGCTGCAAGCGGTGATGCAACCTGAAATTTACCAACGGTTGCAACAAAACGTACAGCAACTTGATTTTCAGCAACGTGACCAGTGGCAAATTCATCAATATATCAAGGCATGTCAATGAAGGTATTATTGGTGCATAATTTTTATCGCTCCCAATATATTGGCGGTGAGGATTTGATGTTTCAACGTGAATTGGCAGCGTTAACGGCGCAATTAGGGCAAGCGCAGATCTGGCAATATACTGTAGATAATGACCAACTTAAGCTAGGAAAGTTATTAAAAAATATTTGGGGCGATCGCCAACATGCCCACAATATTAAAACAATGGTGCAAACCCATCAAATTGATTTGGTCCATGTGCATAATTTTTTTCCATTGCTGACCCCGTTGGTATTTAAAGCTGCTCAGCAGGCGGGCGCTAAAGTGGTGCATACCTTACATAATTTTCGTTGGTGGTGTTTGCCTGGTGTATTATTTAGAAATAATCAGCCTTGTGAGCGCTGCGTCACACAGCGTTTGCCGTGGTGGGGCATTTTTTATCGTTGCTATAGAAATTCTTGGTTGCAAAGTACCTTAGCTGCTTTGGCTTGGTGGCATTATAAGCGCCAACACTATAGTCATTATATTGATTATTATTTTGCATTATCTCAGTTTCAACGGGATAAATTAAGCAGCTTAAATATTGCCCAGCATAAAATTTTGCTTAAACCCAATGCGCTGGCAGAAAGTACGTTGCTGTATCCCATTGCCGCTAAGCAAGATTATATTTATGTGGGGCGTTTAGAGCCAAGCAAAGGGATTGAAGCGTTGTGTGCACTATGGCAAAAATTAGCGCCGCACTACGTATTAAAAATTGTGGGCTCTGGGGTGCAGCAAGCGCAATTAATGGCCCAATATGCGCAATCCAATATTCAATTTTTAGGGGCCCAACCTCCTCAAGCGGTTACCCGCTTATTGGCTAAAGCCAAATATTTGATCCATCCCGGTTTGGCTTATGAGACCTTTGGTTTAGTAATGTTAGAGGCGATGCAGCAAGGCACGCCAGTGATTGGTTTTCCGATTGGGACTCGTAACGATTTTATTCAATCAGGGCATAATGGGTTTTTAACGTCTTGGACTGAACTGCCGGGATTGATTGCCCGAATTGACCAATATCCAGATTATGTTCATTTATCCAAAGCAGCACGTGCATTTGCTAAGCAATTTGGCTTAAAACGGGTCACTCAACAGCAAATTCAATTATATCAGCGTATTTTGGGGGCGCCCCTTGAGTCCACTTAAGATTTCAATTATTACGGTAAGTTACAATAGTGCTGCCACCATTGCAGATACCTTACATTCTTTTAATGCACAAGATTATAAGCCTAAAGAGCATATTTTGATTGATGGTGCCTCGCAAGATGAGACCTTGGCGGTAATAGCGCGTCATCGCCATCGAGATTCTAAGTTACTGAGTGAGCCTGATGGCGGCATTTATGAGGCTATGAATAAAGGCATTGACTTGGCTTGTGGTGAGGTGATTGGTTTTTTAAATGCGGATGATATTTATGCTGGCCCCCAAAGTTTAACTGAAGTTGCCGCTAGATTTGCCGATCCCAAAGTACAGGCCCTATATGCGGATTTGGTCTATGTTAAGGCTGATAACTTAAATGTGGTGCAACGCTATTGGCAAGCCGGCACTTTTAAAAAGGGTCGTTTTGGTTGGGGGTGGAGCCCACCGCATCCAACCTTTTTTGTGCGTAAAGCCATTTATCAACGTTATGGTGGTTTTGATCTAACAATGCCGATGGGCAATGATATTGAACTGATGTTAAGGTTATTAGAGCGCTATGAAGTTCCGGTATGTTATTTGCCACAAATTTTAATTAAAATGCGCAGTGGTGGGGTTTCCAATCGTAGCGTGCGGAATATTATTATTCAAAATCGTGCCATTTTGGCGGCATTTAAGCAAAATAATCTTGCTTTATCCCCAATAAAATTTTGCTGCGGCAAATTACTGGACCGCTTACAACAATGCTATCGTCGGCCAACACAGGTAAGCTATGAGCGCTAAAATATTAATCACTGGTGGCAATGGTTTTGTAGGGCAGCACCTCATTAAGGTTTTGTTAAATCAAGGATTTAAGATCCGCGCCAGCTGTCGTGGGGTTGTGCCAAAATTAAAGCACCCAAATTTAGAATGGATAGTACAACAGTTAAGTGCCAATAGCGATTGGCGCCAGGCTTTAGTTGGGATCAGCTATGTGGTGCATTGTGCCGCCAGAGTTCATGTGTTACAAGAACAAGATCCTATGGCTGCGGTGGCGCAGCAATATCATGAGGTTAATGTACTGGCTACGGCCCGGTTAGCGGCACAAGCGGCAACTGCAAAAGTACAACGCTTTATTTTTTTAAGTACGGTCAAAGTACATGGCGAGTTTACGTTAGCGGGACATCCCTTTACTGAGCAAGATACCCCGATGCCACAAGATCTATATGCTGCCTCAAAATGGGCCGCCGAGCAGCAAGTGGCGCTGGCTGCCAATACTTCGGGGATGCAATGGACTGTGTTGCGCTTGCCGTTGATTTATGGGCCAGGGGTTAGGGGTAATTTCCAGCGTTTGCAGCAATGGGTACATCGAGGTTGGCCATTGCCGTTGGGCCAACGCCAGAATTTGCGCAGTATGTTGGCCATCCCTAATTTATGTGATGTGATTGCGCATTGTTTGGTGCATCCTAAGGCGGCCAATCAAGTCTTTTTGGTGTCAGATGATCTCGATCTGTGCGTATCCCAGTTATTGCAGTTGCTAGCAGCCAAGCGTGGTGGCATTTATATATTTGCGGCACCAACTTGGCTCTTAAATCTGGCGGCACGGGTAGTGGGTAAAAGGCCACAAATCAATCGGCTATTACAATCGCTGCAAGTCTCCAGTACCAAAGTGCAAACGGTTTTACAATGGCAACCCCCAATTTCTCCCTTGGACTATATCCCAACACTCAGCTAGAATTTGTAGCCTTTGATGGCTTGCTTGAAGCTAAGAGACAGCTCCTCAATGATAAATTATACTTGGTGAGGAATTTAAGGAATCGATTTTGGTAGAGATAATTAATTTACAGCAAAATTTCAGTGATGCACCCCGGGCCATATTGCCTGAAGTCTCGGTGGTGGTGGGCTCTTACCAGATCCCGGATCTAATGCTTGAATTATTGCAGGCGCTTGCCTTAAAAGCCCCAGTGGGGGTGGAAATTATTATTATCGATATGGGCAATCCGCGTCCTCAGCGGACGGCATTAAATGCCTTAGCGCAATTACCTGGGATCAAGTTGCTTGTTGCGACAACTGGGCTAGTTGGCGCTTATAACTTAGGCGCGCGCCATGCGCGTGGACAATATTTGTGGTTGCTCAATGAACAGTATCCTTGTTCACTGCAGGCCATGGCAACTTTGTTGGCACAGCGTAATCGGTTTAACTTTCCTTGCGTGTTGAGTTTGCCTAGCGTGGGGCCTAAGGGATGGGATCTTAATGCGTTGCTTACTCCTCGTGCTGCTTGTTGGCATTGGGGCGGTGGGCGACGCTTAGCGCAATGGCTTGGCTTTTCAAGGCAAACGACATTAGGCTCAGCGTCAGGTCAATTTCACAGTGCGCTACCCTTTAGTGGTTTTTTAGTTAAAACTGAGTTTTTTAGAAAACTCTCGGGGTTAAGCGAACAATATGGCGAGCAAGCAGCTTGGTTTGATTTTTTTCTACGGTGGCAGATTTGGGGGGGAAGCTTATACCAAATTGCCAGCCCTGAAATTGCACAGGTAGCTTGGCCTTTGCTTGGCGTTAAGATGCAATTTCAGTTAACCCGCGGTTGGGTACGGTTTTATCGACAATATTTTGCGCAAACTCCAGCACGGGGCTGGTGTGCAGTGGTGATAGGGTTGGTGATTATCCATGGGATAGTCAGCAGTTTTAAGGGGCTATTTAAGGGTTGGGGAAGTGTAAGGCGCCAGCGTTGGTCACGTTCCTCGCCCGCATTACTTAAGCCTTGAGGTGCTTAATTAAGGGTAGCGTTTAGCCATAACTCTTGTTAATATTGCTCTTATACTGCATAAAAGGTGATATAAGCCACTTAGGCAGTGTTCGATGGTGACCCTATCGGTCCCCTCGCAACGCGAAATTGTTAACCCCGTCAGGCCCGGAAGGGAGCAGCGGTAGCAATGGGTGCGTGTGCCGAGGTGTGGCTGATAGGGTTGCCGCCTTCACTTTGTCCATTCCGACAATGTTTTTAATACGCCAAAGGGTAGAATCAGTGAATTACCAAGTGCTAGCCAGGAAGTGGCGACCACGTAATTTTGAACAATTGGTGGGTCAAAATTATATCGTCAAAGCCCTGACTCATGCGCTTGCGCAACAGCGGTTGCATCATGCGTATTTATTTACGGGAACGCGTGGTATAGGCAAAACCACCATTGCTAGAATTTTAGCCAAATGTCTTAATTGTGAAGCGGGGATCAGCGCGCATCCTTGTGGAACTTGCAGCGCTTGTATTGGCGTAGAGCAAGGTCGCTATGTGGATTTGATTGAAGTCGATGCCGCCTCGCGAACCAAAGTCGAAGATACGCGTGCGTTACTGGATAATGTGATTTATGCCCCTAGCCAAGGGCGCTTTAAACTGTATTTAATTGATGAAGTTCATATGTTGTCCGGGCATAGTTTTAATGCCTTGCTGAAAACCTTAGAAGAGCCACCAGCTCATGTAAAGTTTCTATTGGCCACCACCGATCCGCAACGAATTCCTGCCACGGTCTTATCTCGATGTTTACAATTTCATTTAAAACCGCTTTCCATCAATGATTTATCCCAGCAAATGCAGGCCTTATTAACCGAGGAAAAAATTGATTTTGAGGTTTTAGCCTTACAACAAGTCGCGCAAAGCGCTCAAGGCAGTGTTCGTGATGGCTTAAGTTTGCTAGAACAAGCCATTGCCGCGGGAGGGGGTAAAGTAGATATGGCCGCGGTGGAAGCCATGTTAGGGGTTGATCCTAAGCGCTTTGCATTGCCGCTATTGGAAGCTTTAATTGCCCAAGATGGCTTAAAAATGGTTTCCACCATTGAGAAAATGGGGCAAGTGGGAATTGATTTTTATCGTGCTCTAGATAGTTTATTAGAAATCTTTCATGCCTGGTCATTATCCCAAATGGTGCCACAGGCCATCTCGTTAGATCATTTGGGTATTGAGTGTTCCCCTAAATTATTGGGCTTGGCAACCCATTATTCCCCTGAGCAAACCCAATTGGCCTATCAGATTGCGTTGATGGCCAAGCGCGATTTGTCCTTAGCCCCCAATTTGCAAAGTGGCTTTGAAATGGCCTTATTAAGAATGTTGTGCTTTAAGCCATTTAATGGTCCAGCGACCCCTAACTTAACGCCTAAAGTTGATGAGTCTAAAGTTGAGCCTAAAGCTGAGCCTAAAGCCACTAAGTCGGTCAAGGCACCGCCAATCTCTGATACTATGCCATCTTGGGCCAGTTTAATGCCCCAATTGGGGTTAACCGGGTTAAGCAAAGTATTGGCACAAAATTGTGTGGTGGATAAATGGGCATTGCCCCAGGTGCGTTTAATTTTAGATCGTGCACAACAAGCCATCTTAAATACTGAGCGCCAAGCCAAAATTAGTAGCGCGCTTAGCCAACATTTAAACACTGCGGTGAAAGTAACCATTGAAATTGGTACTGCAAAAGAGGCCACCCCAGCGCAACAGCAGATTGCACAAGGCCAGGCCTTAGCGCAAAGTGCCCAGCAAACCTTGCAAGCCGATCCGTTGGCCCAAGATATTGTGAAAACATTTGAGGCCCAATTAGAGCAGGTTCAACATCGAGAATCGGAACCTACCCACAACAAAGAGGTGTAATAATGGATAAAAATAATTTTGATTTACAGGCCATGATGTCTAGTTTGTTACAAAATACGCAAAAATTTCAAGAGACTTTGACCGGTGGGGCGAACCATTTAGGGGCAGAGTACCAAGAAAAAATCGTAGAAGGCAAAGCTGGGGGCGAATTGGTTTGTGTGCAGGTCAATTTAAAATTAGAAGTGGTTAAAATTGAAGTAAAACCAGAACTTTGGGCTGAAAAACCAGAAGTGGTGATAGAGTTGATGGTTGCGGCAATCAATCAAGGCTTACATTTGGCCAAAGAGGGCGCAAAGCAGGCTATGTTAGAGGCCTCAAAAAATATGGGGTTTCCTTTTGCTAAATAATCATGGTGTTAACCCTATTGGTTGGTTTTAGGTACTGAGGCGAGCTTGGAATTTAGTCCTTTACTTAAAAAACTCATTGAAGCATTACGAGTTTTACCGGGCATTGGCCCCAAATCTGCACAGCGGATGGCGTTTTATCTCCTAGAGCGTGACCGCGAAGGCGGGGTGCATCTGGCGAAGCTATTACAACAAGCGATGCAAGAGGTGGGTCAATGCCAATGTTGTCGTATTCTTTGTGAACATTCCCTTTGTTTGTTATGTAGCAACACCAATCGTGATGAAAGTCGATTGTGTGTGGTACAAAGCCCAGCAGATGTTATGGCGCTTGAGCAAGCTGGGGGCTTTGATGGCTATTATTTTGTATTATCGGGGCATTTATCTCCCATTGATGGTATTGGCCCAGTAGAAATTGGTATTCCTGAATTAGAAAATAGAGTGGTTAATTATCCAGTACAAGAAATTATTTTGGCCACTAATGCCACTGTTGAAGGGGAAGCAACGGCCTATTACATTGCCCAATGGGTTAACAGCAAAGGATTAAGTGCCACTCGAATTGCCCAAGGGATCCCCTTGGGGGGTGAATTAGAATATCTTGATGGCGCAACGTTAGCCCGCGCCTTATTTGAACGCACTAAATTTTAATAAAATTGCCCTTTTGCTAGCAACTACGCCAAATCAGGATTAAATTTTTTTAGCGTATCTTCAAGCTGCGGCCTTACTTTAAAATGTCCATTATTTTTAAAACTTAAGCCATAGGCTTAAGTTTTAAGCGCTAAAATCAAAATAATACGTCAATTATAGAAAAATAACCGCCATCACAGAATAAATAGCACATCTATTAAGGATAAATGCTTACAAATTAGGGGTGGTTAAAATGGTGCAGCACTCACCAAAATATTAGATTTTTGATATTTGCTGCTAATAACTACTTATTAAAAAAACCACTTATTATAATTTTTATTTACAAATGCGCGTAAAAGGATTAAAAGTAATGCGTACTACATAAAAAAGTGCTTAATCTATCAAAATGCTTTCATTGAGTGTAATTGGTGTGATAAATTAAGCTTGGTTGGTTTAAAATAATAGGAGTGATTGAATGGCTGCAAGGCAAAAGACTGCTACCAAAGGACAGAAAACAAGCCAAACAACGGCTAAAAAAACTGTCGCGAAAAAGAAACCTGTAACGCCAGCGCGTACCGTTAAAAAAACAACGCCAGCAACAAAAAAAGCAACGCCGGCAACCGCAAAGAAAACTGTAGCTAAAAAAGCAGTGGCTAAAAAGCCAGTAGCAAAGAAAGTTGCTCCCCAAAAAGTAGCAGTAAAGAAAGCAGCAGTGAAAAAGCCAGCAGTGAAAAAAACTGTTGCTAAAACACCTGTAGCAAAGAAAGCTGTTGTAAAAAAACCTGCCGCTACCACTAAAAAAGTCAATAAGTTAAGCGCATTCCCTGCAACCGCAATTGCTAAAAAGCAAACCAAGGCGCAAATTTATTTAGATATTGCAGAATTAACTGGTGTTCCTAAAGCAGAGGTGAAACAAGTCTTTGCGGCGCTAAGAAATTTGGTAGAACGTCAATTAAAACCTAAAGGATCCGGTGAAATAGTCGTTCCGGATTTAGGTATTAAGTTAAGACGCATTCAAAAGAAAGCCACCAAATCACGGATGGGCCGTAATCCTTCTAACGGTGAGGAGATTAAAATCCCTGCTAAGCCTGCCCGTAAATCAGTGAAAGCCACTGCGTTAAAAACCCTCAAAGACATTATTGCTTAATTACCTGTCTTAGATCTTCTGGCAACACTGCCAGAAGATCTTCTTAGCGCTTTTTAGCAGTTAAAGATGTTAAATTTAATTAGCAGTAATCACTGGTTTGGGTTTAGCAAAACCAATATTAGCGCCCACCAATACTGAGGCTATTACCAGTAAAATGCCTAGCATATCTTGCATATGTAAGGGTTCCCCCAAAAGAAAAAACGCCAAACAAGTAGTGGTTAATGGCATCACGCCACCAAAGGCTGCAGCAACTGATGCGCCAATTCGACTTAAGCCCCAACTCCATCCCCAAAAGAACATCAAAGAGCAACTGGCGCCAAGTACGATTAAGCCATAATAAACCCAAGGTAAGTTATTGGGTAAATGCGGCCCATTAACCCATAATGTACTGGGCACTAAACATGCCAATCCCGCTAAATTAGCGATAAATGCGCCACCTAACGGAGTAATACGTCCTGCCAATTTACGCCCTAAAATAGAATAACTTGCTTGTGGGAACATGGCACATAAAACCAATAAATTACCTTGTAGCGCATATTGGTGGCTAGGCATTGCAGCACTAAAATAATCCAAATTTAATACCAAAATACCACTGATGGCTAAACCTAAGGCCATTACTTTACGTGAACTCAGTCGTTCATTAAGTAACCATAGCGCGGTTAACCCAATAATAGCTGGTAAGGTACAACTGATTGCTCCCGCTGCAGTGGCAGAGGTATAATTGAGTCCCCATACAAATAATACATTAAATAAAAAGCCAGCCGCTAAGCCTTGTAAGCTGAGATAGAGCCAATCACTGGCAGTGGCTTTTCCTGCAGGATGACTGGGCGCGGTAATTGGCGTGTGGGTTAAGCGTAGTAATAAACCCAAAAACAGAGTACTTAGACAAAACCGACAAGCGAGCAACATCAGCATCGGCATCACCGTAATGAGCAATTTGTTAATGACCACATTGATCCCAATCCCACATTGGGCCAAAGCCAGTGCACAATAGTATTTATTTAAAGAACCTGTTTTTTGCATGCAGCACTCAATTGAAGTTAACCTAAAGATATACCTACCCGGGTGCATTCCCTAAAAGCGCAAGGCCAGAAGCTATTATGTGCTAGCAGCAATGGAATGCATTAAGCAGCGAGTATACCAGATAACTGATTCGATTTAAGGACCTAAATGGAATCAACGGGCTTATTGGGAGCCTATTGGGGGCGTAGTGGTGGGGCAAAAAAGTTAATCACTGTGATTAACCAGGCCTAGGGGCATTAGATGGGAGCGTCACCGTTGCCCTAAAGTCAGGCTCTTGCGCTTGGCGTTGGTCAATAGCCTCATTTAAAGCATTCCCTACTTGTTCGCGTAAGTTTTCAGGCGTATTGGCAAGATTAAACTCGGTACCAGCTTCAGCGCTTTGTACTGCAAGGGTGCAGATTTGTTGAATATCTTGTTGCTCTAGTTCAGCTAAGTGCTTAGCAGGTACTAAATAGCATAAGTATTCTCCTTCTTCTTGGACAGTTAAGTTAATAGGCTTATTCTGATTTTCTGCTGGATCTAGGGTAACTACAAAGCTTTTGGAGTTAAAATTAAGCTCAGAGAGGTTGCTAATATGATGCGGATTGTGGTCTTGGTTAGCCATTTGCTTAAAGTTATTATACACGTTTTCTAAATTTTGCTTGGCATGGGCCACGGTATGAAGTGCTTCAGTTTTTGCCTTCGCATGGTGAGTTTTCTCGACAGGTTGGTACAGATGCTTAGAGGGTTCATCTTTTGCATGAGGATTGTTGAGAGGAAAACTTTCTGTAAGCTGGTTATTTGATGTTGTTGGGCGTTGATGAGTAAACAGTAAGCCATTTTTAGTGCTTGGTTGATTTGTTGATTGCTTTTTGTTCTCTTGGTTAGGGGTTGGCGAAGGTGTGACAACACTAAACATGGCAGGCGAAGCTGTTTTGTTTAAATGGGATGGTGGTTTAGATGGGTGAGATAAATTATTTTTAGTGTTTTCAATATCATTATTTAATTGAGTAGGCGCAGCTTTTCTTGGAGAAGACTCAATTTGGGCTGTTGACTGGTTTGTAGACTCTTTGGTTGAGTTATCATGTGATTCTTTTGGTTTGATATGCACGAAATCATCATCTTGCCCTGGCGCTCCATAAATGTGTTCTTGTTGAGTACTATTTTCGTTAGCTGGTTCCTGTGCTGGTTTTGTAGTGTCCTCATTATTATTTAATTGATTATCCTCAGTATTTTCTTCAGATGGGGCTTTAGGTTGAGCATCGTTGCGCGTTGGAGAGTTATTATTTTCTTTGGCCTCGTTTGACGTTGGTATTAGGTTAGTAGTTTCTGGTGTGGTTATTTTTTGCTGTGATTGATTAGGTTGTTCTTCTTTGAGTGTAGCAGAAGTCTCTTTCTTAGAATTAACCAAATTTTTTTCTTTTAGTATTTTAATAACTTGTCTAATTTTTTCTCGGGAAGATCTTGATTTATTAAGGTTTCTACTATTTGTATCGAGTGGTTTTTTATTAGCTTGGCTAAGCTGTTTATGTATTACTGTGTTAAATTGTTCCCAACTTTTTTTAGCTTCTTGGTTTTCAAGTTTATCTATTGACTTTATAATGTCTTTACACAACAGTTCCATCCTGGGAGTTTTTTGAACAGGAGCCATAAGCAAAGAGTCTAATGGGACTTTAGAACCCGATTTAGTAAAATACTTATTTAAATTTTTAGTGATAGTTGATTGTTTATTTGTTACTTTTTGCCATTGTTCCATTGCTGATTGCATATTAGTAAGTGATATGACATAATTTTCAATTGTCTCTTTATTTTCTGAAGAAAAATTTTGCAGATTTTTTGGATCGTTATCTAATTTTTCAAGTAAACTATAAAACTTTTCATGTGGTTGTTTGATGTTATCTAGGCCAGATAACACGTTTTTTAAAGCCTTGTATTGAGATTTGCGCTGAAAACTTATATTCTTGCGCGCGATGTTCAACATTGCTTTTTGTTGCGTTTGGTCAAATAAACTTTCTTTTAGATTGTTGGTTATTTTTATTAATTCTTTTAGTTGTTCAATTGATTTTTGAGCGTTTTTATTGTTTTCATCTAGAATTTTAGTGTTGTTGACTACTGCAGGAAGGTGACCAATATATTGGTCTATAGCAGACTGAATTTCTTTAAACTCATTATTATCCCCAAATCTAGCGTAAGTTGTTTCTTCATTAGTTATTTCAGTTAAAGCTTTATTAATCTCTTGTATATTGTTTGCGTCATTTAGCGTTGGTTCTTGTAGGGCATCTTTTAATTTTGGAATTTCTATTAATAGTTGATGAATATATTTTTTTTCATTTGGTGATAATTGCAAATAATTTTCTTTTATTTTATTTGCAACTATGGGGTAAATAGTATTTTCGGTTTGGACTGTTTCATGTTGAATAACATCTTTCCATGTAGTCCCTTGTATTTTTGGATTATTATTTTTTATTTCTTCAATTTTATGAGAAATAAAATCTTTTAACATATCTTTTTCATCTTTATCTTCATTTTTATCATATTGATCAATTAATTTATCTAATGATTTTTTAGTAGGTAAATTAAGTTGTGCATAAATAAGTTCATAGTTATCGCTTTCAGCAGAGTTAAGCCAGGAATCAAATGGCTCGATTAAATTTTCAGGCAATTTCCCTCTTATCTTTTTAACTGTTTCATCATTGCTTTGCGTTGGCTGGCTTGTAGGCTCTTTGGTTGAGTTATCATGTGATCCTTCTACTTCGATATAATCAACAGAATCAGCATCATCTTGCCCTGGCGCTTCATAAATGTGTTCTTCTTCATTCCTAATTTCGTTAACCTGCTTCTTTGGCGTTGGTGGAAGAGGCCTTGCGTCAGTATTTTCTTCTTGTGGAGAAGACTTAATTTGGGCTGTTGACTGGTTTATAGGCTCTTTGGTTGAGTTATCATGTGATCCTTCTACTTCGATATAATCAACAGAATCAGCATCATCTTGCCCTGACGCTCCATAAATGTGTTCTTGTTGAGTACTATTTTCGTTAACTGATTCCTGTGCTGGTTTTGTAGTGTTCCCATTATTATTTAATTTATCCTCAGTACTTTCTTCAGATGGGGCTTTAGGTTGAGCATCATTACGCGTTGGAGAGTTATTATTTTCTTTGGCCTCGTTTGAGGTTGGTATTGGGTTAGTAGTTTCTGGTGTGGTTATTTTTTGCTGTGATTGATTAGGTTGTTCTTCTTTGAGTGTAGAAGAAGCCTCTTTCTTAGAGTTAAAAGAAGTTAATGCTTTAATAACTTGTCTGATTTTTTCTCGGGAAGATCTTGGTTTATTAAAGTTTATATTATTTTCATCGAGTGGTTTTTTATTAGCTTGGCTAAGCTGTTTATGTATTACTGTGTTAAATTGTTCCCAACTTTTTTTAGCTTCTTGGTTTTCAAGTTTATCTATTGACTTTATAATGTCTTTACACAACAGTTCCATCCTGGGAGTTTTTTGAACAGGAGCCATAAGCAAAGAGTCTAATGGGACTTTAGAACCCGATTTAGTAAAATACTTATTTAAATTTTTAGTGATAGTTGATTGTTTATTTGTTACTTTTTGCCATTGTTCCATTGCTGATTGCATGTTAGTAATTGCTATGACATAGTTTTCAACTATTTTTTTATTTTCTGAGGAAAAATTTTGCAGATTTTTTGGATCGTTATCTAATTTTTCAAGTAAACTATAAAAATTTTCATGTGGTTGTTTGATGTTATCTAGGCCAGATAACACGTTTTTTAAAGCCTCGTATTGAGATTTGCGCTGAAAACTTATATTCTTGCGCGCGATGTTCAACATTGCTTTTTGTTGCGTTTGGTCAAATAAACTTTCTTTTAGATTGTTGGTTATTTTTATTAATTCTTTTAGTTGCTCAATTGATTTTTGAGCTTCTTTATTATTTTTATCTAGAATTTTAGTGTTGTTGGCTACTTTAGTAGATTCATCGATATTAGGCTGAGTTTCTTGAAACTCAGCATTATCTTCAGCAGGATTAGTGTAAAGCCCCTTGTTATCAGCAGGCATTTGGTTTTCAGCTTTATTATCCTCTTGTATACTTTTTTCGTTATTTGGTGCAGCATCTTTTAATTGACGAAAAAATTCTTTTTTATTGTTTTTAATTTCTTTAATTTGATGAAAGATAAAATCTTTTAAAATATTTTCTTCATCTGTATTATCATTATTTTCAGATTGATCAGCTAATTTATATAATGATTTTAGATCCGCTTCATCTGATTTATATAATGATTTTAGATCTGTTAATGATTTTTTATTAGATACATTAGATTTATAATTATCACTCTTAGCAGAGTTAAGCCAGGAGTCAAATGGTTCGATTAAATTTTCAGGCAATTTTTCTCTTATTTTTTTAAGTGTTATGTTATTATAATTATTTGGGGGTGACATAAATGGTTAACTCCTAAAGTAGCTAAGTACTTGACTGTAAATAAATGGCCACAATAGGTTAGAAGCCATTTGTTTGATTTGGTTCATAAATTATCTAAGTTTTTTGTTAGCACTAGCTTCGGGCTGATTTATTGTGAGGTTGGCTTCAGGTTTGGCATGTTGTTTAATAGAATTTTCTAATGCTTTTCCTACAGCTTCTTTTAAGTGTAAAGGCGTATTATCAGTATTAAATTTGGTTCCAGACACAGCACTTGCTACTGCTAAGTCACATATTTTTTGAATCATTGCTTCTTGTTTTTTATCAAGTGGATTACCAGCTAAAGATTTTTTGGGGGCTTGAAATAAAAACTGTCCATCTTTTTCTTTGATGGTTAAATTTGTTTCTTTTTTTATGTTATTTTGTGGATCTTTAGGTAATGTTAATGTAAAACTTTGATTTGTTTCGTCAATTTTAGATATTTCATTAATATTATGAGGGTTATTGTTATTATCTCTAGACTCGATCAGAGCGGCACGCAGCTCCGCTAAGGTTTGTTTTTTATTGATTGCAGTTACATTGGTATTTTGTTGATTGTCTTTTTGATTTAGCAAAGATTTAGAGCTATGTTGAAGCGCGTTATCTCTTACATTTTTGGATTCTAATTTAGGGTCGGAATTGAGAGAGGGTTGGTTAATATCGTGTAATGTTTTTAATAATGAAGTGCTATCAGAGCCTTTGCTCGCTTGATTACCTTTCGTTTTTGGAGACTCTTCAGGTTCGCGATTTGATGTTTCAACTTTTGGATCAGTATCTTGGCCTGAGGCTGCTTGGTTTGTTGTGCTACCTGATTGATTTTCTTTATTTTTTTTGTTTTTAGAGTTATTATTGTTTTCAATTTCATCTACTTTTTGTTTAACGTTACCTTGTTTTTGAGTTGAACTTGGGGGAGTAGAAGGTGCTGCATTTTTAGAATTATTATTGTTTTCAATTTCATCTACCTTTTGTTTAACGTTACCTTGGTATGGTTTGGACCTTTCCCCTATGTAAGGATTTTTTTCTAATTGATTGTTGTCATTAATATTTTCAGATCCAACTTTTTCAGCAGGAGATTGATCAAGCGATTCTTGTTGCGGGCTTGAACTTTGATCAGTGCCAGAGGATAAATTTGCTGCTTTATTATTGGTTTCAGTTTCTGGTTGGTTTTGCGTTGATCTATTTAGTTCTGGTGTTGGGTTATTCTGGGAAGGCGAAACGGGGCTATTTTCTTTCGCTTGTTGAATATGACTTTCCCATAATTTTTGCAAGGCGTCAAATTTTACTGGTTGTGGTAATTCGTCTAGTTCCTCAGGAGATATTTTTTTTCTGTTATTTTCAAGGGATTGAGTGAGTCCATTTAATCCTTCTCCTTTAGTGTTAGCAGTACTATCTGTGTTTTTTGTAGTTTTATCAGCATTATCTTTATTTTTTTCTTGTGGTTGAATTTTGGTTAAATCTCTTGAGGCCTGTGCAACATTTTTTGCGAGTGGTTGCAGGGGATGAGCTGGTATTGGCTCGGAAAGTTTTTGTTGAAAATCAGCCTCCAATTGTTCCAATTCCAATTCATCTTCATTTTTGTCATCAGGAGATGCTTTTGGTTGCAGGGTTGAATTTTGCTCAGTATCAGAGTCTGGTTTTGAAGTTTCTTTAGGATATAAAAGATCTCCGAACGCCTTGGTAACACCATTAACAATAATCGCGGTCCCTTGTGCCCCTGCAGCAAGTGCCCCCCCGGTCCACGCTAACCAACCTTGTTGATTATTTGAAGGGGTTGTTTTATTAGCGTTTTGTAAGTTGTCATCAGGTTGCGGGTTATCACTGTTTTTTTGCTCAGAGGTTTCCTGGTTTTCAGCCATAAGTGGCACACTCCAATATTTATTTTTTATCACTAAAGATTTAGATTTATTGATTAGACTTGCTTATTGGAAATAAGTTCCCTTAATGAAGGGTGCATTTTTAGGCAGTACGGAGTGTTAAGTTTTATGACTTGATTTTTTAGTAAAAGAGCGCCTACACGTAATTCTGCAACGCTTGATTGGCTGTTTTAGTCAGGGGTAACCGAGAAGGTAAACGATTATTATAGTTTACTAGCTCAATATATTTTAAATTGAGTTTTATTGAGTAATGGCTTTAGGCCATAAAATTGGCCAAGTTTCCCCTTGAATTGCTAGTGCTTGGTCACCATATACTAAACATCTCCAGCAACTGTGTAGAACAAGAGGGAATACCAAATGTCAGTTGAATTAGCTAAAGAAACTCGTGGCTTTGAAACCGAAGTCAAACAACTTTTACAATTAATGATCCATTCTTTATATAGCAATAAAGAAATCTTCTTACGAGAGTTGATTTCCAATGCCTCAGATGCCACCGATAAATTACGTTATGCTGGATTGGCCAATCCTGAGTTATATGGGCAAGACAGTGAACTTAAAATCCAAGTTGAATATAATAAAGACGAAAAAACCATTACCATTCGAGACAATGGGATTGGGATGTCCAAAGAAGAAGTCATTCAAAATCTGGGCACCATCGCCAAATCTGGCACTCAAGAGTTTTTGAAAAATTTAACCGGAGACCAAGCCAAAGATCGCCATTTAATTGGACAATTTGGGGTAGGGTTTTATTCTAGTTTTATTGTGGCAGAGAAAGTTACAGTCAATACTCGACGTGCTGACTTAAGCCCTATTGAAGGGGTGCAATGGGAATCCACCGGTGAGGGCAGCTACACGCTAGAAAATACTGAGCTGGCACAGCGCGGGACCGAAATTATTTTACATCTAAAGCCAGAAGAAGAAGAATTTTTAAATGGGATGCGCTTGCGTCACATCATTACTAAATATTCTGATCATATTTCCTTGCCTATTTATATGCCCATTGAGCAAGCGGCGCCGCAAACCCCTGAAGCAGCGGATAAAGGAGAAACTGAAGAGGCTGAAGAGGCTGAGGAAATCGCAGGCGAGGAAGTGATTAATCGTGCCACAGCTCTTTGGACATTACCCAAATCTGAGATTGAAGCAGACCAATATAAAGAATTTTACAAGCATATTGCCCACGATTATGAAGATCCATTGGTCTGGACGCATAATAAAGTTGAAGGGAAATTAGAATATACCAGTTTGTTGTATATTCCAGCGAAGGCACCATTTGATTTATGGCATGCTAATAAAAGCCGGGGTTTAAAATTATATGTCCAACGTGTCTTTATTATGGATGATGTGGAGCAATTTTTACCGCATTACTTGCGTTTTGTACGTGGGATCATCGATTGTAATGATTTACCCTTAAATATCTCACGTGAAATTTTACAAAATAATCGGGTGATTGATTCCATTCGCGGTGCGTTGGTTAAGAAAATTTTGGGCACCTTATCTAATTTGGCCACGCAAGAGCCCGAACAATATGCGCAATTTTGGCAAGAATTTGGTCAAGCCTTAAAAGAAGGCCCGGCAGAAGATTTTGCTAATAAAGAAGCAATCGCCAAGTTATTTCGCTTTGCCTCAACCCATACTGATCAAGCTCTGCAAACGGTCTCGTTGGAAGATTATGTGGCCAGAATGCCGGCTGAGCAAAGTAAAATTTACTATGTGGCGGCAGAAAGCTTTAATGCAGCTAAAAATAGCCCACATTTAGAAATTTTCCGTAAAAAAGGCATTGAAGTGGTCTTGCTTTACGACCGAGTGGATGAATGGACCATCAATCATCTAGAAGTGTTTGCTGGCAAAAACTTTCAATCCGTTGCCAAAGGCAGTCTCGATGATTTAGATTTTAAAAAGACTGAAGATACTCAAGCACAAGATGACTCCTCTGAGTCCACTAAAGCAGAACAAGAAGCTCAAGAAGAAGCGTTTGCAGAAACGGTTAAGAGCATGCAAACTTTGTTAGGCGAAAAAGTAAAAACGGTGCGTTTAACCCAACGGTTAACTGATTCTCCTTCTTGTTTGGTCGCCGATGAAGGGCAAATGACCAGTCAAATGGAGCGGATTTTGCGCTCGGCTGGGCAAATGGTGGCCTCTAAACCCATTTTAGAGCTCAATCCTAAACATTCATTAATCCAACGGTTACAGCAAGAGGCGCCAGAGACTGAGAACTTTAAGGTATTAAGTCATATCTTATTAGATCAGGCTATTTTAGCTGAAGGCGGTCAACTTGATGATCCGGCAACGTTTATTAAACGTTTTAATGAGTTATTGCTTCCGCAAGCTAGTTAACTTTTAAAATAAGTTGTCACTTTGCTGCCCCGGTATTTTAGCGGGGCAGCAAAGCCTAAATAGGAATCGATTGCTTTTGTCCTAAGGATGCTTTATATTGACTAGTCTATAGTTTTCATCAAAAAATAATCTTTATTTTTAGTCAATTAAGCAGTTCCTGTGAAGCATATCGCCTTAACCACTAAGCAATTTTTTTACTTAACCCTCATCTATTGTTGCTTAATTGCGTTACCCTCAGTGACTTCCCATTATACCTTTAGGATCTTTTATTTTGCCTTATCGTTTTCGTCGGTGTGTTATCCACTGATCTTTATGATGATGGTATTGGTGGCAGAATTGTTAACTCTAAAGCAAACCCTTTATTTTGTATTGCTTACCTCAATGGTACGTTTAGGGGCACAGGCTTTTTTAGGGGTGGTATTACCCCAAGCCCCGCATTATTTTTGGTCGGGTGAAAAATTGCTATTTCATTCCGGTGGAGAGGCTTACTTACCAGTGGTTTTATCTTTTATTGGTTATACTGGGGCAATACTCAGTATTGTATTATTGGGCTCGTATTTAAAAAAAATCACTGAGAATACTTGGCTATTACCCAGAATGGCAGTAGTGAGTTTTGTTGCCACTTCCATTGATACCTTGGTGCTATTGCCCTTAGTTTTTTTATCCACCAATGATTTATATATTTTGCAATGGAAAATTTTAACTTTTATCAGCGTTAAACTTTATTTTACTTTATTAACCCTGCCTTTGGGTTATATTTTGTTGCTGCTGATCCAAAATCATTTACAATTAAAGGACAGCAAGTTGCAAACCAATTCTGAAACATTACCTCACTTGGCTAAGGACTCCTCTTTTTAACTTATTATTGGGGTTTTGCCTCAATCAAGGAACGGCTAAGGTTAAGCAAAAGGGCGATACCATGAAACTGAGGTTATTGGGGATAATTGGGCTGGGGATATTACTGGGGAGCTGTGGCCCAGCATTGCAACCTGAGTCAGATAACACAACGAAAACTCGGGTTACCACCACCATTGCAACGCAATTTCCTGTTCAAATGACTACGCAAACGATAGGTCAGTTAAGCGCCAAAGTGACTCCTAAGGTAGCGGCAGAAGTCAGTGGTCGAGTCATTAGTTTAAAAGTTAAAATTGGGGCACAGGTAGCAGCCAATGAGTTATTGGCGGAACTAGATCCGCTGCCTTATCAGTTGGCAGTTAAAGAAGCGCATGCCCAAATAAGGCGCTTAGAAAGTCTATTGGATTATGAACGACAATTATTGCGGCGCAATCAAAGTTTAATTAAACAGCACTATATTACCCAAGAAGCCTTGGAAGCCTCCCAAGCTCAAGAGCAGGCATTAATGGCGCAGTTAAGTGCCAGTACTGCGCAATACCAACAAGCGCAACGCCAGCTTAATAACGTAAAAATTTATGCGCCGGTTGCTGGCATTATTGATCAACAATTTATTTCTATTGGCGATTATCTTAATGTGGGGCAACCCTTATTGCAGTTAATTGATATACAGCATTTAAGGGTGGCATTGCCTTTTCCTGAAACTTGGGCCAATACCCTAAAGATTGGTCAAACGGTTTATTTAAGTCACCCGGCGCTTGTAGATGAGGTGGTGCAAGCTAAAATTCAAACTTTGCGCCCGGCGATATCCAGCAATCAAGCCATAGAGGCTATTTTGGAAATAGAAAATCCTGGTACTTGGCAACCTGGTGCCAGTATTGTCGGGGAAGTGGTGCTAGCACAACGTACCAATATTTGCTTGCCAGAGGCCAGTGTGGTGCAGCGTCCTAACGGCAAAGTGGTATATACCATTAGTCATCATCAAGTCAAAGAACAGGTGGTAATCACCGGTCAGCATCAGCAAGGAAAAATTGAAATTTTGCAAGGACTAACGCCTGGCGCTGAAGTGGTAGTTTATGGTGCGGCTTTTTTAACGGACCAAGCGGCCATTGCAGTGATTGAGCCTAAGCCATGAGCTTAGCACGGCTATCAATTCAACAACCGGTGCTAGCCGTGATGCTCAATATGCTATTGATTTTATTTGGCCTGATTGCTTTTCAACGCTTAGGGGTAGATAGGTTTCCTTATATTGAATTTCCTGTGGTTTCCATTACCACGATTTTGCCGGGTGGTAACCCGGATATTATGGATAGCAGTGTTACCAATATTATTGAAACTGCAGTCAATAGTGTCCCTGGTATTGATTCAATGCTTTCCACTTCTTCACCTGGCGTGTCACAAATTGCCATCACCTTTGAATTAAGCAAAAATATTGATGTGGCATTTAATGAAGTGCAAGCCAAAGTAAATCAAATTTTACGTCAATTACCGAATGCAATAGAGCCACCGGTGGTGGCGAAAGTACAAACCAATGCGCAACCTATTATTTGGTTGGCTTTACAAGGAGACCGCACCTTACAACAATTGAATGAATATGCGCGGCAAGTCATTAAAAAGCAATTAGAAACCATTGATGGCATTGGCGAAGTGCGCTTAGGCGGTGAAAGGGCTCGCACCATTAGAGTGGAATTAGATCCTAAAAAAATGACGGCACTGGGCATTACCCCGCACCAGGTGGCATCGCGTTTTGCGCAACAACATTTGCAAATGCCAGGCGGTTTTTTGGTCAGTGATAGCACGGAACAATTATTAAAGTTAGATTTAGAATTTCATAGTGTGGCGCAATTAAAAGCCATGCTGATTTCAGAACCTCCAGGGCCAAGCATTCGTTTACAAGATATTGCGGCGGTAAGCGATGATTTAGCAGATTTTCGCAGTTTGGCCCGCTTTAATGGTCAGCCTACTATTGGGTTAGGGATAGTTAAGGTGGCCAATGCCAATACAGTAAAAATTGTTAATGAAATTAAGCAGCGCTTAGCAAGTGAAATTACGCCACAGTTGCCTGCAGGCATGCAACTTAAGATCGCCTCTGATAACTCAACCTTTATTTTACAGATGGTGGCCGCATTACAAGAACATTTATTGCTAGGCACCTTATTGGCTGCACTGGTGGTGTGGCTATTTTTAAAAAGCATAGGTTCCACTTTAATTATTGTGTTGGCGATCCCGGTCTCATTACTGGGGGCGATTGCTATCATGTTGGCGTTTGGGTTTACCATTAATACCATGACCTTACTGGCTTTATTACTGTTAATTGGGGTGGTGGTCGATGATGCAATTGTGGTGTTAGAAAATATCTTTCGTCATCAAACTCAAAGTGATCCCATTACTGCGGCCATCCAAGGCACCCATGAAGTGGTGTTTGCGGTATTGGCCGCCAGTTTAACTTTAATGGCCATTTTTGCCCCAGTAATTTTTATGGGGGGCATTATTGGTCGTTTTTTTGAATCTTTTGCTGTAGTGGTGACCTTTGGGGTTGCTATTTCTTGGTTAGTATCGATGACCTTAACCCCTATGTTATGTGCGCGCTATTTAAAGGCGTCACCCCATCAAAAATCAGCTACTGCCACATATCTTTTACTAGAACGTGGCTATCAAAAAGTGATTGGTTGGGTATTACACTATCGTTGGACGGTATTGGGGATTGCGCTGGCATTGGTATTAAGTTGTGGTTATTTCTTTGCCAAGATTGGCAAAACCTTTGTACCTGAAGAAGATGAGGGCGTATTGTTAATTATGGCGCGTACGCCATTGGGGGCCAGTATTCACACCACCGATGAACGACTACAAGTTATTGAACAGCATTTAGCGCAAATTCCTTCCATTGCCTCGTATTTTTCTACCATTGGCTTAGGGCAAGCTGGGGTGAATTCCAGCATGATTTTTTTACGCATGTTACCTAAAGCGCAACGCCAGCTTACTCAAACTCAATTAATTCAACAATTATCCCAGCAATTGGCACAAATCCCAGGGATTATGGCGTTTCCCATGGCAGCACCTATTGTAGGGGGCAGTCGTGGCGATCCATTGCAATTTGTAATTAAAGGGCCGCAATTAGATAAGGTGGCCCAATTAGCCAATCAACTGCAGCAACGTTTAGCGACGGTCCCTGAACTAGGGCGAGTGGATTTAGATCTACAATTAGATTTGCCACAAATTGAAGTTGATTTTGACCGCTTACGCGCTGCCAATTTAGGGGTTAAGGCGCAAGATGTGGCAATGGCATTAAATATTATGGTGGCTGGGATAGATGTGGCAAAATTTAATTTTGCTCAAGAGCAAGGGGAGCGTTATGATATTCGCTTAAAGGGTGCAGCCAATGCTTTTCACACGGTTGAGGATTTATCAAAAATTTATCTACGTGATGCTAACGGCCAGTTATTACGCATGGATACTTTGGTAACTTTAACCCAGCGCAGTGGCCCTGCAACCATTAGCCGTCAGGATTTACACTATGCTGCGCCTTTTTTTAGTTCGCCTACCATGCCTTTAGGTGAGGCAATGCAAAAAGTGACCCAGTTGGCAGCGCCACTATTACCCCCTGGTTATCAGCTTAAGTTTTTAGGGCAAGCTCAAGAATTTAGTAAAACGCTGGGGTATATGGGCTTCACTTTTTTACTGGCAATGGTATTGACCTATATGATTTTGGCCAGTCAATTTAATTCTTTGGTGCAACCCTTGATTATTATGGTGGCTCAGCCATTGGCCATGGTGGGAGGAATTATGGGGTTATGGTTAACCGGTAATACCTTAAATATTTATTCAATGATTGGTTTGGTTTTATTGTTGGGTCTGGTGGCCAAAAATTCTATTTTATTGGTAGATTTAACCAATCAATTGCGGCGTCAAGGCTTGAGTATAGAGGCGGCATTACTGCAAGCTTGTCCCATTCGCTTGCGGCCCGTATTAATGACCTCGTTGACCATTATTTTGGCATTATTGCCTGCCGCATTGGGCTATGGTGCCGGGGCTAATACTAACGGTCCTTTATCGATTGCGGTGATCGGCGGGATGATTTCTTCCACTTTATTGACCTTGGTGGTGGTGCCTGCATTATATGCATTAATTGCGCAGCGCCTAGCTCCATTGTCGGTGAACCAGCGCCAGCAATTTGCAGTCCCTAACCACTCATAGTAGCATTACAATTGGCATCGCATGAGTTTCTTGCTTGGCGATGCAGCATTCAAAGGAGTGAATTCATGCATCGAATATTAATTATGGGTGCAGGAAAAATTGGCACCTTAATTGGCTATTTATTGGCTCAAAGTCAAGATTATACCCTGACTATAGTGGATCGAGATCTCAGTCAATTTAAAGCGACTAAGCTAGCACAGCAAAGCGCGGTAACTGGGCATGAATTGGCGTTAAACGATCATGCGGCGCTTACCCAGTTAATTAGCAGTGCTCAGATTGAAGCGGTTATTTCTTGTTTGCCATTTTCTTGTAATGTGCAATTAGCCCAATTGGCCAAAGCCCATCAGTTGCATTATTTTGATTTAACTGAAGATACCCAGGTGAGTGCTGAAATTGAACAATTGGCTTATAATTCGTCTAAAGCCTATGTTCCCCAATGCGGGTTGGCGCCAGGATTTATTAGTATTGCAGCCCAACATTTAATTCAACAATTTGACTCGGTTGAGGCCATTAAACTACGGGCTGGGGCTCTACCTCGCTCGCCCTGTAATGCCTTAAAATACGCCCTAACTTGGTCAGTGGAAGGGCTTATTAATGAATATGGGAATGCATGTCATGCGATTATCGAAGGTCAAGATACTTTATTGCGTCCGTTAGAAGGTTTAGAAACGGTACAAATTGATGGTTTATTGTATGAAGCGTTTAATACCTCAGGAGGGTTGGGTTCATTAGCTCAAACCTATGCCCAAAAAGTGAACACGTTAGATTATAAAACGCTGCGTTATCCAGGCCATTGTGAAAAAATGCGCTTTTTAATGCATGATTTACAATTAAACCAAAATCGCCAATGCTTAGCCACGTTATTAGAAAAAACCCTAGGGCATACCGTAGAAGATGTGGTTATTATTTATGTTGCAGTGACCGGCTATGTGCAACAACGACTCACTGAAAAGTTTTATGTTAAGAAAATTTACCCACAACGGTTATTTGAGCAAACTTGGTCAGCAATTCAAATTGCCACGGCCTCGAGTTTATGTGCGGTGGTAGATATATTATTGGCTGCCCCCCAAGCTTATTCAGGGATGATTTTACAAGAATCTTTTGCATTACCTAATATTTTAAATAATCGCTTTGGCCAGTATTATCAATAGGAAAATTTAGTATGGAATTACTGAAGTTATTGCAGTTAGCGGCCATTAATATAGGGAGTTGCTCGCAGGCCACTTTTATAGCGCCACCGGCAAAGGCGATGAGCTTTGAAAGCATAGATCCCAGTACTGGACAACCCATTGCCCAAATTATTGGCACCAATGCTGAGCACTATGAGCAAATTATTGCGCAAGCTGAGCAAAGTGCGAGCACTTGGCGTGCAGTGCCAGCGCCTAAACGAGGTGAATTGGTGCGTCAAATTGGGTTAAAGTTACGTGAGCACCAAGATGCCTTAGGAAGTTTGGTGGCTTTAGAGATGGGTAAGTCTAAAGCTGAAGGCGATGGCGAAGTTCAAGAAATGATTGATATGGCTGACTTTGCGGTGGGGCAATCGCGGATGCTATATGGTCTAACCATGCATTCAGAGCGGCCTTGTCATCGTATGTATGAGCAATGGCACCCGCTAGGTGTGGTGGGGGTAATTAGTGCATTTAATTTTCCAGTGGCAGTATGGGCGTGGAATGCCTTTTTAGCTGCTATTTGCGGCAATACTGTGGTATGGAAACCCTCTAGTAAAACGCCATTATGTGCGATTGCGGTGCAAAAGATCTGTAATCAAGTGATGCAACAATTGGGTTATAACAATGTTTTTTCATTAATGATCCCCGCCAAAAGAGCCATCAGCGAACAATTATTGCAAGACACTCGAGTCCCATTGATTTCATTTACCGGCTCTTGCCAAGCTGGGCAGAGCATTCAGCATCAGGTACATGCCAGAATGGGGCGTACTCTATTAGAATTAGGCGGGAATAATGCGGTGATAGTCGATGACAGTGCCGATTTGGCATTGGCCATTCCTGCCATTGTATTTGGGGCCATTGGCACCGCGGGCCAGCGTTGTACTTCAACCCGACGTTTATTGGTGCACCAAGCTTGCTTAGAGCAAGTCGTCAATGGCTTAATTCATGCTTATTCACAAATTAGCATTGGCTCCCCCTTAGATAAGCAGCATTTAATGGGCCCGTTAATTGATGCTGCAGCGGTGGAGCAATTTAATCTTGCCGTGGCAAGCGCCATAAAAGCGGGCGCCAAATTATTATATGGGGGCAAGGCCTTACCCGGGACCGGCTTTTATGTCACTCCAACGTTGTTTATGGCACAAAACCATTGGCCGATTGTCCAAGCAGAAACCTTTGCTCCTATTTTATATATCATACCGTTTGAGAGTTTATCCGAAGCGATTGCGTTACAAAATGCGGTGCCTCAAGGGCTCTCTTCTGCCTTGTTTACCAATCGTTTAACCGCGGCAGAGCAGTTTTTAGCTGCCACCGGCAGCGATTGTGGGATCGCCAATATTAATATTGGCACTTCAGGCGCGGAAATTGGTGGCGCATTTGGTGGAGAAAAAGCCACTGGCGGAGGGCGTGAAGCGGGCGCCGATGCCTGGAAAAATTATATGCGTCGCCAAACCACCACCATTAATTGGGGTCATGAACTGCCCTTGGCCCAAGGCATTCAATTTGATTTTAGTGCGTCTTAAATTTATGGTTAAGCGCACTAAGCCCATTGATTGGCGTAATTATTAAAAAGGAAACTTCATGTCCGAGTCCAATCCCTATGCCAGTTGTTTTTGGGTAAAAAATTATCCTGCTGGGGTGCCTGCAGAGATTGATGTCAACCACTATTCCTCGTTAGTGGCAATGTATGAAAACAGCTTTAAGCAATTTGCCTCACGCGATGCCTATCGTCAAATGGGCGCGCGCTTAAGCTATGCGCAATTAGCGCAAGGCTCAAAACAATTTGCCGCCTATTTGCAACATACTTTGCAATTGGCTCCGGGCACGCGTATTGCGATGATGTTACCCAATGTTTTGCAATATCCTTTATGTATGATTGGGGCGCATCGAGCTGGCTTAACGGTGGTCAATATTAATCCTTTATACAAAGCAAGAGAATTGGCTTATGTATTAAAAGATTCGCAAGCTACCTGTATTGTGATCTTAGAAAATTTTATGCATACCTTAAGCAAAATTATCGCGCAAACGCAACTTAAGCATGTTTTAGTGACTCAATTGGGGGATAGCTTTCCTTGGATTAAGCGTACTTTGGTCAATTCGGTGGTAAAATATGTGAAAAAGTTGGTGCCGAGTTGGCATCTGCCGCAGGCCATACGTCTTAATCATGCCTTAAAATTGGGGGCGAAGGCGCCATTTAAGCCAGTCACCGTCACGCATGAGGATATTGCATTTTTGCAATATACTGGGGGCACCACTGGTATTTCTAAGGGGGCCATTTTAACCCATAAAAATATGGTAGCCAATTTACTGCAAGCTTTGGCTTGGATTAAGCCATTTATTAAGCAAGATCTTAAAGGTGGGATCATTACTGCGTTGCCGCTGTACCATATTTTTTCTTTGACTGCTAATTGCTTAGTATTTCAATCGGTGGGCATTACCAATATTTTAATTACCAATCCACGAGATATTACCGATTTTATTAAAACCTTACGTCGCGAGTCTTTTTCAATTATGACTGGGGTTAATACTTTATTTAATGCGTTATTACATCATCCTCAATTTGCCAAGTTAGATTTTACTGATTTTAGATTTACTTTAGGTGGGGGGATGGCAGTACAAAAATCTGTTGCGGAAAAATGGCAAGCGGTAACTGGAGTGCCTTTAATTGAAGCTTATGGTTTAACTGAAACCGCGCCTGCAGTTGCCATTAACCCATTGCTAAAGGATGCCACCTATAATGGCAGTGTAGGTATGCCATTGCCCTCTACCCAAATTAAAATTTGTGATGAGCAACAAAATATTGTGCCATTAGGCGAGCGTGGTGAGTTATGTGTACAAGGGCCCCAAGTGATGCAAGGTTATTGGCAGTCCCCAGCCAATACTCAAGCTGTATTAAGTAAAGATGGGTGGTTAAAAACCGGAGATATTGCCACATTAGATAGATTGGGGTATTTGCGTATTGTGGATCGCAAAAAGGATATGATTTTAGTGTCGGGCTTTAATGTTTACCCCAATGAAGTGGAAGAAGTGATTTCAGGGCTGCCTGGGGTTAAGGAAGTGGCGGTGATAGGGGTGGTCAGTGACTCAACCGGGGAAGCGGTGAAAGCCTTTATTGTTAAAGAAGATCCTACCTTAACTGAGCAACAAGTGTTAGCGCTGTGCCATGAAAATTTAACTGCATATAAAATTCCTAAATTTATTGAATTTAGTGCTGAATTGCCTAAAACCAATGTAGGGAAAGTGTTAAGACGTGCCTTAAAATCCCCCGCTGAGTAAATACTCAGCCAAGGGTAGATAATAGATTTAGCAATTTCGCCGTAAACTCTCGCCCGATGAGGTCGGGGAGATAAGGCGTAAGCCGCGAAAGCGGCTTAATCTGGAGTTGCTTGACGCTCTACGTAAGCTTTTAAAGTTTCAATTGCCGCACTGCCCGCAGTGCCAGCGAAGTATGAGCGTAACCATAAGGCAGCGCTTTTACTCTGTCTTATACGGTAAGCAGTCAAGCTATCACTGTCAGGTTGAGTAAAACAGGTAAGTTCTACACATCCATTCTGGTTGATGATGGAGTAGCAACACCAAGCCCAATCGCAAGGTGGTAGGCATTGACCTAGGCCTGTCTCATTACGCCATTGGATCTAATGGTGGAAAAATAGCCAATATGATGAAAAACCGCAAACTGGCGAAACACCAAGCTGTGCCTCATGGCACAGCTTGGTTTTAAAGTTAAAATACAAAGCTAAAGAGCAAGGCAAACACTTGGTGAAACTTGACCCGTGGTACGCCAGTTCTAAAACGTGCCATGGTTGCGCTCATAAACTGGAAGCAATGCCTTTATCGGTACGCAAATGGACTGCCCAGCTTGCGGAGTAACGGATATAGATCGCTTAAATGCCGCCCTTAATATCCGTGATAAAGGTATTTTGGAATTAAAGGCGGCTGGATACTCGTCTCTGCTTATGGAAGCTGCGTAAGTCTCGATACTATTGAGCAATGGCTAACGAAATAAAAAGCACCGCCCGATAGGGCGCTGAGAAGTCACCGTTCTTCTATCTCTAATGCCGGCTCTGGCTCTTCAGCCAATTCAGGTAGGGTGACATTGAGCTCTAATACAGATTGATCGCCATGGCGTTCTAGCTGCACGCGGATCTGTTCGCGGTCAATATGGACATATTTGCTGAGCACTTCTAGCAGTTCATTTTGCAATTGATTAATAAATTGCTTGCCACTCCCGCTACTACGGCGCGTTTCATGAGAGACAATAATTTGCAATCTTTCCTTAGCAACAATGGCTGCGCTGCGCTTGGCCGCAGGACGGAAAAAATCAAATAGTTTCATCATGCAGGGCTCCGAAATAGTGACAATTTCTGTAAAATTTTACGCGTCCAAGTCAAATTAGCATTGGCAAAAGGAATTTTTTCGCCTAACAATCTTCTTACTGCCTCATCATAAGCCGCTTGAGCATCACTGGTGGCATCTAACGTTACCGGTACCCCACGGTTAGAGGCACTCAATACCGCTGGAGATTCAGGGATAATACCTAATAAGGGGATGGATAAAATTTCACAGACATCTTGAATAGAGAGCATTTCGCCACGTTTTACCCGTTGTGGTGAATAGCGGGTTACCAATAAATGTTCACTTACTGGTTCCATCTTACGTTCAGCGCGCATCGATTTGCTGGATAAGACACCTAAGATACGGTCAGAGTCACGAACTGAGGATACTTCTGGATTGGTGACCACAATGGCCTCATCGGCAAAATAAAGTGCCATCAATGCACCACGCTCAATTCCAGCAGGGGAGTCACAAATAATAAAATCAAATTCTGCTTTTAACTCTTCTAAAATTTTTTCCACCCCTTCTTTGGTCAGGGCTTCTTTATCTCGAGTTTGCGAGGCAGGCAAAATAAATAAATTGTCTTGGCGGCGGTCTTTAATTAAGGCTTGGCTTAATTTGGCATCTCCATTAATGACATTGACAAAATCGTAGACCACACGTCGCTCACATCCCATCACTAAATCGAGATTACGCAACCCAATATCAAAGTCAATCACCACAGTTCGTTTGCCATGGGCAGCCAGGCCTGCACTGATGGCGGCACTGGTGGTCGTTTTTCCGACCCCACCTTTACCTGAGGTAATGACCACTATTTTAGCCGGTGTCTTATTCAAGCTCTTATCCTTCTTTGTCGTTCACTAAGGTCAAGGTATTGCTCTATAAAGAGTCAATACACAAGCGTGCTGCACTTAAACTAATGCGCACAGGTTTTTTCCAATACAGATCTTTAAGATCTTCACTTATCTTATACTGCCCAGCAATAGAAATAAGTTCAGCTTCCAAGCTTTTACAAAATATCATTGCCCGTTCATCTCCGGTGACCCCAGCTAAAGCTCGCCCACGTAATGGACCAAAGACATGAATATGGCCATCGGCCAATACTTCGGCGCCATGGCTTACTGGCGCAAGCACTAATAAATCCCCACCTGGCGCATAAATTTGTTGTCCAGAGCGAACTGGTTGGGTCACTACCCGTGTTGGGGAACCACTGATTGCTTGTTCTGAGATAATGGCATGGTTTTGGGTTGGCTCAGTTGCAGGTTGCGCCGGGGGTTGGGCTTTGCTTTCAGGAAAAATGGCTAAACCCAATTCGCGCGCTTGGGCTTTTAAAGGCTCTGGTGCGCCTTGAATACCAACTGGCACCAACTGTTGCTCAATTAATAACGCTTTAAGCGCAGCTAAGTCTAAGCTATTAGCATTGGCTAAGGCGTGGACATCGATTAAAATTGGGGCAGCCTGAAAAAATTTAGGGGCTTGTTGAATTTTGGCGATTAATTGCTGAGCAATATGTTGCGGCGCTGTATGATAAAGTTGCAGGGATGTCAGGGTATATAGACTGCCCTTTAGACTAAAAGCAGGTGTTTGGGTGTGAGGTTTGGCAGCGGTTGGCATTGTCATGTTATTTTCATATTGTTAGCAGGTTAATCCTTTAACATACCCTTTCCCATCTCAAAAGGCTACCATGCTCTATTGCTGGGGGCAAGTCTACCCCATTGTGCCACTGTCTTTTAGCGTGGTGAAAAAAATTTTCAATAGCATTGGTGCCAATTATAAACAATCTACTTAAGCAGATTAGTGTTGGCATTGAACTCCAGCAAATCGCCAAGATAGCGTCTATATAAGCCAACCTAAGTTTAAGTTAAGATTTATGCAAAGTGGCTGAAATCATAGGGGATGACTAAGCTAATAAGGAGATCACAGCTGGCGTAAAGTTTAGGTAAGGCTAAAAAAGCGCGCAATATTAATCAAACCTATTTAATACCTAAGCTTATGGGGTATTGCTAACTAACGGAGCCAGTATCGGGGTTGATAAAGCTTCCCATGGGATAATAAAAGATCGCCAAAGGCGTGCTTATAATTAAAATTAACTAACTAAATAATTGGGTGACTATGACCACACGTAGATTATTTCTTTATCTTTTGCTGTTTGGCACTTTTATTTGGGCAGGTCCTTATTTTATGGGGCATTTTTCGGAGCAAAAATACCATCGCTTTATTAAAATGGTCTCTAAAATGGACGGGATCCAATTAAAAGCTATTAGCTACCAACGACATTGGCGACATGCACAAGCTAGAACCCAAGTGACAATCTTAGCGCCCAGTTGGATTAGGTTACTCAATCAATGGGGCGCGACTACCAAGCCTACATCATCATCAGGTTATTTATCTTTTATTTTGGTACATGATATTCAACATGGGCCGTTGTTGCAGCAACAACCGAAAAATTATACTGCATGGCAATTGGGGCGGGCACAAATTAACTCTAGGTTATTAATCGATGAAAAAGCAAAATCAAAAATTGAAGCAGAAACGGGTATTGCTGAATTATTAACCGTGCAAAGTGAAATTAATTTAACCGGGGAAATAACAATTAAGCTTGGCGGAGAAAGTTTTAAGTTAACCTCCCAAGCACCAACGGCACCACCTACTTGGCAAGGGATCAGCGCTCACTGGACTGGAAATAATGCCTTAACCGCCATTGAAGGTAAATTGCAATTACCAGGTTTTAATTTTGATTGGTTTAACCGTCATTATGCTGCACAAAATTGCCAATTAAAGACTGAGCGTTCACGTAACAGCCAATTAGGTTGGTCAGGAAAATCTCATTTAAAGATGGAAAAATTTCATTATTATTTACCTGAACCTAATGCTAAACAATTATTGGCTAATGACTTAAAGTTAGATACGGTTATCGATAAAAGTGCGCAGCAAAGTCAACTGGCATTGGGGTTGCGTATTGAACGTTTGGAAGTTGGCAAAGCTCAATATAGTCCTATCCGTTATCAAATGGAGATAAAAAATCTGCCTAATTTAGGGCTAAAAATAGGCTCCAGTGTTAAATCCATTGATTTAAATGCGTATTTCCTACGTTTAAATCAAGAATTTTGGACTGAAGTTTATGCGCTATATCCTATGTTTTTAAAAACTCACCCTAGTTTTAAGCTCAATAATTTATTTATTGGTACCGAGCATGGCAATATTCAAGGAAAAATGAATTTGGCCATTACCCCGGTAAAACCGCTATATGGTTCAATGGAGGCACAATTACGTCAATCATTAAATGGGGAGGCATTTTTACAGGTTCCCAGAAATTTATTTAAAAATTGGTTGGAACAATTTATTTTAAATCAATCCCCTAATTTAAATGCGCAGCATGTTCCACCATTAGTTCGTCAATATATTAACTTATTAATTAAAGATGGATTATTAAAAACTAATGATAATAATTTTGAATTAAACCTGCAATTACGCCGGGGTCATCTTAATGTAAATGGCAATTTAGTGCCTATCCAGAAGTGGTTAAATCAATTGCCGCCCTTAAAGGCCTCGAAGGTTGAGCCAGAATAAGTGCACATGGCGTTAACTGATGTAATTTAGGGGGGAAAACATATGCTGTTCCAAGTCTGGTGCCAGTGCGGGCAAAGATAAGGGCTCCAAGCCGTTATCTAATTCTGTACTGGCGGTAGCCAAAGAGCCTAAATCGTGTGGCGCGAGATCATCAAGTTGCGCTGCTAAATCATTATCATTGGCTGGGGTAAAGAGCATGGCATGACTTAATGCAGATTCTGCTGCTTTAAAGGGACCCTTAGTTAAGGCTTGCTCTGTTAGGAGCGTGGGTTTGGGCTCCCAAGCTAATTGAGCCAGGTTTTCGGTAGTAAAAAAATCCAGTGCCAGTTTTTGATGTTGGGCAAAGTCTACCAAGGTTTTTAAATCAGTGAGTGCTTGTGTATCGATGGGGGGCGTCTCGATTAACGGGGTTACTGGCCGGGCCACAAAAAGATATTTAGCATAAGGATAATCAGTGCCTATAACTTGAGTTGAATAACTTTTCCATAACATGTGGGTGGGACTTAGCAAATATTCTTGTTCGTACGGATAAGCAGAAAGTGAGGAAATATCTTTACCATAGACATTATCAAAGATAATTAAGCTTTTCCCGGCAAAGTCTTCACAGACTGCTAAATCAATAGAAGTGCTAATAAAACTGGGGATTGAGGTATAATCCCCGCCTTGTTCAATGGCCTCTATTCTACTGTGTAATTCCAAATCACTGATTTTGCTTTCTCCACGGTAAGAGGCCCAATTTGCCTCAATATCAGGCAGCAATTTATTTAACCCAGAAGAGAGCATTGCAATATGTAGTAATAATTCTTTGGCCCCCCCATTGATTTCTTGTTGATCTTGAACAAAGTAGGCAGATAATTTATCTAAGTTGCCTTTTAAAAAATGATTAATTTGTGAATAATAATTCGTGGTATAAATATTAATGGCACATTTTTCCCCAAAACTTAAATGCGCGTATTTTCCGTTGGGATCTTGTTGTTGAAAATAATGCGGTCCTAATACAACTTGGCCTGTGCTTTTTTCGGGGAGGTGCATCGCTTGGTGTTGCAAAAAATATTGGTATTGGGCGCTGTCATGGGCATTGAGCGAGACATGATTAAAATTTACCTGCTCAATAAGTGCTGACACATTATAGTGATGTTGGTCAATTCGAGCGATCAGCGCTTTAGCGCTATGCTCTTTATTGCTTTGTAGTGAAAAAGTGATTTGCTCTGGGCAATGCAGTAACGCTTTTGCCAGCAATTCAAATTGTTGAGTATATAAGCTTTTATTGAGTGGCCCGTAATATAGCAAGGGGGTTGATTTTTCTGCCATCAAATTGCTCACTGTAGGCACTGGTTAACAAATAAGTTAGGAATTTTACTTTCTATCTACAGATATGTCAACCATTTGTCTAACTATATGACCGTTAAACGCATTTATTTAAGTTGTGGCAGCGGGAAGTTTGCTCGTTTCTTGGGCAAGCGCTTGGAGTTCATAAAGGTAGGCCAGTGCGGCTTTAGGCGTTAACTGATCTATATCAAGCTGTTGCAGCCGTTGCTGGCAAGCCAGTGCTTGCTCATTTAAGGGGGCAGGGACGGGGGGCGTAATGGGTGGAGCATTGGTTTTGGTTTGCTCTAAACGAGCTAATTGCGCTTGAGCTTGCTTGAGCACGGCTTGCGGTACTCCTGCCAATTTCGCCACTTGTAAACCATAACTTTTATCTGCCGCGCCCGGGGCCACTTGATGTAACAAGGCCAATCCAGTGGCATGTTCTTTGGCACTAACATGGACATTATCAATACTGGGATATTCTGCGGCCAAAGCAGTTAATTCAAAATAATGAGTAGAAAATAAGGTCAAAGCTTGGCGCTGTTGATTGAGCTCTATTGCAGTGGCCAAGGCCAGCGCTAAGCCATCAAAGGTACTGGTGCCACGCCCAATTTCATCCAATAAGACTAAGCTTTGCGCTGTGGCATGATGTAAAATATTGGCGGTTTCCGTCATTTCTACCATAAAGGTGGAACGGCCACCGGCTAAATCATCCGCGGCCCCAATTCGGGTAAAAATTCGGTCAATGGGGCCCAATATGGCGCGAGTGGCTGGGACAAAACTGCCTATATAAGCCAGTAACACAATTAAGGCAGTTTGGCGCATATAAGTGGATTTACCCCCCATATTGGGGCCAGTAATAATTAATAAGCGGCGTTGCGGATCTAAGCTTAAATCATTGGCAATAAATGGCTCGCTTTGCAATTGCTCTACCACCAAATGGCGGCCTTGGGTTATTTCCAGTTTGCTGGTGGCACAAAATTCAGGGCAAACCAAATTTAATTGGTTGGCTTGATAGGCCAAGTTAGTCAATACATCTAATTCAGCCAAATAAAAAGCACTTTGCTGTAATGGCACCAAATCTTTGACTAAAGTGATTAATAATTGCTGATAGAGGTGTTTTTCTAAAGCTAGGGCACGTTCTTGACTGGTTAATGCCTGATCTTCAAAGGCTTTTAGCTCTTTAGTGATAAAACGTTCGGCATTTTTTAAAGTTTGCCGACGGATATATTCTTTGGGTAAGTCTTTAGCTTGTAAACGAGACACCTCCAAATAATAGCCATGTACTTTGTTATACCCCAATTTAAGGGTACTGAGTCCAGTTTTTTGTTGTTCGGCTTGTTCCATTTGCTTGAGGTAGGCCGCGCTGTCTTGATTGAGTTCACGCAATTGGTCTAGCTCAGCAGAATAGCCTTTAGCGATAACCCCACCTTCTCGAACTAGCATGGGAGGGTTTTCTGCTAACGCTTGGCTTAATAAGGTATATACCTCATGATGGGTCTCGATTTTGGCCAAACATTGGCCTAAGGCACTCTCGGGAGCCGCAGTTATGTTCCCTAAAAGATCTGGTAAAATGGCTAAGCCTGTTTTAAGTCGCACTAAATCCCGAGGCCGCGCGGTTTGTAGGGCTAAGCGCCCTAAAATGCGCTCTAAATCCCCAATTTTTTTAAGTTGCGTGGCCAGCCAAGTGAGATCGGCATTGGCTAATAAACTTTTAATGCTTTGTTGTCGGTATTCAATAATATTTAATTGACGTAACGGTTGACTTAACCATCGCCAAAACATGCGCCCGCCCATCGGGGTTTGGGTATTATCCAGTAATTTGGCTAAGGTATTTTGTTGCGTCCCTTGTAAATTTTGGGTGATTTCTAAATTACGTCGGCTATGACGGTCTAGGTATAAACTATGTTGGGGATGCTCTACATATAAGGTAGTAAGATGTGGCAAGGCGCTGCGTTGCGTTTCTTGCACATAACGCAATAAACAGCCTGCAGCCCCAATGGCGGCAGCATAGTGGGCGCAACCAAAAGTGGCAAGGGTTTGGGTATTAAATTGTTCACACAACAATTTTTGAGCACTGTGTACTTCAAAATCCCAATGGGGGCGTCGCCGCAGCCGGGTACCTTGCAGTGCTTCAGGCAGCGCCATATGTTCAGTGGCTAAACATTCTACTAACGCAATTCTGGCTAATTCACTGTCTAATGCTTCAATGGTGGGTAATTCTTGTAATGTAAAGCGACCACTGGCTAAGTCTAAATAGGCTAAGCCATAAACTGTGCCTTGTTGATAAATGGCGCCCAGCAAATTATCGGTTTGGGCATTGAGTAAGGCTTCATCAGTTAAGGTGCCTGCGGTAAGGATACGGGTAACTTCACGTTCCATAGGGCCTTTGAGCCCCGAGGAGGGGCCAACTTGTTCACAAATAGCAATGGAGTGACCTAATTGTAATAATTTAGCCAAATACCCATCAGCGGCATGATGCGGCAATCCTGCCATAGGGATAGGGGCCCCTGCCGATTGGCCCCGTGCGGTTAAGGTTAAATCCAGTAATTCAGCCGCCAATTTGGCATCTTCATAAAATAATTCATAAAAATCACCCATGCGGTAAAATAATAGACTTTCGCTATGTTGTGCCTTTATCTTGAGATATTGTTGCATCATTGGCGTATGTAAGGCGTAGGCGGAGGAAGGCGAGTTAACCGAGCTATTCATAATTAATTTTTCTAACTTCTTGAGCGGATGATATGTATCAAGCACCATTGTAATCAATTGACCAGAAAAACCCAATCAATCTGTATTTTGCGTGGCACTGCCAGATGTAAAAAATTGCAATTTTTGTTATAATTACATGTTAATTTTAATCATCATTGCACTAATATTTGAGGGCATGGCCAATGGAAGACAATAAAAGAAAAGCACTTGATGCGGCCTTAGGCCAAATTGACCGTCAATTTGGGAAGGGCTCAGTGATGCGAATGGGGGATACCACCATTGAAGACATAGCGTCGGTTTCTACTGGCTCCATTGGCTTAGATGTGGCATTAGGCGTCGGCGGGTTTCCCCGGGGGCGAATTGTAGAAGTTTACGGACCAGAGTCTTCCGGTAAAACTACGTTAACCTTACAAGCCATTGCTGAATGTCAAAAAGTTGGTGGCACAGCAGCTTTTATTGATGCCGAACATGCCCTAGATCCGGTTTATGCTGAGAAGTTGGGCGTAGATTTAGATGAATTGTTGGTTTCGCAACCCGATACTGGAGAGCAGGCATTAGAAATTGCCGATATGCTAGTGCGCAGTGGGGCCATTGATTTAATTGTGGTCGATTCGGTGGCAGCATTGACCCCTAAAGCAGAAATTGAAGGCGATATGGGAGACCATCATGTTGGTTTACAAGCGCGCCTAATGTCACAAGCTTTACGTAAGTTAACTGGCCATATTCATCGCTCTAAAGCATTAGTAATTTTTATTAATCAAATTCGCATGAAAATTGGGGTGATGTTTGGTAACCCGGAAACCACCACTGGGGGCAATGCACTAAAATTTTATTCCTCAGTACGCCTAGATATTCGTCGCACCGGCGCAGTGAAAAAAGGCGAAGAAGTGTTGGGCAGTGAAACCCGAGTTAAGGTGGTTAAAAATAAAGTAGCGCCACCATTTAAACAGGCGCAATTTGAAATTTTATATGGCGAAGGCATTTCCAAGTTAGGTGAAATTATTGATTTTGGGGTGCAACTCAATCTTATTGAAAAGTCGGGGGCGTGGTATAGCTGCCAAGGCCAACGTATTGGCCAGGGCAAAGAAAATGTGCGTCAATTTTTAAAAGACCATCCCGAATTGGTGCAAAGCCTAGAAACTAAAATTCGCAATGAACTGTTACCGATTAAACCCAGCTATAGTGAAGCTAAACGAGATAGGGTGCAAGCCAAAGAAAAAGCAGATGAATTGGCCAAAGCCAATGACTCAGTTTCTGCTACAGAGAAGTTAACTCGCGCTAAAAAGAAAAGCAAAGCGGAGTTAGAGACCATTAAAGCCGAGACGGTGAGTCATGATAAAGTATAATTGAGTGATAGCAAAATGGGGCAGTTATCGATTAAGGGTAAAGCCATTGCGTTATTAGCCCGGCGTGAGCATTCACGCCGGGAGCTTTTTTATAAACTGCAACAGCGTGGCTATGCGGTGAGCGAAATTGAACCGCTATTAACTGATTTGGTACAACAAAACCTGCTTAGTGAGTCCAGGTTCATTGAAAGTTATGTGCGTTATCGGTGCAATAAAGGCTTTGGTCCGCTGAAAATCAAGCTAGAATTAGAAAATCGCGGCATTACTTTAGCCCAATTGGCCAAGATTGAACTATGGCAGCATACCGATTGGCTTGCCTTAGCCAGACAAGTTTTGGCTAAGAAATTTGGGCATCATGGTGCTGACACGGTGACTACGCAGCAAAAACAAGCGCGCTATTTACAACAACGTGGGTTTGATATCGCGCAGATCCAGCAAGTACTGAACACGCTTTATGAATCAATCTAACATCCTTTAAAACAAAATTGAGTGACCAATGAAAGTTGAAGCCATACGAGAGCTGTTTTTAAACTATTTTGCACAGCATAAACACACCATTGTTCCCAGTCATTCATTGATCCCCTACAATGATGACACCTTATTATTTATTAATGCCGGGATGGTGCCGTTTAAGGAAGTTTTTTTAGGGCGTGAAATTCGCGATGATAAGCGTGCTTGTGCCGTGCAACGATGTCTACGGGCAGGGGGCAAACATAATGATTTAGCTAATGTTGGCTATACCGCGCGACATCATACTTTTTTTGAAATGTTGGGTAATTTTAGTTTTGGAGATTATTTTAAAGAGCAAGCTATTGTATTTGCATGGAACTTTTTAACCCAACAATTAAAGCTGGCGCCAGAAAAATTATGGATCACCGTTTATGATACTGATGATGAAGCCGCAGAGATTTGGCTGAATAAAATTAAAGTTGATCCCAATCGGTTATCGCGTTGCGGTAAGGCCGATAATTTTTGGTCAATGGGCGATACTGGCCCGTGTGGCCCAAGCAGTGAAATTTTTTATGATCATGGGCCTGAAGTGCCTGGTGGTCCGCCAGGCTCAGCAGAGCAAGATGGTGACCGTTATATTGAGATTTGGAATTTGGTCTTTATGCAATATAACCGCTTACAAGATGGTAGCTTGCAAGCGTTACCTAAACCTTCAGTAGATACCGGCATGGGTTTAGAGCGCTTAGCTGCGGTGATGCAAGGGGTTAACAGTAATTATGCCATTGATACTTTTCAAAGTTTAATTCGCTCGGTGGCACAGATCTTAGAGGTCAATAACACAACTGATATGTCATTAAGGGTCATTGCCGATCATATTCGCGCTGCTGCCTTTTTGGTCAGTGATGGGATTTTGCCGACTAATGAAGGGCGTGGTTATGTATTACGTAGAATTATTCGCCGTGCCTTAAGGCATGGACATAAAATCAGTGAGCGACAACCTTTTTTCTACCAATTGGTGGTGCCATTAATTAGTGAAATGGGGCGTGCCTACCCAGAGCTTAAGCAAAATAAAGCCCATATTGAAAAAGTCTTATTCAAAGAAGAGCAACAATTTGCCAAAACCTTGGCTTTGGGTTTAAAAATATTAGAGCAAGATTTGGCCAAATTGGCCGCCTCGCAAGTACCAGGTGCGGTGGCCTTTAAATTATATGATACCTATGGTTTTCCATTTGATTTAACCGCTGATATTGCCCGTGAAAAGGGATTAACCGTAGATGAAGTCGGGTTTAGGCAAGCCATGGAGGCACAAAGAGCTCGGGCCCGTCAAGCCAGTCAATTTAGTGGTGAATTTCCCAGTACCGCGCTTAACTTAAGTGAAAGTAATTTTACCGGTTATTATACCCTAGAAGATCAAGGCCAAGTACTGCATTTATTAAATCAACAGGGCGATGCGGTCTCACAATTAGCCTTGCATGAATCAGGCAGTGTTATTTTAGATAATACGCCTTTTTATGCTCAAGCAGGTGGGCAAGTGGGAGATCAGGGAGATCTACGCATGGCACAAAATCTATTTAAAGTGACCGATACACAACAGCGCGGTGCGGCAGTGCTGCATATGGGGCAAATGCAAAGCGGCGAGTTAGCCGTAGGCGATAGTGTATTGGCCGTGGTGGATGCCAAAATGAGACAAGCAATTCGGTTAAATCATTCGGCAACCCATTTATTGCATGCGGCATTGCGTAAGATTGTTGGACCTAAGGTGGTACAAAAAGGCTCTTTAGTGACTCCTGAAAAACTGCGTTTTGATTTTGCGCATGATGAACCGCTCACTGAGGCTCAGTTATTGGCCATTGAACACTGTGTTAATGAAGAAATCCGTAAAAATTTGCCGGTGGTCACCGAAATTATGAGCGTTGAGCAGGCCATGCAAGCAGGAGCGGTGGCATTATTTGGCGAAAAGTATGCCGCCAAAGTTAGAGTTTTAACCATGGGAGATAAATTTTCCATGGAGCTTTGTGGGGGAACCCATGTTAATTATACCGGTGATATTGGCGTATTACAGCTCACTCAAGAAAGTGGTATTGCCGCTGGAATTCGACGTATTGAAGCGGTCACTGGACAAGTTGCTTTAACGTATCGTCAAGCTCAAACTCAGCAATTAAAAACTTTAGCTGCTCAATTTAAAACCGAAGAGGCGCAATTGCTCAGTAAAACGGAGCAATGGCTACAGCAATTTCGCCAATTAGAGCGTGATAATGAACAATTAACCGGCGAAGTGGCGAAATGTTTAGCGCAAGCCTTAACTACTAAGGCACAGACTATTGGTAATATTGCAGTATTGGCTCAACAATTGCCCACGGGCGATGCGCAAATGCTTCGGCGCTTATTAGATAGTTTAAAAGCAAAATTAAAGACGGCAGTGATTGTCTTGGCTGTGGTTAATCAAGAACGGATCAGTTTATTGGCCGGTGTCACTGCTAACTGTACTCATCGTTTTGCCGCGGGTGAATTGGTGAATTTTGTGGCCAAACAAGTCGGGGGCAAAGGCGGGGGCCGAGCTGATATGGCACAAGCAGGTGGTAATCATCCTGAAGCGCTGGAAAAGGCCTTAACCAGTGTGTATACATGGGTACAACAGAAAATTTAGAAACCAAACAATCTTGGTATAAGAGACACTTCATGGTAAAATTGCGCGCCTTGGTAGGGGTGGTATGGCCTTACTAGTTCAAAAATACGGGGGCACCTCGGTCTGTGATATTGAAAAAATTCAATATGTAGCGCAAAAAATCATGGCCGCTAAACAACAAGGTTATGCGGTGGTGGTCGTGGTGTCGGCCATGCAAGGTGAAACTGACCGCTTAGATAGTTTGGCGCACCAATTAGTAGAGCAACCTTCAGGGCGTGAATTAGACGCGTTATTGGCCACTGGGGAGCAAGTCAGTGCTGCATTAATGACCATGGCTTTACAAAAGTTTGGTTGTGCTGCAAAATCCTTAACGGGTCATCAAATAGGGATTAAAACGTGTAACTCCTATACTAAGGCGCGAATTTTAGCCATTGAAATGGCAGAAATTGAAAGTGCCTTGGCGGCCGATAAAGTGGTCGTAGTTGCAGGGTTTCAAGGGATTGATATTCACGGCAATATCACCACTCTAGGTCGGGGCGGCTCAGATACTACAGCTGTGGCATTGGCCTCGGCATTAAACGCCGATGAATGCCAAATTTTTACCGATGTTGATGGCATTTATACGGCAGATCCGAAATTAGTACCGCAAGCACGGAAAATGAAAACGGTGACTTTTGAGGAAATGCTGGAATTATCCAGTTTGGGCGCGAAGGTATTACAAATTCGAGCGGTAGAATTTGCCGGTCGTTATCAATTACCAGTGCGCGTATTATCAACTTTTAAAGAGGACTTAGGCACGTTGATTACCTTTGAAAACGGCATGGAACAACCTGTGGTCTCAGGGATTGTGGCACATCAACAAGAAGCAAAACTGGTGATACGTGGTATTGATGATATACCAGGGGTTGCGGCGCGGATTTTAACCCCGATTAGCCAAGCAAATATAGAAGTTGATATGATTACCCAAAGTGCAGTGCAAAATAATAATAAAACAGACTTAACTTTTACGGTACATCAAAGAGATTACAAGCAAGCGCTACAGCTATTAACCAGTATTGGTCAAGAGTTGGGGGCTCAGCAAGTGTTCGGTGATGAGCAAACGGCTAAATTATCGTTGGTGGGGATTGGAATGCGTTCTCATACGCCTATTGCCAGTCGTATGTTTGAGGTATTAGGGCAATTGGGGGTCAATATTCAGTTGCTTAGTACTTCAGAGACTAAAGTCTCGGTATTATTGGACGAAAAATATATAGAACAAAGTGTGAGAGCGTTGCACAGTGCTTTTAATTTGCATACCGCCTCGGTTAAAGAGCATATGGTTGCTTAAGTTATTACAACCCTCGGAGCAAAGAGAAGGTAGTGTTGCTGCTGTCTCGTAGGAAGGAGATTAATAGATGCTCATTTTAACACGACGCGTCGGGGAAACCTTGATGATTGGTGATGAAGTGACTGTTACAGTATTAGGTGTTAAAGGTAACCAAGTTCGTATTGGGGTTAATGCACCTAAAGAGGTTTCGGTACATCGTGAAGAAATTTATAAACGAATTCAAAAAGAAAAGGAACAAGGCGAAGACGGCATCGATCCTGGCAATTTGCTAGAATAAAGTGAGTATTTACGGCATGCCTTGCTAGGCATTAGTGCTTAAGTTCAGGCATGCCTCACTTAAATTTCCCACAGTGCTTTGCGGGTATTTTTTGGCGCCATAAAGCCTTTTCATGGGCTAAAAAGCGTGGTAGTATTTGCAGCTGATGGATTGGAGAGATGGCCGAGTGGTCGAAGGCGCTCCCCTGCTAAGGGAGTATGGGGGTGAAACTCCATCGAGGGTTCGAATCCCTCTCTCTCCGCCACTTTTATGCGCCTTACAGAACCTCTGGGTCTTCACCAACAACTGGGGCACCCATGTTACGAACAAAGCATTTTAACCCGTAATCTATAATTCTCAAAATTCCTTAACCCCATATGCTCTACACTTATTAATTTCATTTTCCGATGAAAGCCTTCGGTGATCCCATTATTTGAAGCGCCACATTCTGGCGATTTCCTCACGCCATTTGTGTAATGTTTTACCCAGCTTGACGAGGTGCTCCAGCTTGGATCCTGTAGTGGTCAAGTAAAACAAGAGAGATTCTAAGCTACCTTGTCATAAAATAGTGCTTCATGCTCAAATGGCGTATTGTAGCCTAATGTGGCATGTAATCTTTTTGAGTTATACCAAGTAATATAA